>Ga0335074_10001936_pt1 | contig 28100 bp, 32 predicted proteins | sample Lox_Sample_23_FD_206715 | JGI IMG/M metagenome (GOLD analysis project Ga0335074, IMG submission 206715) | Soil microbial communities from Loxahatchee National Wildlife Refuge, Florida, United States - Lox_Sample_2.3 | ecosystem: Environmental > Terrestrial > Soil > Wetlands | place: USA...
AGCAACCCCGGGTGATCGGGCGCAACCACCGTCACCCGCAGACCCGTCACCTGCACTGCGAGCTCACCCTCGCTCGCAAGTGCCAGCTGCGACTCGTCGAGTGCGGGCAACGGCGGGGCCGGCTCGCCGGCGAGGTCGGCGCGGACCAGGTCGACCAGCTGGTCGACCAGACCCGCCTTCCACTCACTCCACGCCGCGGGGCCGGTGGCGGCCGCATCGGCGACGGTCAGCGCGTGCAGCAGGTCGAGCGTCGCACGGTCACCGACGGCGTCCGCCACGGTCTCGATCGTCGCCGGGTCGGTGAGGTCGCGGCGGGTCGCGGTGTCGGGCAGCAGGAGGTGGTGGCGAACCAGCCGCGTGAGCGTCGCGATGTCGGCCGGCTCGAAGCCGATCCGCGCCGCGATCGTGGGGACGACGCCGACGCCGGCATCCGTGTGGTCGCCCGGGTAGCCCTTGCCGATGTCATGCAGCAACGCCCCGAGCAGCAGCAGGTCCGGCCGGGCGACCCGCCGCGTGAGCGCTGAGGCCTCCGCGGCGGTCTCGATCAGGTGCCGGTCGACGGTGTAGCGATGGACCGGGTTGTGCTGGGGACGGCAGCGCACCGCTGCCCATTCCGGGAGCACACGGACCAGCAGCCCCGCCTGGTCGAGTGCCTCGAACACCCCGATCGCCGGGCGGCCCGCACCGAGCGTCGCGATCAGGGCCTGCCGGGCGTCGCCCGGCCAGGGATCGGGCAGTGCAGCCGCTTCCCGCTCGAGCCGGGCGAGGGCATGCGCCCCGATCGGCAGGCCGGACTCGGCGGCGGCCGCCGCCACCCGCCAGACCAGGCCGGGGTCCGAGCCGGGATCGGCGTCTCGCGAGAGCTGTACCCAACCGTCCTGCGCGACCACACCGTCGGCGAGCGGGCGCCGCTGCTGGGCGCGCCGCCGGTTCCACGGGCGGCTCGCCGGCCGGGCCGCCTCCGTCCGACGGATCGCCTCGTCGGCGGCGAACGCGATCCGCCGCGCCGCCGACGACACGGATCGGATCAGCTCGTCACCGTCCGCCAGCCCGAGCGCCGCGGCAACCGGGTCGTGCTCCTGCTGCACCAGGCGATCGGAGCGGGGGTTGCGCCGATGCAACTCGCCGCGGACGTCCAGCAGCCACTCGTACGCCGCTACCACGGCCGGCGAGGGTGGGTCGACCAGCCAGGCGGCAGCCAACGCGTGCACGGCGTGGATGTCGCGCAGGCCACCGCGCGCCTCCTTCAGGTCGGGCTCGAGCAGGAACGCGAGCTCGCCGAAGCGCTCGGTGCGCGAACGAACCGCCGCGATCAGTTCAGGAACCCGGCGGCGCGCATCGCGACGCCACTCGCCGTACGCACGGGTGTGCAGCTCCGAGAACAGCGCTGCGTCGCCGGCGACCGGCCGGCTGTCCAGCAGCCCGAGCGCGGCCCTGAGATCGTGCCGGGCCACCTCGATCGCCTGGTCGACGGTCCGGACCGCGTGATCCAGTCCGACACCGGCGTCCCAGATCGGGTACCACAGCGCGTCAGCGACTCCGGCGGCATCCGTGCCTGCACGGTGCACGAGCAGCAGGTCGAGGTCGCTGCCCGCGGCCGGCTCGGCGCGGCCGTAGCCGCCGACCGCGACCAGCGCGACCCCGGGGGCGGCCCCCAGCCGTTCTGCCAACCAGCGATCGGTCGCGCGGGTCAGCTCGGCGCGAAGCTCACCGCCGGTGAGCTCTGGCCGGCCGAGGACGGCGTCTCGGGTGGCCCGCAACTGCACTGCCGCGCTGCCGTGCACGTCGCTCATGCAAGCCGGGCCGCGTTGCCATGGTGTTTCGCCGTGGTTAAGCCCCCAGCAGCGCGGCCACGAACACCTCGGGCTCGAACGGAGCCAGGTCGTCGGGGCCCTCACCCAGGCCGACCAGCTTGACCGGTACGCCGAGCTCCTGCTGCACGGCAAGCACGATGCCTCCCTTCGCGCTGCCGTCCAGCTTGGTGAGGACGACGCCGGTGACGTCGACTGCGGAGCCGAAGATGCGGGCTTGGATGAGCCCGTTCTGGCCGGTCGTCGCGTCGAGCACGAGCAACACCTCGTCCACCGGCGCGTCCCGCTCGACCACCCGCTTCACCTTTGCCAGCTCGTCCATCAGCGGAGTCTTGGTGTGCAGCCGGCCGGCCGTGTCGATGACCACCGTGTCGACGCCGTCGCGCCGGCCGGTCGCCACTGCGTCGAAGGCGACGCTCGCCGGATCGGAACCCTCCGCACCGCGCACCACGGTGGCTCCGACCCGCTCGGCCCACGTCGCCAGCTGCTCGACCGCCGCAGCGCGGAAGGTGTCCGCGGCCCCGAGCAGCACGGTACGACCGTCGCCCACCAGGACCCGCGCGAGCTTTCCGCAGGTCGTCGTCTTGCCGGTGCCGTTCACCCCGACCACGAGGACGACCGCGGGATGACCGTCGTGCGGCGCCGTGTGCAAGCTGCGGTCGGCGTCGGGGTGCAGCGTCTCGAGCAGCTCCGCCCGCAGCAGCTCGCGCACCTGCTCGGGGTCTCGAGTGCCGAGAACCCGCACCCGCTCGCGCAACCGGTCGACCAGCGCGGTGGACGCGGCCACCCCGACATCGGAGGTGAGCAGCACCTCTTCGAGCTCTTCCCAGGTCTGGTCGTCGATCGTGTCCTTGGACAGCAGCGCGAGCAGCCCGCGACCCAGCGTGGACCGCGAGCCCGACAGCCGGTCCCGAAGCCGGACCAGCCGTCCAGCGGAGGGCGGTGGTCGCTCGATGACCGGCGCGGCGGCCTCCGGCTCGGCACCCTCCGGCTTGACCGCCGGCTCGACCTCCGGCTTGATCGCCGGCTTCGCCGGCGGGGCAGGTGGCACCTCGACGATCGGCGGCCGCGCGCGGCGCGACGGAGCCAGGAGGAACGCGGCGAGTCCGGCCACGACGAGCACGGCCACGACGATGACGACGATCACGATTGCCACGACGGCAAATCCTGTCAGACCGGTTCGGGCTCCGGTTCACGCAGCCGCTGGCTGATGACCTCGGTGATGCCGTCGCCGCGCATGGAGACGCCGTACAGCGTGTCGGCGACCTCCATCGTCCGCTTCTGGTGCGTGATGACGATGAGCTGCGACGTCGACTGCAGCTCCGCCAGCAGGTCGACGAGCCGGGACAGGTTCCGGTCGTCCAGCGCCGCTTCGACCTCGTCCAGGACGTAGAACGGCGAAGGCCGCGCCCGGAAGATCGCCACCAGCAGGGCGATCGCGGTCAGCGACCGCTCGCCACCGGACAGCAGCGACAGCCGCTTGACCTTCTTGCCGGGCGGCCGGGCCTCGACGTCCACGCCGGTGGTCAGCCAGTCGTCGGGGTCGGTGAGGACCAGGCGTCCGGACCCGCCCGGGAACAGCACGCCGAACACGGTCTCGAACTCCCGCGCGACGTCCTCGTAGGCCGAGCGGAAGATCTGCTCGACCCGGTCGTCGACCTCCTTGATGACGACGAGCAGGTCACGCCGCGACGCCTTCAGGTCCTCGAGCTGCTCGGAGAGGAACTTGTGCCGCTCCTCCAGCGCCGCGAACTCCTCCAGGGCGAGCGGGTTGACCTTGCCGAGCAGGGTGAGCGCACGTTCGGCGGATCGCCAGCGCTTCTCTTGAACCGCGCGGTCGTACGCCGTGGCCTCGGTGCCCTCCGGCGCGTCCGGAGCGGGCGGCACGAGCACCTCGGGTCCGTACTCCGACAGCAGCGTCTGCGGGGTGATCGCGAAGTCCTCGGCGACCTTGGCCTCGAGGGTCTCGATCCGCAACCGCTGCTCGGCCCGCGCGACCTCGTCGCGGTGCACCGCACCGGTCAGCGTTTCGAGCTCGGCCGCCAGCTCTCGCGCCGTGCCCCGGACGGCCAGCAGGTCGCCCTCGGTTGCCGTGCGGGCCTGGTCGGTGGCGCTCCGCTCGGCCGCGGCCGCGTCGAGCGAGCGCTCGATCGCGACCAGCGCGTACGCCGTCACCGTCCCGATCGCGGCTGCGACCGCCGACTCGCGCTCGCGCCGGCGAACGAGCGCCGCGGCCCGCTCGCGGGCCGCTCGCTCGGCCGCCTCGGCCTGCTCGATCTGCTCGATCCGAGCGGACAGCGCATGCGCCCGCTCCTCGCCGGTGCGTACCGCGAGCCTCGCCTCGACCTCGCCGGCCCGCGCGTCGGCGACCAGCCGGTCGAGGCGATCACGGTCCCCCCGGTCCGGCTCGTCGTCGTCGTCGGATGCCGCCTCCGCCGCCGCCAACCGGGCCTCGAGGGCCGCCAGCCCCTGCAGGTCGCGATCGCGAGCGAGCGACGCCTCGTCGATCGCGGTGGCGAACCGCTCGGTCTCCGCGGCGGCGGCCCGCGATGCGGCGCCGAGCTGGCCGAGCCGTTCGGCCACGGACGCGAGCCGGGCATCGGACTCGTGCAGCTCCGCGAGGGCGGCCTCGGCCTCGTCCTGCGCGCGAGCGGCCTGCTCGCCCGCGGCGGACAGCGCGAAGCGCAGCCGCTCGCCGCGGTGGGTCAGCGTCGCGAGCTCGCGCTCGGCCTCCGCGTGCGCGGCGCGGACCTCGAGCAGTGAGGGAGCGGTCATCGATCCGCCGGCCGACCAGCCGAGGCCGACGACGTCACCGTCCGGGGTGACCGCCCGCAGTTGCGGCGCGCGCTCGACCAGCGAGCGGGCACCGGCCAGGTCGCCGACGAGCACGGTGTCGGCGAGCAACCGCTGCAAGGCCGGCCGAAGCAGCTCCGGCGCGGACACGACGTCGATGGCGTACGTCGTACCGGCGGGCAGGTCCTGGCGGGTTACGGCGGGCATCGGTGCCCCGCCGACCAGCAGGCCGACCCGGCCGGCGTCGTCGCGCTTGAGCATCGCGATCGCGGCAGCGGCGTCGGCGAGGCTGCGCACCGCGACGGCGTCGGCGGCGGCTCCCAACGCGGCCGCGACGGCGGTCTCGTGGCCGGGCGCGACGGAGACGACCTCGGCGACCGTGCCGAGCACACCAGGTAGCCAGCGCGTCGCGACGCGCTGCGGCCGCACTGCGCTGCCGCTCGACCTCATGCTCCTCGGCCTGCAGGGTGGCGACCTGCTCCTCGGCACTCGCCTGCGCGGCCGCGGCTGCTTCGTAGGCCGCGTCGAGGTCGACCTCCCCCGAGTCCAGGCCGGCGACCTCGCTTTCCAGTGCCGCGAAGCTGGCGTGAGCGGCCGCCGCCCGCTGCTGCGCCGCCTCGAGCGCGGCGGTCAGCCGGCCGATCTCGTCGCCCGCAGCGGCCGCGCGGGTGCGCAGCGCCTTCACCTCTCCCTGCAGCCGCACGCGTCCCTCGCGCCGGTCGAGCCGGGCCTGGTGCGCCGCGCGCAGCGCGGCATCCGCTTCGGCGAGCGCCGACTCCAGACGCGACCGCTCCGCCTGCGCGGCCGAGAGCCGCTCGCGGTCGTCGGCGAGCACGCGGGCAACGGCCGCTTCGTCCACGCGGATCGCGTCGATCTCGGCCTGCCAGGCCTGCGGGTCGCGGGTCGAGACCTCGAGGTCCTCCGAGATCGCGAGCCCGCGGCGGCGCTCGGCCGCCAGCGACGCGGTTCCGCGCAGCCGCTCGCGCAGGCCGGCCAGCCGGTACCACGTCTCCTGCGCCTGCGCGAGGCGCGGGGTCTGCGCCGCGAGGGTGGCGTCGAGCTCGGCCTCGCGCCGGTTGGCATCGGCGAGATCGGCCTCGACCGCCGCCCGCCGTTGCAGCAGTGCGGTCTCGTCCGCGACCTCCGCGTCGAGCGTCGCGCGCAGGTCGGTGAGGTCGTCGGCGTACAGCCGCAACCGCGAGTCGCGCAACTCGGCCCGGATCGCACTCGCCCGGCGGGCGACCTCCGCCTGCCGGCCGAGCGGCTTGAGCTGGCGGCGCAGCTCGTTGGTCAGGTCTTGCAGCCGGTTGAGGTTGACCTGCATCGCCTCGAGCTTGCGCAGCGCCTTCTCCTTGCGCTTGCGGTGCTTGAGGACGCCGGCCGCCTCTTCGATGAAGGCCCGCCGGTCCTCGGGCGCGGCGTGCAACACCGCGTCGAGCTGGCCCTGCCCGACGATGACGTGCATCTCGCGGCCGATGCCCGAGTCGGACAGCAGTTCCTGGACGTCCAGCAGTCGGCACGGGCTTCCGTTGATCGCGTAGTCGGAGCCGCCGTTGCGGAACATCGTCCGCGAGATCGTGACTTCGCTGAAGTCGATCGGCAACGCACCGTCGGAGTTGTCGATCGTGAGCACGACTTCGGCCCGGCCGAGCGCAGGTCGCCCGGCCGTGCCGGCGAAGATGACGTCCTCCATCTTCCCGCCGCGCAACGACTTCGCGCCCTGCTCGCCGAGCACCCAGGCGATCGCATCGACGACGTTCGACTTGCCCGAGCCGTTCGGGCCGACGACGACCGTGATGCCCGGCTCGAAACGCAGCGTCGTGGAGGACGCGAAGGACTTGAACCCACGAAGGGTCAGGCTCGACAGATGCACCCGCAGGGCTCCGAAAAGGGGTCAGCGAAGTCGGGGAAGGCCAACCGTCACGCTAGCCGACGACGTCACGCTGCACCGGGAGCCGGCGCCGCGTGTTACGTGAGGGCGGGCTCAGGTTCGGGAACGGACAGGGTCAGCATGTCGTTGTCGATCACCAGATCGCCGCCCGACAGCGCCTTGTTTGCTGCTTCCAGACGTTCGAGTTCAGACTCGAGTTCGCGGACCCGGTTGCGCAGTCGCCGAAGCTCGGCCGCCACCCGTACGTCGAGATCGTTCCCGACATGACCGAGTAGAGCCTTGGCCATCGTTGCCGATCCTCCAGGTTGAGGACGTGTCGCGGACACCTCGGTAGAGGCGTCGCCCGACGTATGAGGAACCGTGTGCGGTTCGTTCGTATCCGCGGCATGATCACGCGTCGCGGTCGATATTCAGTGTGAACCCCGCATCGGGACCGGTCAAGAGACCACAAGGGTCATCGTTCGGCGAAGCCGTCGGGCGTTCCGCGGGCCGGCGACCAGCGATCGGAGACCCCGTCGACGCGGCCCGGCGCGCCGGGTTCGCGCAGCCGCTGGAGCAGCGTCTCGCAGGCGGTTCTCGGGCCCTCTGCGACGACCTCCACCCGGCCGTCGTCGAGGTTTCGGGCCCAGCCGGACAGCCCGAGCTCCAGCGCGCGAGCGCGGATCCACCAGCGCATGCCGACCCCCTGGACCCGCCCGCGCACCCAGGCGGTCAGCCGAGCGGGCTCCGACGCGCTCACCAGCGGCCGTTGCGGGGTCGGGGCTGGCAGGTCGGGCAGAAGTACGACGAGCGGTTCATGAACGCGCGCCGCGCGATCGGCGTCCCGCACCGCGAGCAGGGCTCCCCCTCACGCCCGTAGACCTCGAGTGAGCGGTCGAACCACCCGCTCTCGCCGTTGACCCCGACGTAGAGCGCATCGAACGACGTCCCGCCTGCGACGATCGCCGCCGCCATCACCTCGCGCACCGCGGTGAGCAGGCGCTCGATCTCGGGCCGGCGCAAGCGGTCGGTGGCGCGCGCATAGTGCAGCCGGGCCTGCCACAACGCCTCGTCGGCGTAGATGTTGCCGACTCCCGAGATCAGAGTCTGGTCCAGCAGCGCCCGCTTGACACCGGTCCGGCGACGGCGGATCGCGGCGGCGAACGCGGCCGGGTCGAAGGCCGCCTCGAACGGGTCCGGAGCGACGTGGGCGAGCGATCGCGGTACGCCGTCGTCGGTCAGTCCCGTGTCGTCGAGCGACAGCCCGCCGAAGGTGCGCTGGTCGAGGAAACGCAGCTCGGGCGGACCGTCGGCGAAGCGAAACCTCGCCCGCAGGTGCGGGCCGGGCGGCGTGTCCGGGGCAACCGCGAGGAACTGTCCCGACATGCCGAGGTGGGCAAGCAGGGCAGCGCCGTCGTCGAGCGGGAGCCAGAGGTACTTGCCGCGGCGGCGGGCGCTCTCGACCCGCCGCCCGATCAGCCGGTTGACGAAGTCGGTCTCACCCGGCGGGTACCGGCGCAGCGTGCGCGGCCCGAAGACGTCGACCGCCTCGATGGTCCGCCCGACGGCGTACTGATCGAGGCCGACCCGGACGGTCTCGACCTCCGGCAGCTCGGGCATGGCAGTTCCGCCGGCTACGAGCCGCGTGCGGTCAGGGCGGTCCAGGCCTGCTCGGCGGCGAGCTGCTCGGCCTGCTTCTTGCTGTTGCCGTCGCCCTCACCGACCTCGACGTTGCCCAGCAGGACCTTGGCGTGGAAGACCTTCTGGTGGTCCGGGCCGCTCTCGAGCACGACGTAGTCGGGTGAGCCGAGCGAGCGTTCGGCGGCGAGCTCCTGCAACGAGGTCTTCCAGTCCAGGCCGGCGCCGAGGTTGGCCGCGTCGTCGAGCGCGGCGGCGAACAGCCGGAGCACGAGGGCGCGCGTGGCCTCGATCCCGCAGTCGAGGTAGAACGCCCCGATCGTTGCCTCGACCGCGTCGGCGACGATCGAGGACTTCTCGCGGCCACCGCTGGCCTGCTCGCCGCGACCCAGCCGCACGTAGCGGCCGACCTCGATCGTGCGCCCGACGACCGCCAGCGCCCGGGAGTTCACGATCGCTGCGCGCAGCTTCGCAAGCTGGCCCTCGGGCAGGTCCGGGTGACGGCGGAACAGCTCCTCGGTGATGATCACGCCGAGCACGGCATCGCCGAGGAACTCCAGCCGCTCGTTGGTCGGCAGCCCGCCGTTCTCGTAGGCGTAGGAGCGGTGCGTCATCGCCAGTTCCACGAGCGCGCGGTCGACCCCGCCGCCGAGGGCGTCGATCAGGCCGACGACATCGGCGGAGTCGTCGACCCGGCGGTCGGTCACGGCCATCGGCTCATGAGGCGACGGACAGCACCGGCGGGGAGTCCAGCCGGGACTTGATGTCCTCGGTCAGCTCACCGAGTGAGCCGATCCGGCAGAGGGTGGCGTCGTCGATGGACAGCCGGCCGCCGGCTTCGGCCGCGCGCGCCTCCACCAGGTCGGCGATGCCGACCAGGCAGAGCGAGTCCGCGCCGAGGTCGGCAAACCGCGTGCCCGCGGTCAGCTGGTCGGCCGGAACCTCGCAGACGACCGCGACCGCACCGCGGACTGCTTCGAACACGTCGAACCCCGCGGACACGATCCGAGCCGTCAGACCTTGACCGCCTGGCGGCCGTTGTAAGTGCCGCAGACGGTGCACGCGACGTGCGGGAGCTTCGGCTGCCGGCAACGCGGACAGTCGACGAGGGTCGGCGCGGAGGTCTTCCACTGCGAACGGCGCGAGCGCGTGTTGCTACGCGACATCCGGCGCTTGGGAACGGCCACGGTTACTGCTCCTCGGAGTTGTGAGTCGGCTCTATTCTGCCGGATTCGCGCAGCTGGGCGAGGGCCGCCCATCGGGAGTCGGCCTCGTCGTGGCCGTGATCGGCCGCGGCATCGGCCAGCCGCTCGCCGCAACGCGGGCAGAGCCCGGCGCAGTCCGGCGTACACAGCGGGTTCAGCGGGAGCGCGAGGACCACCGCGTCGCGCAGCACCGGCTCGAGGTCAAGCAGGTCGCCGTCGAGCGCGCAGACCTCGTCCTCCTCGGCCGACGGGTCGGCTTCCGGCTCGTAGAGGTAGAGCTCGGTCACCGCGAGCTCCAGCCGATCCCGCACGGGCTCGAGGCAGCGCCCACACTCCGCGGCGAGCGGCGCGGCGACCGCGGCGGTCACGAGGACGCCGTCGACCACTGCCTCGAGCCGCAGGTCCAGCTCGACCGGCGCGGCCTCGGGGACCCGAACCAGCTCGAGCTCCCATCCGGGCGGCGCCGGGACGCTGCGCTGCAGCTCGCGCATCGTGCCGGGCCGGCGGCCGAGATCACGGGTGTCGACGACGAACGGCGAGCGCGCGTCGGCGTGCGCGGCGGGGTGGGCGGGCATGGCGAGGAGTCTCACGATCATGGGAGAAGCGGCGTACTACCGCCGCTCCAGCCTACCGGAGCGGCGCCGGGAAGCGGCTCAGCTCGGAAGCGGCTCGGCGGGCTCGCTGGAGTCCGACAGCGCCTCGAGCTCGTCGAGGCGGCCGCTGATCTTGTCGCGGCCGTGCTCGACCGCCCCGAGGGTCTTGCGCAGGATGATCTCGAAGTTGGCCAGCTTGGCATCGACGTAGTCGTCGACCTCGAGCCGCATCCGGTCGGCCTCGTCCTGCGCCGCCTCGACCCGGCGCTGGGCCTCGCGGGTCGCCTCCTTCACCACGGTGGTGCGGGCGACCAGCCGGTCGCGCTCCGCGACCGCCTCGTCGATGATCCGCTGCGCTTCGACCCGGCCCTCCTCGACGACCGCGGAGCGCTCGTCCAGCAGGTCCTGCGCCATGGTCAGCTCGTCCGGAAGGGACGCGCGGAGCCCTTCGATCGCCTCCAACACCTCGTTGCGGTTGACGACGCAGGACGCCGACATCGGCATCGCGCGCGCCGAGCAGATCATCGCGGCGAGCTCGTCGAGTTGCGCGGAGATGTCCACCGTTGCCTTCCCGTCGTGTCCGGCGGCAGCGGCTAGCCCCCGAGCCGCTCCCGCAGCCGGCGGAGCACGGACTCGGGCACCAGGCCCGAGACGTCTCCGCCGTACGTCGCGACCTCTTTGACGAGGCTTGACGACAAAAAACTGTAATGCGGAGCGGTCGGCATGAACAACGTGTCGATGTCGGCGAGCGAGCGGTTCATCTGGCCCATCTGCAGCTCGTAGTCGAAATCGCTGACCGCACGCAGCCCTTTGACGATCGCCTGGATGCCTCTGGCGGTGCAGAAGTCGACGATCAGGCCCTGGAAGGTCTCGACGGTGACGTTCGGGAGGTGCGCGGTCGCCTCGCGGATCATGTCGAGGCGCTCGGAGGGCTCGAAGAGCCGGTTTTTCGACACGTTGATCCCGACCGCGACGATGAGCTCGTCGAACAGAGGTGCCGCCCGCTCGATGACGTCGAGGTGGCCGTTGGTGATCGGGTCGAAGGAACCAGGACACGCCGCCCGCGTCATGATCGGCGACCGTACCAGAGGGTGGCTTCGCCGTAGCGCCGCGACTGGAGCTCGGCGATCCGGGCCGGCCATCCGGGTCCGGTCCGCCGGCTCGCCCGCTCGACCACGACGATCGCCTCCGGTGCGAGCCAGCCGCGCTCGGCCAGCAGGCGCAGGACCGGCTCGACCGGGTCGGCGTACGGCGGGTCGAGGAACGCGACGTCGAACGCCTGCGTCGCCGGCTGGGCCAGCCAGCGCTCCACCCGCTCGCCGGACAGCTCGACGCCGGCCGGCTCCAGCGACGCGAGGTTCTCGCGGATGGCGCGAAGTGCGGCCGGGTCGCGCTCGACCAGCATCGTCGTCGCCGCGCCCCGGCTGGCGGCCTCGATGCCGATCGCACCCGACCCGGCGTAGAGATCGAGAAAGGCCGCGCCGTCGAGGCTCCCGCGCATCGACGTCAGGGTCGAGAACAACCCTTCTCTCGCCCGGTCTGCGGTCGGCCTCGTCTCCGGCCCGCTCGGCACGACCAGCCGGCGGCCGCCGAGCGTCCCGGCAATCACTCGCGTCACGTCTTCTCCAGGTAGTCGGCTCGCTCGGCCTCGACGAGCGCAGCGGCCGCGGCGGCCAGCGCCGGATGGCCGGCCAGATCAGGGTCCGCCGCAACCAGCTCGGTCGCGTCGGCGCGGGCCGAGGCGATCACGTCCTCGTCACGAAGCAGCCGGAGCAGCTTGAGATGGGACCGGCGGCCGGACTGCGACTCGCCGAGCACGTCACCCTCGCGTCGTTGCTCGAGGTCGAGCCGGGCGAGCGCGAACCCGTCCAGTGTGGCGGCGACGCCGTCGAGTCGCTCGCGGGCCGCCGTACCGGCTTCTGCGCCCGTGACCAGCAGGCACACGCCGGGATGCGCGCCGCGTCCGATCCGACCGCGGAGCTGATGCAGCTGGGAGATCCCGAACCGGTCGGCGTCGAGCACCACCATCGCCGTCGCGTTCGCGACGTCGACGCCGACCTCGATCACCGTGGTGGCCACGAGTACGTCGACGTGGCCGGCGGCGAACCGGCGCATCACGTCGTCCTTGGCGTCGGAGGCCAGCCGGCCGTGGAGGATCTCGACCCGCAGGCCGGCCAGCGCGCCGGCCGCGAGTCGCGGCGCCCAGTCCTCGACCGCCGCCGCCGCCCGCCAACCGCCCTCGGGCGCTTCCGGAGCGTCCGCGTCGCCGGCGTCGTCCTCGCCGTTGTCGGCGTCGATCCGGGGGCACACGACGTAGATCTGGCGGCCGGCGTCGACCTCCTCGCGCGCCCTCGCCCAGACCCGGTCCAGCCAACCGGGCTTGTCGGCGGTCGGAACCACGGTCGTCGCGATCGGCTGACGACCCTGCGGGAGCTCGGTCAGGGTCGAGGTCTCGAGATCGCCGTACACCGTCATCGCGACCGTCCGCGGAATCGGTGTCGCGGTCATGACCAGCACGTGGGGCGGCGTCGTTCCCTTGCCGCGCAACGCGTCGCGCTGCTCGACGCCGAAGCGATGTTGCTCGTCGACGACGACCAGTCCGAGGTCGAAGAACTGCACCCGCTCCTCCAGCAGCGCGTGCGTGCCGACCACGATGCCGGCATCGCCGCTCGCAATGTCGAGCAGCGCCTGCCGGCGGGCTTGCGCGCTCATCGACCCGGTGACGAGCGCCACGCGCGTGGCGACGTCGGCGGCGCCGAGCTCACCCTGGCGCCCGAGCGGTCCGAGCAGTGCATCGATCGACCGGGCGTGCTGCTGGGCCAGCACCTCGGTCGGTGCGAGCAGCACCGCCTGGCCACCGGCGTCGACCACCGCGAGCATGGCCCGAAGCGCCACCACGGTCTTGCCGGACCCGACCTCGCCCTGGAGCAGCCGGTGCATCGGCCGGGTCCCGGCGAGGTCGGCCATCACGTCCTCGGAGACCGTCACCTGGCCGGCCGTGAGCGTGAACGGCAGCTGCGCGTCGAACGCCTCGAGCAGTCCACCTGCCCGGGGTGCGCGTGGCGTCGCCGGCTCGAGGTCGATCCGCGACCGCCGCTGCGCCAGCACCACCTGCAGGACGAACGCCTCGTCGTACTTGAGGCGATCGCGGGCCTGCTGGATCTGCTTCCAGCTCTCCGGTCGGTGGATCCACTGCAGTGCCTGGTCGACGCCGATCAGCCCACGATCGCGGCGAAGGGGGTCCGGCAGGGTCTCGGGCAGGTCAGCGACATCGAGTGCCGTACGGACCGCCCGGCGGATGGACCAGGTGGGCAGGGCCTTGGTCGCCGGGTACACGGGCATGAGTGCACCCGCCTCGGCGAGCAGCCGGTCACCCTCGACCGCGATGTCCGGTTGCTTGAGCTGCAGCCGGCTCTTGAACCGCTCCACCTCGCCGGCCACGACGATCTCCATGCCCTCGAGCAGCGTGTGGTCGAGGTAGCGCCGGTTGAAGAAGGTGACCACGAGCCGGCCGGTTCCGTCGGTGACCGTCACGTCGGTCTTGTGCAGCTTCTCGCGGATCTTCACCCCGCTGACCTTGACCACTTTCGCCTGGATGGTGACCTGGTCCCCCACCTTGAGCTCGGCAAGGTCGGTGAGCTCGCCGCGCTCGAAGTAGCGCCGCGGGTAGTGGTGCAGGAGGTCGCCCACGGTCGCGTAGTCGAACGCCTTCGCGAGCGCAGCCGCGGTCTTGCCCCCGACGACCGTCTTCAACGGCGTGCTGCCGTCAACCACCGGCCCACCTCCACGCGGCAGCGTAGGACGCTCGGCCGACTCGACGTCGACGGCGCGAGCGAACTTTGAGTCCGGGCGCGGCGCCGGGCTACCCTGTCGCCGTGGCTTCCGTCTGCGATGTGTGTGGCAAGGGTCCCGGGTTCGGCATGAACGTGTCGTTCTCGCACCGGCGCACGCGCCGGCGCTTCAACCCGAACATCCAGTCGGTCCGAGCCGTCGTCGGCGGCGGCAACCGCAAGCGCCTCAACGTCTGCACCAGCTGCATCAAAGCCGGGAAAGTCGCGCGCTAGCCGCCGCGGCTCTGCCAGGCGTGGTCGACCGGGCCGATGCCTGATCCGAGCGGGAACCCACCCGCAATCGCTCCCGTGACGTAGTCCTTCGCTGCCTGTACGGCGTCCGGCACCGAGCCGCCCAGCGCCAGCGACGAGGCGATCGCCGACGCGAGCGTGCAGCCGGTGCCGTGCGTATGCCTGTTGTCCAGCCTCGGCGCCGTGAGCTCAACCTCCGTGTCGCCATCGGTGAGCAGGTCGTTCGGCGCGCCGTCGAGGTGGCCACCCTTCACCAGGACCCACGTCGGCCCGAGCGCCAGCAAGGCCTCAGCCGCTTCACGCTGGCCGCCGGCGTCGCGCACCACCAGCCCCGTGAGCCGGGTGACCTCGGGGAGGTTCGGGGTCACGACGGTCGCGAGCGGGAGCAGCTCGGTGACGATCGCCTCGACCGCCTCGGGCACCAGCAGCGGGTCCCCGTGCTTCGAGACACAGACCGGGTCGACCACGATCGGCGCGCTCACCTGCCCGAGGCGCTTGGCGGTCACCGACACCAGGTCGGGCGAGGCCAACATCCCCGTCTTGACCGCGTCGACGCCGATGTCGTCCAGGACCGCCGCGAGCTGCGCGTCGACCGCCTCGACCGGGAGCTCCCAGTACCCGTGGACACCGTTCGAGTCCTGCGCGGTCACGGCGGTCACGACGCTCATGCCGTGCACGCCGAAAGCCAGCATCGTCTTCAGGTCGGCCTGGATCCCGGCCCCACCGCCCGAGTCCGACCCGGCAACGGTGAGAACGCGAGGCGGCGCGGTGATGCTCACCGCTCCCAGCCTACGAACACCGCCGCTCAGCGGAAGTGCTCATGGCCACCGGCCGGTGGAGTCGGGCGGTCGACGAAGACCACTTCGGCGACGCCACCGGGCGCCACGGCGAAGACGTCGCCGATGACCGGCAGCTCGGGCGTGGCCCGAGCGGGCACGGTTGCGGCGATGCAGTGGTCGTCGCCGCCGGTGGCGACCCAGTCGATCGGGTCGACGCCGAGCTGCGCGGCCGCGGCGGCCACCTCCGGGTCCACGGGCAGCCGCGCCGCGACCAGCTCGATCCGTACGCCGGATGCGGCCGCGATGTGACCGAGGTCCGCGAGCAGGCCGTCGGAGACGTCGATCATCGCGGTCGCCCCGTGGTCCGTCGCGAGGGCGAGCGCTTCGCCGTACGGCGGATGCGGACGCCGGTGTGCGGCGACCACGGGCGCGTGCGGATGGCCTGCCGTCAGCATCGCGAGGCCGGCCGCGGCCCGGCCGGGCCGACCGGCCAGCACGACGCGGTCGCCCGGCCGGGCGCCGGCGCGCGTCAGCGGCGCGCGGCCCGAGAGGTCTCCGAGTGCGGTGACGGCGATCGTCAGCGTGTCGCTGCGGACGATGTCACCGCCGGCCACGACCGCACCGAGCTCGGCGCATTCGTCGCGCAGCCCGTCGGCGAGCGCGTCGACCCAACCCACGGGCAGATCCGCCGGCATCGCGAGCCCGACGACGATCGCGGTCGGGCTCGCCCCCATCGCCACGACGTCCGCGAGGTTCGACGCCGCGGCCTTGCGACCCACGTCGTACCCGCTCGACCAGTCCCGGCGGAAGTGCCGGTCCTCGACCATCAGGTCCGTCGACGCGACGACCCGTCGGTCCGGCGCCTCGATCACGGCCGCGTCGTCGCCCGGGCCGACCACGAGGTCGCCGGCATCGCCGAGCCGGGCGATGATCCGCCGGACCAGCCCGAACTCGCCTTCATCGGTTACCGAGATGACAACCGTCCTCTCCGGTCGGATACCGTCAGGGCTTCCAGCGCCGGGTTTGCTCAGGGTGAGGAGCGCCGATGACCGTTCAGGCTTACATCTTGATCCAGACCGAGGTCGGGAAGGCAGCAGCGGTAGCAACCGAGATCGCGTCGATCAAGGGTGTCACGCAGGCCGAGGACGTCACCGGACCGTACGACGTGATCGTGCGCAGCGAGGCGCGCAACGTGGACGAGCTCGGCAAGCTCGTGGTCGCGAAGGTCCAGGCGGTGCCCGGCATCACGCGCACGCTGACCTGCCCGGTCGTCCACCTCTGAAGCTCGCCGCGCCCGCGGTCGCGGCGGTCGTCCTGGCGACTGTCTGCGCCTGCACACCGGGTGCGGTCAAGGTCGAGCCGCCGGTGCTCAGCGGCGCGGTCTCGGAGCGTTGCGCGCAGCTGACCAACCTGCTCCCGCAGCGGCTCGAGGGGTTGAAGCCGCGGGTCATCAGCCCGCGGTCGAACCTGGTGCACGCGTGGGGGTCGCCGCCGGTCGTGCTCACCTGCGGCGTTGCGCAGCCTGCGGGTTACTCGGCGTCCTCGTCGGAGACCACCGAGGTCGACGGGGTGCGGTGGTTCCAGCAGCGCGCCGGATCCGCGGTGAGCTGGACCGCGTTGCGGCCCGGCGTCGCGGCAGGCACGACGATCTACCTGCGGCTGACCGTCCCGAAGCACTACCAGGGACAGGGCGCATTCCTCGTGGACCTCGCCGTGCCGCTGCGGCACGCGCTGCCCTGACCGTCGGCGAGGTCGGCGCTCAGCGCAGGCCGGTCCCCCGCTGCAACGCGTCGTCGATCAGCCGGCGGACCAACGTCGGGTAGTCCACGCCGCTCGCTGCCCACATCTGCGGGTACATCGACACCGGGGTGAAGCCGGGCATCGTGTTGACCTCGTTGACCAGCAACGTGTCGTCGTCGGTCAGGAAGAAGTCGACGCGGGCCAGCCCTTCGCAGTCCAGCGCGGTGAACGCCGCCACCGCCATCTCGCGGATCCGCAGGATGGTCGCGTCGTCGAGCTTCGGCGGGATGTCGAACTCGGTGCCGCTGTCCGGCATGTACTTCGCCTCGAAGTCGTAGAACGGGGAGTCCGGACCGACCCGGATCTCGGCCGGCAGCGAGGCTTCCGGCACCCCATCGCCCAGGCCCGCGAGCACCCCGCACTCGATCTCCCGGCCCGAGATCGCCACCTCGACGAGCGCCTTCGGGTCGTGCTCGTGTGCGGCGTCGAGCGCAGCTTCCAGCCCGGCCCGGTCGGTGACCTTGGTGATGCCGATGCTCGAGCCGGCCCGCGCGGGCTTGACGAAGACCGGGAAGCCGAGCTCGGCGACCGCTGCCGGCACCGGCCGACCGGCCCGGACCACGGCGTACGGCGCGACCGCGAGTCCGGCCTCTCGAAGCAAACGCTTCATCTGGTGCTTGTCCATCGCGGCGGCCGAGGCGAACACCCCCGATCCGACGTACGGCACGCCGGCCAGCTCGAGCAGCCCCTGAACGGTTCCGTCCTCGCCGTACGGCCCGTGCAGCAGCGGGAAGACCACGTCCACCCCGGCCAGCTCGGCGGGAAGAGCGGTGGGGTCACCGGGCAGCGCGAGCGATGCCCCGGCACCGGAGACGGCGGGCAGCTCGCGACCGTGCATCTCCAGCGCCTTCGCGTCGCCGCGCACCCAGCGCCCCTCCAGGGTGATCCCGATCGGAAGGACGTCGTAGTCGTGCGGGTCGAGGGCGCCGAGCACGCTGCCGGCAGTGACGCAGGAGATCGCGTGCTCGCTGCTGCGGCCGCCGAAGATCACGGCAACCCGGACCGGCCGGTGCTCGGCTGGCTCCGGGCTCACCGCTGGTAGGGCCGGACGGCACCGATGTAGTCGGGCCGGTCGATCGAGTCGTACCGGACGTCGACGCCGGTGTACGGCGCATCCACCATCTCGCCGCCGCCGACGTACATGCCGACGTGGTGGATGGTCGACGGGTCCGAGGTGTTGGTCGCGAAGAACACGAGGTCGCCCGGGCGCAGCTCGCTGCGGCTCACGTGGGCGCCTTCGTTCCACTGGTCGCCGGTGTAGTGCAGCAGGTGCACCCCGACCTGGTCGTAGGCCCACATCGTGAGCCCGGAGCAGTCGTAGGAGTTCGGGCCGGCCGCGCCCCACTGGTAGGGCTTGCCGATCTGCGACTCGGCGGCCTGCAGCGCGGCGAGCGCGGTCGCGGCGGACACGGTGCCGGAAAGGTTGCCGGACCGGCCGGAGTACGGGCTCGGACCGGACGAGCCCTGGGCCTGCCGGCGCGCGATTGCCCGCGCCCGGGCCGCCGCGATCGCGGCCAACCGCTCGCGCTGCAGCTTGGACACGTGCGCCTTGGCCTGGGTGAGCAGCAGGTTCAGGTGGTGCTGCGTCGTGCGCAGCTTCGCCAGCAGGACGCTCTGCCGGTGGACCGCCGCGAGCGCCGCCTGCTTCGCCCGGTTGGCCGCGGCCGCGGCTGCGGTCGCGATCGAGGCCACCGACTCCGCCTGCCGGCTGACCACGCCCTGGTAGATCTGCGCCGCCTCGAGCTGCTGGAGCGTCGTGTGCTCGGAGGTGTCGACCGCCGCGAGCGCGCCGACCCGTGACACCAGCTCCGCCGGGCCGCCGGGCGAGAGGTAGGCGTCCAGCGAGGACAGCCCTCCGGTCTCGTACGCCGCGGTCACGAAGTTGTGGACCCGCACCTCGCCGCTGTTGACCTGCTGGGTGGCACCGGCCAGGACGACGTGCGCGGTGTGGACCGCGTGCTGCGCGGCGTGCAGCTTCACCCGGGCTTCGTCGTAGGCCTCGAACGCCACTTCGGCGGAGGTGTTCAGCCGGTTGAGGGCCAGCTTGGCGCGCTCCACCGCTGCCGCGGCGGCGCGCACCTGACGCTCCCGGCTCGCGACCTCACGCCGGCTCTTGGCGATCTGGCCCGCACTCGGGCCGCCGTGGCCGTGCGCGGCAAGCGCAGGCACCGGCGCGGCCGCAAGCGTCGTCAGGGACGCCAGCGCTGCGACGACCGCCCCGACGCGGAGCCGCCGGAAGGCTGACACGGAAGTGATCTTAGTGCCAGATGTGGCTGGTGTGCAGTTCATCGCTGCGCCCGCAGCACGGCGTCGAGCGCGCGCTCGATGTCGTCGACCAGATCGTCGGCGTCCTCGAGGCCGATGCTGAACCGGACCGCCGCCGGTGCGATGCCGGCCGCCTCGAGCGCGGCGTCGTCGAACTGGCGGTGGGTCGTCGACGCGACGTGGCTGACCACGGTGTGCACCCCGCCCAGGCTGGTCGCGACCGTGCCGACCCGAAGCCCGTCCGCGAGCTCGTAGCCGGCCGCGCGGCCGCCCCGTGGGCTGATCGTGAGAATCGCACCGTACCGCGGTCCGCCGGGACCGGTCTCGAACAGCTTGCCCGCCAGCGCGTGCTGCGGGTGACCGGTCAGGCCCGGGTACTCGATCCGTTCCACTGCCGGATGCCCCACCAGCGCCTCGGCCACCGCGAGCGCGGTTGCGCAGTGTCGCTCGACCCGGAGGGGCAGAGTCGCCAGGCCGCGATGCAAGAGGAACGCCTCGTCGGGGGCGAGCGAGCCCCCGAGGTCGATCCGCGCCGCCCGAACCTGCGTCACCAGGCCGATGTCGCCGACCACGACGCCGCCGGTCACGTCGGAGTGCCCGCCGAGGTACTTCGTCGCCGAGTGGACGACCAGGTCGGCACCCCAGGCGAGCGGGCGGCAGACCGGCGGCGGCGCGAAGGTGCTGTCGACGCAGAAGGGAACACCGGCCTCGTGGCAGATCGCGGCAACGGCCGGCAGGTCGGTGACCGCCGTCGTCGGGTTCGCGATCGTCTCTGCCCAGACCAGCGAGGTGCTCTCGCGCACGGCTGCGCGGACCGCATCCAGGTCGGTCATGTCGACCATCGTCGCCTCGACGCCGAAGCGGCCGAGGACGTGCTGGATCAACCCGTAGGTCCCGCCGTACACCGCGGCCGGCGCAACGACGTGGCCGCCGGCCCGAGCGAGCGCGAGAAACACCGTGGAGATCGCCGCCATGCCCGAGGCGAACGGCTGGGCACCGACCGCGCGATCGAGCCCGTGCGCCTCGAGCGCCGCGACGCCGAGCGCGAACGCGTCCGCCGTCGGGTTGTCGATCCGGCTGTAGCTGTAGCCGGGCTTGCGGTCGTTCAGCACGGCGGCGTAGTCCTGCGTCCGCTCGAACTCGAACGCCGACGTGCGGTACGTCGGCAGGCCGAGCGTGCGCACGGAGCTGAAGTCGGGACGAGGGGCGTGCACGGCGCGGGTGTTCTCGGACCGTGCGGTCGTGGCGCCGGGCTCGATGATCGGCAGGTTGGACGGGCGTTCGTTCGACGTGGGGAACTCGTCAGACATCGGCGTCCTGCTCGTGCTTGGGGTCACTGGCCAACAACGATGCCATCATCTCGGGAACAGTCATGCCGTCGTCAACCACCTTGACGACGTGCTCGGTGATCGGCGCGTTGACGTCGTGCTTCTGCGCAAGGTCGAGGATCGACCGGCACGACTTCACGCCCTCGGCGGTCTGCTTCGTCTTGGACAGGATCTGGTCAACGGTGAGACCGCGGCCGAGGTCCTCGCCAAAGGTCCGGTTACGGGACAGCGGCGAGGAGCAGGTGGCGACCAGGTCCCCCATGCCGGCCAGGCCGGCGAAGGTGAGCGGCTCGGCACCCAGAGCGACCCCGATCCTGGAGATCTCGGCCAGCCCGCGCGTGATGACCGAGGCGCGGGCGTTGTCGCCGTACCCGAGGCCGGCCGCCATGCCGACGGCGAGCGCGATCACGTTCTTCACGGCGCCGCCGAACTCGCATCCGATGACGTCGTGGTTGCGGTACGGCCGGAAGTAACCGGAGTGGCACGCGACCTGGACCTGGCGCGCCACCTCCAGGTCGGTGCAGGCGACGACGGAGGCGGCCGGTTCGCGCAGGGCGATCTCGCGGGCCAGGTTGGGGCCGGTGACGGCGGCCACCCGGTTGCTCGGCAGGTCGAGGATCTCGCCGATGACCTCCGTCATCCGCTTGTCGGTGCCGAGCTCAACCCCCTTCATCAGGCTGACCATGACCGCGTCGCGGGGAACGATCGTGGCCAGCTCGTTGAGGTTGTCGCGAAGCGTCTGCGACGGCATCGCGAACACGACGAGATCGGCACCCTGCAGCGCGCGCTCCGGATCGGAGGTGGCGCGCAGCCGCGACGGCAGCGAGATCCGAGGCAGGTAGTCCGGGTTCTCGTGCAGCTCGTCGATCGCGGCGGCGAGCTCGCTGCGGCGGGCGAGCAGCACCGTTTCGGTGCCGGCGTCGACGAGCACCTGAGCGAATGCTGTCCCCCAAGAGCCCGCGCCGACGACGGCCGCGCGGGTCACGCGGCAAGCCGCGGGTCGTAGGTGACCGCCGGCGGCTGACCGCCGCGCAGCTCGACCAGCAGGTCCGTGATGCTCGCCATCACCAGCTCCGTGACCTCTCGCAGCACGTCAGCGGTGACCGGACGGTCGCGGTACGCCGAGAGATCCACCGGCTCACCGGCGAGGATCGACACCTTCTTGGGCGGGAACGGCTTCGGGAACTTCTGCTTGTAACGCCACAGCCGTTGCGGCCCCCACTGCGCGACGGGGATGACCGGTGCGCCGGTCGACAGCGCAAGCCGCGCGACACCGGTGCGTGCCCGCATCGGCCAGCAGTCCGGATCGCGGGTCGCGCTGCCCTCCGGGTAGATCAGCACGCAGTCCCCGGCATCGACGGCATCGACCGCCGCGGCCAGCGCGCTGGACGCGTCCGCGGTTCCGCGATAGACGGGGATCTGGTTCGCACCTTTCACGACGTGCTTGAACAACGGGATCTCGAACAACGAGGACTTGGCCAAGAACTTCGGCGTGCGCCCGGCGTTCAGGACGTAGAGCCCGAGCGCGAGCGGGTCGACGTAGCTGATGTGGTTGGCGGCGATGATGCAACCCCCCGTGCGCGGCACCCGGTCCATGCTCCGCCAGTCGCGCCGGGTGGTGAGTCGCATGACCGGCGAGCAGACGACGACCACGAGGCGGTACCAGAAGCCCAACCGCCCGTACTTCACCCCGACCTCCGACCGTGCGCCGCGTGCGAACGGCTGCCTTTGCGAGGATGCCAGATGTGCGCCCCGACCGCGATCCATGGACCGTGCTGGTCCCGGTCAAGCGATTGGAGCAGGCCAAGACCCGGCTCGGCCTCGATGACCGAACCCGGGTCCGGCTCGCCCTGGCGATGGTTGAGGACACCGTCCGTGCCGCGTTGGCGGCAGACGCAGTCGCCGAGGTCGTCGTGATCACGAGCGACCACACCGCGGAACGGGTGCTCGCCGGAGCGGGAGCGCGCGTGATCGAGGACCGTCCCGACGCGGGCTTGAACCCGGCGCTGGCCTACGGCGCCTCCGCCGTGCCGGCCGGATCGGTGGCTGCACTGTCCGGCGACCTGCCCGCACTGCGGGCGGACCAGCTCGACGACGCGCTCAACCGCGCCGCAGTGCACGCGTCCGCCGTGGTCTCCGACATCGACGGAACCGGCACCACGCTCCTGACCGGGCGGACGGTCGCCGACTTCACGCCGGCCTTCGGCCCCGGCTCGCGGGCGCAGCATCTGGCCAGCGGTGCGGTCGACCTGACCGATGAGGCGGCGCCGGCACTGCGGAACGACGTCGACACGACGGCAGCGCTCGACGCGGCCTTGGTGCTCGGAGTCGGACCGCGGACGGCGGCGGTGCTCAACGACCTCGCGAGCAGCCGCGGCGGGCGGCGATGAATCGTGTGCAAGCGACCGTGCGGCGCTTCGATGAGCAGACGCGCGGTGGCGACGTACTGCTCGACGACGGGACGGTCACGCCCTACGACGCGGCTGCCTTCGACCGGTCGGGGTTGCTCTTGCTGAGACCCGGGCAGCGGGTCCGGCTCGAGTTCGACGGTTCGGGCAACGTGACCTTGATCACGATTGCGACGATGCCGAACTCGGCCGGACCGCGCTCCCGATGAGCTAGCGGCGCGCGGTCTTGCGCGCGGGCGCCCGCTTGGCAGTCGTCTTCCGGGCGGTGGTCTTCTTGGCGGCCTTCTTCGCCGGCGCCTTCTTGGCGGCCGTCTTCTTCGCCGGCGCCTTCTTGGCGGCCGCCTTCTTGGTTGCGCCCTCGGCCCGGCCGAGCTTGATCGCGCCGCTCACGACGCCCTTGAACTGCGTGCCGGGACGGAACTTCGGCACCGAGGTCTTCTTGACCCGCACGGTCTCTCCGGTGCGAGGGTTGCGGCCGGTACGCGCCGCGCGTTCCACCTTCTCGAACACCCCGAAGCCGGTGATTGCTACTCGCTCGCCGGTTGCGACCGCGCGCTGGATGGTGTCCAGCACTGCATCGACCGCAGACTCGGCGGTTCTCTTGTCCGCGCCGAGACGGTCGCGGATCGCATCGATCAGATCGGCCCTGTTCACGTGCACCCTCCGCTGTTCGTCGAGGACGTCCCTCGACCTGACGCTGGACGCTAGGGCAGGTTTCCCTCTGTTTACAACGATTCCGAGCAACTTTTTTCAGTGTGTCGGCAAAAACCTAGGTGACCGCAGGCATCCAACCCGGCCGAGTCACCTCGAACGCCTCCAGCGCATCGGTGTGCCGCAGCGTCAGTCCGATGTCGTCGAGACCTTCCATCAAGCGCCAGCGCGTGTAGTCGTCAATGTCGAATCCCGCCGCGAAACCCGGTGCCGTCACGGATCGCGCGACCAGGTCGACCGTCACATCGATGCGCGGATCCGCTTCGACGAGAGACTGCAGCGCGGCGACCTCGTCCGCCATGAGCACGACCGGCAGGAGTCCGTCCTTCAACGCGTTGCCGCGAAAGATGTCGCCGAACCGCGCGGAGATGACGGAGCGAAAGCCGTAGTCGCGCAACGCCCACACCGCGTGCTCGCGACTTGACCCCGTGCCGAAGTCGGGTCCGGCGACGAGAACCGACGCGCCGTCGTACCGCGGATCGTTGAGCACGAACTCGGGGTCGCTACGCCACGCGCTGAACAGGCCGTCCGCGAAGCCGGTGCGGGTCACCCGTTTGAGGTACTCGGCGGGGATGATCTGGTCCGTGTCGACGTTGCTGCGGCGCAGCGGTACCGCACGTCCGGTCTGCACGGTGAAGGCATCCATGAGTGACATCGCCCCCTAAGGCAGTTCCGCCGGCGCGGTGAGCCGGCCGGCCACCGCAGTCGCCGCCGCGACCGGTGGCGACACGAGATGGGTGCGCCCGCCCGGTCCCTGACGACCTTCGAAGTTGCGGTTGGACGTCGACGCGCTGCGCTGTCCGGGCGCCAGCTTGTCGGGGTTCATGCCCAGGCACATCGAGCATCCGGCGCCGCGCCACTCCGCGCCCGCGGCCTCGAACACCTCATGCAGGCCCTCGGCTTCGGCGCTCTCACGCACACGGACCGAGCCGGGGACGACCAGCATGCGTACGCCGGGTGCGACCCGTCGCCCGCGCAGCACGTCCGCAGCCGCGCGCAGGTCCTCGAGCCGCCCATTCGTGCACGACCCGACGAACACGGTGTCGACCGCGACGTCGTGAAGCGGCGTACCGGGACGCAGGTCCATGTAGGCGAGCGCGCGCTCGTCTGCGGCATCGCGCGGCTCGGGAACCGCGCCCGCAAGTGGCGCGCCCTGACCGGGGTTCGTCCCCCAGGTGACCCACGGCGAGAGCGCGGCGGCGTCGACGGGAACGGTCTTGTCGAAGCTCGCGTCGTCGTCGGTGACAAGGGTGCGCCAGTAGGCGAGCGCTGCGTCCCAGTCGGCTCCCTGCGGCGCGTGCGGGCGGCCGGCGAGGAAGTCGAACGTCGTCGCGTCCGGCGCGATCATGCCGGCCCGTGCGCCCGCCTCGATCGACATGTTGCACACGGTCATGCGACCTTCCATCGAGAGCGCCCGAACGGCGTCCCCGCGGTACTCGATCACGTGTCCCTGACCACCGCCGGTGCCGATCTGCGTGATGATTCCGAGCACGAGATCCTTCGCGGTCACGCCGGCCGGAAGCTCTCCGTCGACCTCGATCGCCATGGTCTTGGGCCGCTGCAGCGGCAGGGACTGCGTGGCGAGCACGTGCTCCACCTCGCTGGTGCCGATGCCGAAGGCAAGCGCACCGAACGCGCCGTGGGTGCTGGTGTGGCTGTCGCCACAGACGACGGTCATCCCGGGCTGGGTGAGGCCGAGCTGCGGACCGATGACATGGACGATGCCCTGCCCGGGGTCACCCATCGCATGCAGCTGTACGCCGAACTCGGCGCAGTTGCGCCGCAGCGTGTCGACCTGCGTCCGGCTGACCGGGTCGGTGATCGGGCCCGACGTCGTCGGGACGTTGTGGTCCTCGGTGGCGATCGTGAGATCCGGGCGGCGTACCGGGCGTCCGTTCATCCGCAGTCCGTCGAAGGCCTGCGGGCTGGTCACCTCGTGGACGAGGTGCAGGTCGATGTAGAGCAGGTCGGGCTCACCCTCGTTGCGGCGCACGACGTGCGCGTCCCAGACCTTCTCCGCGAGCGTGCGGCCCATCGTGAGCCTCCAGTCGGATCGAGCTGCGGCTGCAACAAGTGCCCCGCGGACCTTGATGTCTCACATACTGATACGCGAGTATTACGATATGACACAGCGTAGCAGCGTCGGCGTCCTCGACAAGGCCGTGGCCGTGCTCGACTGTCTGGCAGCAGGTCCGGCGTCGCTCGCGGACCTGGTCGAGCGCACCGAGCTGTCGCGGCCGACGGCGTACCGGCTCGCGGTGGCGCTCGAGGGCCACCGCTACGTCGCGCGCGACGCAACCGGCCGGTTCCGGCTCGGCCCGCGCATCGCGGAGCTCGCCGGCAGGGACGGCGAGGACGAGCTCCTGCGTACGGCCGGCCCGGTCCTGGACCAGCTGTGCGCCACGACCGGGGAGAGCGCGCAGCTGTATCGGCGAGCCGGCGACACGCGGCGGTGCGTCGCGGCGGCCGAGCGCTCGAGCGGCTTGCGGGACACCGTGCCGGTCGGCTCCGAGCTGCCGATGACCGCGGGCTCGGCTGCGCAGGTGCTGCTCGCCTGGTCACCGGCCGAGCAGGCGGCCCGTTTCGTCGATGCGGCCCGGTTCACGGCGGCCACGCTCGCAACCGTGCGCCGGCGCGGCTGGGCGGCGAGCGTGGCCGAGCGCGAGCCCGGGGTGGCCTCGGTCTCGGCGCCAGTCTTCGGCCCGGCCGGCGAGGTCGTGGCGGCGGTGTCCGTGTCCGGCCCGATCGACCGGCTCACCCGGTCCCCCGGGCGCAGGTACGCCGACGCGGTCGTGGCAGCGGGCGAGGCGCTGTCGAACGCGGTTCGGAGGTAGCCGTCAAGAGGGCGCCCCACGGCTTCAGCCACCCCGCCGGGCCGCCGAGGACACAAAGATGGAGGCCCTCGGCAGGCTCGGGCGCAGCTCGCTGAAGCTGCGCTACCTCGTGCTGCTCGCCGTCGTACTGGTGAGCGCCCACGAGGGCTACCTGAAGTCCTCCCACAACGCGAACGACTGGGTCATCTTCGAGGTCGGCGCGCGAGTGCTGACCCACTACCGCGGCATCGCGATCTACGGCGGCAACCCGCTGCACCTCTACGCGAACCTGCCGATCGTCCAGGTCGGACCGCCGGCGTTGTTGCCGGTGATCGCGACCGAATGGATGTCGCCCCACACCGTGAACGTCCTGTGGGTCGTCCTGATGGCGCTGATGGGGATCGCATCGATCGCGTTCGTCGAAGCGGCGGCTGCGCGCGTGACTGCGCCCGTGTCTGCGGGCGTGTCTGCGGGCGTGGGCGCGGTACGCCGCCGGGCGATCGTGTTCGCGCTCGGGCTGCCGATCTCGATCGCGTGGGGCTACGAGGTCGGTGAGTACCACCATCTCGACGACGCGATGGCGATGCTGCTGCTCTGCCTGGTGCTCTGGCTGATCGCGACCGGACGATCCGCGTGGCTGATCGGGATCGCACTGGGAGTCGCGGTCGCCGCGAAGCCGTGGGCGATCGTCATGGCGCCGGTGCTGATCGGGTTGCCGCGGACGGGACGGGCGAAGGCCTGCCTCGCACTGATCGTCAGCGCGGCCGCGTTCTGGGCGCCGTTCGTGATCGCCGCACCCCAGACGGTGAGCGCGCTCGGCAGCTTCCTGATCGTGCCGCGGCCGGGGTCGATCCTCTACTTGTTCGGGTTGCACGGCCAGGTGCAAGGCTGGCTGCGCTCGGCACAGTTCGCCTCCGGCGTCGCGGTGGCGACCTACGTCGCGGTCCGCGGACGCTGGGCGGCGGCGCCGCTGGCCGGGCTCGCCGTCCGAGTCGCGTTCGACCCGTACATCTACAGCTACTACGGCCTCGGCCCGGTGCTCGCAGCGTTGGCGTGGGACCTGATGAGGCCGGCCCAGCGCCGGCTGCCGCTCTGGACGATCTGGACCGTGGTGATCGAGTTCGGCCTGCACCTCGTCGCGCCGCCCACCGTGTGCGCGATCGGCCGGCTCGCCTGGGTCCTCAGCGTGCTGGTCGTCATCGTGCGGGCCCCACGCGTGGTCCCCGAGCCCTCGGACGAGCCCGGCACGGACAGCATCACCGCCGAACCGGCGTATGCAGCCTGACTCTCGCGCTCAATCCCGGACGACGAAGCTCCGGTCTGGAGCGGCCGTCAGTGCGCTGCCGTCGACGATGAGGTCGGCGCGGTCGATCGGCTTGTCTCGCGCGACGTACTCGTCCTCGGCAGCCATCCACACCGCCCACCGCCCAGCAGCTGCTGCCCCGTCGCGTTCAATGCCACGATCCAGGCGGATGTCACGCGGCGCGTCAACCCAGACGATGAACGCGAACGTCGTCTTGCCCGCTCCCCCACATCCGTCAACCGCAACCAGGCGTACGCCGTTGTGGGCCGGCAGCGCGGCGATCCGCTGCGCGAGCTCGTCGTACCGCATCGACCGCACTCCCGCAGGTTTCCACAACTCGAGGAGGGCGCCGACCGAAATCGTCGGCACCGGCCACGATGATCAACCTCGGGGGGGAATCATGGCGAAGGAGTGCTCGGTCGACGGCTGCGAGCGAGATGCCGAAGCGCGCGGATGGTGTCATGCGCATCTGCTGAGGTGGCTGCGACTCGGCAACGTACAGGCAGACCGACCGATCGGTCGAAGAGTCAACCTCGTCTGCAGCGTCGACGGTTGCCGGAGGACCGCAACCAAGCGGGTCCCCTCTTTGTCAAGACGCGCGTTTGTGTGCGGCGATAGCGTTGTCGGTGGCGGGTCCGGGAAGTGACTGATCCGAAGTGCTGACCGTGGGGATTGGGTCAGCCGCGCTGGATTGAAGAGCC
>Ga0335074_10001937_pt1 | contig 28088 bp, 23 predicted proteins | sample Lox_Sample_23_FD_206715 | JGI IMG/M metagenome (GOLD analysis project Ga0335074, IMG submission 206715) | Soil microbial communities from Loxahatchee National Wildlife Refuge, Florida, United States - Lox_Sample_2.3 | ecosystem: Environmental > Terrestrial > Soil > Wetlands | place: USA...
TCGACAGTCGGAGGCCCTGTGGTCGAATCCTTGCCAACGGAAGATCCTGGCTCGCAGAAGCGTCGAAGCACGCGGATTGTTCAGGCCGTGCCAATCACAGTCACGGGTGTCGATGCGCTCGGCCAGCCGTTCAAAGAGCGGACGACCACGGTTATGGTCAACTGTCACGGCTGCAAATACCAGTCAAAGCATTACGTTCCCAAGAATTCGACCGTCACCCTGGAAATCTCCCGGCCAGAGCCCGGAAAGGCGCCTCGGAAGCTCGTAGGACGAGTCATTTGGGTCCAACGGCCACGAGCGGTTCGTGAATTGTTCCAGATCGGCCTGGAATTTGAGGTCGCAGGGAACGTCTGGGGTATTGCCTTTCCCCCTGACGACTGGTTCCCTGCTCCCGGGGATGAGCCACAACCAGCCGCGGAGACTCCCACGCCGGAGCTGAAACCGACGCCCGTCGAGTCCAAATCCCCGGTCCCCGCAGCACCCATTGCGGAGCAAAGGACCGAGTTCCAAGTTCCAACGATCGCCTCCCCGGTGTCTGGCGCGGCGATCCCACCGGCGTCGGCCTACTCCGCAGAAAGCAAGATTCACATCGTCGCCGAGCCCGCGCCGCCGCTCGAAACGCAACCCGCGATCGCGCACCAAATGGCAAAGATTGCCGCGGACGTCCGCGAAAACCTCGATAAGTCCCTTCGAAGAGACGCGCAAACGGCAATCAATGAAGAAATGACGGTCGTCCGCCAACAGTTGGACGCGCAGCTTCACGACGCGGTCGAGAGAGCTATCAAGGTCTCGATGGAGCGGGTTTCCGAGTCGAGCGTGCGCAAGGTCGTCCAGCAGGCGGCCGAGCAGACGGCCAAGATCGTCGATGAAGCCCGCAAGGCGACCGAAACAAACGCCGGGCAACTCGATGAGAAGGTTCGACAGGCTGTACAGCAGGCTGTAAGCCATGCCGCCGCGGATGCCGCGCGACAAGCCGCGGCGCAAGCGGCCACGCAGAATCTAAAGCAGACGGTCGAAGAGGCGGTCGCACGCATTGTGGCCGAACGCGAAGCCGCATCGCCTTCCCTTCAGATTCTAGCGAATCCCGAAGCTGCCCAACAGCAGCTCGAACAGTGGAAACAGAATCTGGAAGAGGCCGCGGAGGGCGTCCATAGCCGCACGTTGCAGCAGGCGCAAGCTGACGCAGCCGCTGCAAAGCAAACCTTGAATGAGGCATTCGAGTCTGTTGTCACGAACGCCTCGCAAGCTTTGGACGCCAAGTTGAGCGAGGCATCCAAGACCGCGCTGGATCGAGCCACGGAAGAGACGAACGCGCGCGCATCAATTCTCCGCGCCTCGCTTGAGGATCTCACGACCGGGGCGCAATCCGCTGTTGATCGAGGCCGGCAGCGTCTCGACGAAATAGCTTCCACACGCATGGACGAGGTCGCCCACCGCGCCGATGAGCTGATCGCCGAACGCACTCAGCAGCTCGAACCCGCCCTCCAAAATACCGCCCAGAGCGTGCTTGACCGGTTTTCAACCCAGCTCAACCAAAAGCTGGCCCCGGCAATCAACGAGGCCCACGAGGTGCTGTCCGCTCTAGCAAATGCCGGGGAGGAAGCTTCGCAGATCGAGGGCAAGCTGCGCGAGCAGGCTCGCCGGGCCTTCGAGCAAGCGGCGCATCTGGAAGCGCAGTCGCAAGCCAAGATCAGCGAGCACGCGGCGGGGATCGAGACGCGGCTCGAGGCAAAACTCGGCGAGCAAGCCGCCAAGTTCGAGCGCCACATCCGCGAGCAGGCGGAACAATCCGCCATCAAGGCAGCGCAGGTACAGTCTACTGTGCGCGAGCAGATACGCCAGGCTTCCGAGCAGGCGATCGCGGAATCGCTGGATCGCATGAAGCAGGAGACCGCAAAGTTACCCGCTCAATTTGAGGAGTCTTCTCGCGCCTCGCTCTCCAAATTAGAGGAAGAACTGGAACAAAAGAGCTCCGAGACCCAGCACATCACGTACGAAGCGCTGTCGAAGGCATCCGACTGGTATACGAAGAAGGCCCAGACGAGCATGCAAACCGCCCTCGAAAGAGGTGTGGAGCAATCGACCGCGGCTTTGCGCGACCGTGCCGCTGAAGTATCGAGCCTTGTGGCCTCCGAACTCGACCATTATCGCCGCACGTACGTCGATCACAGCCAGGCGCAGATTGAGGAGATTGCGAAGGAAGTCGTCGAGCGCGAACGCGGAATGATGCACGAGGCGGCCGAGATGACGACCGCCGGCTTCAGCGACCGAATCCAGCAGCTCATCGGCGACTCGTTTAGCCGGTTCGAGGAAGCATCACGGCAGGCGCTCGAAAAGAACCGCTCCGATATGGAGTACAACCGGGAAGGCGCGCTTGCGGAGTTTCAGCAGAACATCGATGAAAAAATGCTTTCCGGCATCGAGCAGGCGCGAGACAACCTTCAGACTCAGCTCATGTCGCTGGTCGAATCGTTCGAGGCCAAGCGCCAGGCGGAGCAGCTGCAATGGATGGAACAGATCAAGAGATCGGCGGACGAATCGATCGAGAGCTACAAAGCACGCCTCGAGAATGCTTCCAATTCTTGGTTGCTCGCCTCGGCCACTACGCTTGGCCAGAGTTCGCAAGCCGTAATGGACACACTCTCGCGGTCGGCTGAAAAGCGGCTGCGCGAAGTTTGCGCAGAGGTCCTCGCGGGCATGGGCGACACTCTCAAGGAGCGTCTGTTGGGCATTTCGAGCGGTTTCTCAACGGAAGACGAAATCGAAAAACACGAAAAGAAGAAGTAAACTCTGCTGTCCATCGCTACGCATAACGCCGATCTCACTGCCACGTTTTAGGAAATGGGTCGAATTTCTGGCCCGGCCGCCTTCCGCTATAATGTTGGTCATGTCGAACCAGTCGTATTTGAGCGCCTGGTATTCCGATCTCCCTGAGGAGTCCATCCTCGATCGCTTCGCGACATTCCTGAGCACCGTTCCCTTTTCCGACGCAATGCCAGGATTCACGCGGCTCACGGTTCACGCCGTCAGCGCCGCCGAGACGCCGATTCTGGAACAGGATTTCCGGCGCGTGCCTCTGGACGTTGCCGGAATCATGGAAATCGCTCGAGACCACTTGAATAGCGACTCCGCCTACGACGTAAGCTGCTACTGGGAGCTTTCGGTGTTTGACGCCGCGTCCGGTAAATGGAAGGCCGAGCCTCAAGTCCTTGAGATTTCGTGCTATGGAGAAGACTACGACGACGAATTTTGGCGCGAAAACGGACACGTGCAAGTTAACTTCGGGTTTGAGCATCTTTTCACCGGCCACGCCGGCGTGCTTGGGTTCCGGCACGATTCCCGCGTACCGGCGGAAAGTCCCGAGGAGGCGCGCTTCCTCGAGGCCATGGCTTGGCCCGAGAATCTCGAGCGTTATCACGAGGAGACGCGGAAAAACATCCGCAAACTCCTCGACTGGATTCGCCGGATCGAAAAGGCCGTTCCGGTGGAACGGGTGCGGCTGTGGTCCGAGGGAGAAGAAAACTTCGAAGCGCGGATCGAGGAAATCCTGGCCGCTCGGTAGTATGATGCTGACTCTGGGTGGGAGTGTGCGTCCTCAAATACGGCATTTGCCGGAACTAACCCGGACCCGAACTTGCCCGCAACCTTTCGGGATGCATCGGAATCCGATTCCCGGCGCGCACGTCTAATACACAACCTTGAACGCCATCGCACAACCCGTCGCTCGGCAGGCTGCGCGGCTACAAAGGAGGCCGTCCGGCTGGCAGCACCTTAAGACGCTGCTGCCCTACGTCGCCAATTACAAGGGCATGACTGCCGTGGGCCTGCTCGCGCTAGCCCTGATGGGCGTTGTCGGCGCGCTGCCGCAGCTGATCCAGGGCATCATTGTCGATTCGCTGAATGGATTACCGCGACCGCTCGCGACTCTGGCCGGCACAGCGCGCGCGATTCTGCACCCGATTCTCGCCTTCTACGCGCCGCGCAGCCACCGGGCGCTTGCTCTTTACTGCATCACCATCGTAGCCGCGATGCTCGTGAAAGGTTTTTTTTCGTTCTGGTCGCGCTGGATTCTGATCGGAGTCTCTCGCGAGATCGAATACGACTTGCGCAACGACCTGCTGGGTCGTCTTGTGACGCTCGATCCCGAATTCTACGTCCGCAACCGCACCGGAGATTTGATGTCGCGCGCTACCAACGATCTGAACGCCGTCCGCATGGTGCTCGGCCCCGGCATCATGTACACCGCGAACACGATCGCGACGAGCGTTCTGGCGCTGTACTTCATGATCAAACTATCACCCGGGCTGACGATGTGGGTGCTGCTGCCGGTGCCTATCGTCGTGATTTCCGTTTACTACTTCGGTCAGATCATTCACCGGCTTTCCGAACGGATTCAGGCCGCTCTTGGAGCGCTGTCCACACGGGCGCAGGAAAATCTCACCGGCGTTCGCGTGGTTCGCGCCTACGCGCAGGAAAAACCGGAGATCGAGTCCTTCGATCGGACCAATCGGGAATACGTCGAGCGAAACCTCCAACTCATCACCTCATGGAGCCTGTTCTTTCCAGGGCTGACCACATTGATTGGTCTCACGCTCGTGATCCTCCTCGGTAAGGGAGGCATTGCCGTGATCGATCATCGCGTCTCGGTCGGCACGCTCTGGGCTTTCTACGCTTTCCTTCTGCAACTCACGTTTCCGATCATCATGCTCGGCTGGGTTACGAATATCTTCCAGCGCGGCGCGGCCTCGATGGGGCGTTTGCTTTACATTCTGCGCGCCGAGCCCAATATCAGCGACGCCGTACCCGCGTCGCCTGCAAGCGTTGCGGGGAATGGTCAGCCGCACGCCGATGCCGGGCTCGCCTCGCACGCTGCGCCGCCTGAAATCCAAGGCGAAATCGAGTTCCGCCGATTGACGTTTGCCTACCCCACCGCGCCGTCCGAACCTGTGCTGCAAGACATCAATCTTCATGTGGCTGCCGGATCGACGCTCGCGATCGTCGGTCCCACCGGCAGCGGCAAATCCACGCTTGCGGCTCTGATCGCCCGTCTATGGGAAGCGCCCGCCGGGACCCTGTTTATCGATGGCCGCTCGATTCGCGATTTTCCGCTTGATACCCTTCGCCGCGCGATCGGCTACGTCCCCCAGGACACGTTCCTTTTCAGCGAAACCCTTCGAGAAAACATCGCCTTCGGCGCGCCGCACGCAAGCGAGGAGCAGATTCGCGAATGCGCCGCGATTGCATGCATCTCCGGTGAGATCGAGTCGTTCACGCAGGGATACGACACAATGGTCGGCGAGCGCGGCATCACGCTTTCCGGCGGCCAAAAGCAGCGGACGGCCCTCGCGCGGGCCATCATGCGCCAGCCGAAGATTCTTGTTCTCGACGACTCGCTTTCGAGCGTGGATACCGACACGGAAGAGCGCATTCTCCGCGGGTTGCGCGGCGTGATGCGCCAGCGCACTACGATTCTCGTCTCGCATCGCGTGTCCACGGTGAGGGACGCCGATCAGATCGTGGTTCTCCGCGCCGGAAGAATCATCGAACGCGGTACGCACGAAGAGCTGCTCGCTCGCGGCGGCGAATATGCGGACTTGTACCAAAAGCAGTTGCTCGAAGAGGAACTGGAACGGGAATGAGCGACTTCCGCGAAGAAGAGAAGCTCGGGAAGATTTACGACACGCACCTTACGCGGCGGATCGCGAAGTATCTGCGTCCGTATCGCTGGCACGTGGCAGCCGCGGTATCGATGAGCCTGGCCTACGCAGCCATGGAATTGGCGGGGCCTTATCTCTTTCACGTCGCAATCGACTGGTTCATTGTGCCGGGGCTGGGCGGATCGATCGGCGCAAAGGCAGCCATCCGGGGACTGCTATGGGCTGTTTTCGCCTACATGATTTCGCTCTTTGCCAGCTTCGGGATACAGTTCGGCCAGGTGCGGATCATGCAGTGGGTCGGCCAGGAAACGATGTACGATCTGCGCAAGGAGATTTTCGAGCATCTCCAGCGCCTGCCGATGAGTTTTTTCGACCGCAGCCCGGTCGGCCGCCTGGTCACCCGCGCCACCACGGACGTCGACGCCCTTAACGACCTTTTCGCCTCGGGCGTGGCGGCGATGCTCAACGATTTCGTGCTGCTATTCGGCCTGGCCATCTTCCTGCTGTCGTGGCATTTCTATCTCGGGCTGGCCACGCTCTCGCCGCTGCCATTGATGATCCTGCTCACCTATTTCTTCCGCAATCACGTGCGCGATGCCAATCGCCGTATTCGCACAGCGATCGCGCGCATTAACGGCTTTCTCCAGGAACACATTAGCGGCATGCACGTGGTGCAACTCTTCAATCGCGAGCGAAAGTCCCGCGAACAGTTTGCGGACTTCAACCGCGTCCACATGGAGGCGTACAAGGACGCGATCGACGCCTTCTCCTATTTCTATCCCGGCGTCGAGTTTCTGAGCATGGGCGGCATTGCGCTCGTCTACTGGGTCGGTGGGGTGGGGGCGATTGCCGGCACCCTGGGAATCGGGGTGCTCGTCTCGTTCATACAATACGCGCAACGCTTCTTCCGCCCGATTCAGGATTTGAGTGAAAAATTCAATATTCTTCAGGCCGCCATGGCTGCGTCGGAGAGAATTTTCCAACTGCTCGACGAACCGGTCGCCATCGTCTCGGCGCCGGGGGCGGGCGCCCCGCCGAGGGTGCGCGGCGAAATCGAGTTTCGCAATGTCTGGTTTGCCTATCGCGGCGGTGCGAACCCACAGGAAGAGGACTGGGTGCTGCGCGATGTCTCATTCCACGCGCAGCCCGGACAGACCCTGGCAATCGTGGGCCACACTGGCGCCGGGAAGACGACGATCATCCAGTTGCTCCTGCGTTTCTACGATATCCAGCGCGGCCAAATTCTGATCGATGGGGTCGACATTCGCGAAATGAATTTGCAGGATCTGCGCCGACTGTTCGGTATCGTTTTGCAGGACCCGTTCCTTTTCACCGGCACGCTCGAATCAAACGTAAAGCTAGGCACCGAATGGATCGACCGCGCGAGCGTCGAACGCTCATTGCGCGAGGTCGGTCTCGGGCCATATCTCGATTCGCAGACTCACGGCGTGGAGACTCCCGTCACCGAACGTGGCTCCACGCTTTCCGTCGGCCAGCGCCAGCTGGTAAGTTTCGCACGTGCCCTCGCGCACGATCCGGCACTGCTGATCCTCGATGAGGCCACATCGAGCGTAGATACGAAAACTGAACTTATGATCCGCGAGGCGCTGGACCGGTTGCTGAAAGACCGCACGGCCATCGTCATCGCCCACCGCCTCAGCACGATCCAGCACGCGGAGCGCATTCTCGTCTTCCACAAAGGCCGCCTGCGCGAACAGGGGTCCCACCAGCAATTGCTTTCATTGCGCGGAATCTACTATCGCCTCTATCAACTCCAGTACAAGGAGCAGGAGCTCGCGAGTCCTGTAGCTGGCGCGAACCCCGACTTTTCCCGGCCTTTGCCCGCCGATGACTAGCCCGGCGCCCTTCGTATGACGCCGCCCAAAATCCTGATCTCAGCAGGCGAAGCTTCGAGCGACATGTACGCCGCGCGCCTCGCTACCGCCTTGCGTCAGCGGACCGGCGCGGAGTTCTTCGGAATGGGCGGGCCGCGCATGAAAGCAGCTGGTGTCGAACTCGTCGCCGACTATCACGAAGTCGCGGTTGTGGGCATTGCGGAAGTCCTGCACAAAATCCCAACGGTTATTAGCGTGCAAAACCGGCTCGGCCGTGAAGCAGCCAGGCGGAAAGCCGCTCTTGGGATCCTCGTTGACTCTCCGGGAACGCATCTCGGTGTCGCGCGCCGCCTGAAAAATCATGGCATCCCCGTCGGCTATTTCATTGGGCCTCAGGTATGGGCTTGGCGGCCCGGCCGTGTGCGGGTCGTCAAGCGCCTTGTGAACCGGATGGTGGTTATCTTCCCATTCGAGGAGAAAATCTATCGCGATGCTGGGGTGCCGGTGGACTTTGTCGGCCATCCCCTTGTCGATGTCGTGCACCCCTCGATGACGCGCACCGAATTCGCCGAGCGCTGCGGCCTCGATGCCGAACGTTTGATCGTGACGCTTCTCCCCGGCAGCCGCCGCAACGAAATCGTGCAGAATTGGCCGCGCATTCTCGGCGCGTGCGAAATCCTCGCGCGTGAAATCAAACCGCCGCACCAGCTTCAATTCGTCCACGCAGCCGCGCCCGGCCTGCCGGCCGAACTCTTCGCGAGAAATGCTGAGCTCAGCGATGTCACGATCCACCGCGTCGAAGGCGCCACATACGATGCGCTGGCGTCAGCCGATTACGCCATCGTCGCCAGCGGCACAGCCACGATCGAAGCGGCGCTCCTCGGCACGCCTATGGTCGTCGTCTACCGCGTTGCTCGCTCGACCGCTGCGGTCCTCCGCCGCATGCTGCGGACACCATTCATCAGCATGACGAACCTGGTAACAGGGCGCCGCGTGGTGCCCGAGCTCATTCAGGATGACTTCACGGCGGCTGCCGTCGCCGCCGAGGTTCGGTACCTGATCGAGTCTCCTGACGGCCGCGATGCGATGAAAGCAGGTCTTGCTGAAGTCCGCGCAAAGCTCGGACCGGGCCGCGCAATCGAGCGAGCAGCCGATGTGTTCGCAAGAATGCTGTAGATCCCTCGGACCGGGCAACTGCAAAGGGTAATCTGGTATCTTAAGGTAGGCGTGGAGTTACCGTTTTCTCGCGAGGGTTTCCTTTTGTTGAGAATGCATCGATTGTTCGCGACTTTGGCGCTTCTGTTTCTTGCCGCCGGCGCCGCGCCTGCGCAAGCTCCCCACGCGTTTCCGTTTCGCGCGACGAACTATGATGTCGAGGTGATGCTCCACCCTGAGGACCAGACGATCTCAGCGCTGGTGAAGGTGAAGTTCGTCGCGACGCAGGTTTCGCGAACACTGCTCGTCGAACTGCATCCCGACCTGCGCGTGAACTCGATCAAAACGGCCGACGGCAAGGAGCTCAGCTTCGACCGCGACAATAATTCTGCCCTGTTGCTGAGCGTGGCTTTGCCGGGCGTCGCGACTCCCGGCAAGGAAGTCGATCTGGTGTTCGATTATGCCGGTCCCATCTCGAGCGAGGACGACAGTCCCACACGGGGAGTGCGCTTCGCCTCGGTTGACAAAACGTCCGCATATCTCCTGCTTCCTGCACGCTGGTTCCCGCTCACGAACTATCCTGCAAATCGCTATACCGCTACGTTCCGCATCATCGTGCCCAACACTTTCGTCGTTGTCGGAACCGGCAAAGCGGATGCGCCAACGGCGATGCCCGCTATAGGCAATGGGCCCGCCCAATCCGCCTACGTTTTCCATTGCGACCAAGCCGAGCCTGTTGGCTCATTCGTTGCGGGCACGCTGCAGCTTTCTCCGGTCTCGACGCAGGGCTACCAATTCTCGATCTATACTCCTCCGGCTCAAGCATCCACCGCGCAGTCATACGGAAATTCTCTCGCTCAGATCGTGAGCTACTTTTCGGACACATTTGGGGCCTTTTCGACGCACCCGAGCCTGACGGTGGCCCAAATGCCCGACGGTTCGCTCGCGGGATACTCGGCGCCCGGTTTGCTCTTAATTAGTGCGCGGCAGTGGACCACCCGCGCGAACGATCGCATGCTTTCGCAGCTTGCCGCCGGACAGTGGTGGGGCGTACAGGTCCTCCCGGCAACGGCTTCGGATGTCTGGATCACGGACGGCCTGTCGCGTTACGCCGAGGCCATGTATGCCGAACAATCCGATGGCGTCGCCGGACTGAATCGCGCGCTTGAGGACTTTGCGGTCGGCGCCCTGATGTATGAGGACGTGAGCCCAATCTCGCAAGCAGGCCACCTTGAACGCTACTCCGACCAGTATCGGTCGGTGGTCTATGACAAAGGCGCGATGGTTTTTCACATGCTTCGTGCCGAGCTCGGCGATGACGCGTTCACTGCCCTGCTGCATGACTTCTACAAGGCCCACGCCGGCAAGACTGCGACGATTGACGAATTGCGAAAGATGGCGGCCGCGAAGCTTCCGCCACCCAAAAAAGGCGATCCTCCAGTCAATCTGCTCTCGTTCTTCTCGCAGTGGCTCGACTCCACGGGCGTGCCGGAATTTCAGCTGGACTATATCGTCTATCGCACGCCCAAAGGTTTTCAGGTGATCGGCAAGATCCATCAGGATCTCGACACGTTCCGCATGCCGGTCGAAATGAAGGTGGATACCGAGGGCAACCCGGTCTATAAGAAAATCCTCGTCACCGGCACGAGCACGGAATTCGAAATCGATACGTTCGGACGGCCAAAGCCCAACGGCATCATCATCGATCCGAATAACGCGCTTCTGAAGTCTAGTCCACGGCTGCGCGTTCGCGCGACCATCGCCCGCGGCGAAGCTTTAGCCCAGATTGCCAAATATTACGAAGCGATTCAGGAATACCAGCGCGCGCTCGACGTTCAGCCGACCAATTCTCTCGCCCATTTCCGAATGGGCGAAGCAATGTTCTACCAGAAAAACTATCAGGCCGCTGCGAACGCGTTTCGCGCAGCGCTTGGCGGAGACCTTGATCCTAAGTGGACCGAAGTGTGGAGCCACATTTACATCGGCAAAATCTACGATCTGCTGGGCCAGCGCGAGCGTGCAGTCAATGAATACAGCCTCGCACAGCACACCAACGACAACACGGCCGGCGCCCAGGATGAAGCCACTTACTACATGAAGAAGCCTTATGCGGGCGACAATACGACGGTCGCGGCGACGGCGTCAGCCAGCGGGAATGCCGCGCAAACTCCCACTGCGCCCGCAACCAACGAGCAGGGCTCCAGTGGCGAGCCCACCCTCAAGCGACGCGACTCGAACGATCCGAACAATTAGACCGACCAGATTTCGAGGGGTCAGTTTGAACCGTGTGCCTTGGTCTGCAGTTCCCGGAAAACTTCTTCGAAGATTCTCAGCGTGTCGTTATCGAAGAGCACGAAGTGGATTTTCTCGAGTGAAGTAGGTCCCTCCAAATGCTTCGCCGCTTCGCGCAACATGATTTCAGCGCAATCGCGCAGCGGAAATCCCGCGATGCCCGTGCCGACGGCAGGGAACGCAATCGTTTTCAGGCCGTTTTGGGCCGCGATACGCAGCGAATGGGCCGTCGAGCTTCGCAATGTCTGCGCTGAGGTGCGCCCGCCGAGTTCCATGCTCGCGGCATGAATCACGTGGCGCGCTTTCAAGTCGCCGCCTGAAGTAATCGCGGCGCCGCCGACCGGTATGGTCCCAATCTCGTTGCACTCCGCCTGGATCCTTGGACCACCTTTACGCCGAATCGCTCCCGCTACGCCGCCGCCCAACTGCAAGTCGTTGTTCGCGGCGTTCACGATCGCGTCGGTTTCCATTTTCGTCAGGTCGCCCTGACTAATTGCGATTCGCTCCGCAAGAGACGTCGCTCCGGGAGGTTTCGCTCGGCCCGCTTTATCGCTCTGCCGCTTAGAGCCGCGCAATGCCGTCTTCATCGAATCCCACCACCACGCGACCGCCTGCAACAATCACCGGCCGGCGAATCAAATTTGGCACCTTGGCCATCAAACGGATTGCCTGCTTGCGCGAAGGCGGTTCTTCTTTCATGTTCTCCTTGCGGTAGACTTCGTTCCGTGGATTCAGAAAATCCGTGTAGTCTCGTTTGCCGATCAGCTTTTCGAGTTCTGTCGCGCTCAAGCGCTCCTTGGCCAAATCACGGAAGTAGAGCTGAAAGCCGCGCCGCTCCATGAATTTCTTCGCCTTTCGGCACGTCGTGCAGGTCGGCTTTTGTATAAATAGCGCCTTTTTCGCGGACCTTGCCGTTCGCCGCGTCCTTTTTCCTGTGCTTGCAGTGGCCATCAGTTCCTCCCAATATCGTTTGATGTCGAAAATCGCCGGCCGTTTCAGTGACCCCTGAAATTCGGCTGCCGCTTTTCGGCAAACGCGGCGAGCCCCTCGGCGCAATCTTCCGAGAGAAAACAGTGAATCTGGAGGCGGTTTTCTTCGTCGATCGTCGCTTCGAGTTGCGCGCGCGCGTCGCTGATCATCGTGCGTTTCACGTCCCGATACGCGAGCGGCGGCCCGGCGGCCATTTCTTCTGCCAGCTTGCGCGTCTCCTCTTCGAACCTATCCTGCGGATGGACGCGACAAACAATCCCGATCCGGCACGCCTCGGCCGCCGACAACCGCTCGGATGTATAAAAGAATTCGGACGCCCGGGACAACCCCACCAGTCTCGGCAGGAAAAACGTCGCGCCAAGGTCGGGATACAGCCCGAGTTGGGCAAAGGCCTGCTTGAACATCGCCTGATCCGACGCGATTCGCAGATCGCATGCCAGCGCGAGGCTCATGCCTCCGCCGGCTGCCGGCCCGTTCACCGCCGCAATCACCAGCTTTGGCATGGACGCGATTGCCAGGCAGACTTCCTTGCCGACCGAGAGCAACGCCTGAAAATCGTGCACCGAATGTCTCGTTCGCGCTTCGCGGATATAGTCGATATCGCCGCCCGCGCAGAAAGCGCGTCCCGCGCCGGTTAGCACAACCGTTCGAACCGATTTGTCCTCGCCTGCCCGCAGCAGGGACTGCACGAGTGCGCGCCCCAACTCCGGGTTCAGCGCATTGAGCTTCTCCGGCCGATTCAGGCGCAATGTGACTACGGCGCCCGATCGCTCTTCGATCAAAAGTTGGCGAGTAGCTTGTTGTGTTGCGCTCATACCGATTACGCCTCCATCACCCATCGGAAACGGCCACCGCATCCCTCAGTTCTTGGCGCTATGCAGCAAGGCGGCAAGTTTCCTGAAATAGCGTTTCTTCACGCCTGCGCTCGTCCCGGCGTTTTGCGAGCTGGTGGAAGGAAGCACGAACACGCGCGCCCCGTACAGCAATTCTCTTTGCAGTCCCAGCTTGCAAGGTCGCCCTGTGAACTTCTCGTACGTGATTTTGCCGTTGAACGCGATCACGCGCGGCCGCATCTCCTCGAGCTTCTGAGCCAGCAGGACGCGGCCCTCCGCAAACTCCTCGCGTTCAATCTCCTCGACGCCGCGTGTCGGCCGCTTCACGAGATCGGTCATGCCTATCCCGAACTCGACCAGCCGCCGGTCGTCCTGGTAGCCGAGGGGTTCCGGTATCACGCCTGACTCGTACATCATCGGCCAAAATTGATTGTTGCGCCCCGCGTAGTAGTGCCCCACCCGTGCCGAACGGTCGCCGGGGTTGCACCCGACCAGGATCATTCGCATCCCCTTGCGCAGGTAATCGGGAAGTGTCCGCATGTGCCTCTGAGCGTCCGCTATGATAATACATTCCCGCCAGCGGAAATGTCGAAAGCTGTGCTAGGCTTTCGTATGGACAGGTTCTCGATGAGTTCCCCAAAGCTCGATCCAGTGCGTCCGCGGCCGCCGCTGCCCTCGACGGTGGTCAAAGACGATGAGTCCGCCTTGGTTGCGGCGGCCAAAGGCGGCGACATTTCCGCTTTTGAAACACTTGTGGGTCGCTACGAACGCAAAATCTTCCGGCTCGCCCAAAACATCACCCAGAATCGCGAAGATGCCGAAGACGCGATGCAGGAATCGTTTCTGAAGGCTTACGAGCACCTCGACGAATTTCAGGGAAACTCCCGCTTTTACACGTGGCTTGTTCGTATTGCTGTAAACCAGGCCCTGATGAAGCTCCGCCGGCGGCGCCCCAACGTCGTGTCACTCGATCAAGAGGTCGACACCGGCGAGGATATGATGCCTCGCGAGGTCGAGGACTGGGGCCCTTCTCCTGAAGATCGCTATGGACAAACCGAACTTGCGGGTATTCTTGGAAAAGTGATCGGAGAGCTCGATCCCCCTTTCCGAATCGTTTTCCAGTTGCGAGACATCGAAGAATTATCGACCGAGGAAACAGCCGAAGCGTTGGGCCTTTCCGTTCCGGCCGTGAAATCGCGGCTGTTGCGGGCGCGGCTCAAGCTGCGCGAAAAATTGAACCAATACTTCCGGCGGGGAGAACATTCGTGAAGTGCAAAGCCATCATCAACGAACTGGCCGACTACTTGGACGAGGCGCTTGATCCCACGCTTCGCGCCTCGATCGAACAGCACCTGGGCAACTGCAAGGATTGCCGCGTCGTGGTGGACACCTGCCAAAAAACGATTCAAATCTTCTGTAATTCGGAGCCGGCGCCCCTTCCCGAAGACACGCGCGAGCGCCTGCACGAAGCCTTGCTGAGGCGTCTGCGCCTCCGCAAATCGCCGGACAGCCAGCGCGCCTAAGCATCTCCTTGCCACATCGGAATCTCGCGTCCCATTCCTCGTTCGCGCGCCATCTCGTAGATTCGTCCCGCAACTACGATGTCCTCAATCGCAACTCCGTTGGATTTGAATAGCGTCACCTGGTCTCGGCTCGTCCGACCTGGTACTTTCCCGACTACGATATCAGCGAACTCGCGAACCTCCGCCCATCGCGATTCCTCGCCGGCAAAGCCCTGAATCAGGTCCCCAGACTCGACCTTCGCCTGCTCCACCGAATCCGCCGCGATCACCGCGCAGCGGCGAACCGCTTCCGTATCGATTTCGCGTTTCTCCGCAAAGTTCGCTCCAATCGCGTTGATATGAGTACCCGGCGCGATCCATCGCCCCTCAAGCACAGGCGTCTTGGACGTCGTCGACGTGATCACGATATCTGCACCTCTCACCGCTTCCTCCGAGGACGCCGCAGGTTTCACCGTGATGCCCAATCGCTCGGTCATCTCTCTTGCGAATTTCTCGCGCCGCTGCGCGTCCCGCCCGAACGCCCAAGCTCGCTCCAACTTCCGAGCATGAGAAACCGCCTCGATCTGCGTCCGCGCCTGCAATCCAGTTCCAATGATGCATGCGGTACGTGCGTCCTTTCGCGCCATCACTCGCGTTGCAACCCCGCTCGCGGCGCCTGTACGCATCTGGCCGAGATAGTCCGCTTCGATCAACGCCACAAGCTCGCCCGTCTCAGCCCGAAAGAGCGGCACCACGAATCGCGCTGCTCCCCGTGCAATCGAGTAAATCTTCAATCCCAAGTAGCCGCCAGTCGCATCCGATGCGGCCATGTAATTCAAGATCGTCTTTCCCGGAATCTGCAGCCTTCGTCGCGAATGCGAGACGGCCCCTCCCTCGCCCAGCCGGTCAAAAGACGCTTCAACCAATTCAAGAGCCAGCGGCATCGTCAGGATCGCTCGCACGTCCGCTTCTGTCAGCAGTAATGGCATGGGATTCCCTTCCGCAAGAAAAACGACAACGCAGAGAAAATATCAGAAGTTGATGCGATAGCGAAGAACTCGCGACTCAGGCGCGTCGAGAACCAGGAGTTCCTTGCGCGGACTCACCGCTAGTTCCGGTGTGGCCCCGCTCCCCTGGCCCAACTGCGAGGCGAGGTCCATGTCCAATTTCGGCTGTTCGTCAACCGACCATGCATGCAACGTGCGCCCGTCCGCGTCCATCGCGAAGATCCCGGTCGCCGAGATGGCGAAGGCGTCGCTCAGTCTTCCACTGCCCCCGTCCGCCTTCATCGCGTTCACGAAATGGCCGTCCGAAGTGAATTTCAAAACGCGGCCCGCATCGGCATCGAGCAAATACACCGACCCATCTGGCGCAGCCGCCACCGCCCGCGGATGCAGCCGAACATCAGGTTCGCCCGCGTCCGGGGTCCACGATTTCGTCAGCCGGAATCGTGGCGTATAGGTGAAGACGCGGTCTGCCTCGGCGTCCAAAATCTGGATCAGTCCGCCATCGTCCACGGCAACGCTCAGCATGTCTTCGTTATTCGCGTGAATCTTCAACTTCACTTGGTGATACTTGTCGCCATTGGGGAAAAATATAAAGGTGCTACCGCTCGTCGACTCGGTGACGTAGATTGCCCCGCCGCTATCGACTGTAATCGACTGCGGATTCTTGAGCGCGTTTTCCTGGAACGAAAGTAGCGGCGTGCCATCCGTATCGAACTTGTGCACGAAATGGCTGCCCGCATCGGCAATATAGGCCTTTCCGACCCCGTCCGTCGCGATGCATGTCGGCTCATCGAGCTGGCCGGGGCCATCACCCTTCGTGCCCCACTCGCCGATATACGAGAGCGCAGGCGTTTCCGGACGACTCGCTTCGACGCGCGCCTCGGAGTGGGAGCAGCCCCCAGCGGCCCAAGCAACCGCAAGGAACAGTGCGATCGTCGCGCTCCACATTCCGCGCACTCGCTCACCTGCGCTCCGGCCGGCGAGAATCGCGCCAATCCATGACTGCGATTGCGCCATTCTAACCGTGTTTATGTTTGCGCTTCTCCGGCTCGGCGCCATTTGCTCTCTCCAACCGGACCATCGTCTGATGCATGTGATACGTCCGCACATCCACCTTGCCCGTGCTCCAATCTTCAAAAGAGAACGTCGCGTCCCCGCCCGGGGCTGTTCCCGCGATCAGCTTCAGCGGCAATTTGCCGCAGACATCGCTCTCGACATACGCGGTCTCGTATCTGTCTCTTTGCCTGCCCCACGTGAAGACGCGTATCAGCGTGAAATCGCAGGGTTGCCCTTCGCTGCCGCGCGTCCCCAGGACCAGATATTGAGGCTTCGCCGCGCCCGAGGAATCAACCACATGGTTCAATTCATACCACGCCACGATGCGCATGCCGGCCGCGCTTGCGTAATCCGGCAATGGCTCTGGCACATTGAGATCCACGAAACGCCCGAGCAGCCATCCGGAGAGCGTGAGTTCTTCCTTCGAGGGCATGGGGACGCGCGCGCGCACCAGCCACCAGTCTTCCTTCCTGGCCTCCGCCGGGGGGCCGGCGTCCTCCGCCCCGCTCGCCCCTGACGGCGACGGCACATCGAGCGCCCGTCGCTCGTATAGATCGACGGGGATATTCTTATCAAGCTGGCGAATTCTCGCGGCGTCTCGGGCAGGATCGATGTGCAAATTGGTCAGCACGCGCGTGTGTCCGTAGGCCTGGATGGGAAGCTTCGCCGTCTCGGCTTCGAGCTCCTGCGCCTGCCTCCAAAAGTCCGCGGACAACAACTGATCTCCGCTAGTCCAGCCGGTTATGCCCGACGCGGTCCGGACCTGAACTTGGTCTTCGAAATGCGAGAGTACATCGACGCGTTCGCCGAAGCTTAACGTCGCGACGGCCTCACGTACCTGTGCCGTCGTACTGTAGAGCGTCACTTGCCGGCTGCCAACATACGCCGTTTCCAGCTGTGGCTTCGCATGGTGGAAGTGGCGATAAGCCGCAAAACCGATCACCAGGACGAGCGCAAAGCCTATAAGCAGCTTGCGGATCACGCTCGGTCTCCGAGCCTGATAGCCACACCAAGTATGTCAGAGACAGATGTCATGCCGGACTTCTCCGGGGCAAGCAAGAATTCTACACTAACGCGCGAATCCGACTTCATGCAGCTGCGGGAAAAAAGTTGGGATGTGTCCGAAAAGGTCTGTGTGATGTTCTGCTACAATCCGGCACTGTCGCCGGCGCTCACGAGCTTTACCGGCAGGAGGTTGGGGAGAGACTTCGATGCACGGCCTCGAAAAAATCAAGCCGCTGGCGCTCCTGCTCTTGCGGGTCGCCCTCGGAGTCGTCTTCATCTACCACGGCTACCCGAAACTGTTCGGCCATACGCGGCAGACGATGGACGCCTTCGGTCACATGGGCTTCCCGCCCTATTTTGCCTACCTGGCAGGCGTGATCGAATTCTTCGGGGGATGCCTTTTGATTATCGGGCTATTCACAAGAATCGCGGGCTTGCTGATCGCAGGCGAAATGGCCGTGGCCCTCGTGCAGGTACAAAAGATTTTGGAAGACCCGCGCCCCGTGCACAACTACGAATTCCCGCTGGTCCTTGGCGCAGCGGCGTTCGCGCTCGGCTCGCTCGGCGCAGGAATCATATCTTCTGACCACGTGCTCTTCCGCGAAGGACGCTCATCCGCCCCGCGCAAACCGAAAGGCAAAAACTGATCCGCCCTTCGAGAGTTCGCTACACGGTCTGCGTCGAGTTCGGCGCGGTCGCGGGATGATGCACCGTCACCGAAGCCGGCGGCGCGAGCGGTAGCACCAGCCATGCCACGAAGTAGCCGATAAACGCCGGCAACACCGGCACCGGCATCAACAGGGCGAGCACCCAGATCAGCCGCACCAGCGTCGAATCGACTTCGAGGTACTCCGCAATCCCGCCGCACACGCCTGCAATCTTGCTGTCAACCACCGAACGCATCAGCCGCTTCGTGGCTCGGGGCGGCCCCCCAGGCGACACGTGCTGACGCGCTCCGCAGAAATAACAGAAGTTCGAATAATCGGCGATATCTCTCTGGCAGTATCCGCAGGTCATGTCGTTCCTCCTCGTGCGAAACCACTCGCCGCCTCTCCTGATATCTACGTTCGAAGCTCCCGAAAAGTTCCGCGGGACCACGACGGGGCCTAGTACGCCGCGAGCTCGCGTACCGCGCGAACAATATCCTTCGTTTGCGGCAAGATCGCATCCTCCAAACTGGGATGGTACGCGCAAAACGTGTCCGCCGCGGCGACGCGCCGCACGGGCGCGTCCAATTCGTCGAAAAGCTCGTCCGCGATTCGCGCTGCGATCTCCGCGCCGTACCCCCACGAACGTGAATCCTCGTACGCCACGATCACGCGATTCGTCTTCGTCACGCTCGCAGCGATCGCCTCCCAGTCATACGGACTCAAGCTCCGCAGATCGATAACCTCGGTCGATACGCCTTCGCGCGCAAGTTCGGCGGCTGCCACCTCCGCGCGACGGACGACCGCGCCATAAGTAACCACACTCACGTCCTTGCCTTCCCGCGCCACGCGCGCCTTGCCAAAGGGGACCGTGAAATCGGGCCCGGGATAGTGGGCACGATTGTATGGCTGCCGGTAAAGGTGTTTGTGCTCGAGAAACATCACCGGATCGTCGGCGCGGATCGCCGTCCGTAGCAAGCCACAAACGTCGAGCGCAGTTGAGGGCATCACCACGCGCAGGCCCGGAATATGCGTAAACGTCACCTCGCCGCTCTGACTGTGATAGATCGCGCCGCCCGTCAGGTATCCGCCAATTGGCACCCGCACCACCACGGGCGACTTGAAATGCCCCATCGACCGCCAGCGCACCAGAGGCAGTTCGTCGCGCAGCTGCATCATCGCCGGCCAGATGTAGTCGAAGAATTGAATCTCCGCCACCGGCTTCAGCCCGCGAATCGCCATCCCGATCGCCCGCCCGACGATGGCTGCTTCGGCGATCGGCGCATCAAATACGCGCTTCAGCCCGTAGCGTCTCTGTAATCCGGTCGTGGCCTTGAAAACGCCACCCTTCCCTTTCACGCTCGTGAGATTTTCCTCGCGGCTGCAGTCTGCCACGTCCTCGCCGAAGATCACGATTCTTTCGTCCCGCGCCATTTCGTCCGCTAGCGTCGCCGAAATCATCTCGACCATCGTCTTCGTTGGCCCTTGCGAGTGTCCGTTCGTCTTTGGCGTCGCCTCGAATTGCTTCCCGCTGGGATCGACATCCACCGAGTACACACACTCGTAGATCGACTCGGGCGCAGCAGGCGCTGCCGCGAGCGCGCGGTCCGTCGCCTCCAGCACTTCCCGTTCAACGCCGCTCTCGAGCGCCTCGATGTCGTGCTCGTCGAGAATCCCCTCGCGCACGAGAAACAGCCCGAATTTCGGCACGGGATCACGCCGCGCTTCGGCCTCACGTTCCTCGGTTGTTTTGTAAAGCCTCTCTTCGTCGGAAAGCGAATGTGAGTAAGGACGTATCACATGCGCGTGAACCAGCGCCGGTCCCCGCCGCGCCCGGCAGTGCGCAACGGCTGCTCCCAGGGCCGCGTAGCTTTCGAGCGGGTCGGTTCCGTCGCACTCCTCCACATGGAAATTCGGGAAATTCCCGATGAGCTTCGAAATGTTTCCCCCCGGCGTCTGCACCTCGATTGGCACCGAGATGGCGTACCCGTTGTCCTCCACCAGAAATAGGACCGGAGCGCGCCGTAGACTTGCCGCTCCCAAGGCTTCGTAGAACTCGCCCTCGCTTGTCGAGCCGTCGCCACCGGACACGAACGCAATCTCATCTCGATGATGGCTCACCGATTCGCCCAGAGGCGCCTTCCGCGCTTGGTCGAGCGCCTTCGGAAATTGATCGTAATAGAGTCCAGCTTCCATCGCGCCGACGGCGTGCAGCCACTGCATTCCGGTTGCCGACGCACCCGGCACGATGTTCAGCCGCTGGTTGCCCCAATGCGAGGGCATTTGCCGCCCGCCGGATGAAGGATCATCCTTTGCACCCACTGCCTGCAACAGCATTTCATAGGGGGTCACGCCCAGCGCCAGCATCAGCGCCCGATCGCGATAGTAGGGGAAAAACCAGTCATAGCTCGGCTTCAGCAACAGGCCTGCGGCGGCCAGCACAGCCTCGTGGCCAGCACCGCTAATCTGAAAGAAGGTCTTGTTCTGCCGCTTGAGCTGTATTTCTCGGTCGTCGATCCGCCGCGAGAGGAACATCGTCCGGTAGATCCGTACCAGCGTGTCGCGATCCAGGCCGTGATATTTCGAGGTATCAACGCGCCCAGTCTTGAGCTTTTCCTGAGAGGGCATTCAGCTTGTCGCCTCCGACGAGGGCCCGTCGGCTAAGATGCTCTTCGCCTTAATTATAAGTCCAAACTCGCCAATTGTGTTCGTGACCCGATCATCCGGTGATCAATCCAAAGCCTCAAACTCTTTGGCCGTCTTTTCGAACTCCGTTTGGCCTGATTTCACCGTCTCACCCTGCACCGATTTGAACGGCTCTTCAGCCGGAATGCGATCGAGCCATCGCTGATAGGTCAGCTTCTCATGGTCGGAAAACGCCAGGCGCACGAAGACTCGAACGCGAGCCGGCGGCTCTATCTTCTCCTCGTTCCCTGCTTTCGCATTGGCCTTCGCAGTCGATTTCTTGGCGCTTCCTTTCGTCTTACCGGCAGCTTTCGGCGCGTCCTCCGCGGAAGTACCTTCGCCGTCCTTTTCCGCTCCGCTTGCCGACTCCTCGCGGTCGAACTTGAGCAAAAGCTTATCTCCTAGACGAAACGCCTGCTTCCAGCCGTCGACTTTGTGCCGCGCCTGCTGTGCCGCTTCCTCGTTGGTCCCGAAATCGAAAATCAGAATGGATTGAGCCATATACCCTCTATAGCGGCACCCGCCAAATGTGTCAAGCGGGGCACGCCTAACGCAAGCGATCTCGCTTGCTTCGTCTCCGCTCGGGCGTTAGTCTCGCCGCGGCTAAATCTCCACACCGCGAGGCATTCGAATGGACAAGCAAAGCTTCCTGCGCTACATCGACCACTTCAATCACAGGCGCTACGAAGACGTCATGGCTTACTACGATCCCGACGTGTCGATCGAATACCCCACGACGCTCGCTGTTCCCCAGGCGCCACCCATCACTCGCAAAGGCCGTGCCGGTTTCCTCGAACAATATGCCGTCCTGCATCAAAGCTGCCGCGAAGCGCTCGAAGTCGGCGATCTTCTCTTCGACGCCAACCGAATCGCCGCCGAAATGTACTCCGAGTTTCATTTTTTCAAAGACTATGCCGACTTCTCGGGCCGCGCCATGAAAGCCGGCGATGTCTACATCGCAACAAACTGGTGCATCTACACCCTCGAAAACGACAAATTCAAACGCATCCGCGTCGCTCACTTTCGCCTGCACGACCCGAAAACCGCTCGTCTGTAGCTGACAAGCGCAAAAAAAGCGGGGCGCTTCCACGCCCCGCCTCCTACCGCCGCCCAAGTTAGCTTTGTCGATTGAATTAGCGATGGCCGCCAAAGCCGCCGCCACCACCATGGAATCCACCACCGCCTCCACCGCCGTGGAAGCCGCCGCCTGCGAATCCACCGCCGTGGAAGACCTCGCCACCATGGAAACCGCCACCAGCGAAAGCATGCCCATATCGAGGCGCTGACGCTGGCGCGTGGGGATCAAAATGGTGGAAGTAGTGTCCACTAAACGCCCATGGCGCGCCGTAAGCATAGAACGGTGAATAGAAGCCCCAGCCAAATGGGCTGTACAAGAACCCATCGCCCGGCAGGAATGTGTAGCAGTTGAACCACGGATCCCAATACCAACCTGTTCCGAACCACCCCGGGCCCCAGCCCCAAGCCGTATTCCAGTACAGGGGCGCGATGTCAACGTTCGCTTCCGCGAGATACGACGACCTCAAGCTGCTCCACCGGTACAGGTCGCCCTCATAAGCAGTTTTGTCAAACCCGTGGGCCTTCAGCTTATCGGCACCGAGTATGATCTGGTGGCCGCCTTTGATCTTTACCTGCTCGTCCCGGTCTCGCAGCAGTGCTTCGCCGCTGAATACTCGGACGGCGCCTTGATCCGCGTCGAAGTCATAGAAGCCGTTCTTCAGCAATTCAGTGCGAGAATTTCCCTCATCGACAACCAGTCGGTTCTGCTTATATATATCCGTTACTTCTACCGTCGCCTCGCCGCGCTGCACCGCGACCTCGGTGTCAATCAAGCTCGGCGAAATCATCTTCACTGCGCTCGCGTCGCCAAGGCGCAAAAAGACCCCGGGCGTCAAAAGTAGTTCAGCCTTGCCCTGTTCCGTCGTGATCGTCTGCCCGGCCGCAAGCGTAACGGACCCGATCGAGTTAGAATTAAGTGCCTGCGAACCAATCGAGGCTTGGCCGTCAACGTAATTCAGAGTTCCTGGATAAGCGGTCGTGGGCCGGTCTGGGGTTCCCCAAGCCGGCGCCGAAAGCAAAGCTGCCAACAACAACCCTCCTACTAACTGCAGCCCTTTGTTCCGCATCTTCTTTGCCTCCACTAAATAAGATGCGTGTCAGAAGGCCCGCGATTGTCTCGTATCACCCTGTAATTAAAAGTGATAGACAACACGGGCCAGAGGAAGCCAGGTCGATGGGAGCGTGCGGGGCTAACTGCAGCCGCCCAACTGCGGAGCGTTCGCCGAATGCTGGTCGGCTGGCGCCAAGGCGCCGGCTCGGTTTCTCATTGCGTCCCGCCATGCGCCGTGCTACCTTGAGCGAACAAAAAGCGAATCTGGCGGACGGGCGATTAGCGATCCGCAACACAGCAAAGGAGTTAGCATGGCAGCCACCTCGACCTCGCACGGTTTGGCCGTTCGATCGCAGTCCACCCTCGCAACTGTCGAAGAGGTGCTCCATGCACTCGCCTCGCGCTATCGCTCGGACGAAGTCCTCACCGCGATCAAGCGCATTCCCGCACGCGAAGCCCAATTTCGCCTGATGCCTGAATGGGTCCGCCCTGAAGTCGCCGCCGCGTATCGCGCAAAGGGAATCGAGCGGCTTTACTCGCACCAGGCGGCGGCTGCCGAAAGCGCGCGCGCGGGGAAAGATCTTGTGGTGGTGACGCCGACGGCCTCGGGCAAGACGCTCTGCTATAACCTGCCAATCCTGAACGCGGTCCTTGAGAATAGTGACACACGCGCGCTCTATCTCTTCCCCACCAAGGCGCTCGCCCAGGATCAGCTCGCAGAACTCCACGATCTTGCGCAGCGCCTCGACGATTCGTTCGGAGTTTTCACCTACGACGGCGACACGTCGAGCGACGCGCGCAAGGCGATCCGCGAGCGCGGACACGTGATCCTCTCAAATCCCGACATGCTCCACACCGGAATTCTGCCGCACCACACGAAATGGACGCGGCTCTTCGAGAATTTACGCTACATTGTTCTCGACGAGCTGCACACCTATCGCGGCGTTTTCGGCAGCCACCTGGCGAACGTGCTGCGGCGCCTCGCGCGGATCGTCCAGTTTTACGGCTCGCGGCCCCAGTTTATTTGCTGCTCGGCGACCATTGCGAATCCCGGCGAGCTTACCTCACGACTGATCGAGCGGGAAGTCGACGTGATCGAGGAGAACGGCGCACCGGCCGCCGAAAAGCTCTTCGTCTTCTACAATCCCCCACTCATTAATCGGAATCTCGGCATTCGCCGCAGCTACCTGAACGAAACAACGCGCGTGACGAAAGAGCTGCTGGCGCGCAAGCTGCAGACGATTGTCTTTGCCAATAGCCGCCTGCACACGGAAGTTCTGCTCACGTACTTGCAGCAGGCCAATCAGCCGCAGCCGGGACAGCCGGAGCCCATTCGCGGTTATCGCGGCGGATATCTTCCGAGTGAGCGACGCGAAATCGAGCGCGGCCTGCGGGAGGGCCGGGTGCGCGGGGTGGTGGCGACCAACGCGCTGGAATTGGGCATCGATATCGGTTCGCTTGATGCGTGCGTGATGGCAGGCTACGCTGGATCGATTGCATCCACGTGGCAGCGCGCGGGCCGCGCCGGCCGGCGCAACGGGACTTCCTGCGCCGTGTTTGTCGCTTCGTCGGCGCCGCTCGATCAGTTCATCGTGCAGCATCCCGGCTACTTTTTCGGCCGCACGCCCGAGCACGCGCACGTCCAGCCCGACAATCTCGAGATTCTCGTGAATCATCTGAAATGCGCAGCATTTGAGCTTCCCATCACGCCCGATGAAAAATTCGGGGCGGTTGACGTGCAGCAGCTTTGCCAGCGGCTTGCCGAAGCGGGATTTCTCCATCGCAGCGGCGGCAACTGGCATTGGGTGCAGGAAGCGTATCCCGCGGACACGGTGAGCCTGCGCTCGGTTACATCAGACAATTTCATCGTCATCGACACGTCGAGCGATCGGAACGGAAAGCCTGAAGTGATCGGTGAAGTCAATTTTTCTTCCGCGTTGACGACGGTGCATCCGAAGGCGATCTACTTGCACCAGGGCCAGCAATATCACGTCGATCATCTGGATTTCGACGAGCGCAAGGCCTACGTGAAGCCGGTGAACGTGGATTACTACACCGACGCGATCCGCTACACGCAAGTGCGAGTGCTCGAAATCGCGGAAGAGGAACGCGTAGCCGGGCCGGGCGCTCGCGCGCATGGCGACGTGCTGGTACGCTCGCAAGTGGTGGGCTTCAAGAAAATCAAGTTCTTCACCAACGAAAATATCGGGGACGGGAAACTCGAGCTGCCCGAAAACGAGATGCATACGACCGCGTTTTGGATCACGCTCGATCGCTCGCTGGTGGCGGCGCTTCCCTTCTCGATTTCCGAGCGGCAGAGCGGCATTTTCGGCCTGCTCTACGCGCTCGAATCGATGGCGTCGCTGCTGCTGATGTGCGATCGCCGCGATCTGGGCATTGCCGTCGGCGAGCGCCCCGCAAGCCCCGGCGTCGAAACGGGAGATTGGCAGGAATATGCCAGCGCCAGCGATGACCCCGCGCGGATGAAGGAGTTTTTCGAGCCGAATTTGTATTTGTACGACGCGTATCCCGGAGGTATCGGCTTCAGCGAGCCACTTTTTGGAACGCACGAAGCACTGGTGCGCCGCACACGTGAGTTGATCGCCGCATGCCCCTGCGAAAGAGGCTGCCCGTCGTGCGTTGGTCCGGCCGGCCAAAAAAGCGAGCGGGCGAAAGAGGCTGCGCAGGCGATTCTGGATCGCCTCTGCTTATGAACCCCTCGATACACGACCGATTTGCACGGCTCGCGGCGCTGCGGCCCGCACGCCGAAGCGCCACGCTAGCCGATCACGAAGGCCCGCGCGGGCACGTGCCGGATATTCCGGCAGGGGCCGAGCGACTCGCGCAAATTCTTGGGGCGTATACGCGAGAGAATCGATTTGGGCCGCATCTCGGATTGCGCCGCTGGTTTTCCGAGGTCATCGACGGCGAGGCGAGGCTTGCCGCGCCGGACAGCGACCTCGATCTTGCGGCGCTGCGGCTGATCGCACCGGACGCGCCGGGCTGCGTTGCCGATCCGCGGCAGTGGCTTTTTCTCGATACGGAAACCACGGGGCTCGCAGGCGGCACGGGAACGTATCCGTTTCTCGTCGGCATCGCGTGGTGGGACGCGGGCGGCCTGGAAGTCGAACAGCTTTTCATGCGCGAGCACAGCGAGGAGCAGTCGCTGCTGGTGGCGCTTGCGGAGCGGCTGGCCGAGCGGCGCGTGCTCGTTACGTTCAACGGCAAATCGTTTGACTGGCCGCTGCTCGAGACGCGCTACCGGATGACGCGCGCGATCAGGCCGCCCGCGCCGCGCGCGCACCTGGATTTCCTGCATCCCGCTCGCAACCTGTGGAGGCTGCGGCTCGGTTCCGTGCGGCTGGCGGAGCTCGAAAAGCACGTGCTCGGCTGGAATCGCGGCCCGGACGTGATGTCGGAGCTGATTCCGCGGATTTACTTCGGCTATTTGCGTGGCGGATCTCCCGATCCGCTCGTTCCGATCTTTCATCACAATCAGATGGATTTGCGCGGGCTGGCTGCTCTTGCCAACCGGGTGCTGTCGCTCGTCGGAAACCCGGAAACACACGGGCAGGACGGATTCGAATTGTTTGGCGTTTCGCGTATCTGCGAGAGGCGCGGTGAGGATCTTCGCGCGCGCAAACTCTACGAGCGCTCGATTCAGTTCGAGCTGCCTCCGGAAACGGATCGCGCCGCGAGACGTTCGCTTGCGCGGCTGGCGAAGCGCGAGGGCGATCACGCGCTGGCATGCAGCCTGTGGGAAGGCATGCTCGGAAACTCTCGCGAAGGGCTCGAAGCATACGAACAACTGGCGATCCACTACGAACGGCACGCGCGCGAGCCGCATCGCGCCGCGGCGCTCGCGCGAAAAGCGATTGCCGAATTGCGGAAAGCGGAACGGCTCGGCACAATCGGGGCGCACGCGTACCGTGCGGGACGAGCGCGCTTCGAGAAGCGCCTCGCGCGCCTCGAACGCAGGGCCGGGCGCACCCTGCTCGATACCCTGGAAGTCGAATCCATTCAGGCGGCTAGCGAATCCAATCCCCAACCAGTTAGGAGGTAAATTCGATGCCCGAATCGGATGGCGCCGCAACTCAAACTGCGAGAATCTCGCAACTGGAGGCGAAAACCGTGCCTGCAATTATCGATCCCTACATTCGCGAACAACTTGAAAGGCGGCGGGACGAAATCAAGATTCTGCTCGCCCGCATCCCGGCGGGCGAACCGGCAACGTCGACGGCTCCTTTCGTCGAACTACTCGCGGAAGTGGATTCGGCGGTTCAACGAATGGACGCTGGAACGTATGGAATTTGCGACGTGTGCCACGACACGGTCGAACGGGAACGGCTCATTGCCGATCCACTGGCGCGGTTGTGCCTCGACCACCTGTCGAGCGATGAGCAGCGTGCGCTCGAACGCGATCTCGAACTCGCGTCGGAAGTGCAACGCGGCTTGCTGCCGCAAAGAGATACGGAGTTTCGCGAGTGGCGCGTTCACTACCAGTACATGCCGGCGGGGATCGTGAGCGGCGACTATTTCGACCTGATCTCTCCCGCCAAAGGCGATGGCGACCTGATTTTCCTTCTGGGAGACGTTTCGGGAAAGGGAGTGGCTGCATCGCTCTTGATGACGAACTTGCACGCGCTGTTTCGCGGGCTCGCCAGCACGGACATGGAACTTTGCAAACTGCTGGAGATGGCGAACCGTCTTTTCTGCCAAAGTACGACTGCAGGGCAATATGCAACGCTGGCGTGCGGACGCGCGGGGCGGTCCGGAGAAATCGAAATCGCGAGTGCGGGTCATGCGCCGGCGCTGGTGATTTCCGCGGGCGGCGTGAAAGAGATCGGCTCGACGGGATTACCGCTGGGGCTTTTTGCGACAAGCCGCTACACAGTGTGCCGCGTGCGCCTCGAGCCAGGAGACAGCTTGCTGCTTTTCACGGATGGAATCTCAGAGGCGAATGACGGTTCCGGGCGTGAATACGGCATCGGCGGACTGTCACTTGCGATCGGTAAGCGGCACGGGTGGCCGCCGAAGGAACTGGTCGCTGCGTGCCTCGAAGAGGTGCGGCGACATTCGGCTGGCGTTCGCCAGGCCGACGATCAGACGCTGATGGCGATTCAGAGGCTTGCTTGATACCTCGCAACTGCGCCGATTAGAACTGAACTGATTGGGGGACGGTCGATGGTGGGGTCCCAGCTCCGAAATCGACTACATGCAGCGAGTGGTGCTGTGCACCCTTCGGCACTGCTGTACCCAGAGCAACGAGTTGTGGCGTTCAAAGCTCTTAGGGGCC
>Ga0335074_10001938_pt1 | contig 28086 bp, 28 predicted proteins | sample Lox_Sample_23_FD_206715 | JGI IMG/M metagenome (GOLD analysis project Ga0335074, IMG submission 206715) | Soil microbial communities from Loxahatchee National Wildlife Refuge, Florida, United States - Lox_Sample_2.3 | ecosystem: Environmental > Terrestrial > Soil > Wetlands | place: USA...
GGAAGCATCGGATGACACTCCTTCCAAGTTGAGCTGCGACCGTGGGATAGATTTGCTCAGAAGCGAGATGCCGAACGTCGAAACAGCTACATGCCATTCGGGGGTTCTGCATGCAGGAGCGGCACTCGAAAACAAATCAGGTGACTGAAGTGTGCACCGAAGTCGCACAATTGTCAAATTATTTCACGGCTTTTTTGCTAAGACTTCACTAATCTTCTCCGATATAGGGCTTGTACCGTATTGAGAGCCCGAGATGACACTTCCCTTGCCTGCCAGCCCCCGGATCCTGATCGTATCAGCGGATGAAAAGACCACAGCGGAACTGAGTGAAAGGCTGCAGGGATGGGGCTATCCCGTCCAGGTGGCGACCGATGGGGTGGAGGGCGGGAAGATTCTCGCCGGGCCGACTCCCCCGGGCATTGCGCTGATCGACGCGGTGCTGCCATCGCTGGGAGGGATTGAGCTGGTGGCGGAGGTCCGGCGGCGGGCACGGAAGAGTGTGGCGTGGACGATGCTGATGAACGACCACGTAGACGTCGACACGGTGGCGAGCGCCTCGGAAGCCGGGGTCGACGACCTGCTGCTCAAGCCGATCGATGCGCTGGATCTGCGGATGCGGCTGCGGGTTGCGGACAGGGTGCAGACACTGCGGAGCGACCTCGAGGAGCAGACGAAGGCGGTGCGATTCCACGCATCGCACGACAGCCTGACGGGGTTGTGGAATCGGGAGTCGATGCTGAACCAGCTGTTTCCAGAGACGGACAGGGTGCAGCGGATGCGGACGCCGCTGACGCTGCTGCTGCTCGATCTGGACCGCTTCTCGAGCGTGAACTTCGAGTACGGCTACGAGACGGGAGACAAGGTTCTGCAGGAGCTGGCGAACCGGTTCCGGCGCTTTCTGCGCAGTTATGACCTGATCGGGCGGTGCGGCGAGGATGAGTTTTTGATTGCCATGCCGGGTTGTACGGCGGAGCAGGCGATGTCAATGGCGGTGCGGCTGAAACAGACGGTTCTGCAAAGGCCATTTACCGCGGGGCGCGACGCTCTGACGCTGACGGCGAGCATGGGCATCGCGCAGAGCAAAGGGCGGTCTCCCCTGGTGGTGCTGCGCGAGGTGGAACGGGCGCTGCAGGATGCGAAGGCGAGTGGGCGGAACGCGGTCCGGGAGTACTCGGTGGTGAGCCCGGTGCGGCCGGAGGCAGAGTGCGCGATCTCGTCCAGCAGCGCGAGGATGCTGATGCCGTTTCCGACGGAACGGTGAAGGCTGATTCCCTGCCTTCCCACTTTTTGCTTTTATCCTGATCACTTATTGATTCCATGACAGGATGGGGTGCCCACGCAGGCGGCAGGCAATCCGCGTGGGCTTACTGGCTCCTACTTTCTAAAAATATCGTGATCTTCGTCGTATCGGTTCTCGGTTTTGCCAGCCTGACCTGCCATCTCGTCGGCAACTTCATCCAGCTCCTTTGAGAGTGCGGTCTCGTCAGAGGAAGGTTTACTCGCTGGCGGTTGCGTTGAGGTTGGTGGGTCTTTCTTGATGTCGGACATGGTGACACCTCCTATTTAGTCTGTTTAGTCTTTGATGCCGAGCCCGGAAACCGGTCTCATGGAAGTGTATGCCGCCGCTGACTTTTCAGGGAGGGGTCTGTCGATCCGACGGACCTGAAGACGAGAAGGGAGCGGAGATGCCGGTCGTGACCGGATCGTCCACTCCCAAATGTTACTCGCGCCGTGCTGCCTTGCGGGGGCAATGCAACCGACTAGTCTCCAGTACCACAGCTGCAAACGCCCTGACCGCTTCCGAGGATATTGATAAACGCGCACTGCGCCTGCAGGTTTGCGAGCTCAGTTGCACCCAGCGTTGAATCCGAGGACTCGGTTTCAGTAATTGGATACGCAGTTCCAACCGCGTTCTGGATGTGAGTTACCCATGCGCGGAGGTTTGCCGTCGGGGTGACGTTCGAAGTTGGATCGCACGGAGAGTTGTTAACCGCCGCGGAGACAACCTTGATGACGCCAGTCTTCGAGACAACGCCGGTAAGGGGGTTCGACGTCAGGTTACTGCGAACCGACAATGTACGCAGGCCGTTATGCGTTTCGATGCATCCGCAGCATTCGGTCAGCTGCTGATCCTGATCAAACACATAAATCATTGCGCACAGGTTTCCATACGTCAGGCCGGGATTGTCGATCCGGACTGTTGCGTCTGGCGCCGGGGCAGCATTATTTGCGAAGTAGTTGACTTTATAGACGTCCTGACCAGAGGCAACGCCAGCGCTCGCAATCACGAGGCCAACGAGTACCACCGACAGGAACAGGACTTTGCTGTTAACCATTTTCATTTGTTTTCTCCTAAGTGCTCTGTATGACACCCAGGAAGGAATTCTCAGCAAGCGTGGATCTATATCATGAGTGGTTACAATTACCCACTCGGACTAGTTGGTGTTTGTTTCGCTGTCGATTCGCCTATCTTTCGGCCAAACCAGTGGTATGCCGCCTGGAGTCATACATCCAGGCGCGTTTGGCTATCTCTTATGAGGCGCGGATAACCGGCTCTCACTTTGTAAAGATATTGTGGCCTTCGTCGTATCTGTTCTCGGTTTTTCCAGCCTCACCCGCCATTTCGTCGGCGACTTCGTCCAACTGCTTCGCGAGGTCAGTCTCGTCAGAGGGAGACTTGCTGGCTGGCTTTGGCGATGACGTTGTTGCGTCTTTCTTGATATCGGACATGGTGATACCTCGTTGACGTCTTTGATGCCAAGTTCGGAAACCGGTCTCATCAAACTGTGTGGGGCTGGCGCTGGTGACTATACACCGACGCGGGATAGTTGGGCACCCCCCTCCCCCGGGGTATGGATGATATTTGATTCCACTGGAGTTAGCGGATAGGTGGCTGCAAGTATTTCATTTTGAATTAGTTACAACCATGTAATACAAAACAAAGGGCTTGTAAGTTGCGACTCCCGGTCTCGGAATGAAAAAGCCCGGCTCCTATCGCCGGGCTTTCTTGAGTTCTATATCTATTTTAGCGGGCAGCGAGAAATTGTCGGCCACAAAAGGCAGGGCTCAGGGGTCAGGGGCTTAGAAAAGGCTCGCCTGATCAGTTGTGGAGGTGCCAGCAGTCTGCGTCGGTGGTGATCGTTCGGGGAGAGACTACCACCAGATGAAAAATGATCGCGTGAACGAGGCGTCCGGTCATGATTTTCGACTCGGTGGGCATCGGTCCCGCTCCGTCGTGATGCACACTTAGCACGACCCGGTCGTGCCAGAAAGCAAGTGGGGCGTCATCGTTGGATCGGGGATCAATCAACTCCGCAGCATCCATATCCACTCCTCACATGCACGATCCGGAGACTGAGCGTATGAGCCTCTGCCAAATCGTCCGGGGGCTCACCAGGTATGCCCAGTTGATCAGAGGCGACGGTTGCTTGTGTCATGGAGTTGTAGGCTGTTTGTCACATTAGCTGCGTGCGGACACCCGGAACCGGCTGGCAGAGCAGTGCGCTTCGGATTGTGGGTATAGGACTACTCCACAAGCAAAAGAAGCTTGAGTTGGCTACCCCCGCCCGAGGAGGGGTTTCAGTGGATGGTCTTGCTGTCTTTCCAGTGTTTGGCGAGGCACTCGGCTACGGAGCTGGCCAGGGCGGAACTCGCCCCCATATTCTGGCTGACCTTACGGCAGGTGTAACTGAAGACCACGTCCTTCGAATGCGTATCAATGATGGTCATCACGACTTCGTTGAAGGATTTGATATTGTTACCGTCTTTGCCCATCGCAGTGAGAATACCGTCGAGAACTGATCCATCGCTGGCCTTGGCCTGGAACTGAGCGGTGTAGTCCGCCTGCTGCGGGTCTGTTGTGACGGTGACCGGGACCTGCTTCTTCTGGATTGCTGAAGAGAAGTACGCCGTGAAATCGTTGTTGGGGTCGAGGTAGATCTTTTTCTGCTGCGCAACAAGTAACAAAGGTAGCAAAAGCAAAAGGCCCGTAACGATAAGGGAACGGGTACGCATGGCGCCTCCTCTGAACCACGGCACCCAGTATACTCCCGGTCATGGATGCAGTCAGCGGGGACGGCAGCAAACAGCAGCATGAATATGGCCACCAGTACCACCATGCTCACATAGGCAATCGTGCAATCGTTTTTGATTCCGGGTTCATAAGCCCTCCTTGCACGAGGGTTGGGCTAAGAAGGGCAAGTATCAGATGGGCTGACTTAGTTCAGAACCATGAGGGAGCCGATGATGCGGACTCTTCTCCAGAATCAGTGTTTCAAAGACGCAGAGTAATAGCTGAGCTAAATAGCTCGGTTTGGGTCGGTGGCCGTTGGTCGGCCAAAGCTGCGCTCAGCCTGCGCATCTTGCGGCCCTTCGACAGCTCAGGGCAGGCTCTAAGATTGAGCGGGCCACCGGCCAAAAGGGACACATATCAGGCGATGTGGCAGTAAACAAGTGAAGCGGAATCGCTCCTGAGCGATGTGCCCACTCTTCGCCAACTGCAGCTCAGGATGGGACACCCTCACTCACGGCAAATTAAGGTGGGCCACCCGGGCGGGTGAAAGTTGTGGAGGTAAGTCTGGGCTAAGGGTACAATTCTGAGCCAAATCGTCGATCGTCTCAAATGGGGCTAAAGCGGGTGAAGAAGGAGCGGCAAGAGTGGTGGCGTCAGTGGGGAAAGAACCTCTGGGCTGTGCGCTTTGAGTTGGTCAGAGGTTTCGTATTACTCCTAACACTTATTTCCGCGATAAACACGATCATCGTTAAAGGGCACGACATCTATTCTGCGACGGCCCGCATTGTCGGCCCACACATTACGCAAATCGCGATTGGGGTTCTTGTTACGGTGATGGGAGTATTTGCGCGCCGGTTCAAACTCAAGAACTTGCGCTGGTATGGGATCGTAGAGGTGATGTTCGGAATAATCTCGGGCTTTTCAGTTGCCTTTACACTCTCCGCAGCTAAGCCTTGGATACCTCAAGGCCCGACCCTCGTCGGATGCGCCTACGTTATAGCAAGAGGGTTAAACAATATCGCAGACTCAAAGAGGATTCGCGCCATATCCATCTAGGCCGAGACATATCTAGTTTCGGGCAACTGCTCGAACAGCTCCCACGCAGCTGAGTCACCAAGTAGGGCGGTCTCTGTAACAGGAGAAGGTCACGAAGTGAAGGTTTTCGGTCTACTGATACCACAGCAGGCCGCCGGTTATTTCATCTCACATCTCAAAATCGAGATGTGGGGTACCCAGCATTTCTGGGAAAGGCGGGGCCACCCTTTCAGTTCTTATTGAGCACTTGGGGATGGTTTCTTTTCTAATACGGCGTTGACATTAATGTCATTTCCCTGCGTGATGTTGATCGTCCGCTTCCACTCTGTATAGCCAGTTTCTTCCACAATAATCGTATGCTCGCCAGCCGAAAGTGTAAGTTTCGATGGAGTGCTTCCGGAATATTTCCCGTCGACAGTAATATCGGCGCCATCTGGAGTGGATTTGATCATTACAGAGATTGCGGCTTCGGAAGCTTTGGCATCCGGCGCCGAAATACCACATCTCTTATGGGCATCAGCCAATTCCTGGTCCGTGTAGTGAGCATTCACGATCTCTACGCGGCCACCAGCTTTCTCGATTGTTCTGACATCGTTATCAGTCAATCGGCCATGAAACTTAACCCCATCGGGCAACTGACCATCTTCGAACTGGAACTGTTTACCGCGAATTCCGAAGCTATATAGATGGCTCGTCACCTCATCCGCCGGCCCCATGCGTTTGAGAACCACGCAGGGCTGCTGTTTAGGCGCATTCGTTTGTGCGGTGATAAATGAGGCAAAGCCAAGTATCAGCCAAATAGGAAATGCAGCAAACTTTGGGAATTATATACTTGACTCCCACGGTATTGTGGAAGTCTGCTAGGCTGATGGACAGGAGAAACGCTCAAAATGGTCGCCACCGCGAATGCTTACAGAACAGAAAAGGAACTGGAAAAAATCATCAAAGCAGTCAACGAATTGGGTCAAAAAGTAGCTAGGCTTGAGAAACGTGTTGCGTCTCTTGAGAAACCTCAAACGACTAACCCAAAGCAAGACTAGTGTGTTCGAGATTAGCCCACGTTGCATCCCAAGCATCACGTTCCCTTGCATCAAGAATCAACTGTGCGGCCTTGAGTGCTATGACACCCACCTCTGAGGAAACATTGTCAGCATCAATAATGCTGACAATCTTGAGCGCGACTGTTTCATAGATGGACGCATTAGCCCCCAGTGCGGCGATAAAATTACACATTCAGTTCTCCAAAATAGAAAACCCACCATCAGGTGGGTTTCTTTTCCTTTTCGATTTTTGTCTTCTTTCGTTTGCGCTTCTTTTGGGCCTTGGTCTTCGGCTTGGGCCGATACGCCAGCACCTTGTCTACGATCCGGTTGAGTACGTCAGGCGCGTCCTTCATGCGATCAACCTCGCATACGTCAGGCGAAGGCCCTTGGTCGCAGCGATGAAGCTGTCAAGCCGCTTCAATGTGTGTCTCTTAACGTCGCCTTCATTCAGGCGGAAGGTGAACTCATCGACATACCGGGTAATGTGCTTCGAACTCACTTGATGATAGACGCCGTGAATACCGCGCTTCATGACCGCCCAAACGCTCTCCATGCCGTTAGTGGTCACGCCGTTGCGGGAATATTCACCCGCCGCATGATTCACCGTCTCGTGCATGTAGTAATAACCGAGTCCCTGATAACCAAGATGCTCATCCGTGTGTAGTTCGGAACCGCCCTCAACGTTATCGTGTACGGACTCGTGCAGGGAAACACCATCGACTCTTTTTAGAACTTTGGCTTTTACACGACCGCCCTTCTCGCGCATACCGAGTACGGCAGTCTTGCCTACAGTTCCACGTCCAAGGCGCTGTTTCTTGCTTTCTTGCTTGTTCTTTTCCTTGCCGCCAAAGTAGGCTTCGTCAACCTCTACAATGCCGCGAAGAAGAGTCAAATCGTTGCCGCAAGCCTCACGAAGACGCTGAAGGACAAACCATGCGGACTTCTGGGTAATACCGATCTCTTTGGCGAGTTGCATACTGGAGATGCCCTTACGAGCAGTCACCAAGAGGTACATCGCGTAAATCCACTTGTGCAGCGGAACATGCGACCGCTCAAAGATGGTTCCTGTGCGAACAGTGAAATCTTGTTTGCAGGCGTTGCAACGATAGAAGCCATCCTTGCGGATAGTGATTCGGGAACCGTCATTGCAAACAGGGCAGACAACGCCGTTCGGCCAGAGGCGACCTTCCAGATAAACGCGAGCTGTTTCCTGATCGGGGAACATCCCGAAGAGTTGAAATGTCGAAATCGTGCTGTGACTCATAAAGAAATAGTACTTAATTCCCTTGAGGGAGTCAAGTACTATTTCGAGATTTAATGCGAATTATTTCAATGCTTTGGGGTACGATGAATCCATGCCGTCGCTACCAAGCCGTACGGACACATCACCTCTGGACAGTAACGCCTAGAGGACTCCAAGCAATAAAGGAACTTACGCCATGTCTACCGCAACCAACCGCTCCATGATGGAGCAAATAACCACCGTTCTCGTCCCTTTGTCTGTGATCATTAAGGCCATCTGCGCCTTGATCCTTGCCTTCTATTTTGGGCACTAGGTGACACCGGTCTAACCTTCCGTCCGACGCGGTTAGCGCCATGTCGGACGGAACTCTTCTAGGGAATCAAGTATATAATTCCCCAAACTTTATCTGTGTCATCTTTCGTCTTGCCTACATACCACCTCAGGTTGGGAATACGACATACAGGATACGCCTGTTAAAAGTGAAAGGAACAGGCTTATCTTGAGCTTCATGCTCCCGTAGCCACAGGCTGTTGGGAACGCAGGTCGTGGTCCTACTGCACCTTCGCGACCAGCACGCCGAAGGGGGCGAGGGGGATCTTGTCGAGGGGGATGGCTTCGTCTCCGGAGTGGGGCGAGCTATAGAGCGGTACGAGGTTAGTTCCCTTCACTCCTGTGCTGGCTAAGTTGATCGATACCGTTCGTGGTTCGGGGCTCATGTTGAGGCAGACGAGGACGGTCGATCCTGAGGCGCGGCGAAGGAATGAGAAGACGTACGGGTTACTTTCGTCGACGGAAGTGTAGTCTCCGTTGCGCAGGGCCGGTTCGGACTTGCGCAGGGATAAGAGCGTCTTATAGGCATTGAAGATAGAGTTGGGATCTTTCTTCTCGGTCTCGACGTTATAAGTAGACGCGGATGGCGGGATAGGCAGCCAGGGTTTGGCCGCGGTGGTGAAGCCGGCGTTGGCGGCGGTGTTCCACTGCATGGGGGTGCGTTCGCCGTCGCGCCCTTTCTCCTTGGGCCAGCCGAGCTTGCCGATGGGGTCATGGACGTCTTCGATGCGGGCGGGCGGGGTGGTGCGCATGCCGATCTCTTCGCCGTAGTACATCTGCGGGGTTCCGCGGGTGGTGAGCAGGAGCGCGGCCATTAGCTTGGCGATCTCGTCGTTGTGGATGCCGTCTCCGTAGCGGTCCCACTGACGGGGCTGGTCGTGGTTGCTGAAGAAGAACTCGGGCTGTCCATGGGCGGAGTTGTTCTCGATCTGGTCGAAGAGGCGGCGGAAGTCAGGCGCGGAGAGCTTGTTCTCGTCGGCGATCTGGAAGTCCATGGGTAGCTGAACCTCGTCTCCCTGGCCGTAGAGCTTGGTGAGCTCGGCGATGTTGGGCTCGTCGGCTTCGGTGATGAGGACGGGGTCTCCGGGGTAGGCGGAGACGACTTTGCGGAGGCGGCGGAGGACCTCGTTCACTTCGGAGAAATTGTCGGTGTAGAGGTGCTGGATGTTGCGGTCGCCGTAGACGTTGTATCCGGGCAGGTAGGGGTCGTCGCGGAGATTGGGGTCTTCGAAGAGGCGAGAGACGGCGTCGATGCGGAAGCCGTCGACACCCTTGTCCATCCAGAAGCGGAGGACGTCGGTCATGGCTTTTTCGACTTCAGGATTGCGCCAGTTGAGGTCGGGCTGCTGCTTATAGAAGTAGTGGTAGTACCACTGGCCCGTCTTGTCGTCGTAGGTCCAGGCGGAGTGGCCGAACCAGGACTGCCAGTTGTTAGGCGGCTGTCCGACGGGCGGCGGCCCAGGGACCTTGCCGTCTCTCCAGATGTACCAATCGCGCTTGGGATTGGTGCGCGAGGATCTCGACTCGATGAACCACGGATGCTGGTCGGAGGTATGGTTGATGACGTAGTCCATGATGACGCGGATGTCGCGCTTCTGGGCTTCGGCGACCATGCGGTCGAAGTCGGCCATGGTGCCGTATTCGGGGTCGATGGCGGTGTAGTCGGAGATGTCGTATCCGTAGTCGACGCCGGGCGAGGGATACATGGGGGTGATCCAGATGGCGTCGATGCCGAGGTTGTGGAGATAGTCGAGACGCGAGGTGATGCCGTTGATGTCGCCGATGCCGTCGCCGTTGGAGTCCTGGAAGCTGCGCGGGTAGATTTCGTAAACGACGGCGTGCTTCCACCAGTCGTCCTGCTGGGCGGTGGCGGGTTTTGCGCAGAGATTCGATCCGAGAGTTAGTCCAGCCACGAGCAAGCACCTGAGTAGAGACATTAGTTAACCTCTGAATTTAACCCCTGAGAGTATACGGCAGCGAGTGTCTGGCGGACTCAGCGGAAGGCGGCGGCGTTCTCGGCGAGCCAGTGGTCAAGGGTGAGGGGCGGGCGGCCGAGGATGCGCTGAACCTGGTCGGTGACGGCGGCGAGTCGTCCTTCGCGGATGGCGCGCCAGAGTGCCACGTGAGCGGCGACTTCTTCGGCAGATGCACCGGTGGCGGAGAAGCGCTGGGCGGCTTCGTCGTCAGAGATGGACTGATAGACGAGAGGCTTGCCGATGGCGGCCGCGACCTTCGTTGTGATTTCGGCGAAGGTGAGAGCTTCGGGACCGGTGATAGCGAGGGATTGTCCGAGATGGCTGCGACTGGTGAGGGCTGCGGTTGCGACGGCTGCGATGTCATCGGAGTGGATGAAGGGGCGGCGGCCGCTGCCGGTGGAGGAGCGGACGATACCTTCGGTCTTGATGGAGCGCGCCCAGGCGAGCAGGTTCGACATGAATCCTGTGGGGCGGATGAAGGTGAAGGGGATGCCGCTGGCGCGGATGGCGGCCTCGCCCTGCTCATGCCAAGCGCCGATGGCGAGGCTCTGGTCTACGTCTGCCTGGTTCACGTCCAGTGAGGAGAGCTTGACGATATGCTCGACGCCTGAGGCCCGGGCGGCAATGGCGGCGATCGCGTCACGCTGGGGGATCTCAGGGCCGCTGTTCACGAGGAAGAGCGAATGGATTTCCTTCAAGGCGGTGGTGAGCGAGGTGACGTCTGAAAGATCGCCAATAACTATCTGGACGCGATCGCCGAATTGTGCGCGGGCTTTTATGGCATCGCGGGCGAAGACTCGAGGACGCTCGCCGCGTTCGAGGAGCAGCTCGACGACTTTGGATCCGATGTCTCCGGTTGCTCCAGTGATGAGATAGGTCATGGTGTCTCCTTAAAACATGAGTGATGCTCATAAATGCTTACAAGGCTAGGCGGCGCGGGTGGTGTTGTATACTCGCGTTGCTGTTGCTGGATTAGAAGAAGAATGGTGCGGCGATCTTGCACAGACATATCAATTTGCTCATATTTTGATAGTCTCGTTGCCATGACAAAGACTCCCCAGAGTCAGGCTCGACGGCGGCCGAAGCAGCGCCGTGCACGGCAAACGGTCGAGGCCGTGCTGGATGCGGTGGTGAGAATACTGAAGCGCGAAGGCGCCGGGGCGATCACGACCAACCGCATTGCCGAGGTGGCAGGTGTCAGCATCGGGTCGGTGTATCAGTACTTTCCGGATAAGGGCGCGATCTTTGCCGCTCTACATGAGAGGCATGTGCAGGAGGTCGACCGCATGGTGCATGCGGTGCTGGTCGAACATGCTGCGTCTCCACTTGAGGATTTTGTGCGGGCGGTGGTGGAGGGGATGGTGAAGGCGCACGAGGGCGATCCAGAGCTCTACGAGATGCTGATGACGGCGGTGCCGCACAGGGCGGGCGAGTCGAGGGACTTCGCGGTGCGGCTGCATGGGGCCTTCCGACTGGCGATTGCCGCGAGGGGGCGCGAAATAAGGAAAGGGCGGCAACTCGACAAGGTCGTATTCGTGGTGACGCACATGGTCGAGTCGCTGTCCCACGGTGCTGTGTTGCGGCGGCCGCGGGGTTTATCTCTGAAAGAGGCCAAGGAAGAGACGGTAAGAGCGGTAATGGCGTACTTGCGGGGTTGAGCATGGGGACTTGATTGCTTCGGAGTTAACGCATGGCGAAGGGTGATGGACGTCACCGCATTTTTATGTAACTGCCGCATAACATTTCTTTCGGTTGAGGTAGATCGCTCCCGCGATCCCGGACGGCGTCGCTCGCATCGTGGCTCATTCAGGAGGCCACAACCCAACCACACCCAACTGCTCGGCAATGGGACGTTTGACACCACGATAACAGCGAGTGGGTTTCCCAATCTCGGGGACTATGGCAATGCCCTGGTGAAGGTGAAGATGCAGAATGGAAAGCTCTCCGTCGTCGATTACTGGACAATGGACACTACCATGTATGAGTCAGACACCGACATGGACCTCTCTTCCGGCGGTATCATGCTGTTGCCGGATGAGACGGACAGCACAGGGAAGACGCGACATCTGGCAGTTACAGCGGGTAAGGACACACACCTCTATGTGGTTGACCGCGATAACATGGGGCATTTCCATGCCGGTTCCAATGCCACGGTCTACCAGGACCTGGTGGGGCCGCTGCCGGGAGGAGTATGGGCAAGTCCGGTGTTTTTCAATAATCAGATCTATTACGGCTCAAGAAGTCAGCCGCTGGTGGCCCTTCAGCTCGATGCCGCCAAGGTGTCGAGCTCACCTTCGTCCTTGACTGCTGTCTCCTTTGAATACCCGGGGGCTACGCCCAGTGTGTCTTCCTATGGAAATACAAATGGCATAGTGTGGGCGGCGAAAAACACCCAGCCGGGTGTTCTATATGCCTATGACGCGCGGAATCTCGAGACGGAACTTTACGACAGCAATCAAGCGACGTTATCGCGCGATCACTTTGGGAACGGAAATAAGTTCTTCACTCCCATGATCGCGAACGGCAAGGTGTATGTCGGCACAACCAACAGCGTGGCCGCGTTCGGGCTGATCACCACCAGCACACCGCCACTCGCAGACGGCGACTATACACCGACAAACGCCAGCAGCGGCATGGTCCTCGCTGATGGTGCCTCCTCGACCACCTCCGGCGCGCAGATTATTCAATGGAACCCGACTGAGGGGAGGGAGCAGGAGTGGTTCTTTTCCAGCCAGGGTAATGGCTACTACGTGATCCAGAACCTGGCTAGCGGATTGCTGCTGACGGATACCGGCGGCTCTACGACTTCTCAGACTCCGCTGGTGCAGCGAACGCCTACGTATGACGGCTCTCAGCTCTGGGGGTTGATCGCTGTTAGCGGTGGTTACATCATTCAAAATAAGGCCAGCGGACTGGTCATAGAGAATCCTGGGTCCAGCAAGAGTGCGGGGACCGGCATGGATCTTTACGCGCGGACCAATGGAGTGAACCAGGTCTGGACCTTCGGAGCCGACGTGTTCTCGGCCGACCTGTTCCTGCGGATATGGCCATCTAAGACGACTGTCCATCAAGGTGACCTTCTCACTTATTCCTTCCCGGTGTGGAACCTGGGGCCAGCTAACGCTGCTTACGAAGTGCTGAACGCCCAGGTGCCCACGGGTACGACCTTTGATTCCATTAAGATCTCCGGTACACCGGGGCTGGGTACTTGTACCACTCCGCCCTATGAGGGGACAGGACAGATCGTATGCCACGAAAACAGCGCGATGGCGCCCAACACCACGTGGACAGTAAGTCTAACTGTAAGGGTGACCGCTTCCGCAGGGACGGTAATCACAGAAAATGCCTCCACCACCGAAGACACGCCCGATCCCAACCTGGGCAACAACATGGCGACGATGAGTATGAAGGTTCAGTAGGGCGCATTCGTGCGGTGACGGAGTAAGCCGGCTCGATCAGGCGGCGTGGCGCAGGGGCACGCTTAGGACGGGGCACGGCGCCTGGGCGATGACGTCGTAGGCGGTGGAGCCGGGCAGGTGCGAGGCGATGCGGGCCTTGATGCTGCTGACGGCGGGGCGTCCCATGACGATGAGGTCGGCTTCACGGTCGGTGGCGGCCTCGAGAATAAGCTCGCTGCTGGGACCGAACTCGACGAATACCTGGCACCGCGATTCGAAGGCCGTTCCCTGGAGGGATCGGCCGAGCTGTTCGTGAACGAATTCGAAGGTTTTGGGACGGGCCTGAACGGGCGTTTCGGTGCTGCTCCAGTCGTTGACGTGCAGGAAGGCGAGCGAGGCGTCATATTTTTCGGCGAGCGAGAGCGCGTAGGGGATGGCGTTTTTGGCGGCGGCTGAAAAATCGGTGGCGCAGAGGATACGGCGGAACTCGGGGCGGCGGTCGACGTTGGGGCCGGCGGTAAGGACCGGGCAGGTTGCGAGGAAGACGATCTCTTCGGCGGTGGAGCCCTTCCACAGCTTGCTGACGCCTCGCCGGCCGTTGGTGCCGACGACCATGAGGTCGGTGTGCCGCTGCTTCGCAGTCTCCAGCAACTTAGAACTGATGTTGCCGTGGTCGAAATGAATTTCGTGAGCAATGCCTTCGAGGCTGACGCTGACATGGGCGAGAGCCGCTTCCATCTCTGACTGCAACTGATGAAGGGTAACCGACTGATGGCGGAGGCCTCGATCTCCCGCCCCGGGCATGACGTGCTCGAGCAGGAGCCTGCCCGCGTAATGCCGGGCAATGCTGACGGCGAAGGGGAAGGCATGCAGGCAACCGGGCGTGAAGTCGATGGCGAACAGGATGCTGTTCAACTGGATTGCGGATTGCTCGAGTGTGTTCATACTCGGCCCTTACAAGAGAGTGCGCGGCCGAGGAGTGAGCCCGGAGCGAATCTCTCTGAGGTTCGGCTTACTGGTACCAAAGGCGGCCCCGCAGGAGCGCAGGTATCCGCACGCAAAGCTGTGGTCATCTATTATGACGGATGGCGGGATTTTTGGTTGCGCTTTCTGCGAAGTTGATTCGAGGTGGCCGGAAGCGGCTGCCCGGTGAGCGAGACTACTGAACTTCCGGAAGAGCAGGTGGGTGAAGAGGAAACAGTCCGAATCCTGCGCAGGGACATGCTGCGGCTTTCTGCCATAGCGGCGTGCGCCGTAGGGCTGTTTCTACTGACCAAGACGTTAGCCGCGCGCGAGGGCGAGATCGAGAGCCGCGTGGCGGCGATCTGGTACCAGGATGGCGAGCGTCAGCTGAACGCGGGCCAGGTGGATGAAGCAATCGACTCGTTCAGGAAGGCGACGGGGATCGATCGCGAGAATCGCCGATACGTGATGGCGCTGGCGGATGCCCTGGCAGCCGGCGACCATAACATAGAGGCACAGCAGGCGCTGCTGCGGCTGCGCGAGCAGGAGCCGACGAATGCCGAGATCAACCTTCGGCTGGCACGGCTGGCGGCAAAGAGCGGAGACGTTCCGGAAACGGTGCTTTACTACCACAGCTCGCTGGACGGGATGTGGAAGGGTCCTAACGTTGCGACACGGCGGCGAAATGTTCGCAAAGAGCTGATCGATTTTCTGATTGCGCGCCACGATCAGGACAGGGCGCTCTCCGAGTTGCTGGTTCTGGACAGCGAGCTCCCGCAGAATGCCGATGCGCACGTGCAGGCGGCGAAGCTCTACCTACAGCTTGGCGACACGCAGCGTGCGTTGAACGATTTTACGCAGGCGCTGCGGCTTGATCCGCTGAATGACGAGGCATTGGCCGGAGCGGGCGAGACGGAATTGCGGCTCGGAGATTTTCATAAGGCGCGGCAATATTTAGAGCAGGCGGTGGCGCGCGGCGATGCATCGCCGCAGACACGGGAGTTTCTGGAACAGACCAAAAAGCAGGGGGATGCGCAATGAACATTCCCCGGCTGGATTTTCGCCAGCAACTGCGCCTGCGTGAGAACCAAGTCTTCCTCATGCTTGCCGTGTTGATCGGCATTCTCTCGGGGTTGGCGGCGGTGCTGTTCACGCTGGCCATCAAGGCGATGACGTACTGGCTCTTCGGGATTTCGCCTACGGCGCTGCGGTTCATCCTGGTGCCGACCCTGGTGAGCTTCGCGGCGGGATTTCTGCTGAAGCGGTATTTTCCCGAGGCGCGGGGCAGCGGCGTGCCCCAAGTTGAAGCCGCATACCATCTGCAAGACGGATATGTTCCGGGGCGGGTGGCCTTCGGGAAGTTTGTTACCGGGGTGATGTGCATCGGCGCCGGGCATTCGATGGGGCGCGAGGGACCGTCGGTGCAGATTGCGGCCGGCCTTGCGTCGACGATCGCGAGATGGTTCCGGCTGTCGCCGGCGCGGGCGCGGAGCCTGGTTCCGGTGGCGGCAGCGGCGGCGCTGGCGGGGGCGTTCAATACTCCAGTGGCTGCAGTGCTGTTTGCGCTGGAAGAGATTATCGGGGACATGAATGCGCCGCTGATCGGGTCAGCGGTGCTGGCGTCGGTATCGGCGGTGATCGTTGAGCGGGGAGTGCTGGGCAACAGCCCGATCTTTCATGTGCCGCAATATCGCCTGGTGAGTCCGGCGGAGCTGATCGCATATTTGCTGCTTGGAGTGGTGGGCGGCATTGTGTCGCTGGGGTTCTGCAAGGGGCTGCTGCGCGCGCGAGAGTGGTGCCTGAAACTTCCGGCAGGTACGCGGCTGATTCAGCCGGCGGCGGGCGGCCTGATTATCGGCGTGATCCTGATCTTCTTTCCGCAGGTGCTGGGAGTGGGCTACGAGTTTGTAAACCAAGCGCTCAACGGCGGGCTGCTGCTGAAAACGATGCTGGTACTGTGCGTAATGAAGCTGGTGGCGACCATTATTTCGTATGCCTCGGGCAATGCGGGCGGCATCTTCTCGCCGAGCTTGTACCTGGGTGCGATGGCGGGCGGAGCGGTGGGCATGCTGGTTCACAAGGTAGGCCTCTTCCCTGCCGGCGATCCGGGGGCGTATGCGCTGGTGGGGATGGGGGCGGTGTTTGCGGGGATTATCCGCGCGCCGATGACGTCAGTGTTCATGATTTTCGAACTGACGCAGGACTACCAGGTATTTGTGCCTCTGATGGTTGCAAATATGATCAGCTTTGCGATCTCGAGGCAGTTCCAGCCGGTGCCACTGTATCGGGCGCTGCTCGCACAGGACCACGTGCACCTTCCGGGGGCGGCGGCGCGGGCCGCGACTTCTTCACGCAGGGCGCGGGAGGTGATGACTTCGGACTTCACGATGATCTCGCCGGATGCCTCGGTGGCGAACGCCGCGGATGCTGTTTCCACGACAAGCGCGAAGTGCTTTCTGGTGGGCAACAACGGGACGGTTGCGGGACTGATCACGCGGGACCGGATCGACCAGGAAAAGGAGAGCAAGGGCGATGCTCCGGTGCGTGAGTTCCTGATCTCGGAGTATGGGCATGTGCATCCGGATCACTCGCTGGAAGTGGTGATTGACCGGCTGGGAAAGAGTCCGGGGATGCTGCCGGTGGTGAGCCGGGCTGATTCGCAGAAGGTGGTGGGAGTGATTACACCGCAGACGCTGGCGCAGTTTGTGCAGAAGAACTGGGAGAGTCATTAAGGCTACGGCTCGAAGACGAGGCGGCGTCCTTGCCGGGATGCCCGCGACTTTGCACCAACACTCGCGTGTCCTGAAACAAGACCAATGAGTTCAAAACGTAACTGCCACCAGTCGGCAGCTACAGGTCAGGGCTAACAAGCGGGGAGATAGTTACGCTGTCTTGAATACATGACAGAGCGTGGCTACGACTTAGCGTGAGAAGTGCCGGGAGTTACTATCGACGTTACTCGCCGATGGCGAGTTGCGATTTTTAACACCGCTTCAAAAGATAAGTTTCTCGGTTGCGCGGGAATTTTTGCGGGCATGTATATCGATGGATATGTGCCAAAAATGATCTTGACGTCAGGCGCTATGCCCTTCATTATGGTGGCCCTACCGGTCACAGGCCCGGGTGCGGCAGAGATGTAGCTTGGTTGAGAACGGCTTGTCGACAGGCAAGGCGGAACGGCGCAATAAACTTCCCGGAGGTCTCAGTATGAAGCGCAAGGTGCCTACTTTCCTGCTGCTGATGCTCGCAGTTCCAGTCGGTAAGCTCGCAGCAGAGCAACTAATCCCAGCCGGCTCTCTAGTATCGTGTATCTTAGCTGAGCCCAAGGTGTCGTCGAAGGTAGATAATATCGGCGACCCAGTCATGTGTAAGGTGAGTCACGTCGAGTTATATGGACGTTCTACTTTGCCATACGGTAGCTACCTGGTAGGAAGATTCGAAGACTACAAGGATCCGGGCCACTTTGTTGGCAAGGGATGGATGGAGCTTAAATTCGATCACATGGTGATTGAGCCAGACACTGAGATTCCGGTGGAAGCCAGGGTGGTCGCGGTGCCCGGGTACAACGTAGATCACTATGGGCGGATTCTCGGCAAGGGACACACGACGCGCGACATCATCGAGTGGTCGATTCCGATCCTGTGGCCGATTGATCTGATCAATCTGCCGCGGCGCGGTCCCAGACCAACGCTGAAAGAGGAGACGCGGTTGACGCTGAAGCTCATGGATGACATCGGCATCCCGGAGCGGCCGCAACAGCAGTACCCAGATGATACCCCGAGGCTGCAGCACCGGCCGTCGGCGTATCAGCCCTCCGACTATCAGCGGCCTGCGCCGCAGCAGCAAGCCTATGCTCCGCCGGTATATCAGCCGCAACCGGTAGTGCAGACGTATGTGCAGCCGGTGTATGTGCCGGCTCCAACGCCCGTGTACTACTACGCACCGCCTCCAACGCCGGTTTATTACTACGCGCAGCCAGCTCCTGCGCCGGTGATGAGGGCTTCCATTCCATACTGGGGGTATTACTCCCCGTACTGAGATCCCCTGGCGCTTCGGCTTTACGGCGCGGCTTCCAGCCGCGCTGTTTCATGGTTGGAAGACCAGCCGGGCGCCTTTGTCGGGGGCGGTCCAGAGGGCTTCTACGTCGCGGAGAGAAGCGGTTTTGGTCGGGACGTAGAAGCTGGATTTCTCGGCGGCCTGGATAAATTCGCCGACTGCCTTCATGATTTCCTGAAGTGAGGCGCTGCCGAATCCGCTGCCGAGGAGTTCGAGGCCGGAGCTGCGCAGGGTTGCGGCGGCCAATGAGATGGTGGGAGCGGCGGAGTTTCCGATCTGGACAAAGCGGATGCGATGCGACTCGTACGAGGGTCCTCTATGCGAGGTGGCGGCGAGGACGGCTTCTGCGGGCGCGCCCCAGAGGTAGTCGAGGACGACATCGATCTTTGATTCGGACAGGTGCCTGCTGAAGTCGGCGATGAGCGCGTCGCGATCCTGCTCGAGAGAGATGGTTGCGTCGGCGCCGAGTGCGGCGGCCTGCTGGAGAGCCTCGGGGTTGCGTCCGGCGGCGATGACGCGCGCTGCGCCGAGGCGGCGGGCGATCTGCACGGCGAGGTGTCCGGACGTACCGGTGGCGCCAAGGATGAGGACGCTTTCTCCGGCTACGAATTTTGCGCGAGCGGTCAGCGCGGCCCAGGAGGACATGCCGGGGTTCATCATGGCGGCGACGGTGATGTCGTCGAGGGAGTCGGGCAGCGGGAGGGTCATCCATGACTCGGTGACGGCGCGCTCGGCGAAGGTGCCGTATGGCGGACGGGTGACTCCGAAGTAGACGCGGCTGCCGTCGGGAAGACGCCCGACGCCATCAACTCCGGGAATAAAGGGGAATTTGCCGGCGCTGAGATAGTGGGCTCCGCCGGCGATGGCGCGGACGATGCGATGAAGAGCGGCGGCGGTGACCGAGATGAGCAGTTCTTTTTCGGAGGGGACGGGGTCGGGGAAGGTGGAATAACGGGGCGGGCGATCGTAGGCTTCGACGACAGCGGCGTTCATGAGGGTCTCCTCGTGGTCAAGAGATAGCTTACAAGAGGGCTCAGAGCACAGCTCAGGGCTCAGGGCTCAGAAAAGCTAAAGCTGGATTGAGAGTCCCGATCGGTGGTCGGACTGGGATGTGTTTTCGCTGGCGAAGGTGCGGAGGAATTCCTGCATGAGTTCGGGAGCGGTGCGGGCGGCGCGGTCTTCGCTGGCAGGGTGGGCGGCGATCCACTCGTCGAGCATGGTGAGCAGGATGAAGTCGGAGGATTGTGTGTCACCGCTGGCGTTCCATTTGCCCAGCACGCGTGAGAGGAGCACGGGCGGTTTGACGCCGATGACTTCTTCGGTTTCGGGGTGCGCGCACTGCTCGGCGGGTGAGGCAACCATGTATTCGCGGCAGCGAAGCGGGCGGATGGGATGGATGGTGCAGCGCTCGTCTTCGAGGAATGGGCAGGGAATGCCGAGGGCGAAGTAGCGCAGTCCGAGGGCGTGGGTCTTGTCTTTATCGGATATGGCGGCGTTGCGAATTTCGTGAGCGACGCCACTTTCTTCGAGGCGCGCAGCGGCGACCCGGAATCGGGTGCGGAGCACTTCCCTTCTCTCTTCGGGCTGGGCGTCGATCCATTCAGACAGCATGCGGGCTTCGACGGGGGAGATGGGAACGGCCTGGCGACAGCAGGCTCCGCAGCCTTCACGGCAACTGATGGGCTTGCCGATGCGCACGGCTTCGCGTTCGGTGAGGCTGGAGATGGAGCTGGAGAGATCCTGAATGATGGGCAGCAGGGCCGTGGGAAGAACAGGGCCGTCGGGGAGTCGCGCGCTGACGTTGATGGTGGCGCCCTGAACTTTCAGTGCGAACTGAAGGGTCTTGAGGTTGGGTGATTCAGGGGCAGCGCCGAACATGGTGGGGAGTCTAGCAGAGAAAGAGCTCAGGGCTCAGGGCGCAGCGTCCCAGATCGAGAAAATCCGGACCTGCGGCACCCGAGTCATCCTTTTGGAGTGGCGCGAGGTAGGTCGTTTCGGTCAATAATGGAAAGCGATGTTATGCCGTTCTCTTTTCCTCTCGGTTCCTGTCTTTGTGTCTCTCGTTTTTGCGCCGGTTGGCCGAGCGCAGGATCAAACCAAGTTGCCATCGGCTCCATCGAAGGCTGTATCCGGCCAGGAGAAAGCTACGTCGGCGAGCGATGCGCTGTTTGCGAAGGAGGGCGTGGTCTACGAGAAGATCGCGACCGTGATCCACTATGAAGCCGATGGGCTGGGAGAAAAAACGCTCACCGTGGTGGCGCGGATTCAGTCTGAGGGGGCGGTGCACGAGGCGGGACTGCTGACGTTCGGCTATGCGTCGGGAGAAGAGCAGCTGCAGCCGGTGTATGTGCGGGTGCGGAAGCCGGATGGGACGGTCGTGGACACTCCCGCGACCGATGCGCAGGATATGCCGACGGAGGTTACGCGCGATGCTCCGTTCTACAGCGACCTGAGAGAGCTACAGATTCCGGTGAAGTCGCTCAGCGTGGGCGACAAGCTGGAGTACCAGGTGAAGTATGTGCGCAAGAAGACGGCTGCGACCGGGCAGTTCTGGGGCGCACTGAACTTTGTTCGCAACAACGTGGTGCTGGAGGAGACGATCGAGATGTCGTTTCCGAAGGACAAATATGTACTGGTGCTGAGCCCACGGGACAAGGCAGATGTTACCGAGGAGAACGGGCTGAAGGTTTATCGATGGAAGACGTCGCAGCTTGAGCCGACGATTGGCGCGGACAGAAAGAAGGACGAGGACGATCCGGACCGGCTTCCGTCGGTTTCGTGGACGACGTTCAAGAACTGGCAGGAAGTGGGCGAGTGGTATAGGGCGCTGGCCAAGGACCGCGCGGTGCCAAGTGACGAGGTGAAGGCCAAGGTTCAGGAGCTGATCGCCGGCAAGACGACGGACGATGAGAAGATCGAGGCGATCTATCACTATGTCTCGACGCAGGTGCGTTATATCGGGGTGGCGTTTGGGATTGGGCGGTATCAGCCGCACTCGGCGGAGACGGTGCTCGACAACCAGTACGGCGACTGCAAGGACAAGCACACGCTGCTGGCGGCGATGCTGAAGGCGGCGGGATATGAGGCATGGCCGGCGCTGATCGGTTCGGCGGCGAAGCTGCATCCGGAGCTGCCATCGCCGGCGCAGTTTGATCACGTGATCACGGTGGTGTCGCTGAAGGGCAAGGAGATCTGGCTGGACAGCACGCCGGAGGTGACTCCCTATCGCATGCTGATGGCGCAGATTCGCGACAAGCAGGCGCTGGTGATTCCGACGAATGGCGCTCCGAGGCTGGAGACAACGCCGACAGATGGGCCATTTCCTTTTGTGGACACGACCACGGCGACGGCGAAACTGGACAGCCAGGGCACGATCGATGGGCACATCGATATGGAGCTGCGCGGAGATACGGAAGACACATTTCGCGAGGTGTTTCATGGCACGTCGCGCGCACAGTGGCCGCAGATGGCGCAGAACATCTCGCAGAGGATGGGCTTTGCAGGATCGATCACGAACCTGGATGTGAGCCTGCCGGAACAGACGGACAAGCCCTTTCATTTTGCCTACGACTATAACCGCAAAGACTATGCGGACTGGGCGAATCGGCGCATCATTCCGCTGATGTTTCCGGTGTCGCTGAGTGAGTTGCCTGACGATGCGACGCCGACGGAGCCGATTGACCTGGGGTCGCCGCGAGTGGAGTCGCATCGCTCGGTGATCGAGTTGCCGTCGAATTACACGGCGGAGCTGCCGCGCTCAGTGAGATACACAACGCCGTTTGCGATCTACACGGCAGACTACAAACTGGACGGCAACAAGCTGGTGACGGATCGCAAGCTAGAGATCCTGCAGCACGAGGTGGCGATTGCGCAGGCGGATGAGTATCGCAAGTTCGCGAAGAATGTGACGAGCGATGAGGACCAGTACATTCAGCTGGCGGCTCCGGGAAGCAAGGGGATCGATACGTCGGCGGGGAATCCTGAGGCGGCGCAGTATATTCAGGCAGCGTATGTGGACCTGACGCGGCACGACCTTAAGGCGGCGCACAGTGATCTGCACAGCGCGGAGGAGCTGAATCCGCGGGAGCGCGGGCTGTGGGGCGAGACGGCATACCTGGCTATGCTGGAGGACCGGCTGGATGACTCGGTAACGGATTTTCGCAAGGAGATCGAATACCACCCGGAGAATGCGGTCGCGTACCAAGGGCTGGCCGAGGTGCAGGTGCGCATGAAGGATCTGGACGGCGCGGAGCAGACGCTGCGCAACCTGCTGAAGTTTCTGCCGGACAACACGAATGCGGCGATGCGGCTGAGTTCCCTGCTGATTTTGCAGAAGAAGTATGACGAGTCATGCACGGTGATGGAGACGGCGATGAAGCAGGCTCCGGATGACCACAATGTGGCGGTGCAGGCGGGGCGGGCGCAGTTGCTGTGCGGCAAACGCGATGCTGCCATTGAGACTCTGAAAAAGAGCATGGCGGGAACGGATGATCCGGGGACGCTGAACGATGCGGCGTATGAGCTGGCGGATTTCAATGCCGATCTGCCGTCGGCGGAGGCGAATACGAAGAAGGCTCTCGACAAGCTGGAGAAGGAGACGGCGCAGATTACGCTGGGGAATCTGACGGCGGATGACCTGCAGCACGTGAACCTGATGACGGCTGTGTGGGACACGATGGGGTGGGTGTATTTCCGCGAGGGTAACTACACGCAGGCGGAGAACTACATCGCGGCGGCGTGGAAGGTGACACAGCACAGCGAGGTGGGCGATCACCTGGGACAGGTCTACGAAAAAAATGACAAACCTGTGGAGGCGGCGAAGATCTATCAGTTGTCGCTGGCGGCGGAGACGCTGAGTCCCGATCCTTCGGGGACGGATACGATTCAAGCGAGTCTGGACCGACTGAAGGCGAAGGGCGTTGCGCCGGCTGACGGAGATCCGAACCAGGAGCTGGCGAAGATGCGAACCATCTCTATACCGAAGGCGGCGAACGGGACAGCGGATTTCTTTCTTCTCGTCTCCGCCGACAAGGTTGAGGATGCGCAGTTCATCAGCGGCGATGAAGGTCTGAAGGCTGCTGCTCCCGAGCTGTTGAAGATAGATATGTCGGGGCAGATTCCGAAGGGCTCGGGGGCCAAGCTGGTGCGGAGAGGGATGCTGAACTGCTCAGATGCGGCGAGCCAATGCCAATTCACGCTGCTACTGCCACAGTCGGTGGGGATTAACTGAGACAGGCGAAAAGCAGGTCCTTCGACTGCGCGCTTCGCGCTCCGCTCAGGATGACATCGCAGAGTTGTTTTTCTGATCCCTGTGCCCCGCCCCTGCTTCTTACGCAAAGGCCATGGCGCGGATTTCTTCCTTGCGGATGGTGAGGCGGTCAACGAGGTCTTCGCGGACTTCGTATCCCCGACCGGGAGTGGTGGGGACGGTGATTTCGCCTGCGGATGAGACTTCGACGGCGGGCTCGATGATGTCTTCCTTGTAGTAGCGCTTCGAAGCTGACACGTCGCCGGGCAGGCTGAAGTTTTCAAGCGATGACAGGGCGATGTTGTGCGAGCGACCGATGCCGGTTTCGAGCATGCCTCCACACCAGACGGGGATGCCGCGTTCCATGGCGGCGTTATGCACGGCGACAGCTTCGCCGAGTCCGCCGACGCGGCCGTTCTTGATATTGATGATGCGGCAGGACTCCATCTCGATGGCGGCGAGGGTGTCGCGGCGGTTGTGGATGGATTCGTCGAGGCAGATGGGGGTGTTAAGCTGCCGCTGCAGCATGGAGTGGTAATAGAAGTCGTCGTTCCAGAGGGGCTGCTCGATCATCATGAGATCGAAGGCGTCCCAGCCGACGATGGTTTCAGCGTCCTTGAGTTTGTAGGCGGAGTTGGCGTCGCAGCTGAGGGCGATGTCGGGCCAGCGGTTGCGGACGGCGTCGAAGACTTCAGTGTCCCAGCCGGGCTTGCACTTCAACTTGATGCGCTGATAGCCGGCGGTCAGTTCGGTTTCGATGTCGGCGAGCAGTTCTTCAATGGAAGGCTTGATTCCGATGGAGACGCCGCAGGGGATGGTCTCGCGGACGCCGCCGAGCAGCTCGGCAAGCGAGATGCCGCGCATCTGGGCCTCGAGATCCCAGACGGAATTTTCAAGAGCGGCCTTGGCCATGCGGTGGCCGCGAACCTGCTTGAGGATGCCGGGGATCTTGCCGGCGTGGGCCGGTTCGGAGCGGGCAAGCGCAGGGGCAAGCTCCTGAAGGAGCATGAGCCAGGCGGTGTCGATGGTCTCGTAGGAATAAAAAGGATGCTCGCCGGCGACACACTCTCCCCAGCCGGTGAGGCCTTCGGCCTTCAGTTCGACAAGGAGGATGCGGCGATCAGTGGTGACGCCAAAACTGGTTTCGAAGGGCTTGACGAGGGGAACGCGAAGTTCGCGGAGGAAGATTGCATCAATTCTCATAGATAGCTGCTTCTCACGTGTTCGAATGGCGCTAATTCAAAGATACCGTTTCCTTCGTTGTCGCGGCGAAATCCCACTACGGCCAGCCCACGGGAGAAGGCCTTCTGAAAATGCTGGCGGTTTTCGGTCTGCACAGCCTGAGCGAGGTGTATCCCGGGCTCCGAAGACTTCCATTCTCCGACCTGGTGAGGGATCATGATAGTTTCTTCGATGTCGAAATGATGGACCGGAGCTCCGGCGAGGCTGGCCTGGACGCGCTTTGAACGCAGATACCACTCCGCGTGTAGACGATCCGTGGGCAGCCCGCCCTGCAGACGAGATGATGATAAACCATAAAAGTTTGATGTATAGGTGCGCACAATCGCGCCAAGCTTGTGGATATTTAGGAAAGAATTCTTGATCTCCAGGGGATCGAAGGTCCATTCCATGAGGTCGATGCCCCGATTGAGGGCCTCAAGCCGCTGAAAGAGCTTGAGCTGGCGGCCGATGCCGTCGTTTCGGTATGCGGCAGAAACGGCCAGCATGTGGGAGTGCAGATATGGGACAGGGGCATCCTCACTGGGATCTGGCGCGGGCTTGACACCGGGGAGGGACATGGCGAAGCCGATGAGGTTTTCGGCTGTGCCCTGGGGCTTTTCGGCGCGGGTGACGTCGAAGGCGCCGATAACCTGACCTCCGATGCGCTGGCCGACGATGAAGACGCGGCGCGGGATGACGTCTCCGTCGGAATAACCCCAGGTGTCGATCTGAAGCTGGACACAAGCGTCGAGCTCGTCGAGGCTCTGGCAGGAGCGGATGACGATGGGGCGGCCGTCGCGGGTGAGACAGGTAGCGGAGGTGTTTCCGGGAGCAGCGGTAGTCATGGCTGGCGTTCGCTCAGTTTGGCCTGGTTCCAGAGGGATTCAAGTTGGCCGGGGGCAAGGTCTTCGAGAGGCTGCGGGCTGGCGAGTTCCATTGAGCGGAAGCGACGACGAAACTTCGTGTTGGTGTCGCGGAGGGCCAGCTCGGGATCAATCTTCAAGTGACGGGCGAGGTTAACGGCAGTAAATATTAGATCACCAAGCTCTTCATTCATGGCGAAGTGGCCGTCTGAACCGTGGGCGAGTTCGACTTCCAACTCGGCGGTCTCCTCGCGGAGCTTGTCCATGATGGCAGAAACGGCGGGGTGGCCGGAGATATCGGGCCAGTCGAAGCCGGATTTCGCGGCTTTCGAGCCTAGCTTGGCGGCTTCGGAGAGTGCGGGCATGGAGCGCGGGATGGTGTCGAGACGTCCTTCTGGTGCGCGTTCTTCTGATGCAGACCGGGCGGATTGCTCCAGCTTCTTGATCTCTTCCCAGTTGTGCAGGACCTGGCGGGCGTCGATGTTTTCGGTGTCGAGTCCGGTGGCGCTGTTCCCTGCCTCGGCTGCGGCGGCTTCTCCGAAGACGTGGGGGTGTCGGCGGATGAGCTTGCGGTTGAGGCCGGCGATGACGTCGTCGATGGTGAAGGAGCCGGCCTCGGAGGCCATCTGCGCGTAGAAGAGCACCTGCAGCAGGAGGTCGCCGAGCTCGTCTTTGAGGGCGGGCCAGTCGCGGCGTTCGATGGCGTCGAAGACTTCGTAGGTTTCCTCGAGGGTGTATTTACGGATGGAGTCGAAGGTCTGCTCGCGGTCCCAGGGGCATCCGCCGGGAGAGCGGAGTCGGTTCATGATGGCGACGGCTTCGGCGAAGGCGAGGCCGGGGTTTGTTGCGGCTTGCTCTCGCACGGCTTCGCCTGTTTCATCGGAGAACGGCATCGGAATCAGTTTACCGGATGGCGGAGTAGTGGCCACGTATACTGCGGCAGGCTTTGGTTTGTGGGTGCAGGGGTTGATTTTTCTGGCGGGAATTTTTGTTGTGTTGCTGGGGCTGGCATTCGGCAGCTTTCTGAATGTGTGCATCTGGCGGCTGCCGCGGCATGAATCGGTGGCGGCGGGGCGATCGCGGTGTCCGGAGTGCGGGGCGGAGATTCGGGCACTGGATAATGTCCCGCTGCTGAGTTTTCTGGTGCTGCGCGGGCGGTGCCGGGACTGCGGCGCGCGGATTGCGTGGCGGTATGCCGCCGTTGAGCTGGCGACGGCGGCGCTGTGGCTGCTTTGCTGGCTGGAATTTGGGATATCGGTTGAAGGCGTGGGGATGGCGGCGTTCTGCTTTCTGGCACTGGGGCTGGCGGCGATGGATGCCGAGACGATGCTGCTTCCGAATGCGTTTACGCTGCCGGGGATTTTCCTCGGGGTGATTTACAGTGGCGCGATGTGCGACGGCGGATGGATGGGCCAGCTTCGCTGCGCGGGCGTATCGCTCGGATGGGCGGCGTGCGCTGCTGGTGTGATGCTGGCGATCCGCGGGCTGTACTGGCTGGTGCGGCGGCGCGAGGGCATGGGTCTGGGTGATGTGAAGCTGTTTGCGATGATTGCGGCGTGGCTGGGTCCGGTGAATGCGGGGCTGGCGCTGTTTCTGGCTGTCGTTGCGGGGGCGGTTTATGGAATTTTCTGGTTAAGTCTGCACAAGAGAGCGCGAGAGACTTCGGCGCGGATTCCGCTGGGGTCGTTTCTCTGCGGCTCGGCCATCTATGCGGTGTTCGAGGGGCGGGCTGCGGTGGAGTGGTATCTGGGGCTGTTTAGATAGATTCAGATTTATCAGGAGTTCAGCAACGGTGATCTGGCGCTGTGGTGAAGATGATTTCGAGAATATCTGGAGCATCATTAATGATGGTGCGCAGGCGTATCGCGGCGTTATTCCCGACGACTGCTGGGCTGAACCTTATATGTCTCGGGAGAAGCTGCAGCATGAGATCGATGATCACGTTGTCTTCTGGGGCTATGACGACGAAGACAAGCTGGTCGGCGTGATGGGCATTCAGGAAGTCGAGGACGTCACGCTGATCCGTCATGCGTATGTGCGCACGACAAGCCAGAAACTCGGGATTGGTGCACAGTTGCTGGAGCATCTGCTGAAGCAGGCGACGACTCCGGTGCTGGTGGGGACGTGGGCAGACGCGGCTTGGGCGATCAGGTTCTACGAGAAATACGGATTCAAGCTGGTGAGTCCGGCAGAGAAAAATCTGCTGCTCAGGAAGTATTGGAGGATTTCCGATCGGCAGATTGAGACGTCGGTGGTGCTGGCGGATGCTGCGTGGCGCGACAGCCGGTCGCTTAATCTTCCCTTCCCCGATCTGACTTCTTCTGACAGTTCCGGCGCTTGAGGCTTTGATCAGGCCGCCTTCGTCTGCTTGCGAATGCGGACAAGCTGCTTGAGATGGTGGCGTCCGTGGACGACGTGGAAGCGACGCCACTGGTCGGCGGTGAGCGGTCCGAAGATAAAATGCGCAGCCAGCGGCCGGCTTCCGAAGGCCTGCCGGCATTTCTCGAGCTTCGCGTCCAGCTCCTCGAGCTCCGAGCGCATGCTGGCAGCGAGTTCTTCTCCGGACATCGGCGGCATCCCGGATTTGCCGGGAAGCGCATGGTCGGGGGCGCTTGAGCCGCGGGGAAATCCTCCGCAGCGAATGACCAGAAACTGGAGCACGTGGTGTTTCACCTGCCGGGTCTTGCCGCTCGGCGAG
>Ga0335074_10001939_pt1 | contig 28078 bp, 24 predicted proteins | sample Lox_Sample_23_FD_206715 | JGI IMG/M metagenome (GOLD analysis project Ga0335074, IMG submission 206715) | Soil microbial communities from Loxahatchee National Wildlife Refuge, Florida, United States - Lox_Sample_2.3 | ecosystem: Environmental > Terrestrial > Soil > Wetlands | place: USA...
AACGACGCGGGATTCCCACTTTCCCCCAGCCACGACGGCGGCGATCCGTCCTCCGTCGTCCTGGAGGTTGAAAGCCAAACCCCGAGTGCTAACTTATGACTGGACCAAAAACGGGGGGCAGGTCACAGCCGTTGCGTGGAAGTACGTCATCGGCGAACTACGCGTCCAACTTCCCAAAGCCCGGAAGCTTCGGATGCGCTGCTACACGGTCGCTGAAGTGAAGCGGATGCTCGTCAACACGAGCAATGACGATCAACTCTTCTTTTGGCTCGCAGCCGAGACAGGGATGCGGGCCGGGGAGATGGTTGCACTTCGGGTCAGTGACTTTGACGCAGGCAATCTTTCAGTGGAAATCAGCAAGGCCATTTGGGGTGGTACCGAAGATAATCCGAAGAGCGAGGCCGGGTTCCGTACTGTCTGTATCTCGACCCGGCTCGGCACGCAACTGAAGGGGTATTTAGCCGGGCGAACCGACGGCTACCTATTCCAGACTTCTGCGGGAACACCGTGGGACGCGAGCAATGTACTTTGCCGCAAGCTAAACACGGTGCCCGACCGGCTGGAAATTCCGAAGATTGACCCAAAGCTTTTGGCGAAGATTGTGGGCAAGGATCGAACCATCACTCAGGCAACGCGAAGCGAAAAGCGGGCAGCTTCACTTGGACTGCATTCTTTTCGTCATACGAACGCCACGGCGATGGACTCGCTCGGTATCCCGCAACAGATTCGCAAGCAGCGGCTCGGCCACAGTGGGGGCAGTGTGACGGAAAACTACACCCATACCTTCACTCAAGATGAACGGGACGCGGCAGAGAAGCTGGGCGACCTCTTTGGTACCGGCTGGCCGGAAGCGGATACGGGAAAATTGATTTCTTTCCCAAATCTTTCCCAAAAAGAAGAAGGGCCTGTCGGCTACCCACGACAAGCCCTTGCGAATCTATAAGTTTGGTTGCGGGGGTTGGATTTGAACCAACGACCTCCGGGTTATGAGCCTGAGAGGTCAATTCTAAGTCCTGCCGAATCAGACCGCGCTCTGGTCCAGTTCCCGCAAATTCCCTGGTTTCAACGTGGGTTCTTTGCCCAAGTTTTGCCCAAAATCTCTCGATGCCCTTTCGGGTTATTCACCCGGAGGGCATCGAGTTTTTTGTTTGGAGGCTCGCTTGAGTTACGCGCAAACGCTCGTTGTGCTTCTGGCTCTGGCCCTTACTGTCTTGTTCGTACCCCTTTGGTTGCGGCGCGCCGTGGGTAACGCAGGATCGCTTGGGCTGAGGCCGGAGCCATCGGGAAACTGAAAGGAGAACACATGGACAGTCTTGAAAAGTCGAGCGGGTCTTGGTTTTCGTTTTGGGATTTTCTTTTGATCGTTGCGCTTGTTGTCGGCGTGATTCTTTTGATCCGGGCTATGAAAGGCGGGGGCGCTCAGGTCGCGTCAGTTGCAAGCGTGGCTACCGTGCCGTTCTCTCCGTGGTTTCCGGTGAGGTGATCTGATGGAACTGCAAAACAAGATTGTCGGCATCTGTGGCCGGAAAGGGACTGGCAAGAGCGTGATCGCTCGGCGAATCCTTCAAGCGCAAAGCCGCGTGTTCCTCGCCGATCTCATGGGTGAGCATACGTGGGTGCCGCAGAGGAATATTTTTGAGAGCTTAGCGGAGGTGGAAGATTTCTTCGCGTGGGCTGAAGCCGAGCGTCACTGTTGCGGGAGCTTCATCCCTCAAGGCGATTTGAAGGGCGAAGCCGAGGACTTGTGCGAAATCGTCTACGACTTCGGAAACGTGCTGTTTGGAATTGAAGAGATTGCTTCGCTCTGCGGGCCAAACTGGTTGCCTCCGGCGCTCTCAAAAATAGCGAGGCTCGGCCGGCATCAGCGATTGAGCGTCTTATATACGACGCAGCGAGCCGGGGAGGTAGCGCGGGCGCTCACGGCGGCTACGGATGTTTTTGTACTATTCCATTGCGCGGAGCCGCGCGATCTGGCCGCTATTGCCGAACGCTGCGGGAATAAAACGGCTGAAAAAGTGTCGAATCTAGCCTTGCATGATTTTGTGATTTTCGATGTGGTGCAACGCAAAGAAATTTCTCTTGAAAGCCTGTTCTCTCAAATGGCCTCTTTGAGCAAGGTTGTGCCAACACACACACTCCGATGAGAAGAAATGAACGAAAACGGCAAACGCTGCAAATTTTTGCCGAGAACGGCGCGCTTAGTGCGCACGAGTACGCGGCTCTTGCAATGGTTTTTCCGTTGCGTCGCTCTTACGCGCTCCTAAATCGCTACCACAAATGGCGGTTGCTCTCGCGGACGCATAGCCGCGCAGCGGGACGGTTTGTCTTTAATCTGACCGATGCGGGCCGCGCGCGCTTACGCTGGCTTCAAAGTAACCGCTGAGAGCACACCCTTTCCCCATTCATGTTTTTCTAGCAGCTGATAGCAGATACGTAATCGCAATCGCCCTTTGCGCTTGTCGGTACTTCGTTGCTTAACGTATGCTTCGCGGTAGTTCTTGGGCCAATCACAAATTCAGAGTTCAAGACGGAGAGCTATCGTGTTCTGTCGCAAATGCGGAAAAGAATTGCCGGATGATTCGCAGTTTTGCCTCAAGTGCGGGAATTCTCTGGTCGCTGCTACTGCGCCAGCGGTTCAAAAGCCAAAACCATCAGGGGCAATGCTCGGTTGGATTCTGCTCGCCGTCGTCGTAGCGGCGGGCGCGCTCTACGGTGGAATTGAGTGGTATCGCTCGCACAGCTCGGGGCCTTCCGCTCCTGTCGCAGCGATTCTCGGGACTAAAGAGGGAGCCTCTTCGGGCGCAATCGCTCCGCAGCCGATGTCCGCTCAGGATATTTTTCAGGCCGCCAGCGGTGCGGTGACGCTGATAACAGTCTTTGATGATGAGGGCCATCAACGCGGCCTCGGTAGTGGATTCGTTGTTTCATCGGACGGAACCGCGGTCACGAATTATCACGTCATTCGTGGCGCGTCGAAAGCAACTGCGAAATTCTCAGATGGCTTGGAGAGTGATGTAAGCGGCGTCGTGGCTTACGATGCGGACCATGATGTAGCCGTCATCAAGTTAGCAACGCCTCCAAAGACCGTGCTACAGCTTGGCGACTCCGATGACACGAAGGTTGGTGAGAGTGTGGTTGCGATAGGCTCTCCACTCGGATTCCAGAATACGCTTTCGCAAGGCATCGTAAGTGGGGTACGCAACGGCGTTGTTCAAATGAGCGCTCCTATCAGTCCAGGTTCTAGCGGCGGTCCTGTTCTTGATTCTTACGGGAAGGTTGTCGGTGTATCAGTTGCTTTTGTGAGAGGCGGAGAAGACTTGAATTTTGCCGTACCTATCAACTGGGCCAAGCCTTACCTTAATTCGACCGCCCCGAAAACCCTTGCTGACGTGGCAACCGAGAATACAGTCCTAAACGATTTTGTGGACGGCTCGGTGTCGGTTCCGGCTGGCCAATCGCGGAATTTTTCGATTGTTTACAATCCGAACACTATGAGCGATGCCGAAATTCACGGTCAGATTACTTCTAGTGGCGGGATGGACGGCAAAATCACTCTTGCTGTCTTCTTCGGTGGTCAACGCATATATCAGTGTCGCGATACGAACTGCGAAATTCACCAACCGCTCATAGCTCCGGGGGCTTACGTGGTGATGATCGACAATCGAATTTCTCCGATGTTTGGTCGTACAGTCAGCGGGAAGATTTCTCTCAAGTACGTGAAATAATCGGGTTGCCCAATCGTTTGATTTTCGGTCGCAAAACTTAGACTAGCGTTTTCGTTTTGTTTGGGGGACAATCGTTTTGCTCTCTTACAGTGGGAAGCGCCCGTATGTGGCGACTCAGTAGGAGCGAGTCAGGCCGGGTGAGTGACGCCGGTACGGGAACATCTCAGGGCGCTGATTCGTAGGGCAGAGAGATTCCGCAATTTCTCTGATGCAGTTCTAACCGAAGCCGTCTGCGGCAGAGCAGTCGATGAGTGGTGAAAATCCACCTGCCGTGTTTTTAGTGACGGTGAGCTTTTCCCGCGGGTTAGGACTGTTGTGCGAATTCACAAGAAAAATAAAAAGCAGCCGTCTGACTATCCGCACGTCAAGTTTCGTCCGGGCGCTCGGCTGAATTCCGAAATCCGCGAGTACGCGGCCTATCTCCGTGTCACGGAAGGTGCCTTGATTCGCCGCGCGCTTGAGCACTATCTGTACGTGGTGTCGTGTCGAAATTTTTTCTAAAAGGAGAGCGTGAACGTGGCAAAAGTCAAAGCCGTTGATCCAGAAGAAGCGTTAAGGCGAGAAGTTGAGGAAAACACGGAAGCGGAAGCAGCGGAATCCGTGCGACCCGCTCGTGCGAGCCGTGTCTCGCCGAACGACGATCTCGATGCGATTGCTGACGGGCTAGAAACACAAAATCGCACGCGGGCGGTTGAAAAAATTCTTTCGCACCATGCGGCACTGCGTGCGGAGCTGGACCGTCTTTGTGCTCAGGTCGGTTCTCAAGCAGAGACCATCGCGCGCCTTGAGGCAAAGCTCGCTTTGGTTAAGGAAGAAAATCCCAAAAACAACAAGTCCAAGACTGAAACAATCGATTACACAAAGCCCGAGAATGATCGTCGCGTGAACGACAAACTTAGCTTCTGGGAACGGAAGTCGTATTCCGGCCCCGAGCGCCGCAAAAAGCAAGCGCAGTCAACAAGGAAGGGCTTTCTGGTCGGGCGCACCTGAAAAGAAAAAGGCCCGCACGAGCCATCAACTCGGCGGGCCTAGAAACCTTGAGGAAGCGAACATGCAGAATATACCTGCGCAGTTAACTCCCGTCAAGCGTGTCTCCGGGCGCAAAAGCACTTCGCTAAAAATCCACGTGGTCGATCTTTTGTCTCCCCTTGCTGACTGGCCGATGACGCTCTGCGGACAGCCAGCGATTTGCGTGCGAATCGCGGCAAGCGGCGAAGAGCCAACGTGTCGGGCTTGTCTGAGGAGCGCGGGGGTAAAGCCATGATCCCCCCTCCCGTGATCGCGCGCGATTTGAAATCGCAATGCGATTTTGTAGCAATTGTAGGTCGCTTCACGCGGCTTCGGCGCTCGGGTCGGCAATACGTCGGTCTGTGTCCGTTTCATTCGGAGCGGCACCCGTCGTTTTATGTTCGCCCCGAGCGGAAAGTTTTCTATTGCTTCGGTTGTGGCGTCGGTGGAGATGTATTCCGTTTCGTGATGCTCGCGGAAGGCTGTGATTTTCGCCGCGCGCTGGAAATCGTCTCAGGCCGTGGGGTAGCCGCCAGCAGCGAGGGCCGAAGGCCCTCGCGGTTTGCTGGCGGCGTAGGGGCGAAGCCCCTCGCCCCGCGAAGCGGGGCACCCTCCATAGCCCGTTCAGTGCGGCCCGAGCGATTGCCGATCTCTATTGAGCCTCCCCCTCTGTCCTGTGCTGCGGATGTGGCTTACGAGGCAGAGCGCGCGGGCCGCGCCCCTTTACTTGTCAACAACCGGATAACTGAGCGGCCAGCCGAAGAAACCGGGCAAGAGGGCGAGCGCGACTCATGAGCACAGATGTATTGGAAGTCGCTCGGCTCGGCTCGCGCGCGTCAGAGTCTCTATTCGAGCTAACCGCGCCTCCGGGCGCTCTGCCTTCAGCGGCGGATTTTCTAATCGCTGAAATGGAGCGGCGCTTTGGCGGGCGCGTGGTGCGCGCCGAAAAGCCGGAGGAAATCGCAATTGAGCCGGAACAGTACGCACCCCGAGCTATATTCGAGCCGGAGTGGGAGCGTTACCGCGATGAATCTGGAAAATTGCCGTTTCGCGTCGAGGTCGCGCGACTCCTCTGGCAGAGCGACAACGCCAAACTGCGCAAGAAAGCATTGCGGTTTTTGAACTGCAACAAGTGTGGTCGCTCCGGTCTTTGCAGTCGGTATCCCGAGGAACACAAATTTTACATTCCGAACGGCTGCGAAGTTGTTTTCTGCAAACAGTGTGCCGACGAAATGCGGCGCGCTCTAACTTTTGAATACGTCCGCGTGATTCTCGCGTCGATAGAACGGCTCGGCGGAATCCCCGATGGGTGGGTGCTCGCTCGCGTGAGCTTCACGCTGCGCTCGGATGGTAGTGAAATCACACCCGAGCGCGTGAAGAAATTCAATGCATGCGTCCGAAAGGTGATGCGCCGGGTTATCGGCGCTCGTAAGAACTTTGGGATGCTATTTGTCGATGAAGTGGGATTTGAAACGCGCGGCCATTTGCCTGACTCGCGCCGCGTCTCACACGGCCTGAATCTCCATCTTCACGGTTTGTATTTCGGCCCTGCTTTGCCGAATCGCTCAACGTGCGCTCGCTGCGAATCGACGGTAAAGAAAGTCGCGGACAGTCTTTGGAACTGCCGCGAATGCGGGGAAATTTCGGAAGTACATCCGGGCCGTGTCACTCGGCTTTACATGGAAGAATCGCTTCGAGCGTTCGGCGTCGAAAGTCGCGGATTTTTTGTGAACGCGGTTAAGGGATTCGCCGAGAATCCCGAGCGCGCGGTTCGGTGGGCGCTCAATCACATGCTCAAGTACGTGTCGAAGCCTCCGGGTGTGACGCCTGAGCGTTTGGCGTCGCTCATAATGGCATTTCATACGGCACGCCGGGTACACGCGCTCGGACTTTTCTATGGAAAGAAGCCCAAGCACGAGAAGCACGATTGCCCATGTCCGAAGTGCAAGGCTGACGGAATTATTAGCGTGGTCGGTTTCGAGGGGCGCGCTCTCCCAAATGGTGGATTCATACCGAGCTTGGAACCAATCGAAAGTTTAGAAGCTCGCGGTTTTGTTTCCTTGCGCGGTGCGGGCCGCGATTTTGTTTTGTCGCGTGGCGTATCGCGCGAGGAGTCTTGGGGGCAATCGCCGTGAGTCGCGGCCCTCTAAAATTCGCGGGTGGCACGCTTCGGCAGAGCCGGAGCCGCGCCGTCGTGCGCGCGCGGGTGCCTGCCTGCGATTTTTCCGTGATCTTTTGCGCCGCATCCGGTGTTCTCGCGTGGCTCTCGCTCTTGAAGAAGCGCCCGGAGGCCAAGAACGACCCGATCCCGGTGCCTTCTATAGAGGTAAGTGATAACATCGCGCGCGGAGCGCAGCCGTTCGGCGGGCAAGGGAGTGAATCCTTGGCTCGCAGACGGTACCAGAAGGGAAGTCTGTATCTTCGGAAAGGGAAGCATCGGCGGGTGTGGGTTGGCCGCTGGCTTGAGGATGTGATCGAAAACGGTCAGGTCCGTAGAGTTCATCGCAAGGAAGTCTTAGGCACGCTCAAAGATTTTCCGACCGAGAAACTCGCGCGCCGCGAGCTGGACGCGCGCATAGCGGCTGTTAATTCGGTGAACTATCGCCCGCGTCCTGCCGCGACGTTTGCGGAATTTGCTTCCCGATGGGAAAGCACCGTGTTGACGCAGCACAAGCCTTCTACGCAAGCGACGATTCGCAGTCAGATTCGCAAGTACCTGACTCCGTTTTTCGGGCCTTACCAGATGCGCGCGACGCAGACCGAGGATTTGCAGCGGTTTTTGTCGGGCGTGAAGGGAAGTAGTCCTAAAACGGTGCGCAATCTGTTTACGACATTCCAGATGATGTGGAAGTCGGCGCGGGCGTGGGGCTACGTGGCAAACGATGTGACGTTCGGCATCGTTCTACCGAAAAAGCGACGCGCACGCAATTCGTTTTTCACACTCGCAGAGGTCCAGCGCATTATCTCTACGGGAGATTTTTGCGTTTGGCCCAGAGCTGGCACAAGAACCGTGCTTATCAAACCAGAGCCGCAACGGACGTTTTACTGGATTGCTGCGGAAACAGGTCTGCGTGCGGGCGAATTGTGCGGGCTTCGCGTGTGTGATCTCGATTTGCAGGCGGGCCGTCTCGACGTGCGGCAGAGTGTTTGGCGTGGGCGCGTCCAAACGCCTAAAACCGAAAACGCCTATCGCACATTGGCGCTGTCGTCTGAGTTGGTCGAGCATTTGAGGGATTTCGTTTTTAAGCTGATTCCGAACGAAAGGGGTTTGCTGTTTGCTACTCGGAACGGAACGCCGTGGGACGCGAATCTTTTGGTCAAGCGTCGTTTGCACCCGCTGCTTTCCGCGCTCGGTATCGCATCTGGCGGGCTTCACGCCTTCCGGCATGCAAACGCGAGCCTCATGGATCGGCTCAAAGTCCCGGTGAAGGTGCGGCAAGAGCGGCTCGGTCACAGTGATCCGCGCATGACTCTTGGCGTCTACACACACGTTGCCAGCGAAGATGATTTGCGGATTGCGTCACAGTTGGGGAAAGCAATTTCAGGAGGGATTTCTTGCCCAGTTTTGCCCAACTAACAGGGAAGTGGTTGCGGGGGTTGGATTTGAACCAACGACCTCCGGGTTATGAGCCCGACGAGCTACCAGGCTGCTCCACCCCGCGGAATAGATACTACGCGAGTTGGCGCTGTGGCGCAACCGCAGCGCGCCGAATAAATCCTGTCGGTTGCCCTGTACGGCTCCGGTTCGCATGAACGGCTGATCGTGCCGTGGCGGCGCCTGGGCTTTCTGTGACGCAGGAGCCCGTAAAGAAAATCGCAGAAAAGCGCGACGAACTTCACCACGAGCTGTAGGCGGTGTTGTCGAAGGGGGAGACGGCGTCAGATTCGGAATGGACGTTGCAGATTCCCGTGGAGGTCTGGTCGGGACTGAGTAGATCGTCGCAATCGTCTGTACTCCACTCACTTTGGCCGGTCATGGGGTCGACCGGGATTTCGTACAGGTATTTAGCCGTAATGAGATCGTCGAGGGAATTGGGCGCGGCCTCCTTGTCCATGGTGTAGTTGTCGATCGCCTTGCGCATCTCGGACAAATCCTGACGGAGCGCCGCCTCTTTTGCATGGACCACAGACCGCTGGTAACTGGCTGACGCAAGCGTGGCCAGGATAATGACGATCGCCAGCACGACCATGATTTCAAGCAGCGTGAAACCCGAATCGCGCCGGCCATCGCGCGCGCAGCCGCCCGCAGGCAGCACGCCGCCCAGCGCCTGATGATTCCGCCGAAGCTGAGTTGAAATTCTCATTACCAGTCCGAATATTTGGTGCCGTCGAGGGCGGTGTCGGTCGAGGGGCAATGCACGTCAAAGACGTCCTCGCCGCCCCACGACGTCGAATCGGGATCATCCTGCACGGAGCGCAAAACCCAATCGGTTTGGTCGGTCATCGGGTCGACGGGTATTTCACGCAGGAAATGCATCTTGCGAGCCGGCGCGCTGGACGAAGAAGCGCCCGCGTTGCCGACGAGATTGCCGATCACGTTGCCAGTCGTACCGGTCAAGCTGTTGCTGCTGGTAAGCGTCACGCCGTCAACGAGCGCTTCGAGGTCGGGCGGATAGCCTTCCGTTCCGGCCTGCACCTGAAAAAGGTTCTTGTCCGCATAGTCCTTGTAGCGGTCGATCGCATCGCGCATCTGGCGCAGGTCGTAACGCAATTCCTGCTCTTTGTGGCGCTTGATGGTGACGCGTTCCATGGGCATGGCGACGGTAGCGAGAATGATCAGGATCGAGCAAGCGACCATCAGCTCGAGCAACGTCATTCCAGCCGAGCCGTGCGCGGTGCGAACTCGTGCGCAGGCAGCGTGCTTTTGCCCGAGGGTGCGGATTTTGTGTTCGCGTTGCATGGGAGCTACTGCTGCACTTGAATTTGCGCCTCGAATGGCGCGACGGGGATCGTCTGCTGCTGAGAATTTTTCGCATTCACCTGCAGCACTTGCAATGAGCTATTGCCCGGTGCGATGGCGTGGACGACGATGCCGATCAAAGTTCCGGTGCCGTTCACGCCGGGCGATTTGCCGCGGGCGGCATTGACGACGACGTCGCCATTTTTTGAATCGACGTGCTGGAGGATCACGTCCGGCTGCGAGAGGAATCCGCCGTCGCGAATTTCCTGCACCTCGATTACAGACGGGTTGTAGTGAATCATCAGCGGGATCGAATAGAGGTCGTTCACGCCGGAGACGGAAAGGCCGATCACTCGCGTGTCGCCCACTTTCATCGTCGTATTCGCTGGATCAAAGTGGAGTTGCGCGGCGGCGCCGGGATTGGGAGATGCTTCGCCCGGCGTGTTCAACTGCGGCGGAGTCGGAGGGCCGTTCTGCGGCACTACGGTTGCTGTGGTTGTCTGCGGCTCCTCCGGGGCGCTTTGGGCCGGCGTAGTGGGCGGCAGCGGATCTTCATCCGAATAGTATACGCGCGCGTTCGTGTCGGTTCCGGAGGCGATCGGTTCCAAATCCGCCGCCGTAATGGAAGGCATGCGAACGATGTGCGGCGTGAGGACGATCAGCACCTCGTTGTCCTGCACTTCGTTGCTGTTATCCGCGAACATGTATTTCAGGAGCGGCAGTTGCGAAACTCCGGGATAGCCGTTGAGATTTTTCGTTTCGGTGCGCGTGATCAAGCCGCCGAGGACGCTTGAGTATCCGTCTTGTAAGCGCACGGTGTGATCCACTTCATTGTTCGCTATGATCGGCTGCTCGATGCCGCCGATGTTTTCGTTACCCGCCAGCGAAGAGATGGTGATGTCTTGCGTCAGTGTGACGCTCCCATCCGGGTGAACGCGCGGCGTGACGACAATCTTGACCCCGACGTCCTGATATTGAAATTGGGTGTTCACCAACGGACTGACGGACGTGGTGCTCACGCCGACGCCCGCCTGGAAGCTGCCCGTCGCGATGGGAATTTTTTCCCCGACGGTGAGCGTGGCTTTATCGCCATCGGTGATGCGCATTTCGGGATCCTGGATGATGCGCGTCTGATCGTCCGAAAGGACGGCGTTCACCGTCGCTCCGGGTAGAGTCAGGTTGTAGTCCGCCGTCGAAAGATTCTTCAGTTCGTTGAGCGCTATCCCGGGCGTAGTCGTTGTAGTGGAAGTCGAGCTCGTAGTGGTGCTCGTGCAGCTCGACGAGTCGTTCGAAGACTGAACGGCGCAAGTCGGGTTAAAGACAAGCGATGCGCTTTGGCCGCCCAGGATGCCGAGGTCGCGCAGGCGGTCGCGGTTCGCCGTAAGCACCTGAACGTGGATCATCACTTCGGGCTTGGCCTTGTCGGCGTCTTCGATGATTCTGCCCGCAAGCGCAACTTTGTCCGGCGTATCGCGGATTACGATGGCATTTTGCGAACTGATCGGTTGCACGCGGCGCAGATCGAGAAGCTGCCGCAGCCCCGTTACGATTTCCGTCAAATCCTGCGGCGTATCGGTGTTGGCTAAATAGAAAGTCTTGACAACCTCCGGCTCGAGGTCGCGGCGCTTCTGCGGATTATCGGGGGCGACAAAAATCACGGTGCCGGTCAAGGGCTGCCAGAAATCGCCGCTCTCCAGATCGACGGCATCGAGAGCCTGCTCGAGCGTTACACCGGCCAGATCAACCGAAATTCGCCGGGAAGTGAGGGTCGGATCGAACTCAACCGTCAGGCCGGCGAGCGACGCAATCGTCTCGTAGATCATCCGGCTGTCCTCAGTGGCTTTGATGCTGATTGGCGCGCGTGAAAGGGGTTTCAGTTCGGGCGGACCTTCGAGTAAGCCTTCTGCGTCCACGTTCGTTTTTTGCGGCGGCGGAGGAGAGTTCTTTGCCGCGATCTGCGCCATAGTCTTCTGCAGCCCCTGCTTTGCTGCTTCGTTCGAGGGGTCGACGTTTTCGGCGCGCTGGAACTCGGCCAGAGCGGTTTGCAGATCGCCGCTGTTCAAGGCCTTTTCACCTTGCTCGGTGTGGTACTGCGCGTCCTCCATGCGCATGTGCATCGCGCGCAATTTGTACTCGGGATTCATCGGTTGGCTGCGGAGAGCGTTTTCGTAGTGAACCAGGGCCGTATCGTAATCGTCGAGGGCCTCCGCCTTCCGTCCAGCCTCGAAATCCTGGTTCGAGTTCTTGGGGCAGCCGGCGAACAAGATCGCGGCAAACGCCAACGTAAAAGCGCAAGTTATACGGCGCAATACAAACCTCCGCGCATGTATCGGTGAATCTTCGAGGAGTCTAGCATTCGAGGTCAGATGCCACAACAAATCCAGGTGTTGCCGAGCACAGGAAGTTATCAGGCGTAAAAGACAACTGCGTTACACATGGATGAATGGCCCGAGCGGGGCGAGCAGTCCGGCGCATTCGCTGGTGCGAGCAGGTCGCAGTGGTTTAGGCGACTGGAAACCCCGTACGCTAATTCGAGTGGTGGCAAGGGCGACCTTCGTGGGCGATCCGGAACCTTTCGTTATGCGCCGTTCGTCGCCGCGCGAAATCCAGCACGCGGGCAAAGCCTTCGGAAAGCGGTACTGCAGGCTTCCAATGGAGCCGCTCGTGGAGCAACGTCACGTCGGCGCAACGATTCTGCACGCCCGTCGGCTTACCAACCATCGGTTGGATGGCCGGGGAGTACCCGGCGTGGGCTGCAAAGGTTCGCGCCACTTCGAGGAAAGAAGTGAGCACGCCTGTGCCGATATTGATCGCCGATCCATCGTGAATCTCATCCATGGCGCGAAACATCACGTCGACGCAATCGTCGATGTAAACGAAATCGCGCGCCTGCTGGCCGGTGCCCCAGACGAGTAAAGGATCCTCCTTGCGCGCAGCACGTTCGGCAATCGCGGGAATGGGATACACGGTTTCCTGATCTTCGCCGTAGCCCGAAAAGGGCCGAACGCAGCTGACGCAGAGGCCATAACGCGACGCCGCGATGCGAGCCAGATATTCGCCGGTCAGCTTCGACCAGCCGTACGTCATGTCGGGCAGTCCCATATTTCCGTCGAAGGAAATATCGCTTTCTTTCAGCTGCACCGCGCTGCCCGCGTTCTGCAGGTGCACCGGATAAGCCGCGCTGGAGCTGGCGTAGAGAATTCGACCCGGCCGTGCGGTCCGGGCCCATTGAAACATTTCCGAGTCGATGGAAAGATCGGTGGCGACCAGCAAAGGGTCGCCATCGATCAGGGAGCGGCCTCCGACGATCGAGGCCAGATGAATCGCCGCTGCGAATTGGCCGGGATAAGGAGCAATCTGGTTCTTCAGGTGCTCCGAAAAGAACTGCCGTACATCGGCGTGAGCGAAATGGACCAACGCTGCGCCGGATTGATAATCGTAAACGCGTCCGGTTGCTCGTTTCAGTTTTGCATCGGAGGGAAGCCACTCTTCGGGATGCCGCCCGGTCGAAAGGTCATCCACGATCCAAATGCTGCGCGAAAACTCATTCTGCAGGATGTGTTGAACCACATGCCGGCCGACAAATCCGCAACCGCCTGTGACGAGTATGGGACCGTTCACGATTCGCCTCCGAAGTGATTTGAGGGCCCGTCAGATGACCCATCTTAGGCGCGAACATGGGTTCCGGGGCAATAGCGGCCTTCAGCGTTTCCTTCTTGTAAACCCTTGCAAGCGCCGCTTGGAACCGGGCAAGGCAGCAGATTGCGCGGCCACAAATCCCTTGTTCTTTATCGGCCCGCGCAGTCTAATCGTCAGGATCAAAATGAAACTTTTTGGGGGACCGAGCAGATGACCACAGGGCAGGGAATGGGCACCGCGGCGCGGATTCAACTTTCGTTGAAGGCGGCGCAGTTCACGGAATCCGTGATTCGCGAGATGACGCGCCTCGCTTTCAAGCACGGCGCGGTGAACCTCTCGCAAGGCTATCCGGACTTTCCTGCTCCGGAAGAGATCAAGCGAGCTGCCCGCGAAGCCATCGATGCGGACATCAATCAATACGCGATCACCTGGGGCGCGAAGCGCTTTCGCGACGCCATCGCCGGCAAATTCGAGCGCACGCAGGGTGTGTCCGTCGACCCGGAACGCGAAATCACCGTCTGCTGCGGCTCGACCGAAGCGATGATCTCGTCGATGCTCGCCATTATCAATCCGGGTGATGAAGTCGTCGTCTTCGAGCCGTTTTACGAAAATTACGGGCCGGACGCGATCATTTCCGGGGCCTCGCCGCGTTATGTAAAGCTCAACCCGCCCGATTGGACGTTCGATCCCGATGAACTCGCCAAGGCATTTGGGCCGAACACGAAAGCGATCATTCTGAACTCGCCCAATAATCCGACCGGCAAAGTCTTTTCGCGCGGCGAACTCGAATCGATCCGTGATTTGTGCCTGAAATGGAATGTCTTCGCGATCACCGACGAAATCTACGAGCACATGGTTTACGACGGCGCCGAACACATCTCGATGGCTGCAATCGATGGAATGCGCGATCGGACGATTACGATCAACGCGCTTTCGAAAACGTATTGCGTCACGGGATGGCGTGTGGGCTGGGCGATTGCGCCACCGCAAGCGACCGCGTCGATTCGCAAGGTTCACGATTTTCTCACGGTGGGCGCGGCGGCTCCGCTGCAGGAGGCAGGCGCGCGTGCGATGGAGTTTGCGGCGAGCTATTACGACAAATTGGCGGCCGACTATGCGATTCGGCGGGAACGCTTGCTCGGGATTCTGACCGAGGCCGGGTTTCGCTGTTTCAAGCCGCGGGGCGCATATTACATCATGACGGATATTTCGGCATTCGGCTTTCCGGATGATTTCGCGTTTGCGAAATATCTGGTCGAGGAGATCGGCGTTGCTGCGGTGCCGGGCTCGAGTTTTTTCCGCGATCCTGCCAACGGCAAATCCATCCTCCGCTTCACCTTTTGCAAGAAGGAAGAGACGCTCGCCGCCGCCGCCGCCAAACTCGCAAAGCTCCAGCACCGATAGCGCCTCACAGATTCAATTCGAATTCCTGCTCGTATTCGGGGATGGTGGCGTTCCAGTTGAATTTTTGCTTCACGGCGTCGCGCAGTCCGTTCAAACCCGAAGGTTCGCCGTGTACGAGAAACATTTGTTTGGGCGCTGTATGAATGCCCGATAGCCATCGCAAAAGCTCGCTCTTGCCCGCGTGCGCGGAAAGCTGACCGATTTCGACGATGCGGGCCCGCACCGGTACCGACTCGCCAAACAGGTTCAAATATTTCGCCCCGTCCTGTAGTTGTCGCCCGCGCGTGCCTTCGCCCTGATATCCCACGAGCAGAACCGTGCTGCGCGAATCCGGCAAACGATGCGCCAAATGGTGCAGGATGCGCCCGCCGGCCACCATGCCGCTGGCGGAAACGATGATGCACGGCGAAACCACGTCGTTGATCTTTTTCGATTCCTCCACGCTGCGCGTCATGTGAACTTCATGCAGGTTGAGCGGGTCGCCATCGCCGCTGTTTTCCTGGTGACTGAAGTCGATATCGTGATCCTCGGGGTGATTTTTGTAGAGTTCAGTCACACCAATTGCCATCGGGCTATCGACGTAGACAGGCAAGTCAGGAATGCATTTCTGCACGAGAAGCTGCTTGAGGTAATACATGATCGTTTGCGTCCGCCCCACGGCGAAAGCGGGGATCACCAGCGCGCCGCCGCGTTTTGCCGTGGAATTGACGATTTCGCACAGCTCGGCGGATACATCGCCCGTGGGATGATCGCGATCGCCGTAGGTCGATTCGCAAAGGAGGAAATCCGCGCGCGTGGGCGATTCAGGATCGTTCAGAATAGGCTGATCGTAGCGGCCTACGTCGCCTGAGAAGACGACCAGCATCTTTTTGCCCGCTTCCGTGATGGTTAATTCGAGCCAGGTCGAGCCGAGAATGTGTCCCGCATCATGCGGGCGCACGGAAAATTGCGGGCTGATTTGAAACGTGTCCGCACGGGGAATGTCGTGAAACTGCGTTAGCGCCTGCTGCGCCTCGGCGACGGTATAGAGGGGCAAGGGGGGCTTGTGGCGCGAGTAGCCCTTTCTCGCGGCGTAACGCGCATCCTCTTCCTGCAGATGCGCCGAATCCGGCAGCAGTAGATTGCAGAGTTCGCGCGTGGCAGGATTCGCGTAAATCGGGCCGCGATAGCCGGCGCCCGTCAGGCGGGGCAAATACCCCGTATGATCGATATGCGCGTGAGTGAGCAGCACCCAATCGATCGATGAGGGATCTACCGCGAGCTTGTCCCAATTGCGTTGCTTGAGTTCGCGTGAGCCCTCGAACAGCCCGCAATCGACCAGCAGTCGCTTGCCCTCCGCTTCGACCAGATACTTCGAACCGGTTACCGTTCCTGCCGCGCCCAGAAAAGTTATTTTGGCCATAAGCGCGGTATTCTATGCCCGCCGCTTTGCTCTGCGGCATTTTTTTCTCAACAAAGTGCCAATCAGTGAAAAACCAGCCGGCTACCGCGGGCCCTCTTTTTTGAAGTGGACCCGCCGTGAATGTTGTAAAATCATAGTCTTCCCGTCGGTGGGGCCGTGGCGCAGTTGGGAGCGCGCCTCGATGGCATCGAGGAGGTCGAGGGTTCGAATCCCTTCGGCTCCACCATTTCAGATCATTCCGGCAGGGCGTGTATCGCGTTGTGCGTGCGCCCTAAAATGCGCTCAGCGTAGTTCAGCCGTCGCCCCGCCCGAATTCGCCGCAGCGGTCATCGGTTGCGTTTGCAATTTGGCGATTAGATTTCGCGCCTGTGGTGCATAGACGTCGTTCGGCAATTGCCGCACGAACTTCCGCAGCGTCTTGATCGCTTCTGTCGTGCGCCCTAGCGATGCTTCGGCCTGCCCGAGCAAAAATTCAGCGTCCGTCGGTTTGCCTTTGTTCGCCTTGATCGCGTCCACTGCTTCGTGCTGCGCCTTTTCGAAAAGGCCCAATTGCATGTACGCGATGCCCAGCAGCCAATGTGCGAACTTATCGCACGGCGCAAGCTGCGTGGCCTTTTGCAGAGGCGAAACCGCGGCGTTGCTGTTGTCCTGCATCAGCTTCAGCTGTCCACTATCGACGAGCGCGTTTACATCATAGGGGTCGAGCGACGTGGCGCGTTCGATGTATTCCTGCGCTTGAGACAACTCTCTCTTCGTGATGAAAAGCAGGCCGAGTGCATCGTTCACGCTGGCATCGCCGGGAGCGAGATTGTAAGCCTCTTCGAAATCTTCCTGCGCTTCGTCAAGCTTGTTGGTCTGCAAGGCGGCGAAGCCTGCGCTTAACTCGGCTTTTGCCTTGAGCGCAAGCACCATCCCCAATGAAGCAGGCCCTTGATTCGTGTCCGCCGCAACCTGCAAGGTCACGCTTGCCTCGACGCTGCCTGCTTCCAACAGCTCCGCCTGAGCTATCCCTCGTTGGAACCCCGGAGCATCGACGGTCAGAAGATAGGTCCCGGCGGGGAGGCCGTGGAACCAGACGATGCCGTCAACTGATATACCCTCCGTGATGCCGGGCATGCCGTCGTCTGAAGACAGCAACACTCGCGCGGGCGAATCGAGCGGTTGGCCGTCGGCGCCGTAGATCGTGAGCTCAATCGACCCGCCCGATAAGCGACCGCTCTGTCCATAACCGACACGAGGGACGAAGGTGAATAGCGTTACGGCCAGAAAAACGGGAAGTATTCTCAGAACGACGGGATCCAGCTTTTTTTGAATTTGTGAACTTTGCGAGCGGTACATCGGCCTTGCCTTACTGCGCGGTGCGCAAAAAGTTCATTCAGGCTAGGGCGCGCGCGGCTTTCGGTCAACCGAGGCAAGACCTGATAAAAGGCGGAAAATGCAGGGAGCGAGCCGGGCGGAAGCGCGTAGAGGGAAAGCGGCCACTCCGCGGTGCAACTCAGCTTACGTAATGCATCCGCTGCGGTATACGCTGGGATTTGGCCGGCAAGGCTACCAGGATTTGGAAAGCACGGTGACGATGCGCGCCAGCGACTCGACGTCTCGCGTATCGATCACCTCGCCGGGCGAATGCGCGTACCTGAGCGGCCACGCGATCGCCACGTCGACTGCGCCGAATGGTACGAACTCGGCGCCGTCATTTCCGCCGCCGGTTGCGCCGAATTCCACGGGGACCTGGTTCGCGTGAGCCAGGCGCAACAGGCGTTCCACATCTGCCCCCGGAACCACGTTCGATCCATCGAGAGCGCGAATCGCAAATCCTTTTCCGAGCTGTTCATCGGCGAAGCGCGGCGATTCCAGCGGCGAATCCGAACTGACAAAAGTATCGATCGCAAAAACATAGTCAGGCTCGCGTCCTTCGCTGGCGAGCCGCGTCGCAAGCGCCCGCGCGCCATCGAGCCCCAATTCTTCTCCCGTCGACCACACAAACGTGACGTCGCGGTCTTTCAGCGGCCCGCCAAGCGCCCACAGCGCCGAAATCAGAGCCGTGTCTCCCACGCGATCGTCAAAACTTCGCCCGTTCGCGCGCGTTTCCAGCAACGGCCGGTATTCCTTCGGAATCGTGATGAAATCCCCGACACTGATGCCGAGCTTCGCAACGTCGCCGGCGCTCTTCGCTCCCACATCCACGCGTGAGATGTAGCCCGTGTAAGAAGGCCATTTGAAATTCGGCTGGTCCCACCCATCCGGTGGCAGCATTACGGCCGCCCGGTCCCCGCTGGCTGTGTGTACCAGCGCCGGATGGCCGAGGAAATAGCTCAGGTACATTCCGCCGAGCGGCGAAACGTGGAGTAAGCCGTCACCCGAAATCGACTTCACCTCGAAGCCAATCTCATCCATGTGCGCGATGAAAAGAATCCGCGGTGTTTTCGCGCCCGCCGGCGCCGTTCCCACGCGGAGGATCAGGTTCCCCGCGCTGTCCGTCTCCGGCCTCGCCCACGCGGGGAGCAGTTTCTTCACCGCTTCGCGCACCGCGCCTTCGTGATTGCTCGCGCCATAAGTCGTAACGAGTTCTTGCAGCGTTTGGATTGTTGTGGGTGGGTTCGCAGGCGCAGCCGTGAGGCGGGAATATATGGTCGAGCTTTCCCGCTGCGATTGCGGCCCGATGCCATAGTGAACGCCAAGGAGATCAATCAATCGGCCTAGATCGCTGAGATCGATGGTTTCGGCCGGCGTCTCGGGCCACGCGGTTGCGATCCCGAGGTGCGCCCAATGCGCGGGAAAGGTGATCGGAGGATCGTATCCCGCGTCGATCGGCTTGGCTGAATAATCTAGGGTAAACGGAATATGGTTAGCGTCAGCCAGTTGCTTCAGTTCCGCGCCCAAATCTTCAGGCGTTGCGTCGGGATTTCCGACGCCCAGCAGGACGCCGCTTCCGGGTTGTCTTTCAGGCGCCCGATGCGCGCTCGCATCCGCCGCCGTAAATGCGCTTGGCAGCATTCTGCCCACATAAATCAACTCATCGCATTTCGTTGTAGTGAGGATTCTGCGCAGGCCGCGGCCGCCCTGCCATTCCTGCGTCACGAACGCAACCGTCAGCGTCCCGCTCATTTTTGACTGGTCCAACCCTTGCAGCAAATCCAGCAGCGCCGCCGCGCCGAACTTGTCTCCCACACTCGCGCCCGCCGCTTCGGAGTCATTCAGCGTGGTAAAACTTCTGTTAATCGCAACGGGGCTCAGCAGACCCACGCTGGTATGGCTAACTTCGGCCACCGATGCCGCGCCGAGATCCACGTACATGTTGTCGATATCGCTCGGATCGGGCGCGCCGATTCGCCCGGGCTGCAAATGAATCGAGAGTCCAGCTGCGACGCCGTCGATCCATTTGCCGCCTGCCGCGCCTACCTTCACCGGCTGCGCGGCGTAAAACTCATTGAAAATCGGCGGAAGGATCGAACTAGGGATCCGGCGAAGACGCAAGTAGCCGTCCGGGGTGATCCCGCTCACGATGTATCCGGGTTCATCGATCGGCGCGGCGAGCAAACGGTGCGGCGCGCCGCTCCCAATCGTGACGATCACATCGCCCAGGTTGTCCATCACCGGGTGAAATGCGGCGAGCCGCGCGCGAATCTGCTCGGAGGCCTGCGACTCGTAGCCGGATACTGCGGGCGTATCAACCAAATTGCGCAGATCGTCGATGTACGCGGGTCCAGAGACGGTAACGACTGCGGAGGTGCCGCACACCAACAAGAGAACGCCGAACAAAATAGCGAAAATCGAGACGGCGATTTTGGCTTTCATGATGGGACGCAAGTCTAACAAGCTTCAGGCCGGCGCGGATAGCCCGGGATGGCAGCGCTCGCCAGAAACGCTGCCGCTGAGGATTAGTAGACGCCGAGGCGAATATCCAGCGGGTGGGGCAACTGCACGGAGAGCGTGCGGCCGTAATCTTCGAGCGTCACGCGATACTCTTCGGCAGGGCCGATATCCCGCTCGCTCCAATCGTTGCTTGGGATCACGTGCGTGGATAGCGCCAGATCGCCACTATCGAAGTCATCTCCCTGCGCCTGAATCTCATCAGGAAAGACGATATACGCGAGCCGGGCCTTCGTATCCAGCAGAATGTAACGCCTCCCCAAAAGCACCAGCACGAAATTCAACGTCTTCTTTTTATCCGTTTGATAGACGTTCCATGTGAGCGGCACCTTGTCGTCGAGCTTCACTTCCGCGCCATCGACGGACTTCCACTGGAAATCCCCGGTATCGCCTGCGCGCGCGGTCATGGCAACAAGGCAAACCAGCGTGAACAACAACCACGCGATGGGCGGTATCGATTGTATGCCTGGTCGTTTTGTGTCGGGCTGGCGAAGAGCGCTCATCAAGGAAAGATTACATCAGGCGGGTGCTTTTGTTCCCATCGCAGGCGCACATTCTTTGCTCTGGCGGGTCAATCGGACACGGCGCGCCGCGCCTTCGGATTCAGCGTCGGGCCGCGGTCGCTACTTCGCCGAACGCTCTATCGAGAATCCGGAACGCTTCGTCCACGTCTGCCTTCGAAATATTCATTGCCGGGCCGAGGCGCACCACGTTGCCGTAGAGCCCGCCGCGTCCGATCAGCAATCCGTTTTCGCGAGTCCGTTCGAGCAGTTGCAACGTTTCCTGCGGGGCCGGCTCCTTTGTTTGCCGGTCGCGCACCAGTTCAAGCGCCTGCATCATGCCCATGCCGCGCACATCGCCAATCAGCTTGTGCTTTTCCTTCAATTCTTCGAGGCGCGTGCGTAAATATCCGCCCACGACCCGCGTATTCTCGCGCAAGTTTTCTTCTTCGATCACCTCGATCACGGCGCGCGCCGCAACCGTCGCCACCGGATTCCCGCCAAACGTGGAAATCGCTGAGCCCTGAAATTTCCCCGCCAACTCTGCGGTGGTGATCGTCGCGCCGATCGGCAGCCCGTTACCCAGGCTTTTTGCGCAGGTGATGATGTCCGGCGTCACTTCCCAATGCTCGATGCCGAACCATTTTGTTCCCGTGCGTCCGAATCCCGTTTGCACTTCGTCCGCGATAAACGTGCCGCCATAATTTTTCACGATTCGATAGACGATCTTGAAATATTCCGGCGGCGGCGTCACGAATCCGCCCACGCCTTGGATCGGCTCCGCTATGAACGCGGCGATCGTTCCGCTGGTCGCCGTCTGAATTGTGTTCTCCACATCTTGCGCGCAAGCCACGCCGCAATCGGGATATTTCAAATGCAGCGGACAACGGTAGCAATACGGACTCACCGCGTGCGCTACGCCCACCGTGATCGCGCCTGCTTTTCGCCACGACGAAATTGCCGTCACGCCGCGCGCCAGGCTCGAGCCGCCGGAATACGCCTGGCGGAGGGCCACAATGTCAAAGCTCGGGCTCGCCATTCTTGCGAGCAGAATCGCCGCTTCGTTTGCCTCCGTTCCCGAGGGCGTAAAATAGCTTTTCTGCAGATTTCCCGGAGTGATCTGCGCCAGCTTCTCGGCGAGAGCCACAATAGCTTCGGTCGGATAAAGTGTTGAGGTATGAACGAGCCGTCCCGCCTGCTCCTGGATCCTCGCCGTAACTTTAGGGTTGCAATGGCCCACGCCGACCGTTAGTATGCCGCCGAAAAAGTCGAGGTACTTTTTGCCCTCGGCGTCCCACACGTATTGCATCGCGCCGCGCTCAGGCACCAGCGGGTGCTGATAGAAGTTCGCGACGCACGGCCAGAGGTACTCGCGGTGCTTCTGGATAACTTCTTCGCTGCGGGATTTTTGCGGTTGCGGCTGGATCATTCGAGCGCTCCAACGGAAAAGCGTTTTTGGAGCGTCGAGTGTACCTTGCGGCTTTGGGCCGGGCAAGCGCGCTGCCGGCGTCGTGGGCTGCGGCATCGGCGATGCGATAAATGGGATGTAGGGAACTTTTCCCGGCTTCCCTTATAATTGTTCCTAGCAGGTCTTTGGCCGGCATAGGGGGCTATGCTCCGAAACCTCAGACGCGCGCTTGGCCGGGTCTTTCCGAACTGCATCATCATCAGCCAGGCTATTGCTTTTAACATGTTCTGCGCGTTCTTCCCGTTGCTTCTGCTTTTCCTGGGCTTTCTCGGCGAGACCTCTCTTTTTCGCGAAGCGCTGCGCGAAATTCCCGAGCACCTGGTCTTGATTCTTCCTCCGGGCAGCACGGACGTGGTCTCCGCCTATTTCGTGCGCCCCGCTCTGCATCCCTGGCGGTGGATTCTTCTCGGCGCCGGCGGCACGCTGATCGCCGGCACTCAAGTGATGGTCGGCTATATCGAAGCGTTCCGCGTGATCGAAGGCGATCTCTTCCGCCCCAAGTATTTGGTGCGCCAGTTGCGAGCCCTCGCGCTCTTGCTCCTGACGATCATCCCGATGTTGATCGTTGTCACATTCACGGTCTTCGGGAAATCGATGCGCCTGTGGATCGGGGAACATATCGCGTCGCCTTACGTCTCGCGCGAACTCGAGATCGCGCTTCAAGGGAGTTTCACGCTCCTGCTGGCGCTCGGAGTTCTTGTCGTCCTGTATCGCATCGGCCGCCCGGACCATCCAAACTATGTGAGCCTTTTTCCCGGCGCAGCAGTCGCCACGGTCTTGTGGTGGATCGTGGACGTGATCTTCGGTTGGTACGTGCGCGTGATGCCTTACACCACGGTTTACCGTGGGCTCGCCGGCGCCATCGGTCTGCTGCTGTGGATGCTGTTCACGGCGCTGATCGTGTTGATTGGAGCGGCCTACAATGCGGAGTATCGCGAATCCCGCCAGGCCGCCGCTGCAGCTTCTGCAACGCCGATCATAATCACGGAAGGGGAAGGCGCATACCGCGTTCGCGCAAAATCTGCAGAATCACGCTAGCGCGGTGATGGGGAACAAGCGATGAACGGTATTCACGTCGAATGTTACGCGGGCTGCCGGCCCGATGAGCGGCCGCAGCGCTTCTCCATCCGCGACCGCTCCTTCGAAGTGCGTGAACTGGACGGCCGGTGGTACTCGCCTGGCGCCACATATTTCCGCGTCCTCGCCGACGACGGAAATTTTTACGTCCTTCGCCACGACGAAGCCCAGGATCTCTGGACGCTCGACGGATTCCGCGCCGCGCGCCAGTAGCAGCCCTAGAGGTACTGTGCTGTAGGACATTATCTTACAAGCCGCACGCCGCAACTTTCGATCTTGCTGAGGGTTAACATGAACCATGAATCAGCGCGAGAAAATACTGGCAACACGCCATCCGGCTAAGCACGGGCGGCACGCGCATCGTTTCCGCGGCAAAAAGCGCGCCTGGACGATCATCGCTTTCGCACTCGCTGTCGCCGCCGCCGCGGGAATTCTGTTTGCGTCACATGCCAAGGCCGCACCCGCAACGGATTCCACCGCAAACGCGGCCTCGAAATCGCGCGATACAAAAATAGTCCTCGACAAAAAATTCAAAGGCAATCTTCCCATCACCGAACTCACCGAAGATGAGGCGATCCTGCACGCTCTCAATCGCCTTGCGTATGGCCCGCGTCCCGGCGACGTAGAACGCATTCGCCAGATGGGCCTCGAAACCTGGATCAATCAGCAGCTTCACCCCGAATCGATTGATGATGCTGGTCTCGACGAACGTCTCGCGCAATATTCCACGCTGAAAATGTCTTCGCAGCAGCTTCTCGCCGCGTACCCGCCGCCAAATCAGGCCGCCAAGCAGCAGGGTGAAACGAAGCAGGATTATAAGGACCAGATGGCCGAAAAGCGCCAGCAGGCTGTTGCCGACGCGCGCTCGCAGGACATGATGGATTCGGCCAACCCAAATGTCGCCAACGGCGAACTTCAGCTCGCGCGCATTCAGGGGCCGCAGCGCATCGTCGCCGAGCTCTCCATGGCCAAGATGGACCGCGCGATTTACAGCAATCGCCAGCTCGAAGCGGTGATGGAGGATTTCTGGTTCAATCATTTCAACGTGTATGCCGGTAAAGGTGACGATCGCTGGCTGCTCACTTCCTACGTCCGCGACACCATTCGCCCCCGCACCATGGGCAAATTCTCGGACCTGCTCATCGCCACGGCGAAAAGCCCCGCGATGCTTTTCTTTCTCGATAACTGGCAGAGCGCCGATCCGGCGGCATTCGCTGAAGCGCAACGGGAAAACCAGATGCGCCGCGCCGCACGCTATGGCGGGATCTTTGCGCCGCCGGAAATCATGTTCCCGCCGGTCGCCGCGCAGCAGAAGCCTGCCTCCGCCGGGAAACAGGACGACCGTGGCCTCAACGAAAATTACGGCCGGGAAGTCATGGAGCTTCACACCATCGGCGTCGATGCCGGTTACACCCAGCAGGACGTGATTCAGATGGCTGAAACGCTTACCGGCTGGACGATCAAGGAGCCGCGCCGCGACCCGGAATTTTTCTTCAACGAGCGCTGGCACGATCCGCAGCCCACAGTCGTGATGGGCCACAAATTCAATGCTGGCGGCGAAAAAGACGGCGAAGAAGCGCTCAAAATGCTCGCAACCAGCCCGCACGCGGCGCATTTTATTTCGACGGAACTCGCCCGCCGTTTCGTCTCGGATACTCCGCCGCCCGCGCTCGTCGATCGCATGGCAACCACATACGAAGAAACCGGCGGCGACATTCGCAGCGTCCTGCACACGATGATCTATTCGCCGGAATTCTGGTCCAAAGACGCGTATCGCGCCAAAGTGAAAACCCCGTTTGAATTGGTCGCTAGCACCGCTCGCGCCCTCGATGCAAACGTCACGGTTTCTCTCCCGCTGGTGAATTGGGTGGGCCGCATGGGCGAGCCGCTTTTCCAGTGCCAGCCGCCGACAGGCTATTCGGATAAGGCGCAGACGTGGGTCAACACCGGCGCGCTGCTCAATCGCCTGAATTTCGCGCTCGGCTTCGCCACGAATCACCTCGCCGGTTCCACCGTCGATCTGCGCGAAATGTTCGGCGACCAGGCCGCGGCCGATCCGGAAATGGCTCTTTCGCGCGCACTCGATCTGTTCCTCGATGGGCAAGTGGCCCAGGGCACGCGCGACACGCTTGAGGCGCGCCTGCAAGATCCGCAAATCCTGCAAGCGACGCTCGACGATCCGGTGAAGCAGGTGAACGAAGGCCTGTTATCGGGTCTTGTGTTAGGCGCGCCGGAATTTCAGCGCCGTTGACGCTTTTTGGTTATGTAGCGGCCGACTCGCTTTTCAGTCGGGTTTTTATTGCACATTAGAACGGAGCACTTATGAATATTTCCCGTCGTTATTTCCTTAAGGGCGCCGGCATTTCGATGGTTGGCATGGCGTCGCTGCCCGCATTCCTGCAGCGTGCGGTTGCCGAGCTTCCGAGCGCCGGCAAAAAGAAAATGGTCGTCCTGTTCCAACGCGGCGCCATGGATGGGCTCAACGTCGTCGTCCCGTTCGGCGAGCCGAATTACTACAATCTGCGCCCCACGATCGCGATTCCGCAACCGAACCGCGGTGGCCAGGACGCCGCCATCGATCTCGACGGTTTTTTCGGCCTGCACCCGAGCCTCGCTCCGCTGCAGCCGCTCTTCCAAAACAATCAACTCGCGATCGTGCAGGCCGTCGGCTCGCCCGATCCCACCCGCTCGCATTTTGACGCGCAGGATTACATGGAATCCGGCACGCCCGGCGTGAAATCCACCGAAGACGGCTGGCTCAATCGCGCCTTGCAAGCTGCGCCCGAACCTGAATCCTCGCCCTTTCGCGCCGTCGCGTTCGGTCCTTATCTTCCGCGCACTCTTCAAGGGAGCGCCCCGGCCATCGCCATTCCCGATCTCGATCAATTCAAAATGTACGGCCCGCAGATGACCGTCGAAGGCGGCTTCGAAGCCATGTACGCGCAAACCGTCGATCAGGCCCTGCGCGGCGTCGGCACCGAGACTTTCGAAGCAGTCGATCAGCTGAAGAAAATCAATCCGTCTTCCTATCAACCTGAAAATGGCGCGCAATATCCCACCAGCCGTTTCGGCAAAAGCCTGATGGAAATCGCCGAGCTCTTCAAGGCGGACGTCGGCCTCGAAGTCGCTTTCCTCGATAGCGGCGGCTGGGATCATCACGTCAACGAAGGCGGCGTGCAGGGCCAGCTCTCGAATTTGCTGCGCGATTTGGGGCAGGGAATCGCCGCTTTCCATCAGGATATGGGCGACCGCATGGGCGACGTCGTTTTCGTCAGCATGTCCGAATTCGGCCGCACCGCGCACGAAAACGGCAATCGCGGCACCGACCACGGCCATGCCAATTGCATGTTCGTGATGGGCGGCGACGTCAGAGGCGGAAAGGTCTATACACGCTGGCCCGGAATGAACGACGGCCAGCTCCACGACGGCCGCGACCTCGCCGTCACCACGGATTATCGCAGCGTCCTCGGCGAAATCATGGCCAAGCACCTGGGCCAGAGCAACTTGAAGCCTGTTTTTCCGGGCTTCGCCAACGACCCACGCCAGTTCCTAAGCCTGATCAAGGCTTAGCGGTTCGGGTGTTGCTGCTGGTATTGTTCTCGTCCGGAGGGTTTTGCTTCTTTTTTTGCGGCCTCCGGCTGTCTCCGATCCGTCTGCATCCGATCGCCAATCGACCTTTTCCTTCCTGGCGACCGCGCCAAATCATTCCACCGCTTCCATCTATTGCGCGCGCGATGTACGATGGCACCCATGCGAAGCCGCTTGCTGCTCGCCATCACACTCTTCGTCACATTGGCGCTAATCGTCATGCAGCCGGTTTGTGCTCAAGATAACGGCCAAGCCGCGCCCACCACAACTCTGCAAACCGCCGGCGGATCATGGACGCTCACCTGGTCTGACGAATTCAACGGCCCCAATGGCTCCGCTCCCGATCCCTCCAAATGGACTTTTGTCACCGGCGGCAGCGGCTGGGGCAATGACGAGCTGGAGTATTACACCGCGCGGCCCGAAAACGCGCACGTCGAAGACGGCAACCTCGTCATCACCGCGCTCAAGGAAGACTACACCGACGCAAAAGGTGTAACGCGCAACTACACCTCCGCGCGCCTGCAAACGATGGGCAAATTCTCGCAGGCCTATGGCCGCTTCGAAGCGCGGATCAAAATTCCTTACGGCCAGGGAATCTGGCCCGCATTCTGGATGCTCGGCGCGGACATGCCCACAGCGCACTGGCCCGGCGCTGGCGAAATCGACATCATGGAAAATATCGGCCGCGAACCCGCCACGGTTCACGGCACGATTCATGGACCCGGCTATTCCGGCTCGCACGGAATCGGCGCGCCCTATTCGCTCCCCTCGGGCCGCTTCGCTGACGATTACCACGTCTTCGCCATCGAATGGGAACCGAACCAGATCCGCTTCTACGTCGATGATCATCTCTACGAGACGCGTACGCCGGCCGATCTTCCGCCCGGCACGAAATGGGTCTACGACCACCCCTTTTATATCCTGCTCAACTGCGCCGTCGGCGGCCGCTGGCCCGGCAATCCTGACGCCACCTCCACCTTCCCGCAAAAAATGCTCATCGACTACGTCCGCGTCTACAAAAAATCCGCGTCGTAGTTGGCAGGCGGGGTCACTATGACGCAACGCCGCTTTGTGATTTGCCTCGACGACCATTAATCCGGCCGTTATTTTACGGTCGATCGACACTGGCTTGCGCAAACCCGCCAATCCGCTTGACGCTCCCTTGCCGCATTTTGTATAGTTCCTTTGATTCGCAACAACTTGCAGCAAAGCGGAATCGGAGAGAATCGTACCGCGCCATGGCTTATCAGCACAGATTCGCCTTTACTTACCGCTTCCCATTTCGGGGGAAGCGGGCCGGCGAATCGCGCGCGGAAAAATAAGCAGTCGCAGAATCCGCACGAATTTCGAGTACCGGGCCGCGAACCTCCACAAGGTACGCGGCATTTTTTTTGTGCCGACGAAGACAAGGAGGGCGCGAAGGGCCATGGATATCAGCGATTGGCGAAAGAATATTGACGCGGTCGATACGGCGGTGCTGCACCTCTTGAATTT
>Ga0335074_10001942_pt1 | contig 28056 bp, 23 predicted proteins | sample Lox_Sample_23_FD_206715 | JGI IMG/M metagenome (GOLD analysis project Ga0335074, IMG submission 206715) | Soil microbial communities from Loxahatchee National Wildlife Refuge, Florida, United States - Lox_Sample_2.3 | ecosystem: Environmental > Terrestrial > Soil > Wetlands | place: USA...
CGCCCGCAAGCTGCCAGCGCGTCACAAGCCAGCTGACAAAGCCGCCGACCAGTGCTGCCACGATCACGACGAGGTCAGCCACCAGGTTGCCATCCTGGTGCTGGTTCAGCACTGCGATGCCGACCAGTACGACGAGCAGGCTCATCATCTGGCGGCCAGCGCGGACGAGCGGAGAGAGCGGATGCAACCGATGCCAGCCGGCGTCCCGCGCCAGGGACGGTGCCGCAGGCAGCGGGCGGTCGGACGGCAGGCGGTCCGACTCCGGACGGTCCGGCAGCGGCCCGGCCGGAACGGGCCCAGTCACAGCCCCGCTGCCTGCGCCTCGCCGAGCGCGGCAAGCTGGTCGCGCAGCGCCGCGGCGGCGCCGGACTCCAGCCCTGGGATGCGCGCGTCGCTGGCCGCCGCGGCGGTATGCATGCGCAGCGTTGCCAGACCGAGCGCCCGCTCGAGCGGACCAGCCGTGACATCGATGAACTGCATCCGGCCGTAGGGGATGACGGACAGCCTGCGGATCATGACCCCGCGCCGGACCATCAGGTCGTCATTACGCTCTGCGTACCCCCAGGACGCGACCCGGCGGGCTAGGAACCGCTCCGCGAGGAGGCCAGCGAGTACGATCGCGGCCGCGATGGCAATACCCGCCGCGGCCGAGACAACCTGGCCGGCCAGGCCGCCGATGACCGCGGCTGGCCCGGTGACGACCGCGACCTCTATCCGGCGGGCGCGCAGCAGCAATGGTGACGGGCGAAGCCAGCTGACATCCGGCTCACCCGGACCGGACTTTCCCCGCCCCAGGCTGGCGGGACCGCCCGGATCGATCATGGGACCACCCAGTTCATATGCGGACACCCGCTGATGACAGGTTACTGGCCAAGCCGGGCATCGCCGACAGATGTAATTATTGCCAGATGCCACTCTTCGCGTTCGAAGGCTGCGAGCCTACTGTCAGCGCCACGGCCTGGATCGCCCCCACAGCGACGCTTATCGGCGACGTCCGCGTCGAGGATGAGGCCTCTGTCTGGTACGGAGCGGTACTCCGCGCGGACATCCGGCCGATCATTGTGCGGCGGGGCGCGAACATCCAGGACGGGTCGGTACTGCACGGCGGCGAGGGCCCGGCTACTGAGATCGGCGAGGGAGCGACGGTCGGCCATCTGTGCGTGGTGCATGGCGCAGCTATCGGCACCGAGGCGCTGATCGGCAACGGCGCGACCGTCCTGGACGGCGCTGTCATCGGCAGGCGCGCGCTTGTCGCGGCGGGCTCCGTCGTGCCGCCGGGAATGACCGTGCCGGACGGCATGCTGGCGGTCGGCGCTCCGGCAAGGATCGCGCGGGAAGTCAGCGGCACCGCCAAGGAGTGGGTCGATGGCAACCCGGCGATCTACCGCGAGCTTGCCCGGCGTCACTCGGCGGGAATCAGCCCGGTGCGGGATCGCTGACAGGCGCCCCTGCCCGAAACTGCGAACGCTAGCGCCAGCTTCGCGCGACCTCGCGCAGCTGATCATGCAGCCCGCCCATGACCCCGGCGGACCCGCCAGGCAGCCAGTCCTTGCGCAGCTTCGCCACCGACGTGTAGTTCGTGTCGACCACGTTGGCCAGTGGCGCCTCGACGGCCTGGCTGATGAACTGGTAAGCATCCAGCTGCGACAGCCCGGCGTGCCCGGCTACCCAGTTGACGAGGTCCAGTTGCGCGACCCGGAAGGCGTCCTCAAGCGGTCGCGCGGATCCTGCGGACATGATGTGAGTGTCGGATTCCAGCCTCGGCCATGGTGTGGCCACGCCCTTCAGCAGATCGACCACGACGACGGTGTTCATCGCGCACTCGACTGCGACGCCGCATGTCTCACCTTCTCCCTGGCGTGCGTGCCCGTCGCCGATCGACAGGAGCGCACCCGGCACGTTGACGCCCAGGTAGCAGGTGACGCCAGCGCGCATCTCCGGTGTGTCCAAGTTGCCGCCGAACGCATCCGGTACCAGTGCGGACCGGACTTCCAGGTTTGCCGGCGCGACGCCGACCGTGCCGTGCATCGGGTCCATCGGCAGGTCCGCGGTGAATTCGCTGTGCCTCGCGGTGAACCGGCACAGCCGCGCGGCCCGGTCCAGCTCCCAGATCCACACCAGCTCGGGCAGCGGGTCCTGCAGGGTAGCGGTCAGGTGCGTGGAGGTCAGCGCGCCGAAAAGCGGCACGGTAGTGGATGCCGCCCAGTCGCGCGCAGGCTCGACCGAGACGAAGTGGATGGCGACAGTGTCGCCGGGCTCGGCGCCGTCAACAAAGAACGGGCCGGTCTGCGGATTGAGGTACGGGAACTCGCACACCCGGGACACAAGATCGTCCGGGCCGCGGACGCGGCCGGCGAAGCAATCTTCGGTCCACAACTCCAGGATCGTGCCCGGCTGAATCCGGGATACCGGCGCAACGCCGCCGAAGGTCCAGGCAAACTCGCTGGCAGACGGCCGGAACGACAGGACCTGCGGATCGCTCATGACCCGTCACCCTATCTGAGGTATTCGAATTATCGTATGGTAATGGACGCAATAAGAATTTTGAGCAGAGTCATTTGACCAGAGGATCCGCAGGCTATGGCTGATTCTGTTGCGTCCGGAGCAACCGGCGCGCTCGCACGTCCGGCCGGGCTCGAGCCCGACGCGATCGGTGTTGCTCAGGACACTGTCATCGGGATGGCATCGTCGGCTCCCGCTGCGACAATCGGGCTGTCCCTGGCGGCGCTCGCGGCGGCGACAGCCTACGGCAGCGGCCCGATACTCGTGCTGACGGCGATCCCGATGCTGATCATCGCCAATGCTTACCGTCGCTGCAATATGTGGAACGCCAACTGCGGCGCATCGTTCGAGTGGGTGGGCCGCGCCATGACCCCGTACCTGGGGTTCCTCACCGGCTGGCTGATGGTCGTCGCCTACATCATCGGAACCGTCGCGGAGATCCTGCTGCTCGGCCCGTCGGTGCTCGCGGTGTTCGGATCTGCGTCCACCAACACCTGGGCGTCGATCGGGATCGGTACCGCAGTGGGCGTAGTGATGCTGGTGATCGCAATCGTCGGCATCCGGCTCACCGCGCGTGCGCAGGTGGGCATGGCGCTGATCGAGTACCTGATCCTCATCGGGCTGTCCATCGCCGGCCTGGCCTTCGTGCTGGGGCATCACCACGGCACGTTCCCGATCACGCGTGGCTGGTTCAGCGTCAGCGGCATCAACGGCAAAGGCAGCGCTGTCTCTGGCTTTCTGATCGCGGTGTTCGTGTACGGCGGGTGGGACGGCACGCTGTATGTGAACGAGGAAGTCAAGCAACGCCGGGTCAACCCGGGCCGGGCGGCCATCATCGCCGTCGCGCTGCTCGCGGTCATCTACACGCTCGCGCAGGTCGGCATGCAAGGCGTCGTCTCGCCGAATCTGCTCCAGAAGAACCAGGCGAATGCGCTGGTCTACGTGGCGCAGGCAGTGGGCGGAGGGTTCTGGGCCAAGATGATGGCGCTTGCCATCGCGCTCTCGGTGATCGCGACCACCGGCACCGGGATCGTGCTCAGCGCCCGGATAGCGTACGGGATGGGCGGCTACCGGGCTCTGCCCGGCTCACTGGCCAAGGTCTCCCGCCGCTTCGCTACGCCTGCCATCGCAAGCGTGGTGGTCGGGGTGCTATTGATCGCGATCTTCTGGGTCTACATGCTGGCCACGTCGGTCGAGAACGCGTTCTACGACGTCATCGACACCACCGGCTTGCTGTTCGCGATCTTCTACATCCTCACCGCGCTCGCGACGATCGTTTATTACCGGCGGCGCGTCTTCAGCGAGCCGTGGGATTTCGTGATCCTCGGCGTGCTCCCCCTTGGCGCCGCCGGCTTCCTGGGCTGGATGTTCGAGCGCACCGTCCAGGAAGCGACATGGCCGGAGCGGTGGTCGCTCACCGGCATCATCGTGGCCGGGGTGGGGCTGATGGTGTCCGCGCGGTTGTTCGCTCGCTCGCCGTTCTTCCAGATCACGCGGGAAAGTGAACCCTGAGGTGCCCCGCGGCCCGGCGGTCAGTCAGCCGCTATCGAGGCAAGGCTCTCCCGCGCGCTCCTTGTCACCGGATCGGCCGGGGGCAACGCCCGCTCGCCGTTAGTCACTGCCTCCTTCAGCAGCCTGCGCGCGTCGCTGAGTCGCCCGACCGAGTAGTAGACCCGGCCCAGGTTCAGTGCCGAGGAAATCGTGTCGGCGTGAGCGCTGCCCAGGACACGCTCAAAGCCGGCGTGGACGTCTTCGCACATCTGCACCGCGAGCGCCATCCGGCCGGCCTGATGGTAGGCGGACGCCAGCGCCCCGCGCGCCCGCAGGGTCTGCGGGTGGTCCGCTCCCTGGCTCCGCTGACGGTCCGCGACTACCTTCTTGTACTGAGAGAACGCCTCCTTGACCCGGCCGTCGGCGAGGTAAGCCTCGGCGAGCAACTGCCGCGTCGCCATGGTGTCGGGGTGCTGCGCGCCAAGCCCTCGCTCACGCTCACCGAGGATGAGCCGGTAAAGCCGGATCGCCTCGCTCAGCTCCCTTGCGGCGAGGTAACCCGCCGCGACCTCGTCCCGGATGATGGCGCACTCCGGATGGCCGGGCCCGTATGCGCGCTCGGAGTCGGTGAGTGCGGCCGTCAGCACCGCGATGGCCTCGTCGAAGAGTCCGGCGGTCACGAGCACCCGGCCGAGCCTGACTCGCGCAGCCAGCGTGCGCGGGTGGTCGGGGCCGTAGGCTTTCCCCCACTCAGCCGTGACCCGCTGATACCAGGACACGGCCTCGCCCACCCGGCCGGCCTTCACGAACGCGTCCGCTAGCCGTTCCACAGTCACCATGGACTCGGGATGGCCCGGGCCGAACACCTGATCACCGATCGCCGTCAGCTCGGTCCAGTAATCCACCGAAGGGCCAGTCAGGGATGCCTCATCCAGGCTCTGGCCGGCCCGCAGCAGTAGCGGATGGCAGCCGTCCGCCCAGAGCAAACCGCCCGTCGCCCGTCGCAGGGCGTCGGCGCTGGCTCGCAGGCTCTGGCCGAGCAAGGGATCTGGTTCTGGCGACGGCCACGACTCAAGCAGGGCAGCGGCAGTCGCCCGGGCCGCCTGCTCCAGCATCTCTGGCGACATCGCGGCCCTGACGGCCCGCTGCAGGATCGGGCTCATCCGCACGATGGATGGATCGCCGCTGCGGTCAATGCTGATCAGGCCCACCTGATCCAGGACAGCCAGGGCCATCCTGGCGCGCTCCATTGCCGGTGGCGTTGCCGCCGAGCTGCCGGTGATGTAGCTGCAGGCGGACGGCGCGGCGAAGACCTGGGCCGGGACGCCGTGCCCGTCTAGCATCGCGGCAATGGCCAGGCAGGACTGCGCCAAGCCGCCCGGCATCAACTGATCGGCGTGGTCGACACAGAGCGTCCAGGTCACCCCTGCCGCCGGGAGCGGCGCGGCGTCCGGGGAGTTGAAGATTGACGAGCGCAGGTAGAACTGGTCCCGGTAGTCGCCGCAGGTCATCCACGAGTTGCCGATCGTGGCCGTTGCCTGCGCAAGCGCCAGAGGCTGGCAGTCGAGATCCTCGATCAGGTCGATTGCCCCGCGACGCTGGTCAGGGTCAGAAGACAGCCGGCCGACCAGGTAGCTCATCGCCTCACGCGGGCTGAACGGCCCGATCTCCAGGGTTCGCACATGCTTAAGTGCGGCCATCGTCTGAGCACTCGAGGTCGTCAGCAGCACCAGACCGGCCGGGCCGGCCGGCCACAAGCCCTGCAGGACGGACGTGTCCGGCACGTCATCGAACACCACCAGCCAGCGCCGGTCCGTCTGGCCAAGCCAGTGAAGGAAGCTTGCCGCCACAGCTTCGGCGGTGCCTGGCATCCGGATCCCTGTCACCGCCCCGGCGGCCGCGACGTAACCCGACAGGATTGACGTCGCACTGCTCGCATCGATCCAGACCAGCAGGTCAATCGACCTGGCACGCCACAGCGACTCGGCGTGGAAGACGGCCAGCTGGGTCTTTCCGCTGCACCGGAGCCAGTCGTGCCCCGATCCCGCCCCGTGCCGGTTGGCGCGCGGCGCGAGCGCAACCGCGGCGCTGCGCTCAAGGGCCATGTTGAGGTCGGGACCTGTCTCGGGCCTGGTACTGAACCTGTCAGCAAGCGGCGGAACAGCGCCGGATCGCACCGGCCACTCGTCAGCGACCAGCAACCTGCCTGCCACCGGGGCTGGTGCCGGGCCGTCCACATCGGTCTCCACGTTGCTTTGCACCCAGAACCGCCCTGGCAACCGTTACTGCTTAGGACTGACTACATTAAAGCCAGCAGGTCGACATTGACTCGGAAATGGTCGGCTAAGCTGCGCTGGCCATCTTGTTACTGCTCAGTTAAGCGGGCTTTCGCTCGGATCGTGGCACTCGGGGCGCGCTCATTCCCGTCTCGTAGAGACCGCCATCCCCTGGGTGGCACCGCCAGGCCCGGTGGACAGCTGGTTAACGAACGTGGTTACTGGTGGCGGCCAGCGCCGGGAACGTGATATTCCGATAGTGCCCTGATCCGCCCCTGGACATGGAGTTTAGCCGTGATTCGCCACCGGCCGCGCCGGGCTGCTGCCGCCCTCGTGCTCGCCGCAGCTGCTGCCGCTAGTGTGGCTGTCCCAGCGGCGGCGACCGCGAGTTCGAGCCCGATAGTGATCGACTCGGTCTCCAGCCCGCCGGGCGAGCCTGGACTGCTCAGCATCCAGGCAGAAGCGACGAGCAACATCACTAGCTTCACGGTATACATCGATGCCGGCACTATCCCGGTGCTGAGCATCCCGTCCTACGATTTCACTCTCACCTCCGGCAGCGCGCAGGACGGGACCTGGACTGTGCAGGCGCCGATTACGACGTCGCAGCTCAGCCCGGGCACCTATCAGGTGACCGTAGACGCCATCGACGAGGCTGGCGACAGCGTGACCGCAGCGAGCGCGCCCGACGACTTCTTCTTCGGCCTCTACCCGTCGGTGACACTCGCTGCCAGCACGACCACGCTCAGCTATTCGGCGCAGTCGGTAACGTTCTCGGGCCAGGTGACGGCTTCGGGTCCGGACGGGTCGCCGGAGGATGTTGCTAACCAGCCGGTGTTGATCACCGACTCGGCCGGCGGGTCCTGGCCGGCCACCACGGACCAGGACGGGAACTATTCGGTGGCCGTCACCCCGAATCTGTCGGGCGGCACGAGCGGCCTGGCCGGGTCATTCACCGCCTCGGTCAGCGGCGGGCCTGCAATCGCGCAAGCGTCCTCACCGGACGTCGAACTGACCGGCGACATCGACCCTGTGCAAGTCATCAACGTCGCGCTCAGTAAATCGACCGTGAATTTTGGCACTAAGGTGACGTTCTCGGGCACCGCGGAGTACCAGTCGGACGGAATATGGCTTCCGCTCGCCAGTTCCGCCATCGACGTCTCGGGCACGGACTATTACTCCGGCAATAGCGCTCCGACAATCGCGGCGACGACGGACGGCACCGGCCAGTTCACAGTCGTCCTGCCCGCCCAGCCCACGACAACATGGACCGCGAACCCGCCGCCGAGTCAGTTCCTCACGTCGAGCGGCTCCGAGGTAGGCCTGCCCAACTCGGCCACTCTCACCGTCGTCTTGCCGACCAGGACGACGCGCCTTCACGTCGCCTACAACCCGGCCGGCCAGATCACCGCCTCCGGCTGCCTGGGCTTGGGATCGGCGGTGAGTTCATTCGCTGGCCTCGCTGCTCCCGCCGACTCCGACCTTTACCTGCAGTATTCGCGGACTTCCCACGGGCCCTGGCGGACGCTCGGATCTCTTGCTGGCGGCAGCGCCCCGAAGTGCAGCGGCGGCACCGGATTCACCGGCACCGTCGGCCCGAAGGCATTGTCCGGCCACTACCGTGTGGATTTCACCGGCCAGTTGCTGTACCAGCGTTCCGTCAGTGCAGTCAGCTACACGGCGACGACGTCGACCAGGATCGCCAACTTCAGCATCACGCCGCACGCAGTGACCGGGCACGGCCGCATCCGGGTCAGCGGCCAGTTGCAGCAGAAGGCCCGCCGCTGGAAAGCTCTCGGCGGCGTCCGCGTCACGATCTACGTCAAACCGGCCGGCAGTTCTAACTGGTACTGGGTCCGGCATGTGAAGACCTCGAGTTCGGGCAAGTTCAGCATCAGCTTCGCCGACCCCGTGAGCGGCCACTGGGCAGCCGGTTACGCGGGCAGCTCCAGCCACCTGCAGAGCACCTCGCGCATCCTGTACGTGACGGCCTCGGGAACTTCAGCCAGTGCGCGTCGTGGCCTTGCAACACACTCGCTATCCGGACGGGCGGCAAGCGCTCTGCTGGCAGGGTAGCCGCAGTAAGCCGCGCCGTCGCCGGGTGCAACGAAGGGAGTCTGGTGTCGCGCCGAACGCGCCTCGCGACTGCGCTCAGCGCGGCCGCCGTGCTGCTCGTTAGCGGAGCGCTTTTCACCGCAGGGTCAGCGCGGGCAAGCGAGCCGATCAGTACCAGCGCATCCAGTCCGCCGACCAGCGTCGGCCAGCTCAGCATCAGCTTCACCGCGGCCACTGCAATCGCTGGCTTTACCGTGCACATCATCACGGTTAACGGCACGGATGTGCTCGACCTGCCCGAGTCCGCATTCACTATGACGTCGAGCAGCACGACGCCCGCGATGACGTCCAGCACCTGGACGCTAAGCAGCGCGATCACCACAAGCCAGCTGCAGCTCGGAACCTATTCGATCACCGTCGATGCGACCGACGCCGGCGGCGACTCAGTGACTGCTGAGCCAGCGGGCCAGCTCTCCTACCTGATCCAGCCGACGGTCACGCTGATCGCAAGCCCGGCTGTCCTTGGCTATGCCGGCCCTAGCACGTCACTGTCCGGGACTGTAACGGGGCTGTGGCCAGACGGCTCGACCGAGCCGCTGGCGGGGCAGCAAGTGCTTGTCACGAACTCGGAGGGCCAGTCGCAGCAGACGGAGACTGACGCCAGCGGCGACTTCACCGAGTCAGCCAACTATGCCGACACGTTCACCGCCAGCGTTTCGGGCGGCACGCTCGCGTCCGCGAGTTCGGTGCCGGTGACTGTCACAGCGGCGACTACGCCGACCGGGCTCACGGCGACAGTCAGCACCACGAATACCAGCTATGGCCAGCAGGTGACAGTTTCCGGCACGCTGGCCTACGAGCCCGCAACTAGCTGGCAAGGCCTTGGCTGGATGCCGGTCGTCGTGGTCGCCCCCGGATACCCGCGCGTGTCCATCCCGGTTACCGCGGCGGACGGGAGCTTCTCCGCGACATTTGCGGCGACGGAATCTGGCGCAGTCCTGGTCTACTTCAACAACGCCCAGTACCAGCAGTCGGGCAGCTTCCCGTACCTCGCACCGGCGGAAGCCGCGACCAGCCCGATCACGGTTGACCGTGCAACGTCCCTGACTCACTTCTCCGCAGGCGTGACGTCTGCGCGGACGGTCGCCGTCAAAGGTTGTGTCGGAATCGCGGACCTTCCGGCGGGCGGCCAGAGCGGCGTGCCCGGCACCATCACGATTCAGTATTCAGCCAGCAAATCCGGTCCGTGGCACCAGCTGGGCAAGGTTAGCGAGCTCAACTCCGCAGCCGGCAGCAGTTGCGGCATCGCGACAGTGGAAGCTGCCTACGCAGGCAGCTTCACCGTGAAGCTGGCCAGGGCGTACTACCGGGCCTCGTTTACCCCGCAGGCCGGGGCGGAATTGCTTAGTTCGGTCAGCCCGCCAGTGCTGGCCTGGAAATATCAGACGAAGATTACGTCCCTGAAAGTATCGGCGCGGAAGGTAGCCAAGGGCGGCAAGCTGACGATCAGCGGTCAGCTGCTGCAAGACACCAGCCGCTGGGTTGGGTATGGCCACCAGCGAGTGCAGATCGTTTACCGCAAGCCGGGGGCCAAGAACTCGTACTGGATCGTCAAGGTCACTACCAATTCGGCCGGCAAGTTCAGCGCGACCATCACGGACACCTTCGGCGCGACCTGGTCAGCCTTTTACCCGGGGAACGCGACGCACTACGACTCCAGTTCGGCCGGGGTCAAGGTCACCGTGGGCTAGCGACTGGTATCAGGAGCTCAGGAGGTCAGCTGCCGAACGGAACGTCACGTCCGCTTATTCGCCCGACCAGTCCCGCCCCTGTGACCTGAACGCTGTCGATGGTGAGCCCGAGCGGCAGCTTGGGCACCTGCAGGGTGATGTTCTGGATCGATCCGAGCAGCGACGACGGCAGATCGCTGCTGCCGACGAGTCGCACGTTCAGCCGGTTGCCGCTCAGCTGGCTCACGCGCCAGGTGGCCGAGCCTGACGTGACCAGCAGATTCAGAGTTGCCTTGACCTCGGCCGGTCCCGCGGCCGTCAGGGCCAGCCCGGCACCCTTCAGCACCGACGCAAGAGGGCCCACCTGCTGCGTCAGCGTGTTGCCGAGCGAGGCAAAGCTGATCAAAGCGGTGCCGGACAGTGAGCCGATTGTGCCGCTGGAGAACGCGTAGGAATTGAGCTTGATGTTACGCGCGGTCGCATTGATGGCAGTAATGGTAAGCGGGCCTTCGGTCTGATCGGCGTCGGTGAGGTTGACCTCACCGAAATGCCTGCTCGCAAGCTGGGTCAGGAACGGGAAGCCGTCGATGGTGACGCCCGGCTTGTGCTGCAGGCCCTGCTGCTGGATCTTGCTTGCCATCACGTTCTCTGCCGCGACCCTCGCGGCGAAGTCGAGCACCACCAGGACCACGATGATAATCACGAGCCCGACGACGAAGCGCCGCGCTCGATGGCGGCGGGGCTTAGGCCTGCGCGTGCTGCGTGATGGTGCAGCTCTCATGGCAGCTCTCCCATCGGCCCGATGTTACGGCACCAGTGGTCATGGCAAGCCATCGATGTTGACAGCTTCGAGCTGGCCAGCGCCTTGAACTGTGACCAGCACAACCCGGCCGCCCGGCTCGACCGCGAACTGCCTGGGTACCCTGCCGACAGGCAGGTAACCGAGCAAGGCCGGCTGACCGCTGAGAGCTTTGGCGGTGCTCACGACGGCCACGTTCGGCGACTCGCCCGCCAGGTGGTTCAGGTTGCTGTCAGCAACCAGGATCCGGGCGCCGTGGTCAACCAGTGTCTCTCCCAGCGGCGTCTCGCCAACCATGACCTTTGCGATCAGCGCGTGCTCAGGATCCGTCCGCAGTTCCGGCGCGCTGAACGCGAGCAAGGCGTCACTTTGCCGGGCCGTGACCCAGACGATCTTGCCGTTGCCGGAGACCATGGCACGGGCGGAGCCGCAGCCTGCGCGCACCGTTGCGACAACCGAGCCGCCAGGGTCGGTCTCAGCCTTGCTCAGGTTCACCACGGCAAGCTTCCCGGTCAGGCTGACGACGTAAAGCCAGGTGCCATGAATGCTCATGCCGACCGGCTGAGCCGCTAGCGGAACGTAGCCGATGAAATCCGCCGAGCCGAAACGGGTGCTGAGCGCTGCTGCAAGGTTGAACACTGCCATCTCAGCGCTGCTCTGGAGTGTGACGAACGCGTACCGGCCGTCAGGTGAGATCAGCACCTCGACCGCGCCGGAACCCTTCGGGCTCCTGAGCACGCCTGCGACCGGGTCAGGCAGGCCGTTCTCAGCAGCCGCGACGTCGATGACCACCGCCCCCCTCCCGGCCGCCGCGATAGCGAAGCGGCCATCGGGGGTGAGAGTGACACCTTTGCTCGCGCCGGGAACACTGATAGTCCTGACGACCGCCGGAGCCATCCCCGCAGCGTCGCGGAGTACCGTCACGGAATTCCCGGTGGTAACAAACGAGTACCGGCCGGAGGCAGTGACAGCGACGCCGAACGGCGGGCCCGCTAGTGCGGTAGTGGTCGCCGAAACTCCGGTGAGGTTCGGGGCCCTGGCCGTCGCCGTGGTGCAGCCCGGTGACACCAGCGCAGCGGTGTCCTGCGGCGAATCGCCAGCGCCTCCAGCATGCCCGCCGCCGGCGAGCAGGTACCCGCCCGCGGCTACTACCAGGGCCGCCGCGCAGATTCCGGCCAGCGGCGCTGGCGAACGCCACCACGGCCGCACCACGCTAGCTGGCCCGCCAGGGCCCGCGGGCGAGCCGACCAGCGGCTGAGTTGCTTCCGCCGGGCGGTCAGGCTGACCTTCCTGACCACGACCCTCCTGACCACCACCTGCAGCCCTGTCACCGGCGCTGAGCGCCAGCCGGAGCGCCGCCGCGAACTCGCGGCAGCTGGCGTACCGGTCACCGGGCGCCTTGGCCAGTCCCTTCGCCAGCACCTCATTTACCGCAGCCGGGAGGTCAGGCCGCCGGGCGCTGACGAGCGGCGGCGGCTCGGACAGGTGCGCGTACATGACCGAAACGCCCTGTTCGCGCCGGAACGGCGGCTCCCCGCAGAGCATCTCGAACGCTGAGCACGCCAGCGCGTACTCATCGGACGCGCCGTCCAGTGGCCGTCCCTCGATCTGCTCGGGAGCGGCATAGTCAAGAGTGCCGAGGAACTGCCGCCTCGCGGTCAGGCCGGTGTGCGCGAAGGTGCCCTTGCTCAGCCCGAAGTCGGACAGATACACGTGGTCGGACCCGTCGGAAACCCCGCCCGACGACTCGAGCAGCATGTTGGCCGGCTTCACGTCCCGGTGCACCAGGCCGCGTGCATGCGCCGCATCGAGCGCGGACGCTGCCTGCGTGACGATCTTCGTGACCTGGTCAGCCGACAGCGGGCCGGACCGCTCGATCAGTGACCGGACGTCCCCGCCCCGCACGTACCGCATCGCGATGAAGAGCACGCCGTCCGACTCGCCGGCCTCGAACACCGGGATGACGTGCGGATCATCGACAGCGGCCGCGGCGCGCGACTCGCGGACGAACCGCTGCCGGAAGGCTTCGTCAACCGCCAGCTCAGGCGCCAGGACCTTGAGCGCGACGTAACGGCCGAGCCGGGCATCGTACGCGCGGAAGACGGCGGCCATTCCGCCCGCGCCAATCCGCTCTTCCAGGCGGTAACCGGCTACCAGCGAGCCCGCCGTGAAGCTTTCCGGAACCTGGTCGCTCACTGGTCCTCCAGCCTAGGCTGGCGAATCTTTACAGTTGGCAAAGGAAAGGGCCGGCCGGCCGAGGCCGACTACCAAGTTGACGTTAAGGCGACAGTCAATAGGCTACTTTGCCGTACTACCGCGAATGGCCGGGTGGCTCTATCCCGCTGTGGGTCCCGGCGGCTAGCGAAGACCGGCCCGGCAAAGCGCCGCTAGAGGCGCCCGGCGTCGACGATCCTGCGCAGGAAGCGGCGGGTCCGCTCGTCCTTAGGGTCGGTGAACAGCTCGCCGGGCGGTGCTTGCTCGATGATCCGGCCCTCTTCGAGGAAGCAGACCCGGCTGGCGATATCCCTCGCGAAGCCCATCTCATGCGTCGCGATCAGCATGGTCATCCCGCCATCCGCCAGTTCCCTGATCACATCGAGCACTTCGGCGACGAGTTCGGGATCGAGCGCGCTGGTGACTTCGTCCAGGAGCATGATCTGCGGCTGCATGGCCAGTGCGCGGACGATGGCGACCCGCTGCTGCTGACCGCCCGACAGGCGGTCCGGATACTCCGACCTCTTGTCCGCCAGCCCGAACCTGGACAGCAGCTCAGCTGCGGCTTCCTCCGCCTGTGCTCTGGGCATCCGAAGCGCCTTCATCGGCGCCAGCGTCACGTTCCGCAGCACAGTCATGTGCGGGAACAAGTTGTAGGACTGGAACACGATGCCGACGTGCCGACGGACCGCGTTGGCGTCCACTCCCGGCCCGGTGACGTCCTGGCCGAGCAGCAGGATCCTGCCCGCGTCGATTGACTCGAGCAAGTTGATGCACCGCAGCAGCGTGGATTTGCCCGAGCCCGAAGCCCCGATGAGACAGATCACCTCGTGCGTGGCGACCGACAGGCTGATGCCGCTGAGTACGTGGTTCGGCCCGAAGGACTTGTCCACGTCCTCGACAGCAATGGCGGGCCCCGGCCCAGGCATACTCAGCTCCGCCGCGGTCATCGACCGGCTCCCGCTAGCCGTCGCCGCCGGTCCCGGTCGATCAGCCGGTCGGTGAACCTCGCCAGCGGAATCGTCAGGATCAGGAACAAGATCGCGGCCACTGTGAGGCTGGAGTAGTTGAATACGGTGCTGCCATAGATCTGAGCTGCCTGGTTCGCCTCAATCGCGCCGAGCACGCCCACGAGCGCTGTGTCCTTCTGCAAGCTGATGAAGTCGTTCAGCAGCGGCGGGACGATGTTGCGGATCGCCTGGGGCAGGATCACGTAGCGCAGTGCCGTGCTCTGAGTCAGCCCGAGTGACCGGGCCGCCGCCACCTGACTCTGGTGCACGGAGTTGAGGCCAGCCCGGTAGACCTCGCTGACATAAGCGGAGTACGACAGTGTGAGCGCTATCACTCCATAGACCGCGTAGGACTGGGCGGAAACAAAAGACAGCCGCAGTGCCGGCAGCCCGAATCCGATGGCATAGACCACGAGCAGCAGCGGCACGCCGCGGAAGAAGTCCACGTAGATCATGGCCAGTACCCGCAACGGGAACAGCACGGGCGTGGTGGACTGCCTGATCAAGGCGATCACCAGCGCAAGCAGCAGGATCAGCACCTCGGCGGCAAGGAACATCCTGATGTTGAGCCAGATGGCTTCGCCGACGGAGTAGTAGCCCTTCTTCGGGTCGCCGATGAATGACTGCCACATGTCATGCGGGTCGAAGAACGTATGCCTGACCTGGCTGCTGCCCGGTGCTGCCAGGAAGATCGCCACCAGCGCGGCGAGCACGACCAGCGTGCTCACCGTCGAAATAGCGGTGGCCCGCCGGCCGCCACCGGACAGCAGCCGCGGCCCGCGGCCCGCCGGCTGGAATCCGGCGCCCGGCGTGCCCGCACTCACTCCTGCCGACAGCATGCTGACCGGCTCCTGGCCGCCGTGGAACGGCGCGCCGGAACCGCCGCCGGTTTGGTTCTCAGTCATCGCTCGAAGCAGGGCCCAGTCGCTGACGGTTACGGCTTGATCGTCGGGACGGTCAGGTAGATCTGCAGGTACTTCTTCTGCAGGGCGGCCAGCGTCCCGTTGGCCTTGAGCTTCGCGATGGCCTTGTTCACGCAGCCGACCAGCGCGTTCCCCTTGGTGAACAGCAGGCCGTAATGCTCGCCGGTGCTCGGGAACTGTGCCACCATCTCCGAACCAGGGATCTCGTCAGCCGAGATGTACTGGGCAGTGGGAGTGTCGGTCACGAACGCAGCGATCTGGTGCGTCTGCAGGGCCTGCTTGACGTCGTTCAGCGTCGAGAACACCTTCGGCTGCTGGGTGGGCTGGATGCTGCCGGTAATGAAGGAGAGGCTGGTCGTGCCAATCTGGTCGCCATAGACGTACGTCTTCAGCTCAGCAGGCGAGTGCTTGGTCTCGATCGGCGAACCTTTCAGGGCGACCAGTGCCTGCTGCACGTCGTAGTAGCTACTGGAGAAGGACACCGCCGTGGCTCGCTGGGCAGTGTAAGAGATCTCGTTGATGTCGAAGTCGAACTTCTTCGGCCCTGGCGCGTACGAGGCATCGAACGGCTCATAGGCCCAGTGCACCTGGGAGGCCTTGAAGCCCAGCTCCTTAGCGATGTCGTAGGCCACCGCGCTCTCGTAGCCCTTGCCGTTGGCCGGGTTGTTGCCCTCAAACCACGGCGGATAGGCGGGCTTGTCGGTCGCGACTGTCAGCGCGCCCTTCTGGTAGAGCAACGACTGGATGCCAGCGTAGGTGCAGGCAACGGGCTTCGCCGCGCCGCTAGCACCCGGGGCTGCGGAGCTACCGCATGCCGCCAGCGCGGCCGCCGCTGTGGCCGCCAGCGCGACGAAACCGACCCGGCGCATCATGGTTCACTCCGATCTCGGGGTATTTCCTGCTGCGGCGTAGCTTATAGCCCGGCACACACCGAAACCGCCCGCCCCGGCCAGACCGGGACGGGCGGGACGGCTAGGTTGGCGCTTAATTGGCCAGGCTGCTGTACGGCGCCGTACCGCGCACGTAGATGCGGGTGGCGTGCGGGCCGCCGACCGTCACGTCCTTGTGGAACCAGCCGGCAGCGTCCATCCAGATCCGGACGCACCCGTGCGAGTCCGGGTACCAGGGAACCACGGTCTCGCCGTGGATCGCGTAAGCCTCACGGATGAAGAACACCGGGTTGTACATTTCGCCAAGCGGAACTTTCACCCAGCCTGGAAGAAAGGAGAGAGCCTTGTAGTTGCCGTCCGGGGTTGTCCAGCCGCATCCCTGGTCGATCAGGCAGTTGCCGCCAGAGGACACATGCAGGATCAGCCGGACCTTGTTGTTGCGGTACAGGACGAGCAACTCATCACTCTGGTTGATCTCGATACGGTTCGCGCCGCCCTTTCGAACCAGCACCTTGGGCATCCGCGGGTGGATGAGGTCGCGGCGGAACTTATAGGTGACCAGCGTGTTCGTTGCCGCGTTCATCGGCAGGCCCTGGGCCTCCTTGAACGCCCAGACCGCTTCCGCCGTGTCCTGGCCGTATACCCCGTCGGCTTTCCCGGCGTAATAGTGCAACTGATTGAGCCGCCGCTGGACGCTTCTGACTGCCGCACCGCGGGCACCGAAGTTGAAGTCCCTTGTGGGCGGAACGTAAGCGGCTCCAGCGGCCTTGACCTGGTGCGCTGCTGTAGCGAAGTCGGCTGCGCTGGCCGTGCCCAGCTGCGCGCACGCCCATACCCCGGCCGCCGCCGCCACCCCTGTGCAGTACAACCAGCGCCGAACTGATTGCCTCATCCTCACCCCTCGTTAGTATGTTGCGCCTGCCTGTAACAGTCGGCGCGGCAAACCGGGCATTCCACAAAATACCTATCCGGGTATCAAGACGATTTAATCCGAGGTTTGGTTGCCGGGAAATGGTCTCGGATTGGCCACGATCAGCGGGTCTCCGCACCGGATGCCGCTGCCTCCGATCCGTCACCGAGGCCCGCCAAGCCTGGCCGCTCGCCGCCAGGTGTGCGGGCCACCGGCGAGGGTATCTACGCCTGGTCGTTCATAGCGGCCGCCACGCCGTAGCGGCGATCGCGGGAACGGAGGTAGCGGTGAGTGTTGTCGCGAAGGTCAAGGACAAGGCGGCCGGTGCTTACGAGCAGGCCAAGGCGCGGTATGCGGACAGTAACGCCAGGCAGCGAGCGGGTCAGCAAGCCAGCCACATGACGAGCCGGATCCGCGACCTGTCCGGCAAGGCCGCCTGCAGCCCGCTAGCCGGTAAGCTCCGCGACGCGTCCGGAAAGGCCACGGCTGCGGTCAAAGACGCCCGAGCCCGTCGCCACGCACAGCAGTGACCACGCTGGCCACGCGGCCGGCCGCGAATGTCGCCATGCGGGGTAGCCGCGAGGACATGCGTGTCGGAGAGTTGCTCGACGATCTGGCGGCCCAGCTCGGGTTGCGGATCAGGCAGGGCAAGAACGGCCCTGTCCTGGTGCAGCGGGACGGTACGGTCGCGGAGACCTGGCGACAGGATTTTCCGTACGACGAACGCCTGTCGCGGAAGAAGTATGACAAAGAGAAGAGCCGTCTGCAGATTGAGCTTCTCAAACTGCAGCGGCACATCAAGGCGGCCGGCGACCGCCTCGTCATCGTCTTCGAAGGCCGGGACGCCGCGGGCAAGGGCGGCACCATCAGGCGCTTCACCGAGAACCTGAATCCGCGGGGCGCCAGGGTCGTAGCCCTGGAGAAGCCGACTGATCGTGAGCAGAGCGAGTGGTACCTCCAGCGGTACATCACGCACCTGCCTGCGGCCGGCGAAATAGTGATGTTCGACCGGTCCTGGTACAACCGGGCGGGCGTAGAGCGCGTCATGGAGTTTTGCCGCCCCGAAGAGAGCATGGAGTTCCTCCGCGAAGCGCCTGAATTCGAGCGGATGCTCGCCAGGGACGGCATCGCGCTGATCAAATTCTGGTTCTCGGTGTCCAGGGCGGAGCAGCTCAGGCGCTTCGTCAACCGGCAGCTCGATCCGGTGAAACGGTGGAAGCTCAGCCCGATCGACCTTGCGTCGCTGGATAAATGGGACGACTACACCGAGGCCAAGGAAGCGATGTTCTTCTTCACTGACCAGGCCGACGCCCCGTGGACAGTGGTCAAGAGCAACGACAAGAAGCGCGCGCGGCTCGAGGCAATGCGGTACGTGCTTCGCCAGGTGGACTACGAAGGCAGGAACGACGACCTCGTGGGGCAACCTGACCCGCTGATCGTCGGGCCGGCCCGGATCCTGCAGGAGTTCGGCGAGCAACTCGCCAGGCGGGCTGGCTGATCCCGGCTAGTGGAGCCGGTCACCGCCGAGACGGTCACCCCGAGACGGTCACCGCCGAGACGGTCACCGCCGAGACGGCTCGGTATTTCCGCATGGCTAAGCGGGCCAGCCCACCTCGATGGAGACACTCGGCCGCGTCAGCACGATCGAGTGATCCGCTGCGGCGGCACTAGTCCGCCCTCGGTCGGCCGACCACACCGTGAGCCGCAGGTCTCGTGCTTCGGGCCGCCCTAGTTCGGCCCACCGGCGGGCCAGGCCGGCCAGGTCGTCAGCGAGCGCCGGCCCGCCAGGCCCGAAGCCGCGGATCACCGCGCCAGGGCCCCGGTCGTGCGGGGCGTCCGCGCTACCCGGCCCGCCCGGCAGCAACACCGCAGCGCCCAGGCGATCTGCCTCGGCTCCATGGCTGACCAGGAACCCGGCAGGCAACATCAGCGCCGGCGGGAACCAGTCGCCAGCCGCCAGCACGGTCACGCGATCCAGCGCGCTCGCGCTCATCGTCAGCCAGAGGTCCAGGTCCCCGAGCTCGGCGAGCCCTCCGGGGTACGGCAGAACCTGCTCAGCAGCAGGCTGTCCAGCCAGCACCGCATACAGCACGTGCGGATCTACCGCGCTCCCGTCGGGCACCTGTACGACCAAGTGGTCCGGTTCGCCGAGCTGGATTACCTTCTCCGGCCCCGCGAACGTGCCGAGCATTCGCACGAAGCCGCACCGCCATGAGGAGACACTCCGCCAGCCATCACCGTCGTCATCTTGCCGTAGCGCTACAGACAGCTGGATGCCCCGTACCGACAGCGGCAGTACCAGCAGGCCACCGGCAGCCACCTGGCCGAGCCACGCTGGAGAGATGTCCCAGGCGCCGGCGGTGACGATGATCCGGTCGAACGGCGCGTGATCCGGATCGCCGAAGCCGCCGTCGGCGCAAATCACCGTGACGCCGTCGTAGCCGGCGCCGGCAAGGCTCGCGCTCGCCCGGGCGACGAGCTCCGGGTCGATGTCGATGCTGATCACCTTGCCTCGCGGGCCTACTACCGCGGCCATCACTGCCGCGTTGTATCCGCTGCCGGTGCCGATTTCCAGCACCCGGTGGCCAGGCCGCAGGCCGAGCTGGTCCAGCATGATCGCCATCATGGCGGGCTGCGACGAAGAGCTCACCGGCATCCCGTCCGGCCCGCACTTGATGACAACGGCCTCGTCCCGGTAAGCGGCATCCGGGGCGACCTCCGGCACGAACACATGCCTCGGGACTTTCGCGAATGCGGCCAGTACCGGCCGGCTCAGCGTGCGGCTGCGTTGCCGCAAGTCACTCGCGAGGCGGGCCCTGGCGGCATCGGCCGCGTCGGGGTGGGCGGGCAAGGACGGCTCGCGAGGCCGCATTGCGCACCACCTCCGCAACAAACCATATGCGCGGCGGCTACCCCCGCGCTGCCCGCAGCCGGGACACCGCATACAGGGCGATGCTCGCGGCGATGCCCGCGTTCAGCGATTGCGCAGGCCCGGTGATCGGGATCCTGGCAAGCACGTCGGACCGCTGCGCTACCAGCCGCGACAGGCCCTTGCCTTCCGAACCGACCACCAGCACCAGCGGCGAGTCAGCGAGCTCCAGCTCGCCAACGTCGGCAGACCCGCCGGCGTCCAGGCCGGCTACGAAAAGACCGGCCTCCTGATAGCTCGCCAGCGCCCTGGCGAGGTTGGCAGTCTGTGCCACCCGGACCCTCGCCAGGGTGCCTGCCGAGGCCTTCCACGCGCCCGCCGTCACGCCCGCAGAGCGCCGGGCCGGCACCAGGACACCGTGCCCGCCGAACGCCGCGACTGACCTTGCTACCGCGCCCAGGTTGCGCGGGTCGGTGACGCCGTCCAGCGCGACGATCAACGGGGGCGTGCCAGCACTCCGAGCGGCATCGATCAAGTCAGCAGGATCGGCGTAGGCGTACCGCTTGATCCGCAGCGCGATTCCCTGATGAATAGCGCCGCCGGTGATCCGGTCCAGCTCGGCGCGGCCAGCGTCCACCACCGGAATGCCGGCGTCGGCAGCCAGCATGACGGCCTGGCCAATCCGCTCGTCGCTATCGAGGCGGGGGCCGACGTGCAGGGCAGTCGCGGGAACGCGCGCGTGCAGCGCCTCCAGCACTGGATTCCGCCCGGCCACCAGTTCGGCCGTCGCAGTGCCGGCACCGCGGGATCGCGATTCACGGCTGTCCCCACCACGGCTGTCCCCACCACGGCTGTCCCCACCACGGCTGTCCCCACCACGGGCGTCGGGGCCACGGGCCTCCCAGCTGCCAGTACTCCTTCTGCCCGGGCCGGCCCGACCCGCGCCAGCGGGCGCGGCGGACCGAGTACCGCCGCCGGCCTGGCCTCGGGCCGAACTCGTCCCCGGCCTGCCTGCCTGCTTCGCCTGGGCCGCGGCCCGGCGCTGAGCGGGGTGACCTGGCCGCATCTCGGCGGGCGGCGTCGGCCCTTTGCCCTCGAGCTTTCGCTTGCCGTAGCCGCCGGTCCCCGGCCGCGGCTTGCCCGTCTTGGTCCTGCCCCCACCCCGGCCTGCCCCACCTCGGGCTGCCCCGCCTCGGGCGGCACCGCCGCCCGCTGCCCGGCCGGTCACTTGCGCAGCTCCCAGCGCGGTCCGCGCGGGGTGTCCTCGACCAGCACGCCAGCCGCCAGCAGCTCATCGCGGATGGCATCTGCAGCGGCAAAATCTTTGCGGGATCTCGCCGCTTCCCGTTGCGTGAGCGCTACCCCGATCAGGGCATCCACGACGGGACGCAGGTCACCACCTGACTCCGCGGCAGCCCACGGTGCCGCGAGCGGATCGAGCCCCAGCACCGACAGCATGGCCCTGACTTCACCGAGGCTTTTGGCGGTACCGCCGGTGTCGCCGGCCGACAACGCCGCGTTCCCGTCCCGGACGCTGTCGTGGACGATCGCGAGCGCCTGCGGAACGCCCAGGTCGTCGTCCATCGCAGCAATGAACGCAGCGGGGAGCGAGGACGTGCCGCTCGTGGCGGCTTCGCGGCCCGGCAACTCACCGCCCGCCAACTCGCCGCCCACCAGTTCCGCAGCCCTGGTCACGAAGCCCTCGATCCGGCGATAGGCAGCCCCCGACTCGGCCAGCGCCGCCGCCGAGTAGTCAATCGGCGACCGGTAGTGGGCCTGGCCCAGGTAGTAGCGCAACTCGATCGGCCGGACTTGCGTCACCATCTCGTCGATCAGCAGCGAGTTGCCGAGCGATTTGCTCATCTTCTCGCCGCCGATGCGGACTAGGCCGTTGTGCAGCCAGTACCGGGCGAAGCCGTCTCCGGCGGCATGGGACTGGGCCTGCTCGTTCTCATGGTGGGGGAACAGCAGGTCGAGGCCGCCGCCGTGGATGTCAAACGTGGCGCCGAGGTACTTGGTGGACATGGCCGAGCACTCCAGGTGCCAGCCGGGCCTGCCAGGCCCCCACGGCGTGGGCCAGGTCGGTTCACCCGGCTTGGCGCGCTTCCAGAGTGCGAAGTCACGCGGGTCGTGCTTGGCGCTGGCGTCCTCAGTGTCGCCCGCTGGCCGCATGTGCTCGAGCCGCTGGCCTGACAGCGATCCGTAGCTCGGCAGCGAGTGGACATCGAAGAAGACATCGCCGCCAGAGGGGTATGCGTGCCCGCTGTCGATCAGCCGCTGCATGAGCATGATCATCTCGGGCACGTGGCCGGTGGCGCGTGGCTCGACATCCGGCGGCATGCAGCCGAGGGCGTCATATGCCCTGCTGAAGGCTCGCTGGTTCCGCTCGGCCACGGCCCACCAGGGCACTTCCTCATGCATGGCGACGCTAAGGATCTTGTCGTCGATGTCGGTGACATTGCGGCAGTAGGTGACCTGATAGTGGGACGCACGTAGCCAGCGCACCAGGATGTCGAAGTCAACACCCGACCTGATATGCCCGATATGCGGCGGAGCCTGCACCGTTGCGCCGCACAGGTACAGCGAGGCTCTCCCCGGATGAAGCGGGGTGAACTCGCGGACCGCGCGTGCGGCGGTGTCATACAGGCGTAGCGTCACGCCCCAAGGTTACGGGATGCGCCCGGCCCGGTGCGTGCCGTGCCAACTCGCAGGCACCGCGCTCGCCGGGACGCGCCTCAGCGGATGGCACTCCGACGGTGGCCCAGAGAGTGCCACACAGTCAGTGCCGGAGGACAGTGCAGATAACGCGCACCCCGCCACAACGGGGTAGCAGACGGCGTCCGTAGACATCGCAGACACGACGGTAACGGGGAGAACGGGGCAGCGGACGGTGTCCCGTACGGTTGAGGTCATGAGTGGGCCGGTCCAGCGCATCCGGCAAGGCCGCCTGGCCATGTGGCTTTCGGGCATGTCCCCCCGCCGCAGGGTGCTCGGCATCGTCGTGGCCGTCGCCGTTCTGGCCGCCGCGGCGGCCGGGATAGCGGCCGGCGCGGGGCATGCTCCCGGCGGTTCTGGCACGGGCAGCACCGGAGGTGGCCAGCAGGCCGCACCGCCGCAGAACCGGCCAGGCCCGGTACTGCTGGTGCCTGGCTACGGCGGCAGCACCTCGTCGCTGGACTCACTGGCCAGCCAGATCGAGGCGACCGGACGGCCCGCCACCGTACTGAACTTGCCCGGTACCGGGACTGGAAGCCTGGTCACCGACGCCGCTCTGCTCAATACCGCGGTTAACAGCGCCATGGCGCACGGCGCCCCGTCAGTTGACGTCATCGGGTACTCGGCTGGCGGCGTGGTCGCGCTGATCTGGGCCAGGCGATACGACGGCTTCGACCGGGCCCGGCGGATCATCACGCTGGGCTCGCCATTTCACGGCACGTCGCTGGCCGCGGCGGCGCAGGCCTTCGTGCCCGGCGCCTGCCCTGTCGCCTGCCAGCAGCTAACCCCGGGTAGCACGCTGCTCGCCAGCCTGGACGTGACCAGCCCGGCTGGGCTGCCACGCTGGCTGTCGCTGTGGACAACCGACGATCAGACCGTCAAGCCGCCAGATTCAGCACGGCTGGCCGGTGCGATCGACGTGCCGGTCCAGTCGGTCTGCCCGGGGGTCAGCATCAGCCATTCGCAACTGCCAACCAACCCCGATGTCACCGCAATGGTGCTGCAGGCGCTCAGCGCGGCGCCGCTGGGAGCGCCGACCTCGGCCGACTGCCGCTAGCGGGCGGCTCAGCTGGTGACGTCCTTGCTGGCGAAATTCGCCCACGCGGCACCGAGGAATACCACGACGTAGACAGCCTGAATCGCGAATCCGCGCTCGATGTCGCGCCACAAGATGGGCTGGCGGAAGAAGTCGAGCCACGCCAGCCAGTACTCGGTCGGCAGATAGGGGCTCACGGACGCGGCTGCGTTGAGTGCGACCAGTACCCCGCTCGCGATCAGCGCCGCCATCGCACCGAGCGCCGCGGCCAGGGAGGAGTCCGTGAGCGTCGACAGGAACAATGCGATGGCACCGACGCCGAGCATCGATACCGCGATGAAGGCGACCGCCCCGACAGTCCTGAGGATGATATCGGCGGGCGTGAGCGGGGTGCCGGACAGCGAATTCGCGATGACGCCCTGGCTGGTGATGCTGCCCGAGGTGAGCGCGATCGGTTTGTCGCCGAACAGCACGATCCCGACGACATAGGACGTGACCGCTACCGCGATAACCGCGAACAGCACATAGGTGACGATCGCGACCAGCTTGGCGACAAGCAGCCGGGTGCGGCCCACTGGCCTGGCTAGCAAGTAGCGCAGCATCCCCGAGCTGGCCTCACCTGCGATCGCATCCCCGGCAACCACGGCGATGGAGATCGGCAGGAAGATCGGCAACACGATCGCGAGGGCGGCAGCCGGGAACAGCGAGCCATTGGACAGTACCGCCGACAGCAGTGCCGGGCCCTGGCCAGGCGGCGGTGCCACATGGGTCACCGCGACGAATATCGCGACCAAGATCGGCAGCCCGCACAGCAGCGCGATCGCTACCCAGCTCCGCGGCCGGCGCGCAAGCTTTGCTAGTTCGACGAGGATCACTGGCTGCTCCGACCGGCCTCAGCATCGCGAGCGTCGCGCGGCGCGGCGCTGCCGTCAGCGACTACGGCGCTGAATCCGCCAGTGGTCAGTGCGGCCGTACGACCGAACCGGTCCGAGCCTGACCCGGTTACCGACAGCACCAGATCCTCTAGCGAGCGCCGTTCCGGGCCGATCTCGCTGACTCGCAGCCCGGCAGCGACGAGTTCCGCGTTTACCAGTGCCACGTCGGCATCCGCCACGACCAGCCGGTCTTCGTCGCGGTGCACGACCCTGCCGTCCAGCAGCGCCACCGCTCGCCCCGCGTCAGGAGTCCGCACCCGCACGCGGCCGGTCGGCCCGCTCAGCACCGCCAGATCGTCCTGCAACACGAGCCTTCCCCGGTCGACCACGCCGACCCTGGTGCAAAGCTGCTCAATCTCGGACAGCTGGTGGCTGGACATGAAGATAGTGGTGCCCGCCGCGTTCAATTCGCCCAGCAAGTCGCGGATCTCGCGGATGCCCTGCGGGTCGAGGCCGTTGGTTGGCTCGTCGAGCACGAGAAGCCGCGGTGAGCGCAACAGGGCGGCCGCCAGCCCGAGGCGCTGGCGCATGCCGAGTGAGTATTTCCGGACCGCCCGGTCATCAACGGCGCCGAGCCCCACCCGGTCCAGCGCATCGTCGACCCGGCGCCTGCGATTGCGGCGGCCGCCGCGCATCCGCGGGCCGGAGGCATCGATCAGCATCAAGTTGGCACGCCCGGACAAGTGCCCGTACGCCGACGGTGCCTCAATCAGCGCGCCTACCTGGGGCAGCACGGCGGAGACGCGCTGCGGCACTGGTAGGCCCAGCACGTCCATGGTGCCGCTGGTCGGATAGACCAGGCCGAGAAGCATGCGCACGACAGTTGTCTTGCCCGACCCGTTCGGGCCGAGGAAGCCGTACCGGTCTCCCTCGCGCACGTGGAGATCCACATGGTCGACGGCAAGTACCTGGCCAAAGCGTTTGGTCAGGCCGGCGGTAACAATCACTGTGATTCCAATAGGCGGGCGGCGGCGTACTCAAGGCGGCTCACGGTGACCGCACCGGTGAGCAGGTAGATCTGCCCGGTCGGCGCGCGAGCCAGCAGCATCGCGATCAGCGGTGTCTGAACGTCGACCGCTGTGCCATCAGCGAGCGTAATCGTTCCGCCGACGCTGCTGACCGCCGAGAGGGCCGCATTACCCTCCTTGGCGGGTAGCGGCACCACAGCGAACCGCGAGAATCCTGCGCCGTATGCCGCGACATCGGACAGGCCCGCCGGGTTGGCGACGCGCTGGATCCAGCCGAGTTGGCCAGGAAGCGGGGGCCCGAACCCGTTCAATATGTTGGTCGCGTCCGGCAGCGAGGTCGTGCTGAGGTCAATTCCGGGGCCTGGCCGCGGCTTCAGCGTTGCGGCGGCTGGCCTCGTCTCGCGAACGTCGAGGAATCGGCTCACTAGCACCGGGGCGGCCTCGCCCTGGCCGAATACCTCTACCTTGACCGGCAGGCCGGTACGCGGATCGGCCCACATCTCGACTGCGCTGATGGTGGACGCTGAGTCCGCAGGCACGAGTCGCAGCCCGGCTGCGTCGAGCCCGGCAACGCGCTGCGACGGCAGCCGGCTGAATCTAGTGGCCTTGCTGGCGAAGCCGACCAGCCTGCGGGCTAGCTCCGGCGGCAGCAGATCCGGTGCCTGCGGCAGGCGCACCGGCTGCGAGCCGACAACCCTGGTGAGCTGGTTGTTCGTGTAGTTCCACAGGTAGGTGCCCTGGCTGGTCTGGTAGATGTCATTCTCCCCCGCGGTGGTGAGCTGGTCGGCGCGCCAGCTGCCAGGCGAGCGGTACCAGACGTACTGGTTCGTGCTGCCGTCGAGCAGCGAGATGACGTTGCTCAGGTCAGGCAGGCTGGGCAAGCCCAGATCCACGTAGCTCTGCGCGTAGCCCTGGTACGGCACGTTCCCAGACGCCGCGATCCGGGCACGCAGCTGTGCCGCCGACAGCGCCGAAGCAGGAACCGGGAGCGCAGCAACCGCCGCGGGAAGTGCGCACAGCACCGCTATCCCCGCCGCAACGACCGCCCAACGGCGGAAACCCTGGCGTCTCAGGAAGGCCATCGGGGCTGACGGAAATCGGGGTCGGGCATGTCAGCTGCCATCAACCCAGGTTACGTCCGCCCGCAGGCGCGACTTGCCTGGGCTGCCCACCCGTTTCGGGTGAGCAATATTTAGTTTGATCTCGAATACTTCGTCATCTAATCTTGTGCCCACGCACTGCCCGCCGGACTGACTGGCATGCCCGGACGAAGGAGGACAGATGGACGACAAGACACCGCATTCGGACATTGCCTGGCGATATGGCAGCTATCCCGATCTGGCAGGGAAAGTCGCCATCGTGACCGGCGGCTCCCGCGGCATCGGCGCAGCCACCGCCGCAGCGCTCGCAGCCAATGGCGCGTCAGTTGCGGTGGTCGGCCGCGACGAGACGGCCATGGCCGCTGTCACGACCGGCATCGGTGAGCGCGGCGGGAAAGCGATCTGGGCCGCCGCCGACTGCACAGTACCGGGCGACCTAGCCCGGATGGCTGCAACCGTCATCAGTCAGCTAGGGCCGCCGGACATCCTGGCAGCCTTCGCCGGCGGCAACGGCATGCCTGTGCCTACCGAGCAGGAAACCCCGGAGCACTGGCGGGAGATCATCGAGACCGACTTGAACTCGGCTTTCTACACGGTGCGCGCGGTGCTGCCCGCCATGACAGAGCGGGGCAGCGGCTCAATCGTCCTGATGTCATCCGCGGCGGCGCGGCAAGCCGCGAAGTCTGCGGCCGGGTACGCCGCTGCCAAGGCCGGCGTGATCGCGTTCAGTCGCCACTTGGCCGGCGAGCTCGGCCCGCGCGGCATCCGGGTCAACTGCGTTGCCCCGTCTGCAACCGAGAACGAGAAGATGCGCGCCTGGATGTCCGCGGATCAGCGATCCGCGCTCGGCGCCAGCTTCCCGCTCGGCAGGCTCGGCCAGCCTGACGACGTCGCCGCCGCCGCGCTGTTTCTGGCGTCCGGCGCATCGGCGTGGATTACCGGGTCAACGCTTGACGTCGCCGGCGGCAAGATCATGCTGTGAGCCGCCCCGCGCCCCGCCGGCACCGGTCCGCCACGGGCCGGCCTCAGAAAGCCGGACCCCGGTCGGCCCGTTCGCCTTGGTCAGCACCGTCACCGCGGCCGGCCGGGCGCGGGCCCGCGCTGCCGCGCGCAGCAGCAGCCCAGCTCCAGGCGTACTCGGGATCCTCCGCCACGGCAGCGGGCTCAGCGAGCAGCAGCGGCCGGAACGTGTCAATCATGACAGCTGTCTCGTCCGTCGAAGTCTTGCCTTCAGCCACGCCGCTGATGACTGCCTCGACCGCACCCGGCTGCGGCCCGTGCGTGAAGCCGGACGGGTGCAGCGTGATCGAACCGAGCCCCACGCCCGAGCCTTTGCGCGCAGAGTAATCGCCAGCCACGTAGTACATCATCTCGTCGGAGTCGACGTTGTGATGGTTGTACGGGATCGGCACGGCCTCCGGGTCAAAGTCCAGTGGCCGCGGGCAGAACGAGCAGATAACGAAGTTGGGCCCTTCAAAGGTCTGGTGCACTGGCGGCGGAGCGTGCGTGCGCTTCACGATCGGTTCGAAATCAGCGATGTTGAAGGCGTACGGGTAGAGGTAGCCGTCCCAGCCCACAACGTCGAACGGGTGGTAGGCGTACGTCAGCCTGGTGAGCCCGCTGGAGTTGCGCA
>Ga0335074_10001943_pt1 | contig 28050 bp, 31 predicted proteins | sample Lox_Sample_23_FD_206715 | JGI IMG/M metagenome (GOLD analysis project Ga0335074, IMG submission 206715) | Soil microbial communities from Loxahatchee National Wildlife Refuge, Florida, United States - Lox_Sample_2.3 | ecosystem: Environmental > Terrestrial > Soil > Wetlands | place: USA...
ACCCCGTCGGCGGTGGAGGCGGGCGTGCGCGCGGTGTTCGGGTTCCCGATGCGAGTCGGTTCGGTGCGACTCGGCGCGCTTAACCTGTACCGGGACGTGCCCGGGCCGCTGACTGGTGAGCAGCATGGAGCTCGGGAGGGCAGGTACAGATGACCAGGGAAGCCGAGCTGGGCCAGTCGCTGGTCGAGATGGCCGACACCCTGGTTGACGATTACGACATTGCCGACGTGCTGACCGGGTGGCCGACCGATGCATCAGCCTGCTCGGCGCCTCCGCCGCCGGAGTGATGCTGGGCTCCCAGCAGGCAGCCTGGGTCTGGTGGCCTCATCCAGTGACGCAGTGCGGCTGCTGGAACTGTTCGAGCTGCAGGCCCAGGAAGGCCCCTGCCTGGACTCCTACCGCACCGGCGAGCCCGTCGGGCGGAGAGCCTGCAGGCCGGGGCCGGGCGATGGCCGAGATTTTCGGCCGCGGCCCTGCAGGCAGGCTTCAAGTCTGTGCTAGCCCTGCCGCTGCGGCTGCGAGAGGCGACCTCGGCGCGCTGAACCTCCTCCAGGGCACTCCCGACCCGATGGCCGAGGCAGACATCATCGTGTCCCAGGCGTTCGCCGACCTCGCCGCGCCCAGCATCACCCACCATCGTGCCAGCGCCGAGGCGCAGCGCCTGAACGAGCAGCTATCGGCCGCCCTCGCCAGCCGCGTGGTGATCGAGCAGGCAAAGGGCGTGATCTCCGAACGCGCAATGGTGGACCTGACGGAGGCGTTCGCCCGGCTGCGGCGTTATGCGCGCGACCACAACCTGCGCCTTACCGATGTCGCCCAGGCCGCAATCGACGGCAGCCTTGATCCCCGCGCGTGGGCCCGGCCACTCCGCCCGGTGCCGTGCTGACCACAAGAAAGGCCGTCGGTTACGTCAACGCTGCGGGCTTGGTTCTGCCGGCCGCCAGAAGTCCGTCAGCAGCCGTTCCCAGGTATGCCCGCGCCCTGCCGCATGTCCAGTTCGTGGTCATCCCCGGTCATGCGAAAGCCCCGGCCCTTCCGCACAGCCTCCGTGCGCGCGGATCAGGCTGGTCGCCTGGGTCCGGAGCGATTAACGCACCCTACTCCTGCCAGCGCGGCGCGCGGTAGCAACCGGGCATTGCCGGACGCGCACAGCAGCCACTGCTTAAGCATGTGGTCGATGCCGTAGTGTGACGGCCTGCGGAAATGCCTCCGGCCTTTTCCGGTAGACGTCTGCCGGAAAAGGCCGGAGGGGTCGTTCTGCGGGCCGCGGAACTGCCAGCGCGGGTCCTAGCTGCCGTTGCTGGCCGCCGTCCCGGGAGCAGGCGCCGGGCGGCGCTCGCGGGGTCGTACCTGGATGCGCTTACCCCGGATCTCCCTGGGCTTGGGCACCAGGATTTGCAGCACGCCGTCCTGGGCGGACGCCTCTATCTTGTCCGCGTCAACATCCCTGGGCAGCGTGATGGAGCGGCGAAACGCGCCGTGTCGGCGCTCGGACCGGTGGACCTGCTCTGCGCTCGCCTCCGTCGCGAGGCGGCGCTCGCCCCGGATCGTCAGCAGCCCGTCCTGGAAGGTCACCTCGGTGTCCTCGGCCCGGACGCCGGGGATCTCGACCATCACCAGGTAGGCGTCTCGGCGCTCGTAGATGTCGACCGCGGGCGTCCAGGCTGTCACGGCGCCCGCCGTGTCCTGGGGTACGGGCCGTCCGTCGCGCCCGGCGATCAGCCGCAGCACCTCACCTTGCGCTGCATGCAGGTCGTCGAATAGATCCCAGCTTGTCGCGGCTGTCATGTGCTTCTCCGTCCGTACGCCGGGCCAGCGGCCCAGGGCGGCACCGGAAGAACATCGCCCTTGTGTGAACAACATTTACCTCCGAGCTACGATGTTCACAGTAGAGTGACCAGCGTTCACAGTCAAGCCCGGCACAGGAGGATGACGTGACAGGCAAGCAGCAGGTTCCGGCCGATGCCGCGCTTCACCCGCTGTGGTTCAACCCGCCATACAAGCCCGGAGTCCCTCGCAGGAGACTCACCCGCGGTCAAGTCGTGTCGGAGGCTTTGGCGCTCGTCAGCGCCGGCGGGGCGGAGTCGCTCACCATGCGCGGCCTGGCTGGCCGCCTCGGCGTGGTGCCGGGAGCGCTGTACCGGCACGTGCGCAGCAAGGAGCAGCTCCAGGATCTCGTCCTGGACGCCGTGCTGGCCGAGATTGACCTCAGCGCGGATCGGTCCCTGACCTGGGCCGAGCAGGTCGTCACCCTGGCCGGCCGACTGCGGACAGTCCTGGAAGATCACCCCGGCATCGCCGCGCTGCTCAAGAGCCGGGACCTGATCAGTCCGCACTCACTGGCCCTGGCCGAGGCATTCCTCACGCCCCTGCACGAGGCCGGCCCGCCAGCCCGCGAGGCCGGCCTGGCCTACCGTCTCGTCTACGACTACACCGTCGGCTTCGCGCTCGGCGACCGTGCCACGGCCGGCGAGCAGCGGCTGCAGGATACCCAGACCAGGCGCGAGTTCACGGCCTTCCTGCGGTCCTTGCCGGCTGACCGGTTCCCCGTGCTGGCCGTGATCGGGGAGCAGGTCTGGGCCAGCGATCGCGACGAGCGGTTCGCCGCCGGTATGGCCTCAATTGTTGCTGGCCTGCGCGCGAGCTGGCGTTCCGCGTGAAGGTCACCGGTCGGCGATCGCAGCCCGGAAGGTCACGATGGAACGGGCGAGTGCGCCTTCTTCGCACCGGCCGCCAGGATGCCGGCGAGTCCTAGTTCGGTAACGCCGGCACCCGCTGGTGTGACCGGCAGGATGGTGAGCAGACGAGCGAACGCGAAGGTAGCGAGCGATGCCGCCCAGGGCACTTGCGCCTCCATCAGGCCCGCGTCGCTCACGCTCGCGAGCACAGTATCCGCGCGGCCAAGGGCTCGCGCCGCGCAGGAGGAGGCCGACTCCAGCAGCCGCGATGACGAGCAACGCCAGGCCGGTAAGGGCGCCGACGAGCACGCCGGCGGATTGGCGGCTGATCCTCATGGTGATCACGACCCCGCCGGAACGAGGTGCGGCCTCCTCGCCTAGGGCCTGGCCGGGTGGGCCCAGCCAGGGCCCGGAGGTTCAGCGGTCGTCGTCCCGCGCTGCCGTAACCGCGGGAGCCAGAGCTCGGCTCGCCGTGGCGGGGCCGGCCACTCCGTCCGCGCTCCGGCGGTGCTGCTCGAGCCGCGCGGCGGTAGGCCAGTGGACATTCGTGGCCCAGCCTGCGCGTTCGAATACCCGGATCAGCTCGGCCGACAGGTCGAGCTGGCCGCGGTCGACGCCGTGCCGCGCGCTCGTCGGATCGGAATGGTGCATGTTGTGCCAGCTCTCCCCGAGGGACAGCACGGCCAGCGGCCAGAGGTTGGTAGCCCGGTCGTGCTTGCGCGTGGTGAAGGGCCTGTTGCCGAGCACGTGGCACAGGGAGTTCACGCTCCAGGTGACGTGCTGTAGCAGGAAGACGCGGACGAGGCCCGCCCACAGCAGTGCCAGCAGTGCGCCCCGAAGGCCGCCGATGGCCCAGCCGACGCCGAATGGCGCCGCCAGCGAGGCGGCGCACAGCGCGGGAAACGCGGCCGAGACTGCTCGCATCGCCGGGTCGGCCAGCATGTCGGGCGCGTAGGCCTGCCGTGATGTCGGGTCGTGGCCGAGCAGCCAGCCGGCGTGAGCATGCAGGACACCGCGCAGCTGGCCGACCGGTCCGGTGCCATACCGGTACGGCGAATGCGGGTCGCCCGGCCGGTCGGAGAACGCATGGTGACGACGATGCACTGCCACCCAGCCCGTCACATCTCCCTGGAAGCTCAGCGAGCCCGCAATCGCCAGGGCAACGCGCAGCGCTGGCCTGGCCGTAAAGCTCCGGTGGGTCAGGCACCGGTGGAATCCTGCCGTCACCCCGAACCCGGTCAGCAGGTAGAAGAATGCTGCCAGGCCCAGATACGCGAATCCGACGCCGCGACCCCACAACAGCCACAAGGCAGCGACCAGACCTGCGAACGGCACGACCACGATCAGCGTCATCACCGTCAGCTGGATAGCTCGCTGCGCCGGCGCCGACGGGGGCACATCGGGAGCGGGAAAAGAGGCAATCCCATCATATTGAACAGGCAAGCCGACGCTCATAGTGGCCTCGCGATCTAGAGATGCAGCAAGGCCGATCTCAAAACGGGCGAGGTCTGGACCAGATCGGAAACTCGTACCGGCTGCCTGAGCGAACATGGCGACCGTACCACACCCGCGGTCCCGGTCCACCTTCGCGCCGAGGCTCCCTAGCTCAGCGGTGGCGGATCAACCCGAGTGTGGCGGCGATGTCGCTCAGCCAGACGCGTGGATCCGCACGTGAGGCCACGACGACCTTGCGTGGCTCGTGGACGGGTCTACCGGGCAGCCATCAAGACACCGATACTGGAAGTAAGTTGCTGGTATTGTCAATCCGGTGTATGGTCCAATATAGGCGCGGGTCTGACCCGCCGCGAGGCGACAGCTATCCGAGGTTAAGCGTTAGTTTCTGCCCCAGGCCTGGTCAGTGCCGGTGGTGTTCCTGGCAGCCAGTATGACGGGCGCAGCCTGGCTGAGGCCAGCGCCGCGCGTTCGCGGCCGTTCCGCCAAACGGCGCGCCGGGACGGCGTTCTTGATAGGCCTAGCGCACATTACGCTCCGATTGGAGTCAGGTGATGATGGACACAGTCATTGGCCGCATCTGTGATCCGGCTTTCGTTACCAGGGCCGAGCGCGGCTCGATTGTCGCCGTCCTCACCGGTGCGCTCGACGCCACGCGCGCACCGGCGCTGCGCGAACAGTGCCTGCACCTGCTTCGTCCGGCCAGCAGCCGGCTTGTGATGGACCTGTCACTAGTGAGTCACGTCGATGCTGGCGGCATGGCGTTCCTTGTCGGCACCGGGCGCCGCGCCCGCCTCCTCGGCGGCTCGCTGCGCCTGGCCGCGGTAACGCCCGCGGTGGGCCGGGCGTTGCGGGTCGCTGGCCTGGACAGGCTGTTTGAGATCTTTCCCACGGTTCAGCTGGCCGTGAGCTGCCCCGCACGTGCATGACTGAAGTGCAGGTCGCGTCAGGTGTCCAGACGGGGCCGGCCGCGACCAGCCTGGCCATCCCCTGGCACTGGCTGACTTCAGGCCCGTTCCGTCGCGGCCTTACTTTGCTGACCGCGGCGCGGCACGCTGACCTGATGCTGCCGACCGCGCCCACCCTGGTCACCGAGAAATGGACCTGCTACTAGGACTGATTGGCCCGCACGGCGGGCCAGGCGCGTACGGTGGGGAGATGAAACCAACGCGCTCCGCTGCCCCGAGGCGGTACCTGCCGGGCAGTCCGTTCAATGTCCCCGTCGTCGAAGAACCTGCTGAGACTTATGAGCCGCGTGATCTGGTGACGCACGACAAGTACGGCCTCGGCAGCGTCCTCGAGGTCGATCACCAGTCCTACGTGCTGGTCGATTTCGGACCATCGCGGGTGCGCGTGGCGCTGCCGTGCGCCAAGCTCTTCAAGTTGTAGCTACGGGCGGCCTAGCGCCGGGCGGCTCACTCGGTCCGAAGAACCGCCCGACCTGGGTTGCGTAAGTGACCAGCAGGCGTCGCTAGAGAGGCTGCACCTGCTCGGCCTGCGGCCCCTTCGGGCCGCGCGTTGCCGTGAACTCGACGCGCTGGTTCTCCAGAAGGCTGCGGTAACCATCAGCCTGGATCGCTGAGTGGTGCACGAAGACGTCGGCGCTGCCGTCGTCCGGTTCGATGAAACCAAAGCCCTTATCAGCGTTGAACCACTTCACCGTGCCCTGAGCCATGTACTTCTCCTGGTGCTAGAACGATCTTCGGGATCGCGTGGCTACGCATCCCGTGGCCGTCGCGACCGCCTGCCGGAGAGATTCTGGCTTGTTCCGCACCAAGGCGCCCGCTGTCAGAATTCGCAGGCGCTGTGACACGTGAACGAACTTCGACTTCAACCACGGCCATTAAACACCATCACCCGACCTGCCTGCACCAGGCCGGTGCTTCAGGGATGATCGGCAGGTTGCTGTGGCTCGCTCCCGGCCAGCAGGGCCAGGACCTCGCCCACCGTTCGTTCCCTGCTGCCCGGCTCGGGCAGCGGCAGGTGCGCCTGGATCTGGTAGCGGTTACGGCGGCCGGTCTTCTCCTTGACGATGTAGCCGGCCTCGGCAAGGTCCAGCACAATCCCGTAGGCGCTGCGCTCGGTGATGCCCACCCGGTCGGCGATGTCACGCAGCCGGATGCCGGGATCGCGCGCGATACACAGCAGTACCTGGGCGTGGTTCGTCAGAAAGGTCCAGCTGGCAGCCGGCATCAGGACGTCTCATCAATTCTGGAAGTAATTTGCTAGTAACCTTGCGCTAGTGTAGCGTACTTCTTGAGTTGTCGGCTTCAGCCGCCCATGGCGGCCAGCACACGGGTTACCGAAGGGGTTGGAGGCCATGGCCAGGTTGGCTCTCGTGCTCATGCCGACAGCCTTGTCAAGGCCGACGAGCGCGGGTGGAGCCAGCCGTGGCTCACTCGATGACGCGCTTATGATCGCCGAGCGGCTGCCTCTCGGGCGCGGAACGATCCTGCTGGGCGGTTTGCGGCGGGCGGCAGCTCGGGCCCCGGTAGTTGTCAGCGCGCTCAATACGCCCGCGCGCGACCGCCGAGTACACGCATACACCAGCGCGGCAGCGGCAACCAGCGGTACGCGGTCGGTGTGACTACCAAATCCGGAGCCCGCGCGGGCGTGGAGATGCCGGCTGGGTCGGGCGGGAGCGACTACGCCCGGCTGTCGCGCGCGGTGAGGCAGGCCGGCCTGATGGACCGTCGGCCGGGCGAATCTGCCTGGCGGATCGCCATCACCGTGACTTTGCTGGCAGTCGGGTGGGTCGCGGTCGGGCTGGTAGGGGACTCGTGGTGGCAGCTCGCGGTGGCCGTATTCCTCGCCGTCATGTTCACCCAGGTCGGCTTCCTCGGCCATGAGGCTGGCCACCGGCAGCTCTGCGCGTCCCGGCGGCTGAGCTACATTCTGGGCATCCTGCTGGGTAACCTCGGCATCGGCCTCAGCTTCGGCTGGTGGGTGGCAAAGCACAACCGTCACCACGCGAACCCGAATACCGAAGGTGCTGACCCGGACATCATGATGCGCGCCCTGGCGATGACGGCTAGCCAGGCACGTCTCAGCCGCGGGGTATTCAGGGTCGTTTACCGGTGCCAGGCATTTCTGTTCTTCCCGATGCTGGTAGGCCAGGCGTTCAGCGTTCACGTAGCCAGCATCCGGGCTCTGTCGAGCCGGACCAGGCAGCACCGGGCCGCTGAGGCTGCCCTGCTCGCCATGCACATGGCCGCCTACCTGGCGGTCGTCTTCCTGGTCATGAGCCCGGCGAAGGCCGTGGCGTTCATCTTCATGCAGCAGGGTCTGTTTGGCGTGTACCTGGGTGCCTCCTTTGCCCCGAACCACAAGGGCATGCCCGTGCTGCGCCCGGAAGACGATCACGACTTCCTTCGCCGGCAGGTGCTGACGTCTCGAAACATTCGCGGCGGCTGGTTCACGGCTTTCGCTCTCGGTGGCCTGAACTATCAGATCGAGCATCATCTCTTCCCGTCGATGCCCCGCTCCAGCCTGCGTCGGTCCCAGCCGCTCATCAGAGAGTTTTGCCGGCTGCACGGAGTGCCGTACTGCCAAGCCACTCTGGTTGGCTCTTACGCTCAGACCCTGCGCTACCTGCACGCTGTCGGCACGGAGGTGCCGGCCTAGCGGCCATCTGCCCGGACGCTTCCCCAGCTCCCAGCACGCTGCTTCGACGGCCCGGCGGTGACGGTCTCTCACCTCGACTCGGTCGCTATTAGGGTCATAGAAGATTTGGTCTGGGGCGCGGACAATCCGGTGCGCGCTCCCGCCAGACCGGAAGGACGTTTGCGGTGGGCGGGATTGAACCCCAGGCACGGTGGCAGGCTTCGGCGTTCCTGGCCGCGGGCTCTTCATCCTTCACTGACTTTTCATGATGGCGGCGCCTGACCTGCTGCCGGCCGCTGCGGACCTTACTGCGGTCGGCAGCGCGGGTCAGGAACTGCCGCACGGCACCACGATCGTCGCGGCGGTGTGCGCGGGTGGCGTCGTCATGGTCGGCGACCGCCGGGTAACAGCGGGCAGCTTGATCACCCAGCGCGACTTCGAGAAGGTGTTTCGCGGTGACGAGTTCTCGTGTGTAGGCATTGCTGGCGTAGCCGGCGTCGCCGTCGACATGGTCCGCCTCTTCCAGGTGGAGCTTGAGCACTACGAGAAACTCGAAGGCCGGTCGCTGTCGCTCGAGGGCAAGGCCAACCGGCTGGCCGGGCTAGTGAAGAGCAACCTTGGCATCGCGATGCAGGGGCTTGTCGCAGTGCCGATACTGGCCGGCTATGAGGAGGAAGCCAGTCGCGGCCGCATCTTTAGCTACACCGCCGACGGTGGCAGGTACGAGGAGCAGCGGTTCGCCTCGATCGGCTCGGGGTCGGTATTCGCGCGTGGCGCTCTCAAAAAGCTCTACCGCGACGACATGACGGTCGAGGACGTCGTACTCGCCTGCATGCACGCGCTGTACGACGCCGCCGACGACGACACAGCGACCGGCGGACCGGACGCAAGCCGGGGGATCTTCCCGGTAGTTGCGACTGTGACCGCCGATGGCTTTGAGCGGCTGGCGGACCAGGAGGCGGGCCGCTATGCCCTCGCGGTAGTGAACGAGCGCAAGCAGTTTCCTGACGGGCCAGCTGCCGCGATCAGGCAGATCTACTCCTGAGCCACCGTGGAAACCCAGGACCGATCGCCGTCGACCGCACCACGTTCGCCCGCACGGTTAAGCGCCCTGCAATTGAGGCGGAGTCGTCAGCGCCGGACGAGCCGGCAACGGCTGCGCCGCGTCACTACTGAGCAGCGAGGCGGGTCGCGGCCGGCTGGGCGCCCGGCTACTCACTCGGGCGACCGCGGCCGCGGAGCTGCCGCTGCTGATCCCTGGCTTGCGCGCAGCAGGTGCTCGACCGCGATCGGCAACTCGCGGGCCCGGTAGCCGGTGGCGTTATATACCGCGTTGGCGATCGCCGCAGCGGCACCGACCTGGCCTATCTCCCCGACGCCCTTGACACCGAGCGGTCCGGTGATCGGGTCGTCGACTTCGACAAGCTCGACGTCCACATCCGGCGCATCGGCATTCACCGGGACCAGATAGTCGCCGAGGCTCGTGTTAGCCCATCGGCCCGAGCTGGTGTCCATCCTGGTGCCTTCGAGCAGCGCCTGGCTCATCCCCCAGAGCATGCCGCCCATCAGCTGGCTGCGCGCCGTCATCGGATTCAGCACTCGGCCCGGCGCGAACGCGCCGGTCAGCTGCCGGACCCTGATGAGACCGAGATCGGCGTCAACGGCCACCCTTGCAAACTGAGCGCCGAAGGTCAGCAAGCCGTACGGCGTGTCTAGTGGCGGCGGGTCCCAGCTGCCGATGGCCTCGGCGTCGGCCATGAAGTGGCGCCGCATCAGGTCGCTGTAGCTTTCGCCGGTCCCGCTGTCACCGGCCAGCGTCATCCGGCCGTCAGCCACCGCGACCCCGCTCGGGTCCGCGCCGTGCAGCGGCGACTGGCTGTCGCTGATGGCCAGCGTGATCAGCTGGTCTCGCACGGACGTAGCGGCATTGTGGACGGCAGCGCTCATCATCATCGCGCCGTTGGACCCGACCGGAGAGCCGGCCGTCGGCAGATCCGTGTCGCCGAACTCGAAGCGGACGTCCCGCAGGCCGATGCCGAGGCCGTCGGCCGCTACCTGCGTCATGACCGTGGCGGCCCCGGTGCCGAACTCCTGGGTGGCGGTCTGCACAATCGCGGTGCCGTCGGCGTACAGGTGGGCGCGGGCCCGCTGAGTGTGCATGAAGAAGGCGACCGGGTACCCGGCCGTGGCCATCCCCGTGCCGATGAGCCAGTTGCCGTCCCGCTGCGATCGCGGCTCCGCCCCGTGACCGGCCCAGCCGAACCGGCGGGCTCCGCGCTCGAAGCATTCTCGCAGGCCGTAGCTGGACCAGGGGTTGCCGGTAGTGGGCTCGACCTCGCTGATATTCCGGAGCCGCAGCTCGATCGGATCCACGCCGAGTTCGCTGGCGAGCTCGTCAACCGCGCACTCAAGCGAGAAGACGCCGAGAGTCTCACCAGGCCCGCGAGTGAAGGTCGGCGTCATCGTGTTACCGCGCACGAGCCGGTGGATGCCCTCGAAGTTCGGGCAAGCGTACAGCTGCGAGGCGACGCCGAACGCAGGCTCCGCCCAGTCGTCGAACGGCGACGTCAGAGAGATCTTGTGGTGCCGGATTGCGGTGAGCTTGCCGTCCCGTGTTGCGCCGAGCTCGACCTGCTGCTGTTGCTCCTCGCGGTGCCCGCAGGAAGTGAAAACCTGGTCGCGCGGCACCGCTAGCCGGACGGGCCGGCGGACATACTGCGCCGCTAGCGCCGTCAGCGTTACATGCGGCCAGACCATCGCCTTAGAGCCGAACGCTCCGCCGACATAGTGCGTCAGCACCCGGATCTTCGACGGCGAGATGCCCAGCAGCGCGGCCACGGTGAGCTGGACGGCCTTGATGCCCTGGCAGGAGTCATAGAGAGTCAGCTGGTCACCGTCCCACGCCGCGGTCGTCGTCGGCGGCTCCAGCGCGTTGTGGTGGTTGGCGGCGAACCGGTACGACGCCTCGATGCGCAGGTCTGCGGCTGCGAGCCCGGCCTCCGCGTCCCCGCGCCTGAAGCTGGCCGGCATCAGCCCGCCGAACAGCTTGCCGGGTTCGTAAGCGTCAGTACGGCCCTGGTCGATCGCGGTGACCGATGACGACTCGGCATAGCTGACTCGGACGAGTCTGGCGGCGTGCTGAGCACGCTCCAGGCTGTCGGCCACCACGACCGCGACCGGCTGGCCGGCGTAATGCACGACGTCGTCCTGCATCGGGAAGAACGTCTCACCGGGCGCTGGGCCGCCGACCAGCGATGGCAGCAGCGGCACCCGGTTGACTTTCGGCAGGTTGCGGTGAGTCAGCACACCTGCGAGACCACCTGCCCGTTCGGCGGCGGCAGTGTCGATGGCGGTGACCCGGCCGCTGGCGATACTTGCGCCGACAATCTCGGCGTATGCCAGGTCAGGCAGGACGATCTCGCCGGAGTACTGCGCTGATCCGGTTACTTTCGACGGGCCCTCCACCCGCGTGATCTCCTGCCCTATCGCCCCGGTCATCGCGTGCCTCCGGCAGTGAGCATGTCAAGCGCCCGGACCACTGCCCGCTGTGCAAGCTCGACCTTGAACGCGTTCAGCGGCCGCGGCCTGGCGGCTGCCAGTTCCCGCCTGGCGGCAGCCGTGAAGCTTTCCGCCCTGGCGGGCTGGCCCAGCAGGCTCTGCTCGGCGGCCCGCGCCCGCCACGGCTTGGTCGCGACGCCGCCAAGCGCGAGCCTGATCTCCCTCACGACGCCGTCCTCAGTCCGCATCGCAGCTGCAACGGAGACAAGCGCGAACTCATAGGACTCGCGGTCCCGGAACTTCAGGTACACCGACGTTCGAGCGGCCGGCGCTGCCGGCACCTCGATCCAGGTGATCAGCTCGCCGTGGTCGAGCGGATGCTCGCGGCCCGGCGTGTTACCGGGCAGCAGGAAGAAGTCGTCGACTGGGATCGACCGCTCGCCCGTCGGCCCGCGCGTGTGCACGATCGCGTCCACAGCCACCAGCGCGACCGCAACATCGGACGGATGAGTGGCGATGCACTGATCGCTCGTCCCCAGGATCGCGTGCCCGCGGTTGAACCCGTCAAGCGCGGCGCAGCCACTGCCCGGATCGCGCTTGTTGCACCTGGACGTGGTGTCACGGAAGTAACTGCAGCGCACGCGTTGGCACAAGTTGCCACCGAGTGACGCCATGTTGCGCAGTTGCGCGGAGGCACCGAGCAAGAGGGCCTGCGAGATCAGCGGAAAGCGCGCCGCAACGCCTGGCATGGCCGCGACGTCGCTCATCCGGGCGAGCGCCCCGATCCGGAGACCGCCGCCCGGCAGCTCCTCGACCGCGTTCAGCGGCAGGTCGTTAATGTCAACCAGCAGTCCGGGACGCAGTACGTCCTGCCGGACCAGGTCGACCTCCGTAGTCCCGCCCGCCAGAAATGCGCCATCCCGGTGGTCGCGGACCGTTGCGATCGCGCTGTCAACGTCGGTTGCCCTGGCATAACTGAGTGGACGCATCTGCCTCACCTGCCGCTGGCGGAGTCGCGGACCTCCCGAATGGCGTCGCGGATGTGCGGGTAAGCCGCGCACCGGCAGATGTTGCCGCTCATCCACTCGCTGATCTCAGCGTCATCGCCGGCGTGGCCCTCGCGGAGCAGGGCCACCGCAGACATGATCTGGCCGGGCGTGCAGTATCCGCACTGAAAAGCGTCGCGGCCGATGAAGGCGGCCTGCATCGGGTGCAGGTCGTCGCCGGTGGCCAGCCCTTCGATCGTGGTGACCTCCCGGCCTTCGCAGGTCATCGCGAGCGTCAGGCAGGCCAGCACCCGGCGGCCGTCGACCCAGACCGTGCAGGCACCGCAAGCGCCCTGGTCGCACCCCTTCTTGGATCCGGTCAGGCCGAGATGCTCGCGAAGGGCGTCAAGCAGGCTGACCCGTGGCTCGATAGACAGGTCGTGCCGCTGTCCGTTGACGGTCAGCGACGCTGGTGCCGCTTCTGGCCCTCGCAGCTTCAGTCGCGAGACGACGTCCATTCCCATGCCATCTGCCCCCTCAGATCGCCTGGTTTGACCGTGCTTGTCGCGCCTGATTTTGACCGTGCTTGCCCTACCCGGCACTTGCCGCGCCGAATCATGATCTGGTTGCCCGTCGACGACGCCGCCGAGCTGCTGCCAGCCGACCTCCGATCGCTACATGCCGTCCATCTCGCGACTGCCCGAAGTCTGCGGCATGACCTGGGAACGATAATCACCTGGGACGCGCGGATGGCCGCGGCCGCCTCCTGGTTCGGTCGTCGCGTCGCGGCCCCGCGATAAGCCCCGGCCGCCGCGAGCGAGATCCAGCGCATGATCATCGGGAGCCTCCGGTCACCGGGCTTGGCCTGCGGCCTGACTCACCGCGGCCTGGATTGGCTGGCAGCTCTCCTGCATCTATAGCTATGAGATCTATGAGCCCGCCCTGAGCCCGAGTCCCCCGAAGACCAGTGGCTGGACCATAGTGATGCGAGGTCCGTATACCGACCCGGTCAACGGCGAGGGCATCATCCTGACGATGGCCGTGGTGGCCGTGGTGGCCGTGATGGCCGTGATGGCCGATGGACGAGCACGGCGACGGGAACCCGCCGGGCATCTGGTCTGCCGGGCCCGGCCTGTACGCCTATATGACGTACTTCACCAGTCCGAACGCCGCCACCGAGGCAGCCGCTTTCGCTGCGGCGCTGCCGGCGGGCTGCAAGGCCGAGATCACGGTTCTCGTGCGCGGCCCGTGGGAGGACCCGGACGACGGAGACGAAGTGCTGCGACCGCTCGCGACCAGGCACGGCGGCGACTATGACTCGTGGGAAGAAATGCCCGGCTAGCGTGGCAGTGCTTACCTGGGAAGCAGCTGGAACCCGGTTACCTCGTCAACGCGACGGCGGCGTCCGCGGCCGAGGCGAACAACTGCCGGCGCGCCGAGTTGGCCGTCATCCACCCACGGTGCTGCCACTCCCGGCCGGCCAGCGAGTCTCCGGCCATCACCACCGCGCCGAACGGGATGGAGCGGTAGCGCGCGATCGCTATCAGCGCGGCCGCTTCCATCTCGACGACGAGACACCCTTCTTCCACCCGACGTGAGACTCGGGCCCGGGTCTCGCGGTAGATGGCGTCCGTCGTCCAGCTCAGGCCGCGCGTCGTCTCCACGCCGGCGGCGCTAAGCGCGTCGGCCAGGCTCTCAGCCGGACCCGGGTCAGCGGAGACGACCCGGCCGGCCGGCAGGTAGTGGAAGGACGTGCCCTCGTCCCGCACAGCGCCGGTCAAGATCACCGCGTGCCCCATCACCAGTTCCGGTACCAGCGCCCCTGCCCCACCGCAGGCGATGACTCCGCGAACTCCGCGGGCAATGACCTGCTCGAGCATGGCACCAGCCAGCGGCGCCCCGACTCCGGGATGGAACACGCCCAGCCGTACACCCCGGTGCTCGATCTCCCACAACGATGCCGGACCCATCTCGCTGTGCAGGCGACACACTGGCCTCGCGTCCTGACGGCCGGAGAGTTCCTCGACGACGTCACGGAAGAAGCACGCCACGGCGGCAGCGGGCGCGTCGACCGGACGGATCAAGCGGCTCGGCTCAATGACCGCCTCACCGGTCAGATCCTCGTCCTCAAGTAGCGGCAGTCGCCCGCGATCAGCCGGCCCAGACAACCTCTGCACCTCCCGCGCCGCCCTCGTCGCCTGCTTTAGCATCGAGCACGCGATTACCAGCAAGGAAGCCGGGATCGTCGCGCTGCCGGCCGCGGCCGTATTCGAGGTCAGCGGACGCGCTCTGGTACAGGCACTTCGCCGCCACCATCTCATCCACACCGCACTTCCGGTGCTGGCCAATTTCCGTGCAGCTACGTGTCCGCGGCTCGCCTTCGCCCGCGCTGCAGCCCAGCTGGCCTTCCCAGGTTGGTCGCGCATGCACGGGAATAGTTCGTGAACAGAACGTTGCCGATCTCAGGATCAGTTCGCGGGCCTGCCAGGATGTCGGCGTGCTCACCGCTGACGACCCGCGTCGGCCGGCCCTAGTGCGCCGTGGCTTCATCCTGGAGTACCTGACGCTTGGCTGGAACGTCGCCGGCATCGTGGTTCTTGCGATCGCCGCGATCGCCGCCCGTTCGGTCGCGCTGGCCGGGTTTGGCCTGGACTCACTGATTGAGATCGGCGCCTCCACGGTCGTCATCTGGGAGCTGTCCGGCAGCAGCGAGAGCCGGCAGCGCCGCGGCCTCAGCATGATCGCCTATGCCTTCGCCTCGCTTGCCATCTACCTGCTCATTCAGTCCACCCTGGTACTCGCCACCGGCTACCACCCGCGACACTCACCGCTTGGCATCGCCTGGACTGCCGTCACCGCCGTTGCCATGTTCGCTCTCGCGGCAGGGAAAGCCCGGACCGGCCGGAACCTGGACAACCCGGTCTTGCGCACTGAGGGGCGGGTCACGACCGTCGACGGCATCCTCGCCGTCGCCGTCCTGCTCGGGCTGGTTCTCAACGCGACGGCCGGGTGGTGGTGGGCCGACCCCGCCGCCGGATACGTGCTGGTGTACTACGCCGCGCGCGAGGTCCGCGAGATCCTCTTCGGGCGTCCGTAAGCGAGAATGCCGGCACCGAGCCGCTTTGGCGGACAGGCCGGCCGGGCACCATCGCGCGACTGGCAGGCAACGCGCTCGGCTACTGCATCGCGTGCCGCAGGTAGGCGGCCGTCGCCCGCTCGCTAGCCGCGACGTGCTGAGCGGCCGGGCGGAGGCGCAGTTCGTGATAGCGACCGAGCGCCGCCGGTATCTCGGCGGGCAAGGTGATCGCCATCATCACCTCCGTCAGCGCCGCCACGTCCTGCAGCCCCTGCCTGAATCCGCCGCCGACCATCGGACTGGCAGCGTGCGCAGCGTCACCGGCCAGGGCGGCCCGGCCGCGCGCCATCCGCCTGGGCTCGTAATGCACGATCGGTGTGCCGAATACCTTCCCCTCGCGCAGCGCCAGCTCCAGCGCCTCGCGCCACGGGGAAGGCCAGTTCGCCGCGGCAAACTCTGCAAGGCGCTCGCGGACCGGATCTGGAAGCGTCCCCCGCGCCAGGCTGCCGTGGATTGTCTCCCCTTCCAGCAAGCCCCTGTCCCGGAGCAGCTCGGCCTGCTGCGGGTCATGGCTCGGCACGCTGCCTACTGGCAACCGTGGATTGAGTGAGGCGTAGCCCTACGTCGCGCGCGTTACGGCCGCTTGCCGACGGTCAGCAGCACGGAGGAGTCCTGCAGGGCCTGCAGGCTATGCGGCGCGTCCGGGACGATGAGCAGGTCGCCTTCCCTGCCTTCCCAGGTCTGGTCAGACGCGGTGAGGAGTACCCGACCGTGCAGCACGTAGATACTGGCCTCGCCCGGGTTGGCATGCTCGGCGAGCGCTGCATCCTTGATCATGGAGATGACCGTCTGCCGCAGCACCTTCTCGTGGCCCCCGACGACGGTCTCCGCGGTACGGCCTCCGTCGGCGCTGGCCGCACGTTCCAGCAGTTCCCGGGCCAGTGCGTCCAGGGACAGCTTTTGCATGGCGCCCTTCCTCAGCTTGGTCAGTCAGCAGGTGACGAGGATATGCGCCGCGGGGTTGGGCTGAAACGGCGGCCTACGCTGGCTCAGCCGACGTCCAGCTGCCGCAGGCTGCAGCCGCCGAGGTACGGATCGCCTGCCTCGGTAATCCCGGCACTGAAGGTCTCGGTGCCTGCGACCAGGCCGTCGACATGCAGCCGCGGTCCGGCTCCGCCGATCCTGACCCCCGGCGGATGCACGGCGACGGTGCCCGCGGGCACGTCCACCATCAGGCCAAGCAGCCCCTCGACGAGTGCGCCGGCTGCGGCAGCAGACCACGCCTGCGGCCGGCATGCCGCCGGGTACGGCGTCGGCCACTGGCCAGCGTCACCGGAGAACAGCTCCGGCAGTCGCCAGCCAAATCCCGCGGCCGCCGAGAGCAGGCCGTCCGCCAGCGAGGCCGCGGTCTTCGGATGACCAGCCCGGAACAGGCCGCGGACGACGATCGCGGTGTCGTGGCTCCAGACTGATCCGCAGTGATAGCTCAGCGGGTTATAGCCGGCGTCTCGCGCGGACATCGTGCGAAGCCCGAACCCTGAATCTATGTCGTCCTCGCCGAGCCGGTCCGCCACCAGCGCCTCCTCGTCCGGCGTCAGCAGCCCGGTGCCGAGCAGGTGGCCGATGTTGCTGGTGAGGGAGTCCACGGGCTGCTTTGCGCCATCGAGCGCGAGCGCCGGGTACCCGTTGACCCAGAACCTTTCGCGAAACGTGGCCGCGAGCGTCTCCGCCCACTCGCGCCAGCGCTGCCCGCCGGGCACGCCGAAGTAGTCCAGCAGGTCGGCACCGTGGACCGCGGCTTCGTGTGCGTAACCCTGGACCTCGCACAGCGCGATAGGCGGAACCGCGATGCTGCCATCGGCAAACCTGACTCCGTCCCGGGAATCCTTCCAGCCCTGGTTCGACAGCCGGTGCCCTCCGCTGGCAGGGACGTACTCAAGCAGGCCGTCCCCGTCAGAGTCGCCATAGCAGGGCAGAAACTCCAGTGCCGCCCCGAGGTTCGGCAGCAGGGCAGCGACCTGGTCGTCCGGCATGCCGGAGCGCCAGGCGTCATGCAGCAGGCAGACCCACAGCGCAGTGCTGTCGATGGACTCGTAGCTGACAAAACCGCCGCGCCGCAGCTCGTGCGGGATCTTGCCCGGAGCCTCGGCAATCACGGGGTTCTCCCTGGTTCCCTGAAGTGCCGCCAGCGTCCGCAGCGTGCCCGCGGCGAGCTGCCAGCCGAATGGCAGCAGCAAGCGCGCCGCCCACACGCTGTCCCGGCCGAACAAGGTGAAATACCACGGCGCTCCGGCGGCAAGGAAGATGTCGCCCGGCGCGCCTGGCGTCGTCATCTTCAGCGCGTCCGCGTCGTCGAGCGACCGTGCCAGCAGAGCGGGCAGCCGGGTATCGTCGGCCATCGCCGAGACGCGCCACGGCGGCGAGGACGCAGGAGCAACCGCGGCAGCCCCGTCGCTCACGCAGAGGTGCCAGCTAACCTCGTGCACGCCGCGGCCGTCGAGCCGCACCGGCCAGCTCAGGACGGCTGCGGTCCCGTCGTCTGACAGCGACACGCTCGCGCCGGCCGCGGTCAGCGTTACACGTACGGACTCGTTTTCCCAGCTCAGCATCGCCAAAGCGGTCGGCCGGGCACGCACAAGGGCAGGCGCGGCAGGACGACCGGACTTGATCTGCGGCACGTCAGCCAGGTCGGCTGCCACCGTCAGCGACAGCACGGTGTGAACCGGCGTGCCGGAGAACGAGCTGAGCCGGATACGCTCGCTGACCTCGCCGGCGGTCACGGTGCGCTCGCGGTCGACCTGAACCTTCGGATCGGCAGTCCAGTCGTCGCCGAGCGCCCGCGCGACACCGGTAAACCGCGCGGTCTGCGCGCCTGTGATCCCGCCGCTGACCGGGCCGGGCTCGACACCGCCGACCGTGAGGACCGCCGCGGAGAGCACCCGGACGTCCGCGTGCAGAACACCCTGGGCGCCCAGCGCCCGGATCTGCCCGCTGGACTCGCCCAGGACCGTCGTCGGTGCGCTCAGCGTGGTGACCAGGTCATGCAGCCAGGGCTGGTCAGGTGCGGACATCAGGGACCTTCGGCCAGAGCTTGACAAACCATCATTGATACGTGCATGTTAGCACTTTGAACGATCAAAGTCCCTGCCTCCTGTTCGTGGATCAAGGAGGCAAAGGTGCTACCTAGAGCGTTGGGGGGCGGTCCTTCAGGAGCTGGACGCCGTCCCACCATCGCCAGCGTGGCCAGCGCGGCTGGCGTCTCCCGGCAGACCGTCTCGAACGTCATCAACGCGCCGCACCGGGTGAGTGAGCGGACGCGGCGGCGGGTGGAGAGGGCCATCGCGGAGGCGGGCTACCGGCCGCTGAAGGCTGCACAGGCACTGCGGACGCGCAGGTCCAACCTCATCGCCGTCGGAATCACCGCGGCCAGCGGCACCAGGAACCTGCTGATCGAGGACTTCCTGCATGCTCTGACGCAGGAGGCTCAGCGACGCGGATATCGGATCCTGCTGGTCACCGGGACGGACGACGCGTCCGAGATGATGGCCTACGGCGAGCTCCTCAGCGACTACGACATCGACGCTCTGGTGCTCACCGCCACGCACCGCGGGGATCAGCGCATCCCGTGGCTGCAGAGCAAGGGCACTCGGTTCGTCACGTTCGGCCGGCCCTGGGGGACCAAGGGCATTCACCCATGGGTGGACGTCGACGGTGCCGGCGGTGTCCGCGAGGCCACCGAGCACCTGATCGAGGCTGGCCACGGGCGGATCGCCTTTATCGGCTGGCCCGGCGGCTCCGACGTCGGCGAGGACCGCTTCTCCGGCTGGGAACAGGCGTGCCGAACTGCCGGGCTGCCCCTGTCGGGGCTATCCCGCCGCACTGAGGACCTGCTCGAGCGAGGGCGGCAGGCCTGTGCCAGCCTCCTTGACTCGCCGAAGCCGCCGACAGCCCTCGTCTGCGCCAGCGACACCCTCGCCGTCGGCGCATGGGCTGAGGTCACAGCGCGCGGCGGCCGGCCTGGCCGGGATGTCGCCATCATCGGATTCGACGACTCGCCGACCGCTGCGATGATCGGGCTCAGCAGCGTCGCACAGCCCCTCGCCGCGGTGGCCGCGGTGTGCGTCGACGGCGTGCAATTCCCCGGCCGCCCAGCGGGCGCGAGCAGCACGAGGCCGCTCCAGGTTCTCCTCGCGCCCAGGCTTATCGTCCGGGCTTCCGGGTGACCATGCGCACCCGCGCGCGGAACCCGAGTGCGCGACGATAAGAGCATGGCAGCTGAGGAGTTCACCAACGCGCATCCGGCGCTCGCGGAGTTCTGGCATCCCGTGGCGCTGTCCTCGGAGGTCGGCCGGGAGCCCGTCGCCGTCCGCCTCGGCGGTCAGGGCTGGGCACTGGCCCGCTTCAGTGACGGGATCGCCGCGTTTGCCGACGCATGCCCGCACCGCAGGGCTCGCCTGTCCGCCGGTCAGCTCGCCGGCGGCACACTGCAGTGCACCTACCACGGCTGGCGCTTTGCCCGCGACGGCAGGTGCGTGGAGATCCCGGCGCTCGAAGACACCGCGGTGCTCCCGGAGCGGGCCACGCTGAGCCAGCCGGCCGGAGTGGCCGAGCAGGATGGCATGGTGTGGCTTGCCCCGAAGCCGCCGCGCGCTCCCATCCCTGATCTGCGTCCGGAACCGCGCCCGGAGGCACCCCTCGGCGGGGACGGGATCGCGACGGTGTTCCTCCCGGTCGTCGAGGTGGAGGCGAACGCAGCGCTCCTCATCGACAACTTCCTCGACGAGGCGCATTTTCCGTTTGTCCACGCGGCCACGATCGGGGGTGCCGGGCCGGAACCCATCCCGCGCGCGGAGATCGACCGCCGCGACCTGTCGTTCACGGCCGTGCGCGAGCACACGTTCACCAATCTCAGCGATCCGGCGGTGCGTGACGGCACCCGGCCGGCGATCCAGCGCCGCCGGATGACCTACCGGTACCAGGCTCCGCTGACCGCGACCTTGCTGCTGGAGTTCCTCGATGCCGACGGGTGGCTCTTCCTCACTTTCACGGCCCAGCCCGCGGACGAGCGCCGCTGCCGGCTGTACCAGACAGCGACGGGCCCAGGCCTCGCGGACCCGGAACAGGCCGAGAGCGCCGTCAAGTACGAGATGTCGATCCTTGAAGAGGACCTGGACCTGCAGCGCCGGGCCCTGTCCGGACTGGAGTTCCCGCTCGACCTGGCCGCCGAGCTGCACACCAGGGCCGACCGCGTATCGGTCGAGTTCCGCCGCGTCCTCGCCGCGGCCATCAGCGGCTGAGGCCGTACCGGGCCGGGTCCAAATACCATGCCGGGGTATAGTAGTCATTGACAATGGCCGACGGGCTGGAGGACGCAGTGCGTGGATACAGCCAGCACAAAGACGACTACCTGGCTCGGCTGCGCCGGATCGAGGGCCAGGTCAGGGGCCTGGAGCGGATGGTCGACCAGGACAAGTACTGCATCGACATCCTGACCCAGGTCTCGGCCGTGACCAGGGCGCTGCAATCGGTTGCACTCGGCCTGCTCGATGAGCACCTGAGCCACTGCGTTACCCAGGCGGTCGCCGAGGGCGGCGACGCCGCCGGGGCCAAGGTCCGCGAGGCCTCGGATGCGATAGCGCGGCTGGTCCGCTCCTGAAACCAGCCGTGACCGCTCGAGAGGAATCGGATGATAGCGACAACTTACGCGGTGACGGGGATGACCTGCGAGCACTGCGTCCGCGCCGTCAGCGAGGAGCTGACCAGGCTGGGCGGCGTCACCGCCGTGTCAGTCGAGCTCGTGCCGGGCGGGCAGTCCGCGGTCACGGTCACCAGCGATGCGCCGCTGGCGGCCGGCGCGGTCAGCGCAGCGCTGGACGAGGCCGGCGACTACCGGCTCACCAGCGGCTGACCAGGCAGAAAGGAGCGGGAGAGTGACCACCGTTACCGGTGACCCAACGGTGGAAACGCCTGCACTCCAGGACGGTGCCGTCCGTACCGTGGACCTGGCGATCGGCGGGATGACCTGCGCGTCGTGCGCTGCGCGGATCGAGAAGAAGCTGAACCGCCTGGACGGGGTCACCGCGACCGTCAACTTCGCCACCGAGAAGGCGCGAGTGAGCGCTCCGCGCACCGTCGCGCCCGAGGATCTTGTCCGGGTGGTGGAGCAGGCCGGATACACGGCAACGCTGCCGGCCCCGCGCCATGGCGAGCCAGCGGCAGGCCATGGTGCAGGAAAGGCCGGGCAGCCGGACGAGGTCGGCTCGCTGCGACAGCGGCTGGCGATCTGCGCCGCGCTGACCGTGCCGGTGCTGGTGCTCGCGTTCGTGCCCGCGCTGCAGTTCCGCTACTACCAGTGGCTGTCCCTCGTTCTGGCGACACCGGTCTGGGCCTGGGGCGCATGGCCGTTCCACAAGGCCGCCTGGGCCAACGCCCGGCACGGGACGGCGACGATGGACACCCTGATTTCGACCGGTGTCACCGCCGCCTACCTGTGGTCGCTGTACGCGCTGTTCTTCGGCTCCGCCGGCACGCCCGGCCTCCGCACCGGCTTCGCGCTGGTCGCGCGCGACGCGGTGGCGAACGCTACCTATCTGGACGTGGCCGCCGGAGTAACGGTGCTGGTCCTGGCCGGGCGCTACCTGGAGGCGCGAGCCAAGCGCCGGTCGGGGGAGGCGCTTGCTGCGCTCCTGTCGATGGGAGCCAAGGACGTCGCGGTGTTGCGCGGCGGCGCCGAGATCCGGGTGCCAGTCAGCCAGCTTGCCGTGGGTGACATGTTCGTCGTCCGACCTGGTGAGAAGATCGCCGCCGACGGTGTCGTGGCGGACGGCAGCTCGGCGGTGGATGCGTCGATGCTGACCGGCGAGCCCGTTCCGGCAGCAGTCAAGCCAGGCGATGAGGTGACCGGGGCGACAGTCAACGGCAGCGGCCGCCTGGTGGTGCGGGCGACCAGGGTAGGCGAGCACACCCAGCTGGCACAGATGGCCAGGCTGGTGGAGGACGCCCAGAGCGGGAAGGCGGCGGTGCAGCGGCTGGCGGACCGCGTCTCTGGTGTCTTCGTTCCCCTGGTGATAGGGGTCTCGGTCGTCACGCTAGTCGCCTGGCTGGCGGCCGGCCAGCCGGCCGTGGCAGCGCTCAGCGCTGCGGTGGCCGTGCTGATCATCGCCTGCCCCTGCGCTCTCGGGCTGGCTACGCCGACCGCACTGCTGGTCGGCACCGGCCGGGGCGCCCAGCTCGGAATCCTGATCAAGGGCCCGGACGTGCTGGAGTCCACGAGGAAGATCGACACTGTGGTGCTGGACAAGACCGGCACCGTCACTACCGGGCGGATGAGCCTGGTCGACGTGATTCCCGTGGCCGGCCAGGATGCCACGGAGCTGCTGCGGCTGGTGGCGGCCGTGGAAGATGCTTCCGAGCACCCGATCGGCGCGGCGATCGCCGCAGCCGGGGTGTACCGGCTGCAGGCGAGCCTGCCCGCCGTGACCGGGTTCGCCAGTCATCGGGGGCGGGGCGTGTCGGGCGTTGCCGAGGGGCACGCGGTGGTGGCCGGGCGGCGTTCCTGGCTGGAGCAGGAGTGGGCGCTGGCAGTCCCATCCGCCCTGGCGGAGCGGGCTCAGCAGGCCGAGTCCTCCGGCCAGACAACGGTGTTCGCAGGCTGGGGCGGCCGCGTCCGCGGCGTACTGGTGGTGTCCGACACGGTCAAGCCCACGTCAGCCGAGGCGATCGCTGAGCTGCGCCGCCTGGGCCTGCGGCCGGTGCTGCTCACCGGCGACAACTCTCGCGTTGCTGCGGCGGTGGCGGCCCAGGTCGGCATCGAGGAGGTCATCGCCGGAGTGCTGCCGGCCGGCAAGGTGCAGACGATCAGGGAGTTCCAGGCCGCTGGCCGGGTGGTGGCGATGGTCGGCGACGGAGTGAACGACGCGGCCGCGCTGGCCCAGTCGGACCTCGGCCTGGCGATGGGTACCGGCACCGATGTCGCGATCGAGGCATCCGACCTGACACTCGTTCGCGGCGACCTGCGCGCCGTGCCCGAGGCCATCGCACTGTCCCGCCGTACCCTCCGCATCATCGAGGGCAATCTGTTCTGGGCATTCGCCTACAACGTGGCCGCGCTGCCGCTGGCCGCGCTGGGTTTCCTCAATCCGCTCATCTCCGGCGGAGCGATGGCCGTCAGCTCAGTCTTCGTGGTGTCGAACAGCCTCCGGCTGCGCCGGTTCGCGAGCGCTCCTCAGCTTCCAGCTCTGCCTGCGCCTTCCGCAGTTGCTGCTGTGCGTCAGCGCCAGGGACCGGGTAGCGAGGGTCGAGCTCGATGAGTGTCTTCGCGATCACGGCCGCGGCACAGATCCGGCTGAACCACTTGTGGTCCGCCGGCAGCACGTACCAGGGTGCCCACGCCGTGCTGGTATGCGTGAGCATCTCGGAGTAGGCGAGCTGGTACTTGTCCCAGTACTGGCGCTCGGCGATGTCGGCGGCGGAGAATTTCCAGTTCTTCTCCGGCTGGTCGATCCGCTGAAGGAAGCGGGCTCGCTGCTCCTGTCTCGACACGTTGAGGAAAAGCTTGACTAGCTGGATCCCGTTGTCGGTCAGGTACCGCTCCCAGTCGTTGATCTCCCGGTACCGTCGCTGCCAGACGTCCTCATGCCGCTTGGCGGCCGCGGGGATCTTCTCCCGCCCCAGGTACTCCGGGTGCACCCGGACGACGAGGACCTCCTCGTAGTGCGACCGGTTGAAGATGCCGATCTCGCCGCGGGCCGGCAGCCGCACGTTATGGCGCCACAGGAAGTCGTGGCCGAGCTCGGCGGCTGACGGCGTCTTGAAGCTGGAGACGTGCACGCCTTGCGGGTTGACCCCGCTCATCACGTGCCTGATAGTGCTGTCCTTGCCGGAGGCGTCCATGCCCTGGAGCACGACGAGGACCGCATAGGTGTCCTGCGCCGACAGCCGGTCCTGGTACTGGGCAAGCAGGTCGACACCCTGGCGAAGCAGTTCCACGCCGTCGCTCTTCTTCCGTACTCCGAACCGCTCGGCCGGATCGAAGCTGCCCGGCAGACGGACCGTCGTTCCCGGCGCCACCCGCAGCGGCTGCACAAGCCTGGCAACCCAGCCCGTGTCGGGATGGCTCATCTCATCGCACCTCGCTCTCCTTCCGGCAGTTACCCCCTTCGGCGCTCGGGATACCGTGCCGTGTGGGAGGGTAACCGGATGCCTGCGTTGTCCGCTGAGTCCCGGATGGCGGCGAACGAGCTAGGGCTCGGTGCTGATTATGCCGGCTGGCTCGCGAGTCTCGACGCGGCACCGGCCGGAGAGCCCGATCTGCCGCTGCACTCCGGCCAGGACGCCGCGACGCTGGAGCGCCTGGGCGTGAGCGATGAAGACGCCGCGGTGGTGCTTGCGACTCAGCGGTACCTCGACCGGTCACCGGGCCTGCAGTGGATCCTTCGCCAGTGCCAGAAGCTGATCATCGCGCACCCGGGTGATCCCGCCTTCCGGGATGTGTACCTGCCGCAGCTGCCGGCCGCTCTTGGCCCGCCAGGGCGCTGCTTTCCTGTGCACCTGTTCCTGGCCACGCTGCCCGCCACTGCCGAATGGCTGGTGCAGCGGGGCATCCCGCCGGAAGAATCCTCCGCCATCTTCACCGACCTCGGCCGGCATATGGCCATCTACCGGCGCGTGTACGGCGAGACCGGGGTGGACGAGCCGTTCTGGCTGCTGACTCATCTGCGCGGCCTGATCTACGAGTTCGGCCGGCTGCAGTACAACCTGCTGCGGGTCGAGGGCGGCTGGCTCTCGCCGCGATGCTGGTACGACGACGGCCAGGTCACGACTCTGGGGACCGGATTCCAGCCGGGTGACGACGCAGTCGGCGTGCACATCCCTGAGGGCGGACCCCTGACGCCGGAGGCATGCGCAGATTCGCTTGCAGATGCCCGTGCCTTTTTCGGCCGGTACTTCCCGTCGCCAACTCGCCGGCTCGCCATCTGCGAGTCATGGCTGCTGGACGATCAGCTGACCGATTATCTTCCAGCCGACAGCAACATCATCCAGTTCCAGCGGCAGTTCACTCTGGTCCCTGCCTGGCTGCCGGGAGATAAGGATGTGGTGCAGTTCGTGTTCCGCCGGGCCGTCGGCGATCTGGCCGGCGTGCCGCAGCGCACGGTGCTGCAGCGCGCCATTGTGAGCCATCTGCAGGCTGGCAGTCACTGGCGGCTGCGCTGCGGCTGGCTCAGGCTGTAAGCCAGGGCGGCGGTCTCGGCAACGGGTTCGCGGTCGAGCCGAATAGGCGGCGAATCCGGCTGGTCCTGCCTGGCACCGCTGCGTTCGCGCACAGCCACCTGTTCGGCCAGTTCACCGATGCGGCCGGGCTGGCCAGCGGGCCTGCTGCAGCGTCCCGCCATGTCGGCAGGCCGCAAGATCGGGATGGGCGCCCTGCGGCTCTACCTGGGCGTCGCGATGATCCTGGTCATCGTCGAGGTTGCGCAGCTGGCCCTGGGCCACTGAACGGCCACTGAACGGTCAGCCAGGCGGCCTCGCTGACACGTCCGGTTATCAGCCGGCTACTTTCTGTCGCATGCTGCCCGCCGGCTCAGCCTGGTCAGCGTCATGACCTACGCCGAGGTCATGGGCCACGTCGCAGAAGCCTTCGAAGCACTCGGCGTGCTCATCCTTGCTGTCGGAGCCGTGTGGTCCTTCGTGGTCGCCGGGGTCACCTGGCGACGGTCGCGACGGGCAAGGCGTGCCTACGAGCTGATGCGCCGGACTCTCGGCGGTGCGCTGCTGCTGGGCCTGGAGATCCTGGTGGCGGCCGACCTGGTCCGGACGATCGCGGTCGCGCCCACGCTCGACAATGTCCTGGTCCTGGGCCTGATCGTGGTGATCAGGACGTTCCTCAGCTTCTCCCTGGAGATAGAGATCAACGGCACGCCGCCATGGCGCCGCGATGCGGCCACCGGCACTTCACCCATCCGCAAGCCCCCGTCGGCGAGGTAGCTTTCCACCATCTTCGCCTGAATCGTTCCGGTAACGAGGTTGTTCGTGGCGGGTGTCGCATGCGCCCGCGGTCGTCTGCGCCGATCATGTGGAAAGGTCCGCGAACGGGGGATGCAATTGCGCTCGCCTGTCGTCGAACGATGCCTAACTTGTAACCTTTTTGGCACTTGTCGCTGACATCTCGCGCTCGTAGCGTTGCCGGCAAGCTAAGGCTCATGAGTCGCGCGGACAGCGCGAAGCTCACAGCAGCACAGTGGTGTGCCGCGCGGCCTCGGAGCCGGTATGGAGGCAAGCATGAGTCGATTCAGACATCCGTCCTTGTACTTAACTGCTCTCGCTGCGGTGGGAGCACTCGTGCTGGCTGCCTGCGGCAGCAGCAGTCCGTCAACGACATCTGGCAAGCCGACGAATGGCGGCACGCTCACCTACGCCCTCGATGAGGACGTGGCGGGCTTCAACGTCCTGCAGGCCGACGACAACGAGTTCGTGCTGGCCGAGATCCTGGACCAGGTATGGCCGAATGTGTACGTGACGCAGCCGAACGCGACGGTGAAGCTCAACACCGAAGTCGTCACCAGTGCCGCGGTCACCAAGTCGAGCCCGCAGACCGTTGTCTACCAGATCAACCCGAAGGCGAAGTGGTCCGACGGCGTACCGATCAGCGCGTCCGACTTCATCTACAACTGGGAAGCTCAGAGCGGCAACCCGAAGTACAAGGACGTGGGCGGTAAGACGTTCCTCCCGGCAGGCACCGCCGGGTACAGCCAGATCTCGTCGGTGACCGGGTCGAACGGCGGCAAGACAGTGACCGTCGTGTTCTCCAAGCCATTCGCCGACTGGCAGTCTCTGTTCACTCCGCTGATTCCCGCGCACATCGCGCAGAAGTACGGATTCAACAACGGGTTCCAGAGCTTCGGCCCCGCGGTCGAGGTGTCCGGCGGACCGTACGAGATCCAGAGCTACACCAAGGGCGAGGACCTGGTCGAGGTGCCCAACCCGCACTACTGGGGACCGAAACCGCACTTGTCGAAGATCATTTTCCGGTTCATCCTTGACGACAACCAGGACGCCCCCGCGATTCAGAGCGGCGAGGCTGACATGGTGAACCCGGTGATCGCGTCGGTGGCCTACGCGGACTCCATCAAGGGAATCTCGAATTTCACTGCCTCGGTCCAGAACGGCCTGGAGTTCCAGCACATCGACTTCAACGAGGCCAACCCGTACCTGGCCAAGCTCGACGTGCGGGATGCGATCGCGCTGGGCACGAACCGGGAGCAGATGGTCCAGCGACTCGTCAAGCCGATCTTCTCCACCGTCGATCCGGCCAGCGCGTCCCAGGCTCAGGTGCTGCAGAACCGGATCTACATGCCGATCCAGCCGCAGTACTCGAACACGAGCGGCAGCGTGGGAGGGTTCGACCCGACCAAGGCGAAGCAGCTGCTCGCCGCGTCCGGCATGACCATGGGCTCGGATGGCTACTTCCACCCGAACTTCGGCCCGGAGAAGGGCTCGGACCTGAGCCTGTCGATCTCGACCACGACCGGTGTGCCGGTGCGCCAGCAGATCGAGGAACTGTTCCAGGCCGACATGAAGGCAATCGGCATCAAGATCACCATTCAGAACTACGACGCGAACACGCTCTTCGGCACCGTCGGCCCGAAGGGTGAGTTTGACATGATCCAGTTCGCCTGGGTCCAGTCGCCGTTCCCGTCTGGCAACGAGTCGATCTACTGCTCGTACACCAACGCGGCGCTCTGCGGCGACAACTGGGACC
>Ga0335074_10001944_pt1 | contig 28050 bp, 30 predicted proteins | sample Lox_Sample_23_FD_206715 | JGI IMG/M metagenome (GOLD analysis project Ga0335074, IMG submission 206715) | Soil microbial communities from Loxahatchee National Wildlife Refuge, Florida, United States - Lox_Sample_2.3 | ecosystem: Environmental > Terrestrial > Soil > Wetlands | place: USA...
GCGCGACTCCCTTTTCGGCGGCCACCCTGCGCAGCTCGTCCGTGGTGGTGTCCGGCGTTACCGACTCGCCGACCGCGTCGGTGACCGCGGTGAAGATCGGCAGCCGTCGCCACGGAACGTCGAGCTCGAGCTCGCCGCCGCCGGCCCGCGGCACGACCGTCGAGCCGAGGGCGCGCGCCGCGTTGAGCACCAGCGCGCGGGTGAGATCGGCCATCGTGTCGTAGTCGCCGTACGCCTCATAGGCCTCGAGCATCGTGAACTCGGGACTGTGCGTGGCGTCCAGTCCCTCGTTGCGGAAGTTGCGACCGATCTCGTACACGCGGTCGAAGCCGGCCACGACCAGCCGCTTGAGCCAGAGCTCGATGGCGATCCGCAGGAACCGCGGCTGGTCGAAGACGTTCAGATGCGTCGCGAACGGCCGCGCGGATGCTCCGCCGTGCAGCACCTGAAGCATCGGGGTCTCGACTTCGAGAAAACCGCGAGCGCCGAGGGTCTCACGCAACGAGTGCAGAACCGCGCCCCGCGCCTGCACCAGCCGGCGCTCCTCCGGGTTGGCGATCAGATCCAGGTAACGCTGCCGGATCCGAGCCTCGGAGTCGGCGAGGCCGTGCCACTTCGCCGGCAACGGTCGCAACGCCTTGCTGGCCAACGCCCACGAGTCGGCGAGGACGGACAGCTCACCGCGCCGGCTGGAGATCACCTCGCCCTCGACACCGACGTGGTCACCGAGGTCGATGTCGCGCTTCCAGTCCGCCAGCCGCTCGGCACCGAGCCGGTCGAGGGACAGCATTACCTGCACCTCGCCGGTCCCGTCCCGCACGGTCGCGAAGCACAGCTTGCCGCCATCGCGCTTCAGCAACACCCGCCCGGCGACCGCGACCCGCTCGCCGGTAGCGGTGTCGTCGGCGAGGTCGGCGAAACGTTCGCGAAGGTCGGCGATCGCGGTCGTCCGAGGCACGCCGACCGGATACGGATCGACACCCGCGGCGCGAAGCCGCTCGAGCTTGGCGCGACGTACCGTCTCCTGTTCGGAGAACTCGTCGGGTGCCGAGGATTCGGTCATGATCATCGAGGTTAGCGACTACCGGCTACGACCGGTTGCGCTCGAACACCAGGCGCAGGCCGATCAAGGTGAGCTCGGGTTCGTGCTCGGTCACGGTCTCGCACTCGTCGATCACCAGCGACGCCAGCCCGCCGGTGGCGATGACGACCGGTTCGGCGTGCAGCTCCTCGCTGATCCGCCGGACCAGGCCGTCGATCTGGCCGGCGAAGCCGTAGATCATGCCGGACTGCAGCGCCTCGACCGTGCTCTTGCCGATCACGGCCGGCGGCCGGGCAAGCTCGACCTTGAACAGCCGTGCCCCGCGAGCGGCGAGGGCGTCGATGGAGATCTCGATGCCCGGTGCGACCACACCGCCCAGGAACTCGCCCTTCTCGCTGACCACGTCGAAGTTGGTCGACGTACCGAAGTCGACGACGATCGCGGGCCCGCCATAGAGACGAAAGGCAGCGAGGGTGTTGACGATCCGGTCGGCGCCGACCTCCCGCGGGTTGTCGTAGAGCAGCGGTACGCCGGTCTTGACCCCGGGCTCGACGATGACCGCCGGCACGTCCGGGTAATAGCGCGCGAACACGCCGCGCAGCTCGTGCAGGACGGCCGGCACGGTCGAGCATGCGGCGATGCCGTCGGGCTGGTCGCTGTCGGCGAGTAGCCCCCGTAGCAGGAGCGCGAGCTCGTCGGCGGTCGCTCGTGGGTCGGTTCTGATCCGCCACGACTCGATCAGCCGCTCGCCGTCGAACCCGCCGAGGACGGTGTTGGTGTTGCCGACGTCAATGGCGAGCAGCACGGCTCAGGCTCCTTCCGAGGGCGATGGATCGGTGCGCGCCGCCCCGGGACGCACGCAGCCGACCCCGAGATCGACAGTGACATTGTCGATCAACCGGGTCGTCCCGAACCGGGCGGCGACCAGCAGCCGGGCCCGGCGGGTGTCTTCGTCCGGTGCCTGCCAGGTCCGGTCATCGACCAACGCAAGGTAGTCGAGCGCGACCTCGGGCACCCCGGCGAGCACCTCCCCGGCCGCGGCCATGACGGCATCCACGCCACGGCCGGCCTGCTCGGCGCCGGTCCGGAGCGCACGAAACAAGGCAGCAGCCGCAGTGCGTTGTGGCGGGGTCAGAAACGCGTTGCGGCTCGACCGGGCCAGCCCGTCACCTTCGCGGACAACCGCGACGTCGACCAGCTCCACCGGCCGGCCGAGCTCGCTCACCATTCGCCGGATCAGCTCGAGCTGTTGCGCGTCCTTCTCACCGAACACCGCGACGTCGGGGTCGGTCAGCTCGAGCAACCGGTCGACGACAGTGAGCACGCCGTCGAAGTGCCCGGGGCGATACTCACCCTCGAGCCGGGCACCGAGCGGGCCGGCGTGCCGGGTAGGTATCGCCTCGTTCGCCGGGTAGATCTCGTCGACCGTCGGCGCGAACACGACGTCGACGCCTTCGGTGGCGCACAGTGCGAGGTCGGCCGCCAGGTCGCGGGGGTATCGGTCGAAGTCCTCGCCCTCGCCGAACTGGCGCGGGTTGACGAAGATCGTGACCAGCACCTGGTCGGCCCGGGCACGCGCCGCACGGATCAGCTCGACATGGCCGCGGTGCAGCGCCCCCATCGTCATGACCACCGCGACTCGCCCGTTCATGCGGGTGCGGGCCGCCGCGAGCTCGACGCGGGTTCGCACCAGCAGCGGTTCGCTCACGGCTGCTCCTCGCCGGACAGGACATCCAGGAGCTCGCCGGCCTGCGCGGTGCTGATCAACCCGGCGGCGAGCGCCCGTGCGGCGGTCAGCCGGGACATCTCGACGTACGCCGCGACCGCCTCGGGGGCAGCCGAGCGGATGGCGGAGAGATGGGCGGCGACCGTACCGGCGTCACCGCGCGCGACCGGACCGGTGAGCCCGCGGTCACCGTGCCGAAGCGCGTTGTCCAGGGCCGCACCGAGCAACGGCCCGAGCATGCGCTGCGGGTGGTCGACCCCGGAGCGCCGGAGCAGGTCGCTACCTTCGGTGACGAGGGTCACGAGGTTGTTCGCACTGAAGGCCAGACCGGCGTGGTAGGCGATCCGCTGGTCCTCGGCGATCCATACCGGTTCGGCACCCATCTCGATCACCAGCGCCTCGGCGACCGGGCGAAGCGGTTCGGTAGTGGTAACGCCGAAGCAGGTGCTCTCGAGACGCTGCAGGTCGACATCGGTACCGGTGAACGTCATGACCGGGTGCAGCGCAAGCGGCAGCGCACCCCACTCGGTAAGTGGTTCGAGCACCTCGATCCCGTGGGCGCCGCTGGTGTGCACGACCAGCGCGCCGGAGCCGACGACGCGCGAGTTGGCCAAGCCGACGACCAGGCCGCGCAGCGCGTCATCCGGCACCGCGAGCACGAGCAGCTCCGCAATCGCAGCGACCTCGTCGACCGGCAGGACGTCCGCACCGGGGAGCAGCTCCTCGGCGCGCTTGCGACTGTCCTCGGACACTGCCGCCACGGCGGCGACCTGGTGACCCGCCCGGGCCAAAGCCGCGCCGAGCACGGCACCGACCCGGCCGGCGCCGACCACGCCGACGGTGAGGCGGGCCGGTCGCTGGTCAGGCGGAAGGATGATGCGCATCTGGTCGTTCCAGTCCTCGTTGCTCCCGGGGTACCGGACGCCACGAGGGTACGACGTAGCGTCTGCTGCGTGAGTGCGGACCGCACGGCGCATTGGCGCGTCGCGATGGCCGACGCGCTCTACGGCGAGCGCGGCTTCTACCTCGGCCCGGACGCACCGGCTCGGAACTTTCGCACCGCGAGCCATGCCGGCCCGGTGTGGGCACAGGCGATCCGAACGCTCGCCGACCGGGTCGACGCCGCGCTCGGCTCTCCGGCGGGCTTCACGATCGTCGACGTGGGTGCCGGCGGCGGCGAGCTGCTAGGCCGGCTCGCGAGCTCTGCTCCCCGCCGGTGGTCGTTGGTCGGCGTCGACGTCGCACCACGTCCGCACGTCCTGCCCGGCCGGGTGGCGTGGCAGGACCGGCCGCCGCACCGCGTCGTGGGGCTGCTGGTCGCCATCGAGCTCCTCGACGTGGTGCCGCTCGACATCGCGACCGTGACCGAACGCGGTCCACGGCTGCTGGTGGTCGATCCGTCCGGGTCGGAGCGGATCGGCGGACCGCTGACCGACGCCGACGCCCGATGGATCGAACGATGGCGACCTCGAGCGTCCTTGGGTGACCGGATCGAGATCGGCCGCAGCCGCGACGAGGTCTGGCGCGCGCTGTCCGGCACCGTCGATCGAGGCGTCGCGGTGGCGATCGACTACGCCGCCGATCCCGAGCAGAGCCGGGCCGGGTCGCTCACAGCGTACTGCGCCGGAAGGGAGGTGGCGGTCCGGCCGGACCGCGGGCGCGATCTCACCGCGCACGTCTCGTTCGACTCGCTCACCGAGCCGGGTGACCGCGTCGTGACGCAGCGCGAGGCGCTGACCGCGCTGGGCGTGCGCGCCGACCTTCCGCACTACACCGGGGAGGCGCCGGCGTACCTCGCCGGCCTGGAGCGCACCGGTGCTGCGGCGGAGCTGCTCGAGCGGTCCGGGCTGGGCGGCTTCACCTGGCTGGTGCGCGCCTCGGGAATGAACACACCGATCTGAGCGACGCGCAGCTGTCAGGTCGTGGCGATCCCGGCCCGGAACGCCCACGCGACGGCGGCCGCTCGATCACCCACGTCGAGCTTGCCGAACACGTTGTTGACGTGGGTCTTGACCGTCGCCTCCGTGACGAACAGGCGGGCCGCGATCTGCCGGTTCGTCAGGCCCTCGGCCATCAGCCGGACCACTTCTGTCTCGCGCTCGGTGAGCGGGCCGCCGGGTGGCACGGAGGCCGGAACGGTCCCGGCCGCGGCGCCCGTGGTGACCAGCTCGACCAGCCGCTCCTGCACGGCGGGGTCGAGCCGGGTCCGCCCGGCAACGGCATCACGGATCGCGCGCTCGATCTCCTCGGAGCTCGCGTCCTTGGTCAGGTACCCGCGCGCGCCCGCGCGCAGCGCGGCGAACACCGACTCGTCATCGGCGTACGTCGTCAGGACCACGACCTGCACCGCCGGTGCGGTCTCCCGGATCCGCCGGGTCGCCTCGACGCCGTCGACTCGTGGCATGCGAAGGTCCAACAGCGCAACGTCGGGCGACTCGGACTCGACCAGCGCGACGGCCTGCTCACCATCCACCCCCATGCCGACGACGTCGATCCCGTCGACCAGGCTGAGCATCAGGGCCAAGCCTTCCCGCACCAGCGTCTGGTCGTCGGCGAGGACGACCCGGATGGCCGACTCCTCGCTCATGCCGGGACCTCGCGCGGACGGGCCACCGCGACCGGCAGCCGGACCTCCACCGCGAACCCGCGCGACGTCGGGCCGGCATCCATCCGCCCGCCGGCGAGCTCGGCACGCTCCCGCATGCCACGCAACCCGTTGCCGCCGCCCGGCAGCGCGGGCACTCCGTCACCGCCGCCTCCGTCGTCGATCACGCGAAGGGTCACGCGGTCGCCGTCCCATTCGAGCCGCACGTCGACCCGGGTCGAGTGACCGTGCTTGCCGGCATTCGTCAGTGCCTCCTGAGCTGCGCGGAACAGCGCGACACTCGCTTCGGGCGAGAGCGGCGCAGCGCTCCCGACCTCCTCGAACCGACTGACGACACCGGTTGAGCGCTCGAAGTCGGTGACCAGGTCACGAATCCGCTCCGGGCCCGGCAAGGCGTCGTCGCGCAGGGTGCCAACGGCGTCGCGTGCCTCCTCGAGGCCGTCGCGGGCGAGCGCCACCGCTCGCTCGATCCGGCTGCGGACCTCGATGTCGACGCCGCGCGCGTCAGCGAGGACCCTCGTCGACTCCAGGTGCAGCGACAGGCTCGACAGCGTGTGCGCCAGCACATCGTGCAGCTCGCGCGCGAGCCGCGCGCGTTCGGAGATGACCGCATTGCGCTGTTGGGCATCGCGGCTCTCTCGCAGCTCGGCGACCAGCTCGGCGTTGCGCTGGGCGGAGCGGAGGACCTGCCCGAAGAACATCGCGGCCAGGCCGAAGAACGCCGCACCGACGGCATTGCCGAAACCACCGGGGATGTCGCGCTGTCCGACGAGGGCCGTGGACAAACCAACGGCGAGCACGCCGCAGGCGGCGGGAACGATCGCCTGCCACGCGGTGTAGAAGACCGGTCCGACGAACAGGGCCGCGTAGCCGAGAACGTAGACCTGGCCGTTGCCGGTCAACACGTGCAACCACCCGGCGAGGCCGATGGATGCGGCGAGCATCGCGACGTTCAGCCAGTCCCCACAGCGACGTACGACGATCACGGTCCAGCTCGCAGCGACGAGCAGCTCGAGGACGACTGCCAGCACGCGCTGCGACGCGGTCAGTCCGCCGAGTCCGCTGAAGGTCTGCACCGCGGTGATCACGGTCACCGCCTGCCGCGCGATCGGACGGGCCCAGCCCGGCAGGTGCCCCCCGAGGCCTCGTAACACCGGCACCGGGACGTGCGGCTGCTCCTCCACACCGCAACGGTAGACGCGCTAGGACGCTGCGGACATCGACCTCGGGGTGGATTGCGGTCTCCACCTGATATCCACCTGGCGCGTCAGGATTTCGGTTGCGCCGGCACGTAGCGTCGAGAAGGTCCGCGACCCATAGCGACAACGGAGGACACGGAGATGGCAGCGATCGTCGTCGACGACCTGCACAAGAGCTACGGCGCCACCAAGGCCGTGCAAGGAGTGAGCTTCAGCGTCGAGGAGGGCGCCTGCGTGGCGCTGCTGGGCCCGAACGGTGCCGGCAAGACCACGACGCTCGAAGTCCTGGAGGGCTACCTCAAGCGGGACTCGGGACAAGTGCAAGTCCTCGGCAAGGACCCGCACCACGCCGACCGTGCCTGGCGCGAGGGCATCGGCATCGTGCTGCAAGGCACGGCCGTAGACCCCTATCTCACCGTCCGCGAGACCCTCACCCGGACCGCGGGCTTCTACCCGCGGCCGCGGAAGGTCGACGACGTGATCGAGCTGGTCGGCCTCGGTGAAAAGGCCGACTCGCGGGTCAACAAGCTCTCCGGGGGACAGCAGCGCCGCCTCGACGTTGCCTACGGCATCATCGGCAACCCGCGGCTGCTCTTCCTCGACGAGCCGACGACCGGCTTCGACCCCTCGGCGCGCCGCGGCGCGTGGCAGATGGTGAGTGACCTGCGCACGCTCGGCACGACGATCATGCTGACCACGCACTACATGGACGAGGCGCAGACGCTCGCTGACAACATCGTGGTCATCGGATCCGGCCGCGTGGTGGCGGAAGGAACTCCCGACGCCCTCGGCGGACGCGACACGGCAGCGGCGCACATCCGCTTCCGCCTGCCCGACGGGGTGGACCCCGCGGCCCTGCCGGTGGTGACCAGCGTTGACGTACACGGCTACTGCACCATCACGAGCGACGACGACGTGCACGTGCTGCACGAGCTCACGGGCTGGTCGATCGCGAACAACGTCCCGCTCGAGGGACTGGTGTCCAGCCGGCCCAGCCTCGAGGACATCTACCTCTCCCTCGTCGGCCAGGACCTACTGGCCCAGGAGCCCGAGCCGCAGACCACCGGAGTAACCCGATGAGCAGCGATGTCGCCCTGTTGGGCTCCCAGATCCGCTACGAACAGAAAAGCTACTGGCGCAATCCCGGCGCGGCCTTCTTCACCTTCGCGTTCCCGCTGGTGTTCTTCTTCATCCTGGTAGGAGTCGCCGGCGGTGGGCACGATGCCAGCATCCTCGGCAAGGGGGTGAAGCTGGCCCAGTACTACACGCCCAGCATCCTTGCCTACGCGGTGATGAGCGCGTGCTTCCTGAGCATCTCGCTGAACCTCGTCCGTCAGCGCGAGTTCGGCATCCTCAAGCGGATGCACGGTACGCCGCTGCCGTCCTGGGCGTTCATCGGCGGCGTGATCGGCAACGCGGTCATCGTCGCCACCCTCCTGTCGGTGGTGTGCGTAACGTTCGCGATCCTCGTGTACGGCGTGTCCCTGCCGGCGTCTCACATCCCGGCCTTGGTGGTGACGATCGCGCTCGCCGCGCTCGCCTTCTGCGCGCTCGGCATCGCCGTGTCGTCGCTCATCCCGAACCTCGATTCGGGGCCGGCGATCGTGAACCTGCCGTACTTCGTCCTGGTGTTCATCTCCGGCACGTACTTCCCGATCAGCGGCACGATGGCGAAGATCGCGAACTGGCTTCCGCTGCGGCCGTTCATAGTCGCGATGTACAAGTCCTTCAACCCGTTCACGACCGGCAGCGCGTGGGCGCCGCACCAGCTGCTGCACCTGGTGATCTGGGGCGTGATCGGGACGGTCTTCGCCGTACGCAACTTCCGCTGGACGCCGCGGCGGGGCTGAGCCCGGCATTTGCGAGGATCGCCGCGTGAGCGGCGATCCTCGCGAGCTGACCCGGGTCACGGTCTCGACCGGCGACACGGGTGGCGCGGACGCGGTGCTCACCATCGCGCCGCAGCATCCCTCGGCGCACGGGGTGCTCCGGCTGGCGCTGTGGCTCGACGGAGAACACATCGCCACGGCCGAGCCCATCGTCGGCTACATGCACCGCGGCGCGGAGAAGCTGTTCGAGGCCCGCGACTACCGGCAGATCCTCGTGCTCGCGAACCGGCACGACTGGCTCTCGGCGTTCGGGAACGAACTCGGCATCGTCATCGCGGTCGAGCGCATGCTCGGGATGGAGGTCCCGGTCCGCGCCACCTGGACCCGCATGCTGCTGGCTGAGCTCAACCGGGTGCTGAGCCATCTCGCCTTCCTCGGCGCGTACCCGTTCGACCCGGCGGCCGATCCGCCCGTCGTCGCCGGCTACCGCGAACGCGAACGGATCCAGGCGGTGCTGGAGGAGATGTCGGGCGGGCGGATGCACTACATGCTCAACCAGGTCGGTGGGCTCAAGCTCGACCTGCCTGCGGGTTGGATGGAGCGCGTGCGCGCGGCCGCTGCCGAGGTTCGCCATGGCGTCCGCGACGAGCTGGCCGGGTACGTCGCGGATCCGGCGTTCGTCGGGCGTGCTCGCGGGCTCGGCGTCCTGCCCGCCTCGACCGCTGTGCAGTTCGGCGTGTCCGGGCCGTTGGCCCGAGCGTCCGGCCTGGATCTCGACCTTCGGCGTGACGATCCCTACCTCGCCTACGCAGAGCTCCCGCCTGACGTGCTGCGCATCGTCACGCGGACGGAGGGCGACGTGCTCGCGCGTCTTGAATGCCTGGTCGAGCAGATCGACGTGAGTCTCGACATCGCCGAGCACTGCATCGACGTCATCGACGCGCTGCCGCCGGGACCGATCAACCTGCGGTTGCCGAAGGTGGTCAAGGCGCCCGAAGGCACGACGTACGCGTGGACCGAGAACCCGCTCGGCATCAACGGCTACTACTTGGTCTCACGCGGCGAGCGCACGCCGTGGCGGCTGAAGCTGCGCACGGCTTCGTTCAACAACGTTCAGGTCTTGCCGGAGCTCCTGACCGGCGCGCACGTCACCGATCTGGTACCTATCCTGACCAGCCTGTTCTATGTGATCGGCGACGTCGACAAGTAACGCCTGCCGCGACCGGGCGCTTGGACGCCGTCTCGCGGACTACGAGAGGCCGACCTGGGAGAGGAAGCCGCTCGCGACCTCGGAGATCGGGTCGTGGTCGATCGAGACCGCCTTGTTGAGGCCGACCAGGGTGCTCTGGTTGAGCTTCGAGTCGACCGCGTTCAGCGCGTTCGCGAATGGACCGGTGGCGTACTTCTTCTGCACGATCGCGACGATGTTGTCCGAGGCCTGCAGGTGCTTGTCGTCGTTGAGCACCGTCAGGCCGGCCTGCGCAACGGTCGGGTCCGAGCTGAAGACCAGGCCGACATTCACCTTCCCCTGCTTGAGAGCCTTGACCGTGAGCGGTCCGCCGGCGTCGAGGGTGACGAACTTGGAGAACTTCATCCCGTAGGTCTTCTTGAGACCGGGCTCGCAGAACGTCCGGGTCTGGCACTCGGCCGGTCCGCCCAGGCTGAGCGGGTGACTCCTCGAGTAGGCACCGAGCTGTGACATCGACGTGATGTGGTTCGCGTTGGCGAAGCTGGTCTTGACCGCGAAGGAGTTCTTGTCGGTCGCCGTGGCCGGGTTGAGCGCGACGAGGTTGGACGGCAGCTCGGCTCGCAACGCGACCATCGTCTTGTTGATGTCGCCGGAGGCCTTGCTCGGAGCGTTCGCGCCGTTGTTGGCGTCGTTGATGAAGTCGGTCAGCGTTGCGGCGTACTCGGGAACCGCCGCGAGCGTCCCCTTCTTCAACGCGGGGTAGACGACCTCGCGCGCACCGAGCGCCTTGACGCTCGCGGAGTACCCGCACTTGTTGAGGGCCGCGGCGTAGATGTTGGCCAGCAGCTCGGACTCGGAGAAGTTGAACGCTCCGACGACCACGCTGCCCGAGCCGGCGGTCCCGCCGCAGAACGAGGGAACGGTGCCACCCGAGCTCGCTACCGAGCCGCCGTTGCCGCCGCTGCTCGATGATCCGCAGGCGACCGCGGCGAGTGCGAGCGCGACGACCGTCGTGGTGAAACCGAGGGTTGAACGCAACGAGAGTCGAGGCATGGGATCAGCCGCCTTCTGTGTCCCGCGGCGGGTGGCCGCGCGTGTCCTGGCGGGTTTGCCCCGCACGAATCGATCCAAGCACGCACCACTGACAACGCCAACCGGGTTGATTGCGTGCGCAGGGATTGATACCCGAACGTGACGTCGCTACGACGCGGTTGTAACCGATTCCACGCTGGCAATCGGCACGCTCGAGGCTCGTTCCGATCCGGCGTCGCCGAAGCGCCGACGCAGGGCCCGCTGGACCAGGGCCATCCCGCCTTCGATCAGCAGCGCGGTGATCACGATGATCACCACGCCGCCGTAGAGCTCGCCGTAGTTCTGGATCTCTCGGCCCGTGACGACCAGCTGGCCGAGCCCGCCGCTGCCGACGATGGCCGCCAGCGTTGCCGTCGCCCAGACCTGGACCGTTGCCAGCCGAACGCCGGTGGCGATCAGCGGGATCGCCAGCGGCACCTCGACCCGCCGGGTGACCTGCCAGCGGGTCATGCCCATGCCCACCGCGGCCCGCCTGGTGTCCTGGTCGACCTCCTGGATGCCGGTGAAGGTGTTGGTCAGCATCGGCGGTACGGCGAAGATCGCCAGCGCGGCAACCGCGGCCGACATGCCGACACCGAGCGGCCCGACCGCGAGCAGGATCAAGATGCCCAGGATCGGGATCGCGCGTGCGGTGTTGGCGATGCTCGTGACCACCACCCCGCCGCGCCGCCACCGCGCCAACCCGATCCCGAGCGGGATCGCGACAACGGCTGCGGCGAGGATCGAAAGCCCGGAGATCTCGACGTGCTGCCACAGCAGGTGGATCGCGCCCTGGTTGCCGGTGTAGCTCGACTTCGTCGAGAACCAGACCTTGATCTGGTGCGGGATGCTGTGGTTCGCCATCAGGTCGCCCCCCGCCGGCTCCACGGCGTGACCAGGCGTTGGGCAACCAGCAGCAGCGCGTCCGCGATCAGCGCAAGCAACACTGTCGCGATGATGTACGTGGTGATCTCGGCCTTGTAGAAGTTGTTCTCGAAGCCCTCGATGATGTACTCACCGAACCCGCCGGTTCCGACGTAGCCGCCGATCACCACCAGCTCGATGGTCGACACGGTGGCGAGCCGCAGCCCGGCCACGATCGTCGGCACCGCAAGCGGCAGCCGCACGCGCAGGAAGGTCCGGAACGGCGAGAAGCCCATGCCGGTAGCCGCTTCGACCGCTTCTGCCGGCACGCCGTCCAGGCCGGTCAGGATGTTGCGGACCAGGATGACCAGCGAGTACGCCGCAAGCGGAATGACGACGGTCCACCGGCTGAAGCCGAAAAACGGGTACAGCGCCACGATGGCGGCCAGCGACGGTACGGCGTACAGCGCACTGGACGTGCCCAGCACGATCGCACGAAGCACCGGCGAGGTCCGCGCCAGCGCGGAGATCGGAAGGGCGACGCCGAAGCCGATGCCGACAGAGATCAGCGTCAGGCTGATGTGCTGACGTGCGGCGGTCTTGATCGTGCTCCAATTGCTGGTGACGTAGTGCCAGCTGAACCAGGGATTGCCGACATGCAGGGTGAAGCCGGCGGGAGGGTGCACGACTTGGACGCTAGCGGAGCGGGCGCCAGCATCACCCTTGACCGGGTGCGCAAGCAGTACCCGGACGGAACGGTCGCGGTCGAAGAGCTGTCCCTGGAGGTCGAGCCCGGCGAGATCGCCGTACTGGTCGGTCCTTCCGGGTGCGGCAAGACGACGACGATGCGGATGATCAACCGGCTGGTCGAGCCCTCAGGCGGTCACATCCTGGTCGACGGCGATGACGTGACGAGCGTCGATCCGGTCAAGCTGCGGCGCCGGATCGGCTATGTGATCCAGCAGGTCGGCCTGTTCCCGCACCAGACGGTCGCGACCAACATCGCGACGGTCCCGACGCTGCTCGGCTGGGGGCGCGCACGCACCAAGGCCCGGGTAGCCGAGCTGCTCGAGCTGGTCGGTCTCGAGGCCGGTTACGGCAAGCGCTACCCGCAGGAGCTCTCCGGCGGCCAGCGCCAGCGGGTGGGCGTAGCCCGTGCGCTGGCCGCGGACCCACCGGTGCTGCTGATGGACGAGCCGTTCGCGGCGGTCGACCCGATCGCCCGCAACCGGCTGCAGGCCGAGTTCCTCAAGCTGCACGAACAGGTGCGAACCACCGTGGTGTTCGTGACGCACGACATCGACGAGGCGATCCGGCTCGGCGACCGGATCGCGGTCATGCGAGAGGGCGGCCACCTCGAGCAGTACGCCGATCCTTCGACGCTGCTCTCGGATCCGCAGACCGACTTCGTCGCGAACTTCGTGGGTGCCGAACGCACCCTGCGACGGCTGTCGGTCGTGCATGTGCGGGCGAGCGGGCTGGTGCGCTGGCCGAGCGTCGCTCCGCACGACACGCTCGCCGCCGCGACCGCGACGATGGACGCTGCGGAAGCCGCCTGGGCAGTGGTGAGCGAGGACGGCAAGGTCAGCGGGTGGCTGGCGCGAGACGCGGCGACCGGTGAAGGTACGGCGGCCGACCGGGTGGAGCCCGCAACGACCGTCGAGGTCGGCGAGTCACTGGAGGCGGCGCTGGCGGCGACCCTCGCGGGTAACGCGCCCGGAACGATCGTGACCGAGAACGGCCACTACGCGGGTGTGCTCACGCCCGGCGACATCGTCACCATGGCCCGCAGCCGCTGACCACTCCCCTTGGGGTTGTCGACTACGGGTGGGAGGTCAAGTAGTCGATGTAGCGGGCACGCAGCATCGGGCCGAGCGCACCACCCTCATCGTTGCGGCCGAGCAGCTCGCGGACCAGCTCGACCGCACCGCCGATGCTCTCGCCGAGCCCACCTGCCGAGCCGTCGTCACTGCCGAAGGTCTCCGAGGACGGAAGGTGTTTGACCAGGTCCCAGAAGAACCCGATGTCGTGATGGCGCTCGGCCCGCGCGAACGCCCGCTCGCGCAGCTCCGCGGTCGGTAGCGCGTCGAGCTCGTCGGCGGTGGGCTCCGGACCCTGATCGTTCGGCATGGCAGCGAAGCCTACCGACCCTGCGCGCACGCGGCGGCTCAGTGGTCGGCCGGAGGTGGCGGCGGCCAGTCATCATCGTCGTCACGCTTCGGCACCCGGCAGACCCGCTCCAGGAACAGCGCAGCCAGAACCAGCGCGAGCGCGAACCCGATGCCGAACGCGGCTGTACGGGTGTCGTTGTTAGCCGACGGCGAGTCGATCCGCGCGACCCAGATCAAGTAGCCGGCGTAGGCGCCGGCGGCGAGCGCGCCGACCACCGACGATGCCTTTGCCAGCGCGACGAACCGCGCCACGACCAGCGGGTTGATCGGCCGGGTGCCGACCCGGCCGGCCAGCCGGGCACGGGTCATGACGGCGAGATATCCCTCGGCGATCGCGAGCAGCGCGAGCCAGAGCAGCGCATACACCGACGGTGTCGGAAGGCTGTCGAACGACGACCGCGCAACCAGGTAGGCGATCCCGCCGGCCACGACCGCGAGCACCACCAGGACGGACACGCGCGTCGGTCGCATCATGGCAGCGGCAGCGGGTCGGCGATCCGGCGTACGTCTTGAGGCGGCAGGGCGGCGAGCAGTGCCTCGACCGGACCGTGGCCGGGCAGGCTCGCACTCGGGTCAACCGCGAGCCATGGCACCAGAACGAACGCACGCTCGTGCGCTCGTGGATGCGGCAACGTGAGTCGCGGATCATCCGTGACGATCGAATCCACCGCAATCACGTCGACGTCGAGGGTGCGCGGCCCCCATCGCACGGCGCGAACCCGTCCCTGCGCCTGCTCCGCGGCCTGGGCGGCACCGAACACCACCTCCGGGTCGTCGCTGTCGAGCACCGCCACGGCGTTGAGAAACGCGGGCTGGTCGACGACACCCACCGGCGCGGTCTCGTAGACGGGCGAGACCGCGAGCACACCGACCTGCCGCCCGAGCACCTCGATCGCGGCGCGCAGCCGGCCCATCCGGTCACCGAGATTGGTGCCCAGCGAGACCACAGCCGTCACTCGGCGCGCTCTCGCCGGATCCTGACCGTCACGTCGCTGACCGGGAGCCCGACCGGAGCGTCCGGCTTGTGCACCGTCACCTCGACCACCTGGACCATCGGGTCGCCGAGGCAGACGTCCGCGAGCCGCTGCGCCAGCGTTTCGATCAACGCGACCGGCTCTCCACCGATGACCTCGGCGAGCAGGTGCGCCAGCGTCGAGTAGTCGATCGTCGCGGTCAGGTCGTCCTCACGAGCCGCCGTACTGGTGTCGACCGAGAGGTCGACGTCGACCACGAACAGCTGGCCGACCCGGCGCTCCTCCGGCAGTACGCCGTGGAACCCCCGCACCCGCAATCCGTGCAACGAGATGGTGTCGCTCACGCCGTCTCCCCGTCCTCGCTCGCCGACATCACAGGTGAAGCATGATGGGCCCACAGCCGCCAGCCCTGCGGCCGGCGCCGAAATACGTTAGTCGCGACCACGGTCGCGGTCTCGCCGAACTCGCCCTCGGCCTCCGTGCTGCCCGCGAGCAGGCTGTGCTGGCAGGCCACGACCGCGACATCACCGGTCACTGCGACATCGACGTCGGTCAGGAAGAACTGGATGTAGGCGGTGTTCGCCATGATCACCGCCCACGACCGCAGCACCCGCGAGCGACCCGACAGCGGTGGCCAGCCCGGATGCACGCACACCAGGTCGTCGTGATCGTCCCAGAGCGCCTCGATCCGGTCGATGTCGCCCGACTCGATCGCCGTGTAGAACTCGGCGTTCGCCTCGGTGACGTCCTCGACGTCGGTCATCGTTGCGGTCGCGCATCGAGAACGGCGGCGGCCACCCGGACCGCGTCGGCGTTGGCGCGGGCCTCGTGCACCCGCACACCCCAGACGCCGGCCGACGCCGCCAGGGCCGAGATCGCCACGGTCGCCGCCTCGCGGTGATCGACGTCGCGAAGCTCGTCGCCGTCCGCGAGCAGGCGGCCGAGGAATGACTTGCGGCTGGCGCCGAGCAAGACCGGTGGTCCCAGGTCGATCAACGCGTCGAGGTGAGCGAGCAGCGCCCAGTTGTGCGCCGCGGTCTTTGCGAAGCCGAGCCCCGGGTCGACCACGATCTGATCCGGGTCGACGCCGGCAGCGACGGCGGCGTCGACACTCTTGGACAGCTCGGTGCACACCTCCGCCACCACGTCGTCGTACACCGCGAGGTCCTGCATCCAGGCACTCGGCCCCCGCCAGTGCATGACGACGTAGGGGACATCGGCCTCGCCCACGAGCCGGGCCAGGCCGGGATCCGCGGCACCGCCGGAGACGTCGTTGACCATCACGGCACCCGCATCCAGCGCGGCCTCCGCGGTCTCGCGGCGCATGGTGTCGACGCTGACCAACACGCCCTGCGCGGCGAGCTCGCGGATCACGGGGACGACACGGCGGATCTCCTCGGCCACATCGACCCGGCCCGCACCGGGGCGGGTCGACTCGCCGCCGACGTCGACCAGGTCCGCGCCGCAGCCGCGCAGGGCGAGGCCGTGCTCGATCGCCGTACCGGTGTCGAAATGCCGACCGCCGTCACTGAAGGAGTCGGGGGTGACGTTGACGACGCCCATCACCAGGCACCGCCCGAACTCCGGGAGCCCCCGCACGGTCGCGGCGGTCAGCCCGTGGTGCCGGGTGCCTGTCGGCCGGGACCCTCGGCACGCTTGCGGGTGGTCCGCCGGGTAGCCGGAGGCTTGGCGGTCTGGTTGGCCCGCGCGCGGGACGCGCTGGTGCGCGCGCCGTTGGTTCTGGATCCGTTCGCCTTTGCCCCGTTGGTCTTCGCGCCATTGGTGCCCGCGGCCGAGTTCCGGTCGGCAAGAGCGGCCGCTTCCTCTGGCGTGAGCTGCGCGATCTCAGCCGGCGTCAACACCGGCGGGCGGTTGATCGGCGCCTTGCGGCTGATCTCGACATCGCGCGACGGCCGCTTGGCGACCGAGGCGAAGATCTCGGTGAGGTCGGCCTTGGTGAGGGTCTCCTTGTCGAGCAGCTTCAGCACCATGTCGTCGAGCACGTCGCGGTAGGTGACCAGGATCTCCCAGGCCTCGTCGTGCGCCTGCTCGATCAGCGCCCGCACCTCGTCGTCGATCTGCGACGCGATCTCCTCCGAGAAGTCCCGCTCGTGACCGAGGTCGCGACCGAGGAACACGTCGCCCTCGCCGCGGCCGAACTTCAGCGGGCCGAGCTTCTCGCTCATGCCGTAGGTCATGACCATGGCCCGGGCAGTGGCGGTTGCCTTCTCGATGTCGTTGGAGGCGCCGGTGGTCGGCTCGTGGAAGACCAGCTCCTCGGCGGCCCGCCCGCCCAGCGCGTAGGCCAGCATGTCCATCATCTCGGAGCGGGTCTGGTTGTACTTGTCCTCTTCCGGCAGCACGAGCGTGTGGCCGAGCGAACGACCGCGAGCGACGATGCTGATCTTGTGCACCGGCGCGGTGTCCGGCAGCGCCCATGCGACGAGAGCGTGACCGCCCTCGTGGTAGGCGGTGACCTTCTTCTCCTTCTCGCTCATCACCCGGGTCTTGCGCATCGGGCCCGCGACCACGCGGTCGATCGACTCCTCGAGGATGAGGTTGGTGATCTGCTTGGCGTTGCTTCGCGCGGTCAGCAGTGCGCCTTCGTTGATGACGTTGGCCAGGTCCGCGCCGGTGAAGCCCGGGGTACGACGGGCGATCACCTCGAGGTCGACGTCCGGCGAGAACGGCTTGCCCTTCGAGTGCACGCCAAGGATCGCCCGGCGGCCCTCGAGGTCGGGCCGGTCGACGACGATCTGGCGGTCGAACCGACCCGGTCGCAGCAGCGCAGGGTCGAGGATGTCGGGCCGGTTGGTCGCCGCGATCAGGATGACGCCGCGGTTGACGTCGAACCCGTCCATCTCGACGAGCATCTGGTTGAGGGTCTGCTCACGCTCGTCGTGACCGCCACCGAGGCCGGCGCCGCGGTGCCGGCCGACGGCGTCGATCTCGTCGACGAAGATGATCGCGGGCGCGTTGTTCTTCGCCTGCTCGAACAGGTCGCGCACCCGCGAAGCACCGACACCGACGAACATCTCGACGAAGTCCGAACCGGAGATCGAGTAGAACGGCACGCCGGCCTCGCCGGCGACGGCGCGGGCGAGCAGGGTCTTGCCGGTGCCGGGCGGGCCGTAGAGCAGGACGCCCTTGGGGATCTTGGCGCCGATCGCCTGGAACTTCGCAGGGTTCTCGAGGAACTCCTTGATCTCCTGCAGCTCCTCGATCGCCTCGTCGACCCCGGCGACGTCGGCGAACGTCGTCTTGGGCGTGTCCTTGCTGACCAGCTTTGCCTTGGCCTTCCCGAACTGCATGACGCGGCCGCCGCCGCCCTGCATCTGGTTCAGGAAGAACAGCATCACGACGACGATCAGCACGAACGGCAGGAGCTGGAACAGCACCGAGACGATCGGGTTGCTGTGGCTGATCTGGACGTTGGTGTCCTTGACCCCGGCGGCCTTCAGCTCGCCGTACAGCGTGTCGTCGTAGTGCAACGTGTAGGCGGCCTGCAGCTTGTTCGAGCCGTCGATGGACACGCCCTTGTTGAGCGTGACCTGCGCCTCCTGCGACTGGTCGTGCAGGATCGCCGAGGCCACCTGGTGGTTGGCGATCGCGGTCTCGATCGTCGGGAGCGGAACCGTCTTGTAGCTGCTGCCGGAGGTAGCGACCTCGAGCAGGCCGAAGACGACGAGGATCGCCACGACCACCCACAACAGGGGCCCTCGGAAGGTGCGGCGAAGGTTCATGGCTCCTGCTCGACGCTACGGACACGATTGTCGCGAAGGTGAGAAAAACACTCCTCCGCAAGTATCGACGGTACACCGGCGGACTGAACTGCGCCGGGCCCATCGGCCGGTTGTGGAACCGGCGTGGCCCGATCAGGGCGGCCTGCGGGCGAGCCGGCTAGGTCGAGTAGACCTCGGGGCGCAAGGTGCCCACATAGGGCAGCTCGCGGTAGTGCTGGGCGTAGTCGAGGCCGTAGCCGACGACGAACACGCTCGGGATGTCGAAGCCCATGTACTCCACCGGCACCTGGACCTGGGCCGCCTCCGGCTTGCGGAGCAGCGCCGCAACCTCGACCGAAGCGGGCTGGCGGGAGCGCAGGTTGCGCAGCAGCCAGGACAGCGTGAGGCCGGAGTCGATGATGTCCTCGACGACCAGGACGTGGCAGCCGGTGATGTCCCGGTCGAGGTCTTTGAGGATCCGCACGACGCCCGATGTCTTGGTCCCCGACCCGTACGACGAGACCGCCATGAACTCCAGCGAGACCGGCACGCTCAGTGCCCGGGCGAGGTCGGCCATCATCATGACCGCCCCCTTGAGCACCCCGACGAGAACGATCTCGCGGCCGGCGTAGTCGGCGTCGATGCGCGCGGCCAGCTCGGCGATCTTGGCGGCGATCTGCGCCGCGGAGACGAGCACGGACTCGATATCGGGATGCAGGTCTCGGGCCGGCTCGGCCATCGAGTCCACCGGAAGCAGCGGAGCGGTCATCGGAAGGTGAGCCTGTCATACGCCCGCTCAGCGACCAACCCCCCGGGCAGGCTGATCGCCCCCTGGCCGTGCCAGTGCGTGAGCAGCTTGTCGATCTCCAGCACGTGGTTGAGGGTCAGCTGGCCGGAGGGAACCCCCGCCGCGACGGCGGCATTGCGCAGCGCGCGGCGTCGTACCGCCGCGGGGAGCTGCGACAGCTCGGCGATCTCGCACGGGTCGGCCACGCCGGCGGCCCACTCGTCCAGGGCGTCGGCATCGTCGCGGAGCAGCGCGGCGGTCCGGGCCAGCGCCTCGGGGATCCCGTCCCCGAGCGCATCGAGCATCGCGGGCAGGACCTCCTGGCGGACCCGGGCCCGGGCGTACGCCGGGTCGGAGTTGTGCGGGTCGGCCCAGGGCACCAGATCGAACGCCTGGCAAGCCTCGTTCGTGTCGACCCGGCGGATGGAGAGCAGCGGGCGGCGCAGCCGGTCGCGCCGCACCGGCATCCCGGACAGCGACCGCGCGCCCGACCCCCTCGCCAGCCCGAGCAGGACGGTCTCGGCCTGGTCGTCGAGGGTGTGCCCGAGCAGTACGGCGGCCGCGCCGACCCGGTCTGCGGCCGCCTCGAGCGCGGCGTACCTCGCGTCCCGGGCAGCCGCCTCCGGACCGCCCTCGTCGCCGACCTCGACGGTCTCTACCAGCACCGGGTCGAGCCCGAGCTCGGCGCAGGTCGTGGCGACGTCGGCCGCCCGCTCGGGCGAGCCGTCCTGCAGACCGTGGTCGACGGTGACCGCGCCGGCCCGTAGCTCGAGCCGCGCCGCTTCCTGCGCGAGCGCGGCGGCGAGTGCGAGCGAGTCCGCCCCACCACTCACCGCGACGAGAACCAGGGCCCCCGGGTCGAGGTCGTCGACGCTCTCGCGGACGGCCGCCCTGATCGCGGCGACCGCCGGCTCCATCTTCATCTCAGCCGGCCGTCACGCGCTGACGGCGGGCGGCATGCCGACCCGGCGCAGCCAGGCCGCCGGGTCGCGGATCTCCGCACCGCTCGGCAGCTGCTCCGGCGAGGACCACACCACGTTGAGGCCGGGCATGCCGACGCTTGCGATGACGGCCCGCACGAACGCGGCTCCCTCGGCGTACTGCTTGAGCTTCATCTCGATCCCGAGCAGCCGACGGACGATCTTCGCGACCGGGTTGGCTTGCTGGCGACGGCGGTCGAAGCGCTGGCGGATGGTGCCGACCGACGGGATCACCGACGGCCCGACCAGGTCCATGACCACGTCGGCATGCCCTTCGAGCAGGCTCATCAGGCCCGTGATCCGGTCGAGGACCGCACGCTGCTCGGGGGTCTGGATCAGCTCGACCAGGCTGGCCTCCCGTCGGCCCCGCGCGACGTCGTTGATGCCGCTCGCGGCGGAGCGCAACCGGTCCAGCAGGGCCGCGGCGTCGAGGTCGGACAGCAGCAGGAACTCGCGCAGCAGGTCCTGGACGTGCCGGTGCAACCAGGGCGCACTCGCGAACTGCGTGCGATGGGTCACCTCGTGCAGGCAGACCCAGAGCCGGAAGTCGCTCGGGTCGACCGCGAGCCCGCGTTCGGCCGCAACGATGTTGGGCGCGACGAGGGTGAGCCGGCCGGGCGAACGTTCGTCGTCGTCCGCGCTTTGCGGCGGCCCGAGCAGCTCGAACTGCCCGAGTACCCGGGTGGCGAGGTAGCCGAGCAGGACGCCCACCTCGATGCCTGCGGCGCGAGAGCCGATCGTCACCGTCAACGGGCTCGGCGGCTTGTCCGCCTTGCGCTCGAGCAACGCCTCGACGATCGGGTCGACCAGGACCTGGAAGCTCTCCACGTTCGCCCGGATCCAGTCCGGCCGGTCGACGACGACCGTCGCCGCGGAGTCACGGGCTACGTCCAGCCCGGTGGCGGACGCGACGTGGGCATCGGCCTGCGCCGCCTTGCGGTGCAGGTCCTCGACGGTCGCCACGGCTTCCGAGAGCCCGATCTTCGGCCCCGGCGGCACGAGTCGGGTGCCCGTAGTTGCTGCTAGCCGCCAGTCCACCAACTGCACGATTTGGACACTAACCCCACGGTCTCGGCGGGTTTCGGGAACCCCTCGGCAAGGTACGGCGTCAGCCACCGCAGCCGCAGCGCGCGAGCCGCGCGGCCAGGTCGTCGAGATCGGGCACGGTCAGGCCCGGTAGCGCGGCATGCGAGGCCATGAACGCGAACACCAGCAGCCGGCCGCTGCGGTCGACGACGGTGCCGGCGAGGGTGTTGACGCCGGTGAGCGTCCCGGTCTTGGCCCGCACGATGCCGCGCGCGGTCACCGACGGCTTGACCTGGTAGCGGTCGGCGAGGGTGCCGGTCAGGCCCGCCACCGGCAGGCCCTCGAGGATCCACCGCAGGTCTCGGTGGGTCGATGCCGTCGCGGCGCGCAGCAGGTCGACCAGGGTGCGTGGCGTGATGCGGTCCCGGTGCGAGAGCCCGCTCGTGTCGTGCAAGGTGACGGACGTCACGGATACGCCGAGCGAGCGCACCTGCGCCAGAACCGCCTGCGCGGCCCCGGCGAAGCTGGCCGGCAACCCTGCCTCGATCGCGACCGCCCGGCCGAGGGCCTCGGCGAGGTCGTCGTCGCTGACCGTCAGCATCCGCTGCACGAGCGCGCTGACCGGTGGTGAGTCGACGTGGGCCAGCTCGGGGGTGCCGGCCGGCGCGGTGCCACCCGTGACCGCACCCACGACCCGGACACCGTCGTGTTCCAGGAGCCCGGCGAACACCTGGCCCGCCTGTTCGGCGGGGTTCGGCGTACGAGGCGCGAACTCATCACTCGGGTCGGTCCGGCCCTCGTTCACCTCGAGCGGGCTCGGCGGCGTGATGTCGCCTTCGGTGACGTAGCTCGGCTTCCACCCGACCGCAGCGCGCGGGCCGGTCCACTTGCTCACGTCGAGCTTCAGGTGAACCCGGTGGACGCTGCCGAGCGCGGCGGCAGTGCGATGCGCGAGCGCAGCCAGGGTGGCCGGCCGCGGGTAGACCGGCGAGTAGACGGAGTGCCGGTTCGCGACGATCGTCGGGTCGCCGCCCCCGACCAGGTAGAGCGTGTGGCCCGACGCCGCCGTGCTGGTCACGAGCCGGTCGTTCGGGCCGAGGGCGGTCAGGGCCGCCGCGGCGGTCAGCAGCTTGGTCGTGGACGCAGGCGGCTCCGGCGCGCCGGGCGAGTGGGCCCATAGCGCTGTTCCCGTGTCGGCATCGATCACCTCACCGGCCAGATGAGCGCTGCGCTGGAGCTGGTGGGCGTCGGCGGCCAGCTGGAGCGTGACGCCGGCGGAGGTGGGCTCGGGCGCGGACGCCTGCAGCGCCGGCAAGACCGCTCCGCGCGGAGCCGGGCTGGACGGCACGGGGGCCGGCGATCCCGAAGCGGTCGGCAGCGGCGCGGCACCCGCCGAGGTGTGGTCGCGGTGGACGACGTACCCCACGACGACCCCGGCCGTCACGACGAGCGCGACAACCAGGGGCACTGCACGAGAGGTACGCACCTCGCGGGACACTACGTGGTGCCCGTCACGAGCTGACAGGAGCCCAGGTGGAGTTCGACGTTGTCATCGAGATCCCGAAGGGTCATCGGAACAAGTACGAGATGGATCACGAGACCGGCCGGATCCGGCTGGACCGCACGCTGTTCACCTCGACCCAGTACCCCGCCGACTACGGCTTCATCGAGAACACTCTCGGCGAGGACGGCGATCCGCTCGACGCATTGGTGCTGCTCCCGGAGCCGACCTTCCCCGGCTGCCTGATCCGGTGCCGCGCGATCGGGATGTTCCGGATGACCGACGAGAAGGGTCGCGACGACAAGATCATGTGCGTGCCGAGCACCGATCCGCGGCAGGACAACCTGCGCGACATCGACGACATGCCGGAGTTCGACCGGCTCGAGGTCCAGCACTTCTTCGAGGTCTACAAGGACCTGGAGCCCGGCAAGAGCGTCGAGGGTGCGCACTGGAGCGACCGCGCATCGGCCGAGGTCGAGATCGAGGCGTCCCGGCACCGGCTGCAGGCGGCCGGACCTCACTAGGCCCGCACAGCGGTCCGCCCGCCGTACCGGGGAATCGCAGTACGGCGGGCGGCGTGCGCTGGCGTGCAGCGCTTACGCGGTCTTGGACCGGCCCTGGATCGAGATGCTCAGGCCGAGGTTCCCCACGATCGCGCGGATGGCGGCACCCATGCCGACCAGCACGACGCCGGTCGCGACCGGGTTCATCCACGCCGAACGCAGCGGCTGACCGAACGCGCGGAAGACCGACCAGTCCAGTGCCCAGGCGATGAGGATCGCGACACCGACCGACAGCGTGGTGGTGAGCGCCTTCGGGGCCTTGACGGGGAGCACCTCGTCGAGCACCTCACCAACGACGGCGAGCGCGAGCGCGAGACCCACGAACACGACGAATGCGTACATCGGACTAACTCCTTTTCTCCGCGACGCACGGCGCGCCGCTTCACGTGTTTGGACTCCGCGGCGCAGCCTTGGTTACCGGCCGATTTCGGGTTACCCGGCGATTTCGGCCGATGGTGCGGGTAACCGCCGCGAGCGTTAAGGAGTCGAACCTCACAGTGCAGGTGGACCCGGCGCTGGTGCGGGCTTGCCAACGCGGCGAGCCCGGAGCGCTCGACCCCCTCATCCGGGCGACGTATGCCGACGTCTACGCGCTGTCGCGGCGCATGCTCGCCGACCCCGACGACGCGGCGGACGCGACCCAGGAGGTGTTCGTTCGTGTCATGCGCTCGGTGCTCGGATTCCGCGGGGAGTCCGCGTTCGGCACCTGGTTGCACCGGGTGACCGTCAACGTCTGCCTGACCATGCTGCGCAAGCGGGCCAAGGCACGCGAGGCGGGCCTGGTGGCCGGCCGCAACGCGTTCGCGCTGCCCGACGACGAGTCGATGCTGGCTGCCGGCGGTCCGCTTCCGGACGAGGTCGCCGCCACCGCCGACCTGGCCGCGCGATCCGAGGCCGCGCTCGCGACGCTGCCGGAAGACTCGAGGGCGGTGGTGGTGTTGCGTGACATCGAAGGGCTGTCGACCAAGGAGGTGGCCGAGTTGCTCGGGGTCACCGAGACCGTGGTCAAGGTGCGGCTGCACCGCGCGCACACGCGACTGCGTGCGCTCGTCGTCGGCGACGGCGACGATCGGGAGGCGCTGCCATGACCGACGACGATCGGCTGCCGCGCTTCTGCCGCGAGGCTCGCTCGCAGTTCCCGGCGCTGACGTCCGGCGAGCTGAGCGGGTGGCCGCTGCGCGTCACGCGCGCGCACGTACGCCGCTGCGCGGAGTGCGCCGCCGAGCTGGCCCGGCAGGAACAGCTGTCCGCGGCACTGGTGTCGTTGCGCGACCAGCCGCCGCAGCCGCCGCCGGGGCTGCTCGAGGACCTCTTGGCGCGGGCGAACCGCCGAAACGTGCGGGAGCGGGCCGCCGTACCCGCACGTGGCGCGGTCAGCGGCGCCCGGCCCGGTTTGTCGGTGGCCTTCCTGACCGTGGGCGCGGTGGCGTCGACGGGAATCGGCTACGGCATCTGGCGCGGAGCCCGCGCCCTGCGCCACCGCTGACCGCGCTCACACGCATGGCCCATCGAGGTCGCCGGCTCCGGCACGGATGGCCCATCGGGGTTGCTATAGCGACAGCCATGGGCCATGGGCGCAGCGAACGACAGCGCCGATGGCCCATGCGTGTCGCGAGACGCAGTCGGCATCAGGCCGAGAGCAGCACGACCCCTTCGGGCAGCCCGCGACCGGCCAGCCGAAGGTAGCTCGCCTCGAGCTGGCGCACGATCCGGTCGGCTTCGCGCCGCTGCTGCGCCGGCGTGTTGTGGAACACGGTGAGCCCAGCCGCTGTCATCGCGTCATGCCGAGCCTGAGTGTGCTCGAACAGGTCCTCGCGGGCGTGATGCTCCCTGCTGTTCGTCTCGTGCACGAGTGCCGCGTCCCGCCACAACGCGTCCGGGCGGATTCGGCGTCCGTCGGGTAGCCGAAGCAACGCGTTGAGCAGCGGTGGTGGCAGTATCCGCGAGCGCGAACAGATCGCCGAGAAGTCGGCTTCAGGCGCTGAGCTGATCCCGCCGAGCACATCCTCGATTGCTCGCCGAGCCACGTTGGCGCCGCGCCCGGTGAGGTGTGGGAGCTGCAGTGCAAGCGCTTGGTCAGAAACGACGCCACGATGGACGGCGTCAGCGATGACCGCGACCGCGGTCCGTTGTTCGCCGACTCGCGCGGCAAACTCGGCGAGTGCCCGCCCGGGAGGGCAGTGGGGCAGGCCACCGACCATCCTTGGCACCTCCAGCCGGTGGGTACGCCGGGCCTCAACTCCGTCCCGGTTCGTCCGCTTCGCCGCAGCGCTGAGCAGCAGGCGCACCGTCCGATCAACGGGCAGGTAACGCACGCCGTACCCACGTAGCGCGGTGGTGTCTGCCAGCTGGGCGGTGCTCCCGCCGTAAAGCAGACCCACGCGAAGTCGTTGTCGATAGGTCGGTTCGCCCGTGGTGGCCAGGTACACACCGGGTAGCAGGATCTGCCAACGCGTGGCGAGCAGATGCCGCAAGGCCGAAACCGAGAGCGTCTCGAGGGCCTGCTTGCGCGTGATCAACCCGTCTTGCGCGGCCAGCAGGGAGTGAAGGGTGTCGTCCACGTGCCGACGCTGACGCACGAGCGACGAGCACAACCGCATCGACGAGCGAACTGTGCAGGACCAGAGCCCCAACCCCGTCTGTGGACAGGTGAGTGCGCATGGCCCATCGGGGTCGCCGGCTCCGGCACGGATGGCCCATCGGGGTCGCTATAGCGACAGCCATGGGCCATCCGCAGGGGTGGGCTCAGCGGGTGTCGACGACGGTACGGCGGTTGTCGGGGGCGAGCAGCCGCCACGCGTCGGCCTCGGCGTCGTCGCCCTGCTCCTGCGAGCGCCGTTCGGCCTCCACTCGCGCGAGGTACGTCGCCACCTCCCGCTGCCGGTCGCCCACGTCCCAGCCGAGCACCTCGCTCAACTCGTTCGCAACTGCTTCGGCCGACTCGACCCCGCGATGCGTGGTCTCGATCGACACCCTGGTCCGCCGGGCCAGCACGTCGTCGAGATGCAGCGAACCCTCGTGGGTCGCGGCGTACCGCACCTCTGCCATCAGGTACAGCCCGGCACCCGGCACCGGATCGAGCAGCTCCGGACGGTCGGCGGCGGGCGCGAGCACGTCGTACAACAGCGCGCCGTACCGGTTGAGCAGGTGCTCCACTCGCCAGCGCGGCAGGTGGAGATCGGCAGCGAGCGCATCGATCTGGTTGGCCATCGCGTGATAGCCGTCGGCGCCGAGCAGCCGGATGTGCTCCGTCACGCACGGCGGGGTGTGGCGTCCCAGGTCCTCGACCGCGGCGTCAACCGCGTCGCTCGCCATCACGCGGTACGTCGTGTACTTACCGCCGGCTACCGACACCATGCCGCGCGGCGAGTGACTGATCGCGTGCTCGCGCGACAACTGAGATGTCTGCTCGTCCTCACCGGACAACAACGGCCGCAGTCCCGCATAGACGCCGGAGATGTCGCCACGAGTGAGCGGCACGGCCAGCACCTTGTTGACCTCCGCCAACAGGTAGTCGATGTCCCTGCGGCTGGCCGCCGGATGTGCCTTGTCGAACACCCAGTCGTCGTCGGTCGTACCGATGATCCAGTAGTCGCCCCACGGGATGACGAACAGCACCGAGGTCTCGGTGCGCAGGATCAACCCGGTCGAGGACGAGATGCGGTCACGCGGCACGACGATGTGGATGCCTTTCGAGGCGCGCACCTTGAACTCGCCGCGCGAGTCGGCCAGCCGCTGCACGTCGTCGGTCCAGACCCCGGTCGCATTGACGACCACCCCGGTTCGCACCACGCAGGTCTCGCCGGTCTCCGTGTCGCGCAAGCGCGCACCGGTGATCCGGCCGCCCTCGCGCACGAAGCCCACGACTTCGGTCGAGGTGCGAATGACGGCACCGTACGACGCCGCCGTTCGCGCCAGCATCAACGTGTAACGCGCGTCGTCGCACTGCGCGTCGTAGTAGCGAATGCCACCGACCAGCGCGTCCTGCCGCAACGCAGGAGCGAGTGCGCGCGCGCCGCGGCGGGTCAGGTGCTCATGACGCGGCATCGTCCGGGCACCGCCCAGCGCGTCGTACAAGCTGAGGCCGGCGGCGACATAACCGCGCTCCCAGCCGCGATGCGTCAGCGGGTACAGGAACGAGACCGGCTTGACCAGATGCGGCGCAAGCCGGCTCAGCACGAGCTCGCGTTCGTGCAACGCCTCGCGGACAAGAGCGAAGTCAAGCTGCTCGAGGTAGCGCAAGCCGCCGTGGAACAGCTTGCTCGATCGCGACGACGTGCCGCTGGCGATGTCGCGCGCCTCGACGAGCGCAGTGGTCAAGCCCCGCGTCACAGAGTCCAGTGCGACACCCGACCCGACCACGCCACCGCCGACGACCAGTACGTCGAACGCCGCGCCGTCGAGCGCCCGCCAGGCCATCCGCCGTTCGTGCGGCCCGAGCCGAGAGCTCCCCCTCATGTGCCGGCTACTTCGTCGTGATCCGGAACACCGGGTGGCGGGGCGCGATCCGCTCGAGCTCGGCATCCGGTGAGGCCGCACCCACCCCGTCGAAGAAGACGCCAACCTCTGCCTTCCATCGTTTCAGGTAGGCACGAAGCAGCGGCGGCTTGTCCGCATCCGCAAGCTCTACGGCGCTGAAGTCCTGCCGGCGACGGCCGACCAGCAACGCGCCGGTGCCTGCTACCCGGAGGTTGCGCACCCACTGCGTCTCACCGCGCGGCGCAACGAGGTACGAGGAACCCTCGTAGCTCAGCAGGTTGACCGGCGTCCGCCGCGTCTCGCCGCTGGTCCTGCCTCGCAC
>Ga0335074_10001945_pt1 | contig 28048 bp, 23 predicted proteins | sample Lox_Sample_23_FD_206715 | JGI IMG/M metagenome (GOLD analysis project Ga0335074, IMG submission 206715) | Soil microbial communities from Loxahatchee National Wildlife Refuge, Florida, United States - Lox_Sample_2.3 | ecosystem: Environmental > Terrestrial > Soil > Wetlands | place: USA...
CCATCCGCGCCGTCCAGGCTGTTCGCGGCGTCCCGCTGTTCTGGGGCTGGCTAGTGGCGATGGCGGCCAACCCCTTCGCGCATATGTTGTTGCGCGAGGCGGTCTGGCGGGTGGCGATCGCCTTTGGCTGTGGCCTCGCCGTAGAGTGGGCCGTCCGGCTGATGCTGCGTCGCCCGGAGAGCCCTCCCGAGGCGGAACCGATCGCGGCCGCCGAAGCCGACTCAGGTGAGGCGCGCGCCGAGGTCGGCGAGACCGAGCCCCCCGATCATCGACGCAACCGCGCGCGGATTCTGCTGCGCCGGCTGCCCCTGGCGCTGTTGGGTTTCGTGCTGGATCTGCTGCCGGTGCTCGGTTTTGCCATCGGCGGCCATATCGTCGCCGCGACCCCCATCGGCGGCTCCGACGAGACGCGACTGATCGTCGTCGAGATGGTCGATGCCTACGTGATCTGCAGTGCCGTTGTCTGCCTGGCGCGGATGATGCTGTCGCCGCAGGCACGAAGCTTGCGGCTGGTTCGGACCTCGGATGAGACGGCGCTATGGGCCGTTACATGGATCCGTCGGATAGCGGCGGTCGCGGCGTTCGGCTGGGCCATCGCGCAGATCGGCCAGTTGCTTGGTATGTCGGGCGAGGCGCATGACGGGCTGATCAAGCTCACCTCGCTGATCTACCACCTCTTCCTCGCCGTCATGGTGCTGGAGAAGCGCCGGGCGGTGAAACACTGGCTTCGTGCGTCGTCCGACGGCACCGGCGCGCTCGCGCGCCTGCGCAATGCGGTAGCTCCGGTCTGGCACTGGATCGCGCTGTTCTTCCTCGCCGCCTCGTGGATCGTTTGGGCGGTCGAGGTCCGCAACGGCCTCGCCGAAGTGTTCCACCTGTTTTTCACCCTTGTGCTGGTGGTCATTGTTGCCCGCCTGCTGCTGATCGTGCTTTTGGGCTCGCTGGACCGCGCGTTGCGCATCCCACCGGAAACCGCGGCGCGCTACCCCGGGCTGGACGACCGGCTGCATGCCTACCACCCGCTGCTCCAAGGGCTTGCGCGCACGCTGGTCTGTGTGACCGGTGCCCTGGTTCTGCTGGAGTTCTGGGGCGTGCCCACGTTCGAGTGGTTCACCCGCGATTATCTCGGCCAGCGCCTGGTTGCTGCGTTCGGCACGATGGCGGTGACGTTGGTGCTGGCGTTGGTTGTCTGGGAGACAGCGAATGCGGCCATCCAGGCGCATCTCGCTCATCTGACCCGCAGTCAGCAGATGGCCCGCTCAACGCGGGTGCGAACGCTGCTGCCATTGTTGCGCACCACGCTGCTGGTGTGCATCGTCGTGATCGCCGGGCTGACCGTATTGTCTGATATCGGCATCAATATCGCCCCGCTGCTGGCGGGAGCGGGCATTGTCGGCGTGGCGATTGGCTTCGGCTCGCAGAAGCTGGTGCAGGACCTGATCACCGGTATCTTCCTGCTGCTGGAGAACACCATGCAGGTCGGCGACTGGGTCACGGTCTCGGGCCTGTCCGGCTCGGTGGAGCATCTGTCAGTGCGGACCATCCGACTACGTGCCGGCGACGGCTCGGTGCACATCATTCCGTTCAGCTCGGTCACCAGCGTGACGAACACCAATCGCGGGCTCGGCAACGCCGCGGTCAGCATCACCGTCGCCTATTCCGAGAACACCGACCGGGTCGGTCAGGTGCTCCAGGAGATCGCCGCGCAAATGCACAAGGAGTCCGACTTCGCTTCGAAGATGCTGAGCGACCTGCAGTTGTGGGGCGTGGACAAGATCGACGGCGCGTCGGTGACGCTGACTGGCCAGATCGTGTGCACGGACTCGGGACGCTGGCCGGTACAGCGCGAGTTCAACCGGCGGGTGAAGATGCGGTTTCAGGAGCTGGGGATCACCATATTCAACCCCACGCAGGAATATCTGATTTCCCCCGCCCAGCCCGCCCCGGAACGTCCCGGGCGGCCGGACACCAGGGAGGCCGCGGAATGACCGACTTCGCAATGCTCGCCGATCTCATCTCGCACGACGGCTTCGCGTTCGTTCATGGCCCGGCGATGCGTGAGGTGCTGGAGCGGCACGGTTCGCTGGCCGACTGGAAGGCGTTTGCGGCGAGCTGGCACGATCTGGGCCTGGATACCTACATGGCCGACGGCGGGCGTTACCGGAAGCGGCGCCACGCCGCGTTCTCCGCCGACTCGCGCGGAATCCGGCGCAAGCCGCACCAGGCGCATTACCAGAGCCGCGACTACAACAGCCTGAATGGGGGCATTGCCCGCTGGTTCGATCCGGTGCTGCCGGGGATCGGCTCCGGCCCGAGCATGACGGCGATCCTGCAGACCTGCCACCTGCTGTTCGATCGGCTGACCCCGGCACCTGCCTGGCATATCGAGGTGCACCAGTTCCGTATCGAGGCACGTGCAGATGCCGTTGGGCGGCCGACGCCCGAGGGTACCCACCAGGATGGCGTCGATCACGTGCTGGTGCTGTTGATCGGACGACAGAACATTCAGAGCGGGGTCACTACCATCACCGATCTTGCGCGCCGTCCGCTCGGCAGCTTCACGCTGGCCGAACCGCTCGATGCCGCGTTGGTGGACGATAACCGCGTCATGCACGGCGTGACGCCGGTCGAGCCGGTGGATCCCGCTCGCCCCGGTTTCCGAGACGTGCTTGTGGTGACGTTCCGCCGCGAGAACGCGAGCGCCTGACCGGTCCGCCGGTGCGGATCGTCGCCGGTACCTGGCGAGGGCGGCGATTGGTTGCGCCGGCGGGGACTGATACGCGACCTACCAGCGACCGCGCCCGGCAGGCGCTGTTCGATATGCTTCTTCACGCGCCGTGGGCCGGGCGCGATGCGATCCAAGGCGCATTGGTGCTGGATGCCTTCGCCGGTACCGGGGCGCTGGGGCTGGAGGCGCTGTCGCGTGGCGCGGCTGCGGCGACATTCATCGAGTGTGACGCGGCGGCTCTTCGGGCGTTGCGGTCCAATATCGCGGCGTGCGGCCCTGAGCAGCGGTGCACCGTGGTGGCCGGCGATGCGCTGCATCCGCCGAGAGGCCGGCTTTGCGACCTGCTGTTTCTCGACCCTCCTTATGGGCAGGACTTAATGGCTCGGGCTCTCGAACGTCTTGCGGCACGCGGCTGGGTCGGTCCCGAGACACTTATCGTCGCGGAAACTGGGCGCGACGAGGAGGCGCTCGGCACCGCACCGCTGTTGGCCGAACGAATCTACGGCGCAGCGCGCATCAGCGTCTGGCGCGCGGCTGATAACCCTCGATCTGGTTCGTCCCGCTCATGTGCCTTTGCCACGCGCTGCACGACGAGGGCCGCATGTTGACCGCGCTCGACCTTGCCCTGGCCGAGTGGCGGACCGAGGTCCTGGCCGGCCGCACCGCTGGGCGGCGGTACCACGACTGTCGGCGGGATCCACGGTCAGCCACCATCCTTGCGCTTCGGGCCGGGCCACGCCTTCCCGCTGCCGCCCCACGACCCGACTACCCGGCGGTCCAGCGCCAAACGGGGCAACGCGTATTTCGGGCATCTCGCTCGCCTAAAGTCGTCCCCACGCAACTCTGAAAGCCAGCATTCGATCAGCGAATGAATGCGACGACGCAGCCCACCGGAAAAGACAGTTAGTTGATCCCGCATGTCATCAGCGGAGGCCCCGAAATTCAGCTCATCCTCTAATTCCTCGTCGGGATGACTGAAGTAGACGAGTGGGCTTTTTCTAAACCGGCGCATTGTTAAGCGGTACTCGCGATACGCTCCGGCCCTCAGAAACAAGAGACGATGCTGGAAGCGGAGGCACGGACCGCCGCAAAGATGACGGAAGAGTTCCTGCCGGAAGCCTCTTTTAGCAATACGACGCTCCAAAAGCCTATATATCCGCCGCCGAAGGTCGCGCTTTCGGTGCGACTGCCAAGAAAGCAACAGGATTGTTGCGCCCGCAGGAACAGACAGCGCGGCCATCCAAACGTCTAGGCGTGCCACCGACGGCAAAATGAGGAAACAGAACCCAAGCAGGAAGCCAGAGATTGCATAAGCATTGCTGAACGCCAGCAACGGGAAATCGGGTCGCCTATGCGTCATTTTATTTCCCGAAAACGATGATCTTTGTTACGGTAGGAGGGCCAACATTACAGCCACAGGATGTCCGCTGCATCGTCGTAGTATCCATCGCGATGAAGGTCCATCCCTGCGCCGCTTCGCGGTTGATGATCTCCTGATAGGCATAGGCAACTCTCTCGAGCCCACGATCGCCACTCACGACGACCTGTGTTGGGGCTGGCACTACACGGTATTCCAAGTATGCCTCCTTTTCAGCGGCGTTCGCTGAGCGGCCTGTTCAGACTTTCTTCCCGCAGTGTACTTGCTGCCGCCATTGCCCCTGCTGTTGGTGCGGCCAGTCCGCTTGCTCCCCTTGCGATTCGCCGCCTCGGCTTGGGTCTCGGGCAGCGTGTCGGACACAGGCCGAAGATAGGCGAGTGACCGAGCGGCACCGTTAAGCTAACGTTATTGGGGGGTGAAATTGCGCATAGGTCGGCCAGGCTGAACCGCCGAACTCCACGATTCACTTGCGTGACATGATTGCCCGCGCGCTATGATCACACATTGGCCGAGGGTCGACTGGATCGCAAATGTGCTCGAACAGACCGCGCCGGCCGGCCAAGCCGCGTCGGCAAACGAGAGCGAGTGGTTTTCCAAGGCGCGGAATGTCTTGGGACTGTAAGCTCTGCTTTTTGATCATACTTATATCGATTCACGCGGCCCGCCGCGATGGCTGGACAGGCGGGGGCGCCGGTTGAATATGCCGGAGAAGGCGATCGTTCATGTGGGGCCTGGAGGGCGGCTCGGGGTGCTGGGTCTTGGGGATTGATGGGACAGTGGATATTGGGGTTCCTCAGCGGTGTTAGCTACACAGGAAACTGGACTAAACTGGCGCCGCTGAACGGAACTGATGCTGACGGGGCTTTTGCTTGGATCGACAACTACTGTCAGGCACATCCCCTCGGGACCGTAGTTTACGCTGCTATGGAGTTCGTGGCCGCACATCCTCGCTGAACACGTCGGGAAAATTCGATCTCTTATGATTCAAACCGCGACATCTTTCCTGCCAGTTCTCCCAAGGACACCAATTCTTCCACCAATTCGTTAAAAGACAAGCTCGACAGACCTGATTCGCAGATGCCTTCCAATCCGTGGTTCGTTATCCAGACATTCGCCGTCGCACTCGTTGGGATACGTCCTGCTTCTATTTGCGTAGCCATATGTTTAAAGCCTTCAGTATGGATCTTCCACAATCTTTCTGTGCTGCTGTTGTCGGCCCGTGTGAAAACTCGAACGTCTTCAATTCCTGCCTTTCTTCCAGCCTTCATGTATAACTCGCAACCTTGCCAGAGTTGAGAGAGGCAAACCTCAAAGAACAAGAGCGAGCGAAAATAGGGAGAGATTACATTGCTGGGCGTAGCGACGTAGTTGATCAGTGCAGAGCGTGCTTCGCGGTACGCTACAAAAGCGCCCTCAGCGAGCCTGATCAGTTTAATAAATAAGAGCGCTTCTCGCTGGATATGTCGCAACTCAAGTTGTTCAGGATAAACGTATTAAGCCAGTCGCTCTCCAGAGTCAGTTCCGGCGCGCCACATTCAGTCAACGATGACATCTTATGAGCTACGAGCTTATCCAAGAAGTAGCCCGTCGGCCGCAACTGCAATTTCTCCGTCACTGTTATAGTAGCCATGCTCAGTCCTCTTCGCTTAAGGCTTCCGGCCTTTAGCCCCAGGCGGACGCCGGCAGCAGTGTGCCTTTACGTGACGATTCGCCGCAAGCCCGGTACAGGTGCGATCCATTTTACAAGCACGCTGCTGCTCATGTAAGATTCCCTGGCTTGTGATGAACATCCTCCCTCAATTCATCGCCCGCTTGGTCAGTTGGTAGGGCGTGCCGCGTAGTTGCTCGTTGATCACCGCGACCGGCGCCCCTGCAGTAGCTCGACCAGTTCCGACGCGCACGCGCTCGCCACCATGGCGCGACCTTCGTTCGGCCACGCGGCTGCAATGCTCCGTGGGCCTTGCCGAGCAGCGTGACCCGGCCGCGGGACAGCGGTAAGTACGACCCTCGCCGCCACCGGTCGCCCCATAACGGTGTCGGGAACCTGGAACCGCTTCGGACATAGATCGCATTCCGCCAAAACCCGGCTATGCACGGAATATGCGCCTTCAGTCGGCATTGCGCAGTACATGCGCGACCACCTCCGCAAGCCGCTCATAATCCGCAGGCTCGTTATAGGCGTGCGCCGAGAGCCGGAGCCAGATGCCTCCGGCCATGACGTGCAGCGGGGCGTCGGTCTTTGCCTCCAGTAAACATGCCCGCAATGTCTTGGCCCGCTCCGCAGTGCTCCCGCCGGCGATCGGCAGCCGCACCGCACCCATTGCGCCGGCAAGCGAACCGGACGCCCCGATCTCGCTGTTCAGCCGCCGCGCGAGCAGCGCCGTCGCTTCGGCTGCAAGCGCCACGTTCCGTGCCCGCAACGCCGCCCCACCAAGCCTTGCATGGAAATCGATCGCGGCCGGCACGGCGAGGAAGGCACTGAAGTCGCGCGTGCCGGTCCAGTCGAATTCCTCCAGGAAACCCTTTTGGTATCCATGCGAGATGGTCACCGGGTGCAGCCCATCCTGCCGATCGGGCGCGGCCCAGATGAACGCGCTGCCTTTCGGCGCACACAACCACTTGTGGCAGTTTCCAACGTACCAGTCGGCACCGATGGCCGGCAGGTCCACCCCAACCTGTCCCGGCCCGTGCGCACCATCAACCAGCACCGGCACCCCGCGCGCATGGCACGCGGCGACCATGCGTTCGACCGGCAGCACCAGCGCGCTCGGCGAGGTAATGTGGTCCAGCACCGCCAGCCGGGTGCGCGGCGTGATCGCCGCCACCAGCCCGGCGATCATGCCCTCCGCATCCGGATTCGGAAACGGCACCACCGCCTCGGTCATACGCGCACCAGCCAATTCCGTGACATAGCGCACAGTGTTGCGCACCGCGCCATACCCATGCGTCAGCACGACCACCTCATCGCCCGGCTGCAGCCGGCGAGAGCGGAGCACGGCATTGCAGCCGACCGTCGCATTCTCCAGGAACGCCAGGTCCTTGCCCTCGGCTCCCATGAAGCGCGCCAACCTGTCGGCGGCAGCACGCAGCGCATCCGGCAACACAGCCTGCATGAACCGCGTAGGCTGAGCCTCCATCCGGCGGCGCCAGTCTTCCTGCACCGCCAACACCACGCGCGGGGTGGCGCCGAACGAGCCGTGGTTCACAGTCAGGAAATCCGGGTCCAGCGTCCACTCATGCCGGATCGCCGCACCGAGCAGAGGTGGTTGCATTTACAACCCCCTGGTCGGCTGCGATCGCATCGGGCCGGTGAAGCGGTCAAATCGGAACGGTGTCGGATCGACGATCGGCGAATCGCCGGTGATCAGGTCGGCGGCGAGCCTCCCCGCTGCCGGCCCAATGCCGAACCCATGGCCCGAGAAGCCGGTTGCCACGAAGAATCCCGGCATCGCCGCGACCGGCGAGATCACCGGCACCGCGTCCGGCGTCACATCGATCATCCCGGCCCACTGCTGCGCGATTCGCGCGTGCTTGAACACCGGGAAGCTCCGCTGCAACGACGCCAGGGCGTCGTTGTTCAGCCGCTCGATCGGATAGGGATCGAGCACGCGAACCGCCTCGAACGGCGACGGCGAGTCGAGCGACCAATGCCGCTTCAGTCGCGCTTCCTCCATGAAGCGGCTGCTCAGCCGCACCCGCACGGTAGCCTGACCCGACCGCCAGAGCGGCAGGAAATCCCACGCCAGCCGGAAACTATCGGGCACGATTTCGGAGACGCTCGCGTTCAGGTTCGCAACGGTATAGCCGCCGTCCAGGCGCTTGCGGAACCCGAACCCGGACCCGCTCGCCGAAACCTCCGGTGCGCCGTCCAGCTTCTCGGTACGCATCACCGAGGAGCGCACTTTGAGCTGCTTGAGATCAAGACCGTGATTGCCGCAAAACAACCGGGACCACGCGCCCCCCGCCAGCAACACAGCATCGCAGGCGATGCGCCCCTTTTCGGTCACAGCCGCAACCACCCGCCCGCCGCTCGTCTCCACGCCCCGCACGGCGCAGCCGGTTAGAATGGTCGCACCAAGTTGGCGGGCTGCCTCGGCGATGGCGGGGGCAGCTTTCTGCGGCTCGGCACGGCCATCGCTCTCGGTGTAAAGAGCGGCGCGGAAGCCGTGCGCCGCGCCTGGCATCAGCCGCTTGATCTCATCCGGCCCGATCATATGCGTATCGAGCTGATAGGGCCGCGCGTGCTCCAGCCATGCTTCTCGCCTGGCAACATCGGCATCCGTCTCGCACAGATACATGATGCCGGCGGTACGGAATCCGGTCTCCGCGCCGATCGCCTTGTTCATTCCCTGCCAGAGCCGCAGGCTCTCGATGATCAGCGGCAGTTCGCGGGGATCGCGGCCCATCTTGCGACACCAGCCCCAATTCCGGCTCGACTGCTCGCCGGCGATTTCGCCTTTCTCGCACAGCACGACGGCGACGCCTTTGCTCGCCAACGCCCAGGCGGCACTGACACCGACGATCCCGCCGCCGGCAATCACCACCGCCGTACGCTCCGGTACAGTCGTATCCGATGCAACAGGATCGACTCGCGGTCCCACGATCTTAGCCCTCCAGAAGCCCAAGCGCTGTCAGCTCGTCGCGCAGCGCCGCCGGGTTGGTGAAATGGATGCCGTGCATGCCCAGCTCGCCGGCTGCGGCTGCATTCCTGGCATTGTCGTCGATATAAACAAGCGTGGCCGGCTCCAGCGCATGGCGTTCCAGCAGCAGGCGGTAAAGCTGCGGATCGGGCTTCACCAGACGCTCCTGCCCGGACACCACAATCGCCTCGAACCAGCCCAGGAAGTCGTATAGTTCGAGCGCGATCGGGAAAGTCTCGCGCGACCAGTTGGTCAGGCCGAACAGCCTGACGCCGTCCACCTTCAGCTCGTGCAGGATCTGCACGGACTGTTCGATCGGCCCACCCAGCATCTCGCGCCATCGCAGATGGAATGCGTCGATCAGCTCGCCGTGTTCTGGATGCTGCGCGCGCAGCACGGAGCAGGCCTCTGCCCAGCTTCTCCCTCGGTCCTGCTCCAGGTTCCACTGCGGCGAGCAGATCTCGGCGAGGAAGCGTTCCCTCTCCGTTTCGTCCGGGATGAGTTTGCGGTAGAGATGGCGGGGATTCCAGTCGATCAGCACGCCCCCAAGATCGAAGATGGTGCCGGTGTAGTGCGATGGCATATCCGACTGTTATCGCGCTATCGTCGGTGGCTCAAGCGGGGCGCGGCAGACGCACTCACCTCGTCATGGCGGATCCGGAAATCCGCCGCAACAAATGCCGCGACCTATGACACTGGGCGCTGAAACCGTTGCCGCGCTGTTCCGCATTCCCGATTTCCTCATCTCCGATTTTGGTGAATACGACCCGGGCTGCGCGATCAGGTTCACCATCTTTCGTGATTGCCCCACCGGCAGTTCCGGCGATCCGGACATTCTCGGCGCGCAGCAATACGCCCCGCTCCTGGACATCGAGGTCCCGACGGGCTGATACGAAGGCCGATCCCCTTGCGGGAGGGGCGGTGCGCGCAGGACCGCCCCCTGACCCCTCCCGCAAGGGGTATAGGGTGAAGGCGACCGAGGAGCCCGATGGCCACGCGACCAAAGATCCGCCGCCGCCGCCGCACCAAGATCATCGCCACGCTCGGCCCGGCCAGTTCCTCGATCGACGTGCTGGCGCGTCTGTACCAAGCCGGCGCCGACGTGTTCCGGCTCAATTTCAGCCACGGCACCCACGAGGACCATGCCGCCCGCTTCGCGATGATCCGCGAGCTGGAGGAGCGGTTCGATCGCCCGATCGGCATCCTCGCCGACGTGCAGGGACCCAAGCTGCGCGTCGGCCGGTTCGGCGGCGGACGCGTGCATCTGCAGACCGGCCAGCCGTTCCGGCTCGACCTCAACCCGACACCCGGCAACGCCAACCGCGTCAACCTGCCGCATCCCGAGATCATCGAGGCCGCCTCGATCGGTGCCACGCTGCTGCTGGACGACGGCAAGCTGCGGCTGCGCGTCGCCCGCAAGCGCGAGGACGCCTTGGAAACCGAGGTGGTCGTCGGCGGCCCGCTATCGGACCGCAAAGGCGTCAACGTGCCGGACGTGGTGCTGCCGATCCCGGCGCTGACCGAGAAGGACCGTGCCGACCTGGCCTTCGCCTTGCAGCACGGCGCGAACTACATCGGCCTGTCGTTCGTGCAGCGGCCGGAAGACGTGGCGGAGGCCAAGCAGATTGCCGGCAGCCAAGCCTGGATCATGACAAAGATGGAGAAGCCGCAGGCGGTCGAGAACCTCGACGAGATCGTGCGCCTGTCCGACGCGGTGATGGTGGCGCGCGGCGATCTGGGCGTGGAGCTGCCGCCGGAGGAAGTACCGCTGGTGCAGAAGCGCATCGTGCGCGCCGCCCGCCAGCTCGGCCGCCCCGTGGTGGTGGCCACGCAGATGCTGGAGAGCATGATCAGCGCGCCGGCGCCGACGCGCGCCGAAGCCTCGGACGTGGCAACCGCCGTATTCGACGGTGCCGACGCGGTGATGCTGTCCGCCGAAACCGCCGCCGGCCAGTACCCGTTCGAGGCGGTGAACATCATGGACCGCATCGTCGCCCGGGTGGAGCAGGACCCGGGCTGGCGGGCGATCATCGACGCGAACCGCCCCGAGCCCGAGCATTCCGCGGCCGACGCGATCGCCGCGGCGGTCAGCCAAGTCTGCCACACGATCGGCGCGGCCGCGATCGTTGCATTCACCGCGTCGGGCAGCACCGCCGTGCGCGTGGCGCGGGAGCGGCCGGAAGCGGCGGTCATCGGCTTCACCCCGAACCTCGAGACCGCGCGGCGGCTCGCGGTGGTGTGGGGCGTTCATGCGGTGATGACCCCGGACGTGCATTCGCTGTCGGAAGCAGTAGCGCGCGCGGTCCGAGCGGCTCAGGCCGAGGGGTTCGCGCAGCACGGCGACGAGATCGTGGTCGCCGCCGGCGTTCCGTTCGGCCCCTCCGGCACGACCAACACACTGCGGGTCGCCTCAGTAGGCTAGGATGCGGGCAGCGCAGGGCGGACGCAATCCGGCATCGGGCGAATCAGCGCGACGAGGCTGACCCTGCGCCGGCCCGTGCGATGCTTTGTGTGTGAAGGCGCTGGGGTGCGTTACGGCCCGGACCCCCTCCCCCCCAACCCCCTCCCGCAAGGGAGGAGGAGTTCGGGGGGGACTTGGCAACCCTTTCAGCGGGCGGCGTCGAGAGCTTGCGTCAGATCGGCAATGATGTCGTCGATGTGCTCCAGCCCGACCGACAGCCGGACATAGCCCGCGGTGACCCCGGTGGCGAGCTGCTCCTCCTCGGACAATTGCGAATGTGTCGTGCTGGCCGGATGGATCGCCAGGCTGCGGGCGTCGCCGATATTCGCCACGTGGTAGAAAAGCTGCAGCGCATCGATGAACCGGCGTCCCGCTTCGGCGCCGCCGGCCAGCTCGAAGCCGGCCAGGCCGCCCTGGCCGTGCGGCATATATTTGGCGGTCCGCTCGGCGCCGAGCCCGGCGTGGTGCGCCGGGTGGATCACCCGCGTGACGTCCGCGCGGGTAGCCAGGAAATCAGCCACCGCGCGGGCGTTGCGACTGTGCTCGCGGATACGCAGCGGCAGGGTCTCGATCCCCTGGAGGAACAGGAACGCGTTGAACGGGCTCATCGCCGCGCCGAGGTCGCGCAGCATCGTTACGCGCATCTTCAGGATGTAGGCGATCGGCCCGAGCGGCTTAGCCGCCTGCGACCACACCGCCCCATGGTAGCTCGGGTCGGGAGTGTTCAGCGCCGGCTGGCGGGTCGCGTGCGCCTCCCAGTCGAAATTGCCCCCGTCGATGACCACGCCGCCGATCGAGGTCCCATGGCCCCCGATGTATTTGGTGGTCGAGTGCATCACCACCGCGGCGCCATGGTCGAACGGGCGGATCAGGATCGGCGAAGCGGTGTTGTCCATGATCAGCGGGACGCCGAACCGTCGGCCGATCGCCGCGACCTCGGCAATCGGGAACGGGATCAGCTTCGGGTTGGGCAGCGTTTCGGCATAATAGGCGCGGGTCCGATCGTCGGTGGCGCGAGCGAATGCCTCCGGGTCGGCCGGATCGACGAAGCGTGTCTCGATCCCGACATCCTTGAGCGTGTTGCCGAACAGGTTCCAGGTGCCGCCGTAGAGATCGGTCGAGGAGACGATGTTGTCCCCGCTACGGGCCAGGTTCAGCACAGAAAATGCCGACGCCGCCTGGCCCGAGGCAAGCGCCAGCGCCGCCACCCCGCCCTCGATCGCCGCGACGCGCTTCTCGAACGCATCGCACGTCGGGTTCATGATGCGGGTGTAGATGTTGCCCAGCTCCTGCAGGGCGAACAGGTTGGCCGCGTGCTGGGAGCTATCGAACTGATACGATGTCGTCTGGTAGATCGGCACGGCGACGGCATTGGTCGCCTCGTCGCGGCGCCAGCCGGCGTGCAGGGCCAGGGTTTCCGGGTGCCGGGTCTGGTTGGTCGGCATCGGTGGTTCACTCCCGTTCGGTTTCCGGTTCGGCACTATAGGGGAAGCTGGGTCGACGCGCGCAGCGCGTAGTCGGTATGATCGCCCGCTTTTCCCCCGGCCCCTCCCGCACGCGGAAGGCCGTCATCACGCAGCACGGTTCGCGAGTATGTGATGACCTCGGCGCAACATCTCGGCCATCTCGCCCGCCGGCAGCGCACCCGAAAACAGACCATACCCGTTGAGGAAGAACGACGGCACCCCGTTCACTCCCGCCTCGCGCGCCGCCCGGTCCGCGGCGAGCATCTCAGCCGCTGCTTCCGTCCCCGCAAGGAACCCGGCGACTTGGTCGCGATCGAGCCCAGCGGCCACCCCGCAATCGGCAAGCACGGCCGCGTCGCCGAGGTCATGGCCCTCGGTGAAATAGGCGGCGAACAAGGCCTCGACGGCCGCATCCTGCGCGCCGTGCCGGCCCGCCAGCCAGATCAACCGGTGCGCGTCCAGCGTGTTTGGGGTGCGGCCGATCCGGTCGAGATGGAAATCCAGCCCGACCGCGGCGGCCGCCTCGCTCACCCGCGCATCGAGTTCGCGGGCCCGTTCGGCGCTGCCGAACTTGGCGGCGCGGTACGCGGCGCGCTCGACGCCACCCTTCGCCATGTCGGGGTTGAGCTGGAACGGGTTCCAGCGCACCGCGAAGCGCAGCCCGTTCGGCGCCATCGTCGCTACGGCGCGTTCGAGCTGCCGCTTGCCGATATAGCACCAGGGGCAGATCGCGTCGGAGACGACATCGATCCGCATCGGAGGATGTTGGTCCATGGTCCGGCCTCGCTTCGATCCGTCAGCATGCGTCCGAACCCGTCGGCTGGCCACTGTGGCCCTCAGCAAGTGGGGAAGGGTCAAGTGGACACGGAGTGCACCGAGTTCGCACGGAGTTTCACAGAGATAGTTTTGATACGATATTCCAGGCGCGCACGACTCCTAACCGTCGTGCTTGCGAAGCCTGTTCCTGCGAAATATATCTCTAAGGGAGCAGGCATCGGTTACAGAAGAGGCGCCATCTTCCTGTACGCTCGCATACCTGGGCGAGTTGTGCAACCTGCGCGAAGCGGCTTAAATTAATCTCCGTGAGACTCCGTGCGAACTCAGTGCACTCCGTGTCCACTTGGTTATTTCGCGATTATGGAACCACCGTAATTTGGAGCGCCCGCGCCCGGAGCCGTGGGGTCAAGCCAGGGCTTGGGCGGGAGGGGCAACGGCGCGGCGCGGCAGGCGGCCTCCACCAGTTCCATCGCCGCCGCCATATCGGCAAGGCCGGCGACCGGCGGCTGGTTGCGTTCGACACGACACAACACGTCGGCGACGAAGCCCGGATAGAGCGGCGCGTTGATCGTCGGCATCGCCAGCACGCGCCTCTGCCGGCTCATGTCCGCGACCTCCACCGAGCCGGCATCGCGCACCACGATATAGTGCCGCTCGGTACGTATGCTGTAATGCAGGTCGAACACCGAGTTCGGCGCCGGATAGAGATAGCCGGTCTCCACCATGCAGGTGGCATCCCCGCCGCGCAGCAGCACCACGGCATGGTCATCGATATCGAGGCCGGCAACGGTATTGGAGAGCGCTGCCCCGCTCACCGCCAGGCGCGTATCGGGCAGCAGCACGCGGCAGAGATCGAGGAAGTGCACGCCGAGATTGATCAGCGCGCCGCCGCCGGCGGTCGCCCGGCTGAGCATCCACTCGCAACGCGCCTCGCGGTAGCGGTCCACCATGCCGCCGATGAACTTGAACGAGGCGACCTGCACGCCCTCGCCAGCCGTCGCCTCACGGATCGCGCTCAGCATAGGGGACTGCCGGAACACCAGCGGCACCGCCGCGAAGGTGCCGGCCGCTTCGGCGCGCACCGCGACGTCCTGCACCTCGGCCGCGGAGATCCCGCACGGCTTTTCGACGGCGAAGGGAATCCGGGCGTCGATCACGAACGCGCGGTCTCGGCCATGTCGCAGTGTCTGCCGAGCACGAACGCAAAATCCGGCGCCACCTCGGCGCACATCGCACGATGGTCCTGCCAGGCCGGGCAGCCGGCGCATGCTGCGATCTGCTGCGCCCGCGCCAGGTCCGGGTCGCTGACACCGACCACCGCGATACCGCGGAGCGCCAGCACCGGGTCGAGGTAGAACGGCGTGTGCCAGTGCGATACGCCGATGAATACGATGCGCATGCCGGCCTCGCTTATCCCCTCGGTCTCCTGCGGGCGGCCCAGATGACAGGCGCGCCGCGTGCCGCGTCAAGCTCGGCGGTGGTTACGTTGGCGTGCCAAGGTGTGATCTAGTTCACAGTATTCGTGTCGAAACAGCTCCATTCTCCGGCCCTGTCGCGGCCATCGCGCGCGTGCTGCCGTGGGGAGAGCCAGTCGATGGACGAGTTGCCGGTCCGCATCGTGGAACCGGGGGTGGACTACGAGCGGCGCCCGTCAGGTGACCCTGCCGCCGCGGGTCGCGCCGGCTTGGCCAGATCCGGGCTCACTCGCTGTCTGCGCCGGGCAGTTGCGCGGTGTGACCGCGGTCGCAGCCTCTTGCTGCTGGCCGGCCTTCTGCTCGTCGGATATACACCGTTCGCTCGGATCCTCGACCACCCTGCGACCCTTAGAGAGCTCGGCGGTGATTGCAGCATAAACCTGGCAGGGGCCGGGGTGGTGCTGATCCTCGCCGTGCTCGGGGAGAACCTGCTGACTGAGTACTCGAGGCTGGTGCGGCTCACAGTAACTGCCCGCCGTCCACGACGATCGTCTGGCCGGTGACCCATGACGCCAACGGCGAGGCGAGGAACAGCACCACGTTCGCCACCTCTTCCGGGTAGCCCAATCGCCCGAACGGGATCGACCGGAGGATGCGATTGTAGAGGTCGGAGTCCTCGGCCTTTCGGCGGGCCCAGACGCCGCCCGGGAACTCGATCGATCCCGGCGCCACGCCGTTCACCCGGACGCCTTCGCGCGCATACATCGCCGCCTGGGTGGTGGTGTAGTGCATCACCGCCGCCTTGATTGCGCCGTACGGCGGTTGCCGCGCGGCCGGACGCAGGGCCGAGATCGAGCTGGTGTTGACGATCGCGCCCTTCGACTCCTTCAGCGACGGCAACGCCGCGTGGCTTGCATGCACGATCGCCATCATGTCAATCGCAAAGCTTGCATCCCACCCGGCCTCGTCATCCGAGCTGCCGAAGCCGGAGGCGTTGTTCACCAGCACGTCGATGCCGCCCAGCGCGTCGGCAGCCTCGGCGATATATTTCCGGATCGCCGCTGCGTCGCCGACGTCGCAGACCGCGGCATGCGCGCGACGGCCGAAGCGGGCGATCTCCGCACGGGTCGCCTCCAGCGTCTCGGCGCCGCGTGCGCAGATCGACACCGCGGCACCCGCTTCGGCGAAGCCGAGTGCGATGGAGCGACCGATGCCTCGGCTGCCGCCGCAGACGATGACACGCTTTCCGTCGAAGTCGAACGCCATAGGCTTCCTCCGGCGATGGATGCGGTGGCTGGCGCCACACTGCTGGCGTTCCCGCGTAGGTGCAACGCCAAGGCTGCAGCGCCCGACCGGTCAGGGCGCTGCGAGTTGCTTTCGGAACATGTGCGAGGTGGCGACGCGCTCGTATCCGGGCCTGGCATAGAAGGCGTGGGAGCCGCCGCGATCGATCCGCGATGTCAAGCAGACGGACGGCAAGCCACGCTCACGTGCCCAGCGCTCGGCAAACGCCATCATCTGCCCGCCGATTCCGCTTGCCCGACTGGCCCGGTCCACCACCAGCGCCTGCACCACCGCTTCGGGCGGCTTTTCCAGTGCCGGACGTTCGAAGAGGTGCAGCAGCGCGACCGGCTTCCCGTCAACCTCGGCGATGAAAACGCCATGCCCCGGCGCGTTCGATACGGTGTCGAGCCGACGGCGAACCTCCTCCGGTTCCAGGCTGTAGCCCAATTGGTCGAGGAGCTGCCGGACGGCGGCGACATCGCGCGCCTGCACAGTCCTTATGGTGATCCGGGCATCACTCACCGCGGCATTGTTGAGGGTGGCAGGCGGCTACTGCAAGTTCAGCTCTGTTGCTATGGTCCAGCCATGCGTGAGTTGTTCACCATCGGCTATGAAGGCTGCACCATCGCGGACGTTTTGGGCGCACTGAAAGAGGCGCGAGTCGGGCTGCTGATCGACATCCGGGCTGTGCCGCGGTCGCGCAAGCCGGGCTTCTCCAAACGCCAACTTGCCGCGGCGCTGGATGAGCACGGCATCCGGTATGTCCATCTGCAGGCGCTAGGGACGCCGAAGCCGGGACGGGATGCGGTGCGCGCCGGCCATCCCGAGCGGATGGAAACGATCTTCCGCGCGCACATGGAAGGGGACCAGCCGCAGGTCGAGCTGGCGGACGCTGCTGGACTGACGCGCGGAGCCCGCACCTGCCTGCTGTGCTTCGAACGGGACCCGATGCAATGCCATCGCCGGATCGTGGCGGAGATGATTTCTTCCGATACGGGCTTGCACATCACGCATTTGCATGCGCCATGGTGAGGCTTTGCTAGAAACCACTTTGAAGTGCCAGCCGGGAACAGATAAACATTCGTTGGTGCAATTTCGGCGGTCCAAAAATTTCATACGCGCTTCCCGCAGTCTATCGTTTTCCCTTGGCAGACCGTCGTGCCTGATTCTCGGGCGCAGGTATCGCCGGACCGACCCTGGCTTTTTGCTTCACCAGACCGATACCGGCGGATGGAGGTGACGCGGCGCTGCCGCGAGCACTGCTGATCATGGGGCCGAAACTATTCGTCCTCACCCTCTCCTTCCGTGACGGCGTCTCTGGCTGGGCTTCGGAAAACTCAATTGCGAACCTTTTTCCATTCGAATCCTGCTTGGTGCGCCGGGCGAGACGCCGGTATATGCTCTGGGCTCAAGGACACAGTTGCCCCACCGTGGATCTCGTTCAACAGATGCGTGAGAAGACCTCAACGTGCCGATGGGAGCCCTAGACAAGCCCGGGCACGGTCAGCGCCCGGTATACCGATTGGGTCGATGGGAAATCGATCTGGCGCATCGTGAAGTGCGGGCACACGGAAGCCGCGCCCCGATCGGCGGTCGTGCCTTTGACATCCTTGAGACACTGGTCGAGGCGGCGGGCGAGCTAGTCAGCCAGAAAGACCTGATGGACCGCGTATGGCCCGGAATCATTGTTGAAGGCAATGCGCTTCAGGTTCACATATCGTCGCTGCGCAAGGCACTGGGGTCGGATCGAGGACTGCTAAAAACGGCATCAGGTCGCGGCTATCGCTTGCTTGGCAACTGGGTGGCTGAACGGCCAAACCGTGCGGACGCAAAGGCCGATGCTGAGTCGGAGCGGTCCCCTGCCCAGCCGTTTCAGTTGAATGTGCCGATACTCACGTCCTCGCTCGTCGGGCGTGCCGCCGCGGCCCAGGAATTGCGGGAGCTGCTGTCCGCCTACCGGGCGATCACGCTAATTGGGCCAGGTGGCATCGGGAAAACCGCTCTGGCACTACAAGTTGCGCGCGGGCTGTTTCCCAGCTTCCACGGCGACGTTCTGGTCGCGGAGTTGGCATCATTGTCCGATCCCAGTCTCGTGCCGTCGACCGTCGCGAGTGCACTCGGCCTTGGATCGACGCTGGAAGAATTTTCCCCTGAAGCCATTGCCCGTTCTATTGATGCGAGAAAACTGCTCCTCGTACTTGACAATTGCGAGCATGTGATCGACGCGGCCGCGGCGTTGGTGGAAACGTTGGTGCGGATGTGCCAGCACACTACCGTCCTTGCAACCAGCCGGGAGACGTTGCGGATTGATGGCGAGTATGCTTATCGAGTTCTGCCGCTCGATGTGCCGCCCGCAGAGCCCGCGGGGGAGGAGATCTTCAGCTATAGCGCAGTTCAGCTTTTCATCGCGCGGACGCAGGCCCTGCACTCGGGATTTGCCGTTGTCCGAGAGGATCTGCCGGCGATCGCTGCAATCTGCCGTCGCCTCGATGGCATCCCGCTCGCCCTTGAATTTGCCGCCGCGCGTGCCGCGACAATCGGCGTGCAGCAAGTCGCCTCACGCCTTGAAGACCGGTTCCAGCTTCTGACGCAGGGCCGTCGCCGCGCGCTGCCCCGACACCGCACGCTGCGAGCGACACTCGACTGGAGCTACGACCTGTTGAGCGAGCCGGAGCAGCGCCTGCTACGCCATCTCGCGGTATTTCCAGGCGGTTTCACAGTGGAGGCAGCGGCCTTTGTTTCTGGCAATGAGGTGCCCGCAGTCGCGGAAGGCATCTCGGATCTTGTTTCAAAGTCCCTCGTGGCATTCGACGGATCAACGCAAGCCGACCGGTGGCGCCTGCTTGAGACGGTACGGGCCTATGCATTCGACAAATTGACCGACAGCGGCGAAGCTGACCGAGCCGGCCTACGCCAGGCAGATTTTTTCCGTCACCTCGTTGGGCCAACTCGTCCCGGTTCGCGGGTGCAGCCGTCGGTTCAGGACCTAGCACGCTATGTCCGAGAGATCGACAATGTCCGCGCGGCGCTGGACTGGTCCTTCTCGTTGCGCGGGGATGCCAGGGTTGGTGTCGAGCTCACATCCGGATACGTTCCTGTTTGGACATATTATGCCCTCCTGTCCGAGGGCCGCGAGCGTATCGAGCGCGCGCTGGAGGCGCTTGGCGCAGACCCTAGCGGACAGTCTCGGTTGCAGCTTCATGCGGTTCTCGGCATGGCGCTTCTGGCCACCCTCGGCCCGGCCGACAGGAGCACCGCGCTGTTGGCCAAAGTTGTTGCGGAGGCTGAAAATCGCGGTGATCTGGATGCCCAGTTGCAGGCACTTTATGTCCTGAGCGTCGCCTATGTGAATCTCGGCGAGGCAGACCGGTCGGTTTCTACCATGGAGCGGTTCGGGCGCATCGCTCCGCGCAGTGGCGACCCGAGCGCGATCATCGCGGCCAGCCAGATGCTGGGCTACACGCTGCATTTCAAAGGCGCCCATTCGAAGGCACGCCGTTGCATCGAGCATGGCCGCGAATTGTTCGAGACTTTGAAAGAGCAGAAATCAGCCATCTGGTTCCACACTACGCAGCCCCTGTTTGCACGCGCGCTTACGGCGCGGATCCTGTGGCTGCAAGGTTTCGTGGATCAGGGCATCGCCCAGGCGCGGGAAGTTTTCCAGGACGTCCATGCGGTGGAAAGCCCGCTGCTGCGTTGGGCGTCCCTGCGGACCGCCGTTTGTCCTCTTGCCATCATCTCCGGCAATCTGTCGACCGCGCAGAATGCCATGACGATGATGACCGAGCTCGCGACCAGCCAGAACGTGACCTGGCGCAACACAGTCCAGTGCTTGCAAGGAAGACTGCTCATCGCGCGCGGTGAATTCGAAAACGGCGTAGCGATCTTGCGTGACGCTCTTGAAACATGCGACCGGACCGGCTGGACGACGTGGTATCCCGAATTCCTCACGGCTCTCGCCGAGGGCTGGGCAGGGCTTGGCCGGCTGGCCAGGGCAGTGTCTGCTGCGGAGCGGGCGCAGGCGGTCGCGGAGCGCGGGGGCGAATGTTGGTACTTGCCGGAAGTTCTCCGGATCAAGGGTGAATTGCTCCTCCAGGACCCTGGCGACCGCGATGTCGCGGCAGCGGCGACGTGCTTCGATCGTGCGCTTGCCGTGGCCCAGCAGCAAACTGCCCTCTCCTGGGAATTACGAGCCGCGGTGAGCCTCGCTCGCTTGCGGGTCGCGCAGGGGCGGGATGCGGATGCAAGCCAGATCCTCGCACCGGTCTACGGTCGATTCACCGAGGGGTTCGACACCGCGGATCTGCGCGCGGCCAGGACGGTACTCGAAGCGCTTAGTTAGCACGCGTTCGTGGATGCGCGACCCGCGCCACGCGCGAAATGACGCCAATTCGATCTGGCCAGGCACGCGACACGTTGCATAGTGAGCCGTGATCGGCATCCTTAAAAAAGCTGATATAATATTAAGCTGCCCCCAAGAAGGCCGCCGCTATTGAGTAGTTCCTACCGTCATGCATCGTCCAGCCACGGCGCAGTTGCGGCCCGCGATCTCGCTGTCGCAACGGGCTCGAGGGACCTGCTCGCTGCAGTTATCGCGTAACGATGCCGTGTGACTCGAGTCACAGTCGCGATTGTCTGCATCGCCGTACGAGGTGGCCATCGATCAACCGCTAGGAGCCGTGAGATGGCCGACAAACTTGCCGCGCAGGAAGGTCTGTTGCCGATCCTCAAGCTGAAGACGCTCGCCAATCTGGCGGACACACAGCCTGTCGGCGCGGCCTTCGGCTTGACGAAGGACATGTGCCCATTGTTGCTGCTGCATAAGACCGCAAAGCCGCGGAAAGTGGCGCGGCAACTGAAGGAAGACGCGAAGGCGTCGCTCGACCCCAACACCATGCGCTTCGGACGGATCACGATCGCTCCGAACGAGCCGAACACAATCAGGTTCGTGGTCAACAAGAAAGAGGCCGGTGGTACGGTGCCGGCGCTGCTGATTCTGATCAGGCGCATCGGTTACGCGGGCATCGTCATCAATCCGGACGCGGCACTGGAGATCGAGTCTGAAGATGACACGGACGCGGCAGCGCCCACGGCCGCGCCGACGCAGACGACTGGGCAGCCGGCGAACGAGGCGCCACCGTCACCTCCCGCGCCACCACCTCCCGCACCGCCGCTGGATGCAGCCGCACTGACGCGCACGCTGGCCGAACTGATCAAGCAGGTCCCCGCCGCCGCCAACGGCGACGCAGCGGTGCAGCAGAAGCTCGCCCAACTCGCGACCGCCGCCCGGGACAGTCTGAAGACGTCGGACCTCGCCGCAGTCGCTCAAGGCATTGCTGCTCTGAAACGTGCCCTTTCCGACGGAAGCAAGACGGCGGCACCGCCTTCGCTGGGCAAGGCCGGCAGCAACGGCGCCGCTGTGGCGTTGGCAAAATCGGCCCTGCTTTGGGACACCACGCGCAAGTATCTCGAAGATCAGATCACACCGCTGGAGAAGATCATCCTCGAGGCAGCGGCGGACGAGCACGATTTCGACGCCATCAAGGCCGGCGTACCGGTGCTGCGGCAAGTCATGCAACGGCTCGACGCGCGGCTGTCGGAAAAGCTGAACCAGGCCTATGGCACGCAAGACCAGGCTGGCCGTGTGAAGCTGCGCCAAGAGGCCAAGGTCGTTGTCGGCGAATACGAGACCTATATGGCCGCCGACAAGCTGATCGGCGCGCTCGACGGCAATCCCTTCAACCCCGAATTCGACGGTGTGGCCCGCGTCCAGACGACGCTGAAGGCCATCGCCACTTATCTCTAAGGAGGACCCCATGGGCAAAGAGCTGACCCAGTCGCAGCGGGAATTCGTCAACCGGTTCATCACCGGCAAGGTCGCGTCCGAGCAGGCGCGGATCGTTAGCGCCTATCAGGACTACCTGCGCCGTGCCGACAAGGTACAGGCCGCAATCGACAAGATCGGGAAGATCGACTCCAGCCAGGCGCTGCTGCCCACGCTGCAACAGCAGTTGATTGACGCCCAGGTGAAGGCTGCGTCCGGAGATTTCGGCGGGGCTTATGACGACCTGCTGAACGTCAAGAACGCCGCCAAGGCGCAGGCCAAGGGCTCTCTCGCCCAGCTTCTGCCCACGCAACTCGAGCAGGAGATCGATAAGTTCGAATGGGGCGTCGATACCTCGCTGACCGAGCTTGCGATGTCGCGCAATGCCCTGGATCCGGTACTGCAGATGGTGCGGGACCAGCCGAAGCCGTCCACTTGGCCCGATTTGGACAAGGCGATGGTTGTCTTCCGCCAACTGATCGAACAGCAAGCTCGCTGGGACGGAGAGGTCGAGCGGGTGCGCGCCGAAACCGAAGCCGCCGCCAACCGCGCCGACGTGTTGAACGTCAAGGAGACGCTGACCAAGCTCGGGACCCGCATCAAGCTGATGCAGGATGAAGGCAACTCCCAGCAGATGGGTGCGTCTGTGGGTTTCGCCAAACGGCTGATGGCGATCAAGGCAAAGGCTACCGTCGATAACGCGCTACTAAGCGGCGAGACGTTCAGGAAGGCGTTTTCACCACAGCTCTATGCGTACCAGGACTTGCTGAAGGCCACGAAGGACATGAGCAAGTTCCAGACGCGCGGCCCGGCGGCGGACGTGAAGCAATCGTTTCAGGAGTTGACCGATCAGGAAGAGGCCCGCCTCGCGGCGGCGAAGAAGCGGTACGTCAAAGCGATGGAGCCCGGCAAGGCCCCCGCGCCCGCCGCCCGCCTTCCCGCCGTTCGCACCTTCCATATGACCGACGTGCTCGATGACGATGTGGACGAACTGGACGGCGCCGCCCTGACGGACGAGCGGATCGCAACCGTCGCCGAACAGGCGGCCGAAAAGCTCCGCGCGCTCATGCGGCAGGAGGCACAAGATCGCCCGAGCGGCGACGTGCTGCTCGACCTGACGCTGAAGAGCGTGGATGATTTCAAGGGCGATCTGGCCGTGAGCCTTGGGCTGAAGCGTGACGGCTCGGATTGGCCACCGGAGCGCAAGAAGCTGATCGAGCGGATGGCCCAGGACCTCTACCAGACCGTCCTGGCCGAAACCCCCAACCGTGCCGCCGACGATAACTCCACTATCACGGTGAGCGGCAAGGTCTACGGCAATCCCGAAGAGCTCGGATCCGGCGGGTTTGGCATCGTCTTCCGCTATACAAGCGACGACGGCGAGACGGTGGCCGTCAAGATACTGAAGGACGAGAAGAACCGCAAAGGGATGGCCTCCGAGATGCGCATTCATTGGCAGGCGAGCGGTGGCGAGTCCATCGCGGGCCCGGCCAATGTGCTGTCCATGAAGGGCGCCGCGGTTGGCAAGGACGGGACGCTGATGATGGTGATGGAGGAGGGCAAGGGGGGCGATCTGAACACTCTATCAGAGTCGACCAACGCATTGAGCATGGCTGGATTGATCCCGGAAGCCGCACGCACCGCCATGGTGCAGCGAACCATGCAGCAAGTGGTGAACGGGCTGAAGACGGTGCATGCGGCCGGCATGATGCATTTGGACATGAAGGCGGTGAACTGCATGCTGGATGCGGATGGCAACGTGATGATAAGCGATTTCGGCCAAGCGAGGCCATTGGATGACGATGGTACTGTAAACACAAGAGGCGTGTCCACCACCAAGGAGTTTGCTCCTGTGGAGCACGGCCGTGGCAAAATAGCTGCCGCGGACGAAGTGTTCTGGCTTGGCTCGATGCTGCAGGTGATGAGCTCCGACCTGCAATCCGACGGGACGAAGGCCAGGATCGACTTGAAATGGCAGGGGGACATGAGCAAAGCGCGCACCACGGACTTGGACAAAAACGGCAACAAGCAAATCGTTAACCAGACCGCACTCGACAGGTTGCGCAATGCGATGCTCGACTCCGACCCGGCCAAGCGACCGAGCCTGGACGCGGTGCTGATGAGCTCTTATCTCAACGATGTCGACCGCTCCTACGCCGAGGACGATGTTTCGGCCCTGATGCGCGCGGTGACCGCTTACAACCGACAGGTCGGCAAGGACATCCAGAAGCTCACCTCGGATATCAATTATTGTCGGGGAAAGATCGCCTGGGAGGAGGCCAGGTTTGCAGAACTCCAGAAGACCGGCACTCCCACGCCCCAACAGCGCGAGGCATCCGCAAAGCAGATACAGACCTGGAAGGACGAGATAGAGACCAAGACGGACGATGTAGCGGCCATCAACGCCCGGCCTGAGGTCGTGCCGCTGGTCGAGGCGATCCAGAACGCCAGCAAACCGTTCGGGACGCAGCGGGTTCCGGGCGAAGTGCCCGAGCCATTAGTTATGTGGGATAAAAAGGTAAAGATGGACCCCGGACAGCCGGTTCAACACGTCATCAAGCAATGAAGCCGTCGCCGCGGATGGAATGGTCAGTATCAGGCGACGACAACTTTCCGGGGTGGAGTCTGCACGACCGGCGCCAGAGCGGGGGCATTGTAGGAAGCCGCTCGACGCTTTGCGTTCACCGGCCGATACAGCGTGTCGCGCTGCATCGGGGTGCGGCCGATGGAACGGATGAGCCCGTCCATCGCCTCGGGCGGGAACTCCTGGCCGTGCTGGGTGCCGGCGGCGCGCGAGATGCTTTCGTTCATCAGCGTGCCGCCCATGTCGTTCGCGCCGGCGTTCAGGCAAATCGCCGCCCCTTCCGGCCCCATCTTCACCCATGACGTCTGAATATTGGTGACCAGCGGGTGCAGCGCGAGCCGCCCGACCGCGTGCATCAGCACCGCTTCGCGGAAGGTCGGTCCCTTGCGCGCCTGACCGCGCAGGTACATTGGCGCTTCCATGTGCACGAAGGGCAACGGCACGAACTCGGTCAGACCGCCGGTTTCGAGTTGAAGATCGCGTAGCGCCAGCAGGTGCCGCGCCCACGAAAGCGGGCGCTCGACGTGGCCGTACATAATGGTCGAAGTGGTGCGCAGACCGAGATTGTGCGCGGCGCGCACGACGTCCAGCCACTGGCCAGTGTTGACCTTGTCCGGCGCGATCATCGCGCGGACTTCGTCGTCCAGGATCTCGGCCGCGGTGCCCGGCAGCGTGCCGAGGCCGGCGGACTTCAGCTCGGCCAGGAAGGCGGGGACAGGTAGGTCGAGCGTCGCCGCACCTTGCGTGACCTCCAGCGGCGAGAAGGCGTGCACGTGCATTTCCGGCAGCGCGTCCTTGATCGCGCGGCAGATGCGGAGGTAGGTGCGGCCAGTGTAGTCGGGGTGGATGCCGCCTTGCAGGCAGACCTCGGTGGCACCGCGCTCCCATGCTTCGACGGCGCGGCGGACGATCTCATCGAGATCGAGGTCATAGGCCGGGCCGCGCAGCGCCTCGTGCGTCTTGCCCTTGGAGAAGGCACAGAACCTGCAGCGATAGGCGCAGATGTTCGTGTAGTTGATGTTGCGGTTGACGACGTAGCGGACGACGTCGCCGGAGACGCGGCGGCGCAGTGCGTCGGCGGCCGTGGTGACGTGGTGGTAGTCGGCGTCGCGCGCCGCGAACAGGCGGATGATCTCGGCCTCGGTCAGGCGATGGCCTGAGGTTGCTTTTGCAACGGTATCGGTAATCGCCGGGTCGGGGCGATCGAGCAGGCTGCGACGGCGGCGAGGGATCGTGGTCAGACCGGGCGCCCACATGTCGTCGCGTGCCCAGCCATCCGCATCCATGGCGCGACGCACGGCGGTGGCGAGCGCCGGGGCGAGCCAAGTGTCGGCGGCGAATGCGTAGGCGGGATAGACCGGCAGACGCGGAACCAGGATCTTGCCGGTCGATGCAGTGCGTGAAGCGAGCGCTTCGATTTCGGGCCACGGCGCCTCGGGATTGACGTGGTCGGGGGTCACCGGCGAGACGCCGCCCCAATCGTCGATGCCGGCTTCGATCAGTCGCTGATAGACACCGGGGGAGAGATTAGGGGGTGCCTGAACGTGCACCTCGGGTGGCAGGATCAGGCGCGCGGCGGCGATGCTCCAAAGCAGGTCGTCCAGGTCGGGCTCCACCGCGTTGGCCAGCTTGGTGCCCGGCTTGGCGCGGAAGTTCTGCACGATCACTTCCTGGATATGCCCGCCGGAGCGATGCAGGTCGCGGATCGCGATGAGCGATTCCAGCCGTTCCGCGCGGGTCTCGCCGATGCCGATAAGGATGCCGGTGGTGAACGGGACGGCAAGCTCTCCGGCTATTCGTATCGTCTCCAACCTGTGTTCGGGCAATTTGTCTGGTGAGCCGTAATGCACGCCGCCGGGCTGGCACAGCCGGGCACTCACGGATTCCAGCATCAGCCCCTGGCTGGCCGATACCTCGCTCAGCGCGGCGATCTCGTCGCGCGTCATCACGCCCGGGTTGACATGCGGCAGCAGCCCGGTTTCGCGCAACACGAGCGCGCACATCTCGCGCAGGTAGCCGATCGTGCTGGTGTGGCCGAGTGTGGCCAGGGCCTCGCGCGCGGCGCGGTAGCGCAGCTCCGGCTTGTCGCCCAATGTGAACAGTGCCTCGGTGCAGCCGGCAGCCGCACCGGCGCGCGCGATCGCCAGCACCTCGTCGGGCGACAAATATGCCGCGTAGCCGCCGCGGGGACGCTCGGCGAAGGTGCAGTAGTGGCACACGTCGCGGCAGAGCTTGGTCAGCGGGATGAACACCTTCCGCGAGTAGGTCACGATCCGGCCATACGTTGCATCGCGGATCGCACTCGCCTCCGCCATCAGCTCCGCCAGAGGGGTAGCAAGAATCCGTTGCGTCAGTTCGTTATCGGTCATCGGCTTGCTGTTTCTCCCTCAGTGCACAGCAGGGATCACATCTTCGGCGAAGCGCTGCAGGCGTTCGAGTGACTCAGCGAGCGTCGGTGCCTGCAGCAGCACCACCAGATGGCGCACGCCAATACGGGCGAGCGCCGAAGCATCTTCGACCATCTGCGCCGAACTGCCGGTGAACATGACGCGCCCACCGTCGGATGCAGACTGCTCGGACCATGTCACCGGCTTGAACCACAGATAGTCGACTTCGATCGTGGCGGGGTCGCGTCCCGCTGCCTCCGCCGTCCGGTGCAAGCGTTCGATGCCTTGCGCCAACCGTACCGGCGTGTCGAGTAGGATCTGCTGGTTGTTGGAAACCGGATACCAGGCATCACCAAAACGCACGGTCCGTCGCAGCGCAGGTGCGCTTTCACCGCCAACCCAGATGGGGATGCGTTGCTGAGCGGGCTTCGGGCGGAAGATCACATTGTTGAATTTGACGTGATCGCCGTGAAGGACGGGCGCGTCGTCCGACCACAAGGTGCGAAACGCGGTGAGGAACTCGTCGGTCACGGTGCCACGATGGTCGAAGGGCGGGGCGCCGAGAGCTTCGAATTCCTCGCGCATCCAGCCTGCGCCGACCCCGGCGATGACACGGCCGTCCGACAGCACGTCAGCGGTGGCCAACATCTTGGCCGCGGTCACCGCCGGGCGATAGGGCACCACCATCACCGAGCTGAGCAGGCCGATGCGCTCGGTGCAGCCCGCCAGAAAGCACAGTGAGGCGAGCACGTCGAAGCACTCGCCAGTGGGCGTGCCGGGCCAGATGCCGTCCTGTGTGTACGGGTAGCGCGTGGCAACGTCGCGCGGCAACACGAGGTGATCCACCATGCCTATCAGGCGGTAGTCGAGCGCCTCGGCTCGCCGGGCCAGCGCGATCAGATTGGCTCGCTCGGTCAGCCAGCCCTGCGCGCGGACATGGATGCCAAACTCCATCCCCGGCCTTCCTCCTCGTTTTCTGTTAGGTCGGTCGCAGCTCATCCTGTGCCCGCGTCCTGCCCGAGGCAAATCTCGCCAGCTTCTGTGGTAGCGTCGTTGCCGACGGAATTCGAGTGGAGGAACAAATGCAGATCGGATGCAGCGTGC
>Ga0335074_10001946_pt1 | contig 28046 bp, 25 predicted proteins | sample Lox_Sample_23_FD_206715 | JGI IMG/M metagenome (GOLD analysis project Ga0335074, IMG submission 206715) | Soil microbial communities from Loxahatchee National Wildlife Refuge, Florida, United States - Lox_Sample_2.3 | ecosystem: Environmental > Terrestrial > Soil > Wetlands | place: USA...
TCATCTCGCTGAAGCGCAGCGCCCCGGTCGATTTCGAGCTCCTCGCCGTCAATCTCGATCAGAAGCAGCCCGGATTTCCCGCGCACGTCCTCCCCGAGTACCTGGGCGCCCTCGGCGTCCCCTTTCGAATTCTCGAGCAGGATACCTACAGCGTCGTCAGAAGAGTGATTCCCGAAGGCCGCACGCTCTGTGGCCTTTGCTCCCGGTTGCGTCGCGGCGCGCTCTACCGCTTCGCCTCCGAGAACGGCATCACCAAGATCGCTCTCGGCCACCACCGTGACGATATCGTCGAGACGCTGTTCCTCAATCTTTTCTTTGGTGGCCGCCTCAAAGCCATGGCCCCGAAACTGCTGTCCGAGGATCACCGCCACATCGTCATCCGTCCACTCGCGTACGTCTCCGAGCGTGACATCGAGCGCTACGCCCGTGGTCGCCAATTTCCCATCATTCCCTGCAAGCTCTGCGGCTCGCAGGACAACATGCAACGCGTGGCCATCAAGAAGATGCTCGCCGCCTGGGAGCACGCCCACCCCGGCCGCACCGAGAGCATCTTTTCCGCCCTTCGCCACGTCGAGCTCGGGCACCTCGCCGACCCCCGGCATTTCGACTTTGCCTCTCTCGAGAAGCGGCGGCTCGGAAACTCCACCCACGACTCAGCCGGGCGGGTTGCGGTCATGACCATGGAAGAAGAGGATGCCTTGATCGAGGATGTGGCCGGCAATGCATAATCGGCCATGGATCCCGCTCCGCCCCTCCCCAACACCTACTGGGCTCTTCCCGGTCTGATTCTCGCCGGCGAGCACCCCGGCGGCACCACGCCCGAGGCCACTCGTCAGCGCCTGCGCCAGCTCCTCGGCAGCGGCATCGAGTGCTTCCTCGACCTGACACACCCCCTCGAGACCGACCCGTACGATCAAGAGCTGCCTTTCCACATCGAGTACCTGCGCAAGCCCATCCGCGACCACAGCCTTCCCGAGAAGCGCGAGCACATGATCGAGATCCTCGATTGCCTGCACGATGCGCTGCAGTCGGGGAGGCCCGCTTACGTTCATTGCCGCGCCGGCATCGGCCGCACCGGCATGGTGATCGGCTGCCTGCTCGTCGAGCGCGGCCTCACCGGCGAGCAGGCGCTCGATGAGCTCGCCCGGGTCTGGCAGCAATGCGAGCGCTCCAAGTTCTGGCCGAGCGTCCCCGAGACCCAAGCGCAGACGGAATACGTGCGCCAGTGGTCACGACCCTCGAGTGCGGCGCGCCGAACCCGGAGCTTGCCCCTGGCGGCGCAAGCCCCCGCCGTGGACCCTCTGCTCGATCCCGGTACGCTCGCCGCCGCCAGGAGCCTGCGTGAGCGGTTCCTCGGTGCTCTGCTCGGGCTTGCCATCGGGGATGCGGTAGCCGCCCCGACCCAGTACCGCCGGGCTGGCAGCTTCACTCCGGTCGGCGATCTGATTGGCGGTGGCCCCTTCGCCTTGCCCCGCGGTGGCTGGAGCGATGACACCGCGATGGCCCTCTGTCTCGCGGACAGCCTGCTGGCCGCGAGCGGATTCGATGCTCGTGACCAGGTCGAGCGCTATCGACGGTGGCAGCGCGAGGGGTATCTTTCGGCGACCGGTCAGTGCCTCGGCATCACTGCAAGCACCGCCCGCGCGCTGGCGAGGGCGCAGTGGCGCCGCCAGCTTTTCTCCGGCTCGCACGCGCCCGACCGGCTCGATCCGGAGCCGCTCTCGCGAGTCGCTCCCATGGTCCTGTACTTCTTCGCCAACGAAGAGGAGGCTGTGCAGCTCGCCGCCGATGCCGCACGCACGACCTGCCAGGCACCCGCCGTCCTCGCCGCCTGCCGCGACCTGGCGCGAGCCCTGTTCCTCGCCCTCTCGGGCGAGTCAAAGGAGCGCATCCTCGAAGTCTGGTCCGGCCCGCAGCGGGCACGGGGAACCGGCACCGTGATCGAGGTGCTCGCGATCGCGCTCGAAGCCTTCGCCGCGACCGACAGCTTTCGCGATGCGGTGCTCCATGCGGCCAACCAGGGCGGGAATTCGGATGTGGCGGCCGCCGCCTGCGGGCAGCTTGCCGGGGCGTTCTACGGTGCCAGCGCGATCCCCGCCCCGTGGCGGGAGGGTCTGCTGCAGTGCGCGCTCATCGAGACCTACGCCGACCGGTTGCTCGAGCACTATCTACTTGCCATCGAATGACTCGAGCTGCCGAAGGCGACCGGCCCCTGAGACCCGCACCACGAAGGCGGACACACCACTGGGAAACGGGTAGGCTTCGGGGCCTGTGGCCTCGCAGCGCAATCGCACCCTCCGGCGCAACCTCGCATGGACTCGTCTGAGTGACGAGGAGCTCCTGGGTCTGCGTTTCTGCGATCTCGGCCTGCGACTTCCGGGCTCGCGCATCGAGCGGCGCGTGCGCCGGCTCCATGCGGAGCTGCAAGCGCGCGGCATCCACTTCCATCCCCACGTGTGGCTCTCTGAGGAGTGGTTCTCGCCGGACGGCGTCCCCGGCATCGCGATACCGTTCTACCTCGCGCACCCGCGACTCGAGCGGCTCGAGCGGCGCATCATGCGGGAAGCGGAGGGCGGTAATACACGCTGGTTCATGCGTATCCTGCGCCACGAGGCCGGCCACGCGCTCGACAATGCGTACCGGCTGCGCCGGCGCAAGCGCTGGCGCGAAGTCTTCGGTCCCGCCTCGCTTCAGTATCCTGCGCGCTACAAGGCGCGGCCCGGCAGCCGCCGCTACGTGCATCATCTCGGCGAGTGGTACGCGCAAGCGCACCCGACGGAGGATTTCGCGGAGACTTTCGCCGTCTGGCTGACGCCGCGCTCGGGCTGGCGCAAGAGCTACGCCGACTGGCCCGCATTCCAGAAGCTGAGCGCCGTCGATGAGCTGATGGCCGGGGTGCGCGGCCGCCGCCCCGCCGTACGCAACCGGACCCGCATCGAGCCCCTGGAGACCAACACCCGAACCCTGGCTCAGCACTATCGTCGCAAGCTCGAGCGCCAGCAGCTCTACCGCCGCGGCCTCGCCGATGAATTCCTGCGCCGACTGTTCGCGCCGCCGCCGATGCGCCGCGGCACCATCCGCGCGGCGACGCTGCTGCGCGCCAACCGCAAGGCGCTGATCGGGTCCGTGTCGCGTGAGCTCGGGCTCGAGCCTTATAGCGTGCAGCAGATCGTCCGCATGCTCATCGAGCGCAGTGAAACCTTGAAGCTCTACGTCCGCGGCAATCGTCGCGATGCCCTGCGCAGCGCCCGCTGGCTGCTCGAGCGGCTCGCGAGCCTCTACCGCCAAGGCGAGACCCCGCATCTGCCCTTATGAGAAAGCTGCGTGCGCTCGTCGTCGTGCACGCGAGCCTGGTGCCACCGGAATCTCTCGAAGGCCATAGCGCGAAGGAAATCGAGGAGTGGCGCACCGAATACGACGTCATGAGCACCTTGCGCGCGAGCGGCCACGATGTCCGCTGCCTCGGCGTACTCGACAGCCTGACGGAGATGCGAAGCAGCATCGCCGATTGGAAGCCTGACATCGTCTTCAACCTGCTCGAGGAATTCAACGGCATCGTCACCTACGACCAACACGTCGTCGCCTTTCTCGAGCTGCTGCGCCAGCCCTACACCGGCTGCAATCCGCGCGGGCTGCTGCTCTCGCGCGACAAGCCGCTGTGCAAGCAGCTGCTCGCCTTCCATCGCATTCCGACGCCGCAGTTCGCCGTGTTCCAGCGCGGCGGTCGAATCCACGTGCCGCGCAAGCTCCGCTTCCCGTTGTTCGTGAAATCGACCGTCGAGGACGCCTCGCTCGGCATCGCGCAGGCTTCCGTGGTGGAGGATGCTTCGCGCCTCAAGGAACGCATCGGGTTCGTCCACGAGCAGATCGGTTCCGACGCCCTGGTCGAGGAGTACATCGAGGGACGGGAGCTCTATGTCGGTGTCATGGGCAACGAGCGGCTGACGCGGCTGCCGGTGTGGGAGATGGTGTTCGGCTCGATGCCCGACACGCTGGCCGCCATCGCCACCCGCAAGGTCAAGTGGGACAAGCGCTATCAGGCCAAGTACGGCATCACCACCCGCGCCGCCGAGGATCTCGCGCCGGCAGTGCTCGCACGACTGGACAAGCTCTCGCGCCGCATCTATCGGGCGCTCGGCCTCTCGGGCTACGCGCGCATGGACTTCAGGGCCACGGCGGCGGGCGAGGTCTACGCGCTCGAAGCCAACGCCAATCCCAACCTGGAGGCGGCCGAGGACTTCGCCGAGTCGGCGCGCGCGGCAGGCGTCGATTATCCGGAGCTGCTCGAGCGACTGATGTCGCTCGGAAAGTCCTATCGGGCGGAGTGGCGGGCAACCTACGGCTAGCCGACCTCGTCTGCCTCGATCGTCCACGGCTCCGCCTTGGCGGCCGCCAGCCACGATTGCAGCGCCCCATCCTCCAGCGCCGCCGCCATGTACCATCGCGCCGTCTCCGACACGCGCGCGCCGTAGGTGTTGAACCGCAAGACCACCGGCGCATACATCGCATCGGCGATGGAGTACTCCCCGAAGAGCCACGGGCCCGCGGCTCCGAAGCGCCCCCGGCAGTCGTTCCAGATCTCATCGACCCGGTCGATGTCCGACTCCAGCCCCGGGGTGAGGACGGTGCGGCGATTGCGCGCGCGAGCATTCATCGGCCACTCCAGGCGCAGGTTGACGAACCCGGAGTGCATCTCCGCGCACACCGAGCGCGCGACCGCGCGGGCGCGCACGTCGCCCGGCCAGCCGCGCCCGGTGAGCTCCGCCACGTACTCGCAGATCGCAAGCGACTCCCACACGCGAAGCTCCCCGTCGAGCAGCACGGGCACACGCCCGCTCGGGCCGAAGGCTTCGATCTCGTCCTTCGTGGTCGGGGTGTCCAGCCGGATGAGCATCTCGCGGAACTCAAGTCCGAGGCGCTTCATCAGTATCCAGGGACGCAACGACCAGGAGGAGTAGTTCCTGTTGCCGATGACCAGGGTCAGATCCGACATTGAGTGGTACCCTTCTCAGCATGACGACCGCTACCTCGAGCTTCGGCCGCGCCGCATCCGCGGCGGCCATGCTTCGCGCCATCCGCGCGATCGCCTTCGATCTCGATAATACACTGTGGGATGTTGGTCCGGTGATTGTCCGCGCCGAGCAATGTCTGCACGGGTGGTTGCGCGAGCACTACCCGCGGATCACCGAGCGGGTCTCGATCGAGGAGATGCGCGCCGCGCGCGAGCGGCTCGCGCACGCCGAGCCGCATAACGCGCACGATTTCACCTACCTGCGCCTCACCGCGCTCGCGGCGCATGCGCGCGAATGCGGCTATGAGGAGGAAGTGGCCGCGCGTGCCTTCGAGGTCTTCTTTGCCGCGCGCAACGAGCTGCAGCCCTATGCCGACGTCCAGCCCGCGCTCGAGCGGCTGAGCGAGCGCTACGCGCTCGCGTCCCTGAGCAACGGCAACGCCGATCTGGCGCTGATCGGACTTGCCCGGCTTTTCACGGTTTCGCTGAACGCGCGCCAGATCGGCGCCGCGAAGCCCCAGCCGCGCTGCTTTCAGCGCCTGGCGCGCGACCTGCGACTCGAGCCGCACGAGATCCTCTACGTGGGCGATGATCCTTACCTCGACGTCGAGGCCGCCCGCGCCGCGGGGTTGCGCACCGCCTGGATGAACCGCAGCGAGGCGCCCTGGCCGACGAGCCTCCAGCCGGCCGACGCCGATGTCGCCGATTGCATGCAGCTCGCGGAGCTGTTAGCACTCGACTCCGTCAGCTGCCAAAGCTGAACCCTGAATAGATACGACCGCGTCGCCGATCATCGCGCCGCATCGGAGCAGTGCGTCACGGAACTCGAGCATTATGTGCGGTGAACTTTAGGCGTGCGCTGCCGTTGTGTTTTATAAGGCTTGAAGTCGCCTGCGGCTGCTCGGCGCAATCCCGCGCCGAGCCCTTCGGGGCGCCCGGCGGCGTTGAGTCGTAAACTGTTCAGTGGGGTGCTTGCAGGAGGTCATTGACTCATGTCTGACATTCGCTCATCCACACGGGTGCAACCGGTCGCCAACTTGAAGGAATACTTCAAGGATGCCTTGCACGGGGCGCTCGAGACCCAGCAGCTCTCGGTCGAGGATCAGACCGAGCACTACGTCGTCAACCTGCTGACCCTGTTCTCCCGCTCCGAGGCGCTGTTCGACCGCACCCCGGAGGGGCCGCGCCTGAAGCCCCTGGTGGTGATGCTGTCGGAGGCGCTGGAGGCGAGCTCCGCCGGTGACCGCAACCGCAATCTGCAACGACTGGGCGACGTGTCGCTGTTCATCGCCGGCTTTTTCGCGCAGAGCTTCGCGCGCAAGCTGATCGACATCGACTATCACATCGCCATGGGCGGGCGCGCCTACGGCGCGCTCGCCGAGTCGCTCTCGCGCGGCAAAGCCAGGGTGCTCGGCAACGTGTTCGCGGAGCTGTCGGCGAAATTCCAGCCCATGGTGGATGCGCTCAACGCGCTCGCCGAGACCGCCTACACGCATTCCGACAAGGACATCCTGCGCCTATACGAGATCTGGCTGAAGACCGGCAGCCGGCGCAGCTACGCGTTGCTGAAGCGCCTCGGTGTCGATCCGACCGCGGCCGGCGGCAGCCAGTTCACCCATTGAGCCCATGATCCTGCGGCAGCTGCAGCAGCTGATCGGCGGCATCTACGACGTCAGCATCGCGCACGACGTCTACGATTTCCTGGTCACCGACCGTGGCCGCCTGCCGGCTTCGGTGCGCGGCCGGCAATCCGAGGAGGACCTCATCGTCGCGCAGCCGGCGCCGGCGGCCGACGAGGCGGCAATCTCGCTTTATCTCGATCCGCGCCTGTTGGAACGCCTGCGGCGCGAGGATCCGATGGTGCGGCTTCATGACGGCAACGTCGCCGACTACTGGACCGCGCTCGAAGGCGTCAGCCACTTTCTCTACCTCGCCTGGAACGCCGGCCACGACCGGCCGGTCTCGATCCTCGAGCTCGAGATGCAGGCGGAAGTCGACAAGTATGTCGCGAGCTACTGGCTGCTGCGTCGCCAGCTGCCAGACCGCTTTCCCGCGGAGCTGTGCCGCATCCTCTTCGAGCGCACGCGCATCGAGCCGCGTCTGGCGGGGGATCGTGAGGACCTGTACAGGCAAGCGAGCCGCTACGCGGAGAAGTTCTGCCGCCGCCTCGAGCGCTCGCTGCGTCGCGCAGGTGCCGGTGCCGAGGGCGAGGTGCTCGCCGAGCTGCGCCGCTTCTACCGCTTCAGCAACGCGCGCAAGCTCGCGCATATCGAGCGGTCCGCATGATCATCAGGCGGCGGCGCGGCGGTGCGCGCCATACAGCCGCTCCAGACGGTTATTCCGCTTCGCCCTCGCTGTCGCCGGCGATGCGCTTGCGCTCCTCGAGATCGCGCATCATCTTGATCCACTCGGACAGCTTGCGCAGGTCCGTGCGGGTCGTATTTCCGCTCTTGCGGGTCGCACCCGCCCCATTCGCGTAAGGGTCGCAGGTTTTGTCCGTCTCCAGCTCCAGCTCGCCGCTGATCTCGAGCTTCGGACGCGCGACCAGTTCGGCGGGCGCTTCGACCCACTCGACATAGGCGTTTCCGCGGTCGTCGTGGCGGACACGGGAAAGTCGGCGGCGTTCGCCGGGGCTGTCCTTCCGGCGATCCTCGGCGCCGGCGATCTTTTTCGGGCTCGCGTCCAAGGCGTTAGGTAAAACGGCAATCCGCGGCTGCGGACGCATGCACCTTAACAATGCGGGTGGGGGCTCGCTGAGATGTTCGTCACGGATCGGCGTGCGGCAGGCGGTTATGTCCGCTCTCTCGGACATAACGCGCCCGCATGAGACCGATGGCCGTCTTGCCGTCACGGATCTCGCCGTTGGCCGCCCACTCGCATGCCTCGGCGAAGGGCACCCAGTGCACCTCGATGACTTCCGCCCGCTCATGGGCCGTCGCGGCCGGCGCGAGCTCCGTAGCGAGAAAGAGGTGCAACACTTCGGTGAAGACACCGGGTGAGCTCATGTAGGAGCCGAGGCTGCGCCAGATGCGGGCGCTGACGCCCGCTTCCTCGATGAGCTCGCGCTGCGCGGTGGCGAGCGGCGGCTCGTTCGGTTCGAGCTTGCCGGCGGGCAGCTCCCATAGCCAGCCGTTCGCGACGTAGCGATACTGCTTCAGCAGGCAAACACGCTCCTCGGTGTCGATCGCAACCGCCGCCGCGCCACCGGGATGGTGCACGACCTCGAGCAATGCGACGTGGCCGTTCGGCAGCCGCACCTCATCGGTGGTGACCGTGATGATTCGCCCGCGAAAGTGCTCGCTCCGCTTCTCCGGCTTCATATCACGGAGAGCGTAGCACGGTTACATTTTGCAAAAGCGGTGGTGCTCCAGTAGCGTAGACTCCTCGCCCGTCCGGGCAACAGGCGCCAACCGCAAGAGGGGGGACCTCGCGTATTGGAAGAGAGACCGGAGGAGCGCCCCGCCGTCTTCCTGCACGGCGGCTGGCGCTGTGCAAGCACCTACGTGTGGAGCCGCTTTCGCGAGCTGCCGTCAACAGCGTGTTTTTTCGAGCCGTTCGATGAGCGCCTGGCGCGCTGCACTCCGAAGCGGATCCGGCGCGATACCGCGGCATCGTGGGATTCACGGCACCCCGTGCTGCACGCGCCTTACCGGCACGAGTATCTGCCGCTGCTCGGATTCGTACGTAAAGGCGTGCGCGGCTATCGCGACGGGTACGCCCTCGCGCGGTACTTTCCACCGCGCGGCGGCCTGTCTCCGGAGGTGAGGTATCTCTCGCGGCTCCTGCGACGGGCGCGCACCGAAGGCAAGCAGGCCGTGCTCGGATTCTCCAGATCGCTTGCGCGCGCGGCCGCGCTCAGGGATTCGATGGGCGGATACCACATCGTGATCCGCCGCGAGCCGCTGCAGCAGTGGCTTTCGTTCCGCAGCTACCGCGAGCGATTGCCCCTTCAGTATTTCGAGCTGTGCCACTTCCTCGTGCTCGCCGTCGCGCCCGCGGACTCTCCAGCCGCCCGGTTTGCCCGCCACCTCGGGCTGCCGCGGCCGCGACGCCTGCTCGGAGGATTGCAGCGACAGCTGCGGTGCCTGCATGCCGCGATATATCCTTGGCGTGATGAGCTCTCGTATAGAGCTTTCGTGGCGGTCTCGCTGTTGTCTCACTCCGCGGCGGCGCCCGCGGCCGACCTGATGCTGGACGTCGATCGGCTCGGCCGGTCGAGCGCATATCGAGAGACGGTGAGCGCGAAGATCGCGGCAGACACGGGGCTCGAGCTCGACTTCAGCGACTGCAAGCCCTCCAACCATGACCCCGCCTCGGTTGCAGTGAACTTCGCCGCCCTGGAGGAGGAGGTACGGGAGCGTCTGGACGATTTCGGCGCGGAGCTCGATGCGACGGTGGTGCCCGTTCGAGCCACCGGCCGGTGAGGCGCCCGGGGCTCACGGTCGCCGTGGACGCATAGACCCGCGCCGCACCGCCTCTCGGCGCACCGCTGAAGGGCGCACCGTCGGGCGTGTGACGCCATTCAGTGACTTCGGGTCGCCTCATTCCGTATAGTCCCCGGCCGTCATGTCGACGGCGTCACATCTGACGAAGCTCAACGGCCCGCAGCGCCGGGCCGCGACTTTTGGCGAGCCGCTGCCGGAGGGTGCCGGCCAACCCAAGGGATTCAAATCCGGGCCGCTGCTGATCGTGGCGGGGGCGGGCACCGGTAAAACCGACACCCTTGCCCATCGCGTCGCGCATCTGGTCATCAATGGAGTGGACCCCGCGCGCATCATGATGCTGACCTTCACGCGGCGTGCCGCGACGGAGATGCGCCGGCGCGCCCACGAGCTCGCCAAGTTGGCGCTCAACGAGAGCCTGGGCGGGGTGAGCCAGGGCATCCTGCAGCGCATGAGCTGGGCCGGCACCTTCCATTCCGTCGGCAACCGCCTGCTGCGTCATTACGCCCGACATCTGAAACTCGACCCACAGTTCAGCGTCCTCGATCGCGGCGACTCGGCCGACCTCATGGACGAGGTGCGCCAGGAGCTGGGTCTCGCGCAGAAGGAGCAGCGCTTCCCGCGCAAGGACACATGCCTCCAGATCTACTCGCATCGCGTCAACACGCAGCGTCCTTTGAAAGAGTCGCTCGAGGCGCAATTTCCCTGGTGCGCGCAATGGGAGTCGGACCTGACGCGGCTATACCGCGCATACGTCGAGCGCAAGCAGCGCGCGAGTCTGCTCGACTATGACGATCTACTGCTCTACTGGCACATCATGATGTCCCATCCGCGGCTCGCTGCGCACGTAGGCGGTCACTTCGATCATGTGCTGGTGGATGAATACCAGGATACCAACAGGCTTCAGGCCGAGATCCTCCATGCGCTGAAACCCGATGGCTCCGGACTCGCCGTCGTGGGCGACGATGCGCAGGCCATCTACTCCTTCCGCGCCGCCGCGGTCGAGAACATCCTCGGGTTCCCCGACCGCTTCACGCCGCGAGCGGAGGTGGTCACGCTCGCGCAGAACTACCGCTCCACCCAACAGGTGCTCGACGTCGCCAACGCCCTGTTCGCGGATGCGCCCCGCCAGCACCGCAAGCACCTGCTGTCGACCCGTGGCGAAGGGCCGCGACCGCGACTGGTGACCGTAGAGGACCTGCAGGGCCAGGCGGAGTGCGTATGCGCCGAGATCCTGAAGCGCCGCGAAGCCAGCGTGCCCTTGCGAAAGCAGGCGGTGCTGTTCCGCTCCTCGAGTCACAGCGATGTCCTCGAGGTGGAGCTCGGCCGGCGGCAGATCCCGTTCGTAAAGTACGGCGGCCTCAGGTTTCTCGAGGCCGGCCATATCAAGGATCTTCTCGCGGTGCTGCGCTGGGCCGACAACCCGCGCAACAGCCTCGCCGCTTTCCGCACCCTGCAGCTCCTGCCCGGAATGGGGCCCGCCAACGCACGGCGTGCGCTCGAGCATTTCGAGTCGAACAACTCATCCTTCACCTCGCTACAGAGCTTCAGCCCCCCGTCCGGGCTCGGGGCTCAGGACTGGCGCAGGCTCGTCGAGCTCTACGTTGCGCTCGCCGACCCGCAGCGTCCGTGGCCGGGACAGGTGCATCTCGCACGCGAATGGTATCGCCCGCATTTCGAGCGCCAGTACGAGCACTCCCACACGCGGCTCGGCGATCTCGACCAGCTCGAGCTGCTCTCTGGTCAGTATCCCTCGCGCGAGCGCTTCCTCACCGAGCTGACCCTCGATCCGCCGAACGCCACCAGCGACCTCGCCGGGCGTCCGGCGCTCGATGAGGATTACCTCGTCCTTTCCACCATCCACTCCGCCAAAGGCATGGAGTGGGATACCGTGTACCTCTTGAACGTGGTGGATGGCAGTTTCCCCTCGGAGTTCTCCACCGGAAAGGCGGAGCTCATCGAGGAAGAGCGACGCCTGCTCTACGTCGGGCTGACCCGCGCTCAGAACGAGCTGCTGCTGCTTGCTCCGCTCAAGTTTCACCTGACGACTCAACATCGCCTCGGCGATGCGCACGTCTATGGCGGTCGCAGCCGCTTCCTGACCGAAAAGGTGCTCAAGACGCTCGAGGCCACGACCTTCCACGGCTCGAGCGCCACCGGCGAATCCCTCAAGCCGGAGAGCGAGGACGCCGCCCTGGATGTGGGCGCCCGCCTGAAGGAGATGTGGTAGCCGCAGGCGTCCTGACTTGTCATTGCACAGGACGGTCCGCGAACGCTGCGGGTACGCGCGACCGATGCGCCCCGGGGCACGGACTCTAATGCTCGGGTTTGACGAACTTCAGCGTAAACCGATCGCTCTCACCGATGGCCGCGTACTTCGCGCGATCGAAGTTTCCCAACCGGTAAGTGGGCGGCAGCGCCCACGCCCCGCATGGATAGTTCTTCGTATCCTTCGGGTTGGCATTGACCTCCGATGTCGCAACCAGCCTGAATCCGGCCGCCTCGATCAGCTGGATCGCATAATCCTGGCGGACGTACCCGTTCTTTGCCCGCGGATCCTGCGGCAGCTTGGGATTGCCGCGATTGTCCACCACTCCGAACACTCCGCCGGGAGCCAGGGCGCGATAGAGGGTCACCAAAACCTGCTGGGCATCCCCGAGAGCCATCCACTCGTGCAGATTACGGAAGCTCAGCACCATGTTCACCGACCCGGGCGGTACCACATCGCGCCCATCGAGCGGGAGCGTCACCACCCTCACCCGTCCATAGAGATCCGGCCTAGAGGCGAGCAGCTGGCGATAGCCGGCAAGCCGTGCCTGTATGAACCGGCTCCCCGGGTCCGGTGCGATCAACGCCGCGTAGTATTGCCCGTGCGCACGCACCAGCGGTGCGATGATCTTGGTGTACCAGCCTGATTGCGGCCATGGCTGCAACACCCGCGTCTCGGGGCGGATGCCGAAGAAGAGCAGGGTCTCCTTGGGGTGGCGATAGCTGTCCCGGAGGCGGTCCGCCGCCGTGCGTTGGCCGCCCCCGAGGATGCCATCGAGCGCACTGGCCGTGGTCTCGCGGCCGCTCGTCGTCACACAGCCGGCGAGCAGCGCGGTGCCGGCCAGCACGGAGGCCAGGACGAGCAGGGGACCGACGGTTTTCAGCAGGCGCATGACGCGACTATTGTATGCGTGTCGACCAATCCAAAAAAAAACCCCGCCGAAGCGGGGTTTGTGTCAAATGCGTAACGGGCGGTGCTTTCAGCGACGGAAAGGGCCACCGCCCTGCCGGGCGCGTGGTGCGCGCTCCTGCGCCTCATTGACCCGCAATGCCCGGCCGTTCATCTGAAAGCCGTTCAGGGCCTGGATCGCCCCCTGGGCCTCGCTCTGCGACATTTCGACGAAACCGAAGCCGCGCGGTCTGCCGGTTTCGCGGTCGTTGATGAGCTTGACCGATTCCACCTTGCCGTGACGCTCGAACAGCGTCTTCACGTCCTGCTCGGTGGCATTGAAGGGCAGATTGCCCACGTAGATCGTCGTCATCCGGAGGTCTCTCTTCGCAATGGGCACAGCGGCGAGCCGCATGAGGCGCTCGCATGTGCCGCGTGATCATGGATTAGGTGACGGGGAGGTAACTCGAACGAAACAAAGGAACTCAAGCGTGCTCATCCCTGGGGGGACTATACCAACACGCTAGCATGCTACTCCCGGTTTTTGCCCTTGGCAAACACCCGTTGTAGCAATCCTGCAACACCTGCCGGGCCCATGGCCGCCTTTAATGGCGCCGTCGGAGGAGGGTTCCGATCCGCAGGGCCGAGGCGCTTACTCACTTGCTGTCCGCGGGCGGCCGGGGAGGGGCCAGGGAATCACCGGCCGGCTCGAGGTAGGCATATCCATCGAGCTCCCTTTCGTAGAAGCGCTTGAGCATCTGACTCTCGGCGATGGTCATGCGGCCGTCCCGGATGGCCCGCTCGCAGTCGCGGGCCAAGGCGGGGTAGAGCTCCGCGACGTCATATTCCATGTACTCCAGCACTTTGTTGGCGGTATCACCCTTCACGATCTCCTCGATCCACCAGCCCCCCTCGTCATGGAGCCGCACGTGTACCACGTGCGTATCGCCGAAAAGGTTGTGCAGGTCGCCGAGGGTTTCCTGGTAGGCACCCACCAGGAAGGCGGCGAGGTAGTACTTGTCCGTCGGCTTCAGCTCGTGCAGCTCCAGGGTGCGTTTGACGTCCCGCAGCGACACGAAATGATCGATCTTACCGTCCGAGTCGCAGGTGATGTCCGCCAGCACCCCGGTACGCGAGGGCCGCTCATCCAGCCGATGGATGGGCATGATCGGGAAGAGCTGATCGATCGCCCAGCTGTCGGGCAGCGACTGGAACACCGAGAAGTTGCAGAAATAGATATCCGAGAGGATCGACTCCAGGCCCTCGAGCTCCTCCGGCAGCCTCTCGAGCCGGCGGCAGCAGTCCCGTACCCGGGCGCACGTCGCCCAGAACAGCCGCTCGGCCAGAGCCCGGAACTCGAGCGACAGCAACCCCAGGTTGAACATCTGCAGCACCTGGTCGCGTGCCGTCAGCGCATCGTGGTAGCACTCGACCAGCCGCCGCTCGCTCACCGAGCGGAATGCCTCGAACAGATCCCGCACCGGTTGCGGCAGCTCCTCCTCGCCGCCGTAATCCTCATCCTCCCGGCCCGTCACCTTGAACTTGTCGAGCGCCGAGGAGCCGAGCACATCGAACACCAGCACGCTGTGATACGCGGCGATTGCCCTGCCGGACTCGCTGATGATCATCGGGTGCGGTATGTCGCGTGCATCGCAAACGCTCGCGATCCGGTAGACGACGTCACTCGCATACTCGTTGAGCGTGTAGTTCATCGACGAGGAGTAGTTCGTACCGCTGCCGTCGTAGTCGACGCCGAGACCGCCTCCGACGTCGATGTACTGCAGTCCCGCGCCCATGAGCCTCAGTTCCGCATAGACGTGTGCCAGCTCGTTGATGGCGTCCTTGACGCGGCGGATGTCCTGCAGCTGGCTGCCGGGGTGGCAGTGCACGAGCTGCAGACAATCCAGCATTCCGCGCGCCTTCAGCGTCCCGAAGAGCTCGATGATCTCGGTGATGAAGAGGCCGAATTTCGATTTCTCGCCCGCCGACTCCCGCCAGCGGCCCGAGCCCTCGGTGAAGAGCTTCACGCGCACACCGATGCGCGGTCGGACCTGGTAGCGATCGGCGTGCTTCAGGATGAGCCCGAGCTCATCGAAGTTCTCCACCACAGGGATGATGGTGCGTCCGAGCTTGGTGGCGAGGGTCACCGCTTCGATGTAGCTGTCGTCCTTGAAGCCATTGCAGATGATGAGACGCTCGGGGGCGTTCTCCGTCATCGCCATCACGGCGAGGAGCTCCGGCTTGGAGCCGACCTCGAGGCCGAAGCCGAACTCCTTACCGTACCGGTAGACCTCCTCGACGACGAGGCGCTGCTGATTCACCTTGATGGGAAAGACCGCGGTGTAGTGGTTCTTGTACTCGTTCTCGGAGATCGCCTGGGCGAAAGCGGCGTGCAGGTGTTTGAGCCGATGCGCCAGGATGTCGGAGAAGCGAACCACCACGGGGGTGGTCAGGTCACGCGCCTCGAGGCCCTCGACGACCTCGTAGAGATCGATGTCGCGGCCGGGCTGCGCATCCGGCCGCACCACCACGTGTCCCGCCGCGTTGATGCCGAAGTAACTCTTGCCCCACGCGTTGACATGATACAGCTCGAGGGAGTCCTCGATCCGCCAGGGCTGGGCGGGATTGAACTTGCGAGCGCCGTTCAGGGCGCTCTTCGGGTCTACGGCCACGTGCGAGAATCCGTCGCGTTTCTCATGGAGCTCACTCGGCGCGCAAGATATCAAAAGTATGTGGCACATTCATGGGAGTAAATCGTCGAGCCGGTTCGACCGGCGCCATCATCCGTGCCGATCCGTATGCTGGAGCACCTCGACTGGCGCGAGTGGGTCTCAAAGACGGCCGGTGGGTGCCGGTCAACGCTATGCCGTACCGCTTGCGATGGGCCGCTTCGGGTCCTTGATCCACTCGCTCCAGGAGCCGGCGTAGAGCCGCGCTCCCTTCAGCCCCGCCACCTCCATGGCGAGCAGATCGTGGCAGGCGGTCACGCCCGAGCCGCACATGAGGATGGCCTCATCCGGCGGCACGCCCGCGAGCGTCTTGGCGAACCGCTCGCGCAGCGTGCCGCGGTTGAGGAATCGGCCCGCGGCATCCAGATTGTCGGTGAAGGGATGATTGCGCGCGCCCGGGATGTGTCCCGCGACGGGGTCGATCGTCTCGTTGCGGCCCGCGAACCGGTCGGCACTGCGGGCATCGACCAACACGACCTCCGCGCCGGCGATCTGCCCCGAGGCGATCATGCCCTCGAGCTCGGTGGCGCTCACCACCAGGGCCTCATCGAGGCGCGGCTCGAAACGTCGGGCCACGCGGCCCGCATGCGCCTCGGCCCGAGATTCGCCGCTGGACGCCGTCTCGAGCGGTAGCTTCTCCTGCTGCCAGGCGCTCATGCCGCCATCGAGCACCGCGACGCGGGCGTGTCCCAGCCAGCGCAGCAGCCACCACAGCCGCGCCGCGTAGCTTCCAGGTCCCTGATCGTACGCAACCACCTGCACCTGCCCGTCGACACCCCACTGTCCGAGCCGGGCCGCGAGCGTGCTCACCTCCGGAAGCGGATGCCGGCCCATGGAAGGGGAGAGCGGTCCCGACAAATCGCGGTCGAGATGAGCATAGAGAGCGTGCGGAATGCGCGCGCTCGCGTAGGCCTCGCTACCCCACTGCGGGCGCGCAAGATCAAAGCGGCAGTCGAGGATGACGAGGTCCGGATCGTCGAGTCGCGCCGCGAGCTGCCGCGGAGCTATGAGCGTGTCGATGTGCATATATTGGCGCGAGCGATTTTGAACGGTTGGCGCGGCCAAGCGGGCCCGCCCGGGCCGAGGCGCACGGATGCGCCGAGTAAAGTCGCCTGGAACGCGATGCTCGACGCATCCTACGCCGAGCCGTTCCTGGAGCGCATCTGCAGGGAGGGGGCGCGCATGGATTCCCGAAGTAAAATCGCACCAGCGCCCGCCCCGCAACAGACGCGCTCGCGCTGGCAGCGTGGTCAAGAGCTACAATTCTCGTGATGGCGATCGATATCTACTGGGGTAGCGGCAGCCCTTACGCTTGGCGAGTGCTGCTCGCACTCGAATACAAGCGGCTGCACTACACGAGCCACCTGCTGCAGTTCTCGAAGCAGGAGCACAAATCGCCGCAGATGCTGCATCTCAATCCCCGCGGTCGGGTGCCTGTCCTCAAGGACGGCGATTACGTCTGCTTCGAATCCCTCGCCATACTCTACTACCTCGACTTGAAGTATCCCGCCCCGCCGATCTTCGGGCGCAGCCCCGAGGAAGCCGGCACCATCATGCGGGTCATCTGCGAGTACCAGGCCTACATCGAGCCACACCTCTCGCGAATCACCGACGCGGTGTTCTCCAAGAGCGCCGACCTGCGCAGCGACGAGATCACTCGCGCCATGCACGCGGCCGCGAGCGAGGCTCGTACCATCGAGGGGCGTCTGTCGAAGTCCGATTGGGTGGTCGGCGAGAGCTTCTCGGCGGTCGACATGGTGATCTTCCCCGGATTCCAGCTGCTGAAGCGCGCGCTCGAGCGGCCCGAGGCGCGCGAGCTCGCCTCCCGCTTCATGCCGGTAGAGGTTAATTACCCGGCCGTCGGCCGCTGGGTGGCGCGCATCGAGTCTCTCCCGGGTTACAAGAGAACGTACCCGCCTCATTGGATCGGCTCACAAAATCGCTCGGAGCGAATTTGAACGCCTGACGCAGTCAGGCGGCCCCGCCAGAGCCGAGGCGGCTTCCTCATCTGCTTTCGGACGGAAGGACTGCACGGTCCGTACCAAGGTTGATACGCTATGCGCATCATGACCGAGCACAAAATCCACGTAGAGTTTCCCGGCCGCATTCTCATCGTCGGCTTCGGCAGCATCGGACAGGGGGTGCTGCCCCTCATTCTCCGGCACATCGGCATCACTGCCGACCGTGTCACCATCGTGACCGCGGACGACAAGGGCAACGCGGAGGCGCTGAAGTACGGCATCCGCTTCGTGCAGGAGCGCCTGACGCGCGAGAACTACCGCAGGGTGCTCAACCCGCTGCTCGGGCGCGGGGATTTTCTCGTCAATGTCTCCGTGGAAGTCTCGAGTCTCGCCCTCGTCAGGCTCTGCTGGGAGAAGGGCGCGATGTACCTCGATACCTGCATCGAACCCTGGCCCGGGGGCTATACCGACCCGACCGTTCCCGCCGGCCGCCGCACCAACTACGCGCTGCGCGAGGAAGCCCTGGCGCTGCGTCCGGGCAACGCGCGCGCGCCCACCGCGGTGCTCACGCACGGTGCCAATCCGGGGCTGGTGTCGCATTTGCTCAAGCAGGCGCTGCTCAATATCGCCGCCGACAGCAAGGTGGAAGCGGGAAAGCCCGCCTCGCGTGCCGATTGGGGCGAGCTCGCGCGCCAGCTCGGCGTCAAGGTCATTCACATCGCCGAGCGCGATACCCAAATCTCGCGCCTGCCGAAGCAACCCGGCGAATTCGTCAACACCTGGTCCATCGACGGCTTCGTCAGCGAGGGCTCGCAACCGAGCGAGATGGGTTGGGGAACCCACGAGCGCAACTTTCCCCGCGACGGCAAGCGCCACGACTTCGGCTGCATGGCCGCCATCTATCTCATGCAGCCGGGCGCCGGCACGCGCGTGCGCACCTGGACACCGCAGGCCGGTCACTTCCACGGCTTCTGCATCACGCACGGCGAGGCGATCTCGATGGCGGACTATCTGACGGTCCGTGACGGAGCGCAGGTCGTGTATCGCCCGACGGTGCATTACGCCTATCACCCGTGCGATGCCGCTGTCATGTCGGTGCACGAGCTGGCAGGGCGCAACTACGTACAGCAGGAGCGCCAGCGGATCCTGATGGACGACATCGCGAGCGGCATCGACGAGCTCGGAGTTCTGCTCGCGGGACACAAGAGGAACGCCTACTGGTACGGCTCGCAGCTTTCCATCGACGAGGCGCGCAAGCTCGCTCCGTACAACAACGCGACCAGCCTCCAGGTCACGGTCGCGGTGCTGTCGGGTGTCGTGTGGGCGATGGAGAACCCGAACTGCGGCATCGTCGAGCCCGACGAAATCGACTTCAGTCGCAATCTCGAGATCTGCATGCCGTACCTGGGGCCGGTCGTCGGCCGATACACGGACTGGACTCCCCTGCACGAGCGTGAGCGGTTGTTTCCCGAGGACCTCGACAAGACCGACCCCTGGCAGTTCAAGAACGTTCGCGTCGCGTGGTAATGTTCTTCGATTGGCGGCTTTGGTCCGCTCCCCGGCTGGCCAGTGGACGTCATGCGTCTCGTTGATATTCGATCTCTACGATGACGAAGGTGCGGCTGCCGCCAGGCAACGCCACTGTGACTTCATCATCGAGCGCACGCCGCAGCAGCGCGCGGCCGAGGGGCGAGTCCATGCTGATATAGCCAGGCTCGCGGTCGAACTCGTCGGGTCCCACGACGCGGTAACGGACTTGCGAGCCATCGTCCGACTCCACCGTCACCCAGGCGCCGAAGAACACTTTGTTGCGCTCTGCGGGCGGCTGGTCGACGATGACCATGCCGTCCAGGCGCTTGCGAAGAAAGCGCACGCGCCGGTCGATCTCCCGCAGCCGGCGTTTACCATAAGTGTATTCCGCGTTCTCGGAACGGTCCCCTTGAGCTGCCGCCTCCGCCACCGCCTGAGTCACCTTGGGGCGCTCCAGCCGCCAGAGCCGCTCGAGCTCCTCGCGCAGGCGCAGCGCCCCTTCGGGTGTGATGTATTGCGAAGCTGCCGGTGCGGGTGCGCGGAATCTTCCCATGCCGCGATTTTGTCAAAACCCCGATGTTCTGTGGAACCGTTCACGGACTGCGCGACGTCGGGTAACTACGCTGTTGCCGTGGCTACCAAGTACTACACGCACTTCGTGACGGGCAGCCCTCGGGTGCCGACCGCCATGGCCTCGAACGAGTGGAGCGGTGTGGTTGAGCTGCGCCATCCGCTGGAAAGCGGTGGTGGCACGCGCGAGCTTCGATGTCTGCTCGCGCAGAGCTTCGATCTGGATTCGGACGAGATCAAGATTCTGCACTGGGCGCGTTTGCACTGAGAGTCGGTATCCCCTAGCGGACTTCCTTCCCTTCATCGAAAGTCCGCATTTCAAACCCCCGGTCCTGACGGTCCGGGGGTTTTTTTGTTCTGGCGCGAAGTCGGCATTCTGCCGCTTGCTCGGTGAGTCGGGCACCGTCGAGGCGCTCGACGCTCGCCAGCGGGTCGCCAAAAGCCGACAGGCGAGCGGGTTCACGGGCGGAATGTCATAATTCGGGAACGATGAAGCCCTCTCCCGTGCGCATTGCCGTGGCGGCGTGCCTGTGTCTGGCCGCCGGGGCGTGCGCGCTCTTGCGTGCACCGCAACGTCCGGTAGCGGTGGTGCCCAAGCAGGCTCCTGCGCAGCCGCCGGCGCCACTTCCCGTGCAGACGGAGCGTTTCGTGCTCGCGCGCGGCCAGGACATCGTGGGTGCCGTGCAGATCGTCAAGGTCCGCAACGGCGAGACGCTCAGCGACATCGGCAGGCGCTTCAACGTGGGTTTCGGAGAGATGACCCGCGCGAACCCGGATGTCGATCCCTGGTTGCCCAAGCCCGGTACGCCGGTCGTCGTGCCGACGCAGTACATCCTGCCAGATGCACCGCATGTAGGCATCGTGGTCAACCTCGCCGCCATGCGGCTGTTCTACTTTCCACCTCATAAGCGCGGTGAGCCGCAAGTGGTCATCACCCACCCGGTAGGCATCGGCCGACGGGGTTGGAAGACGCCTCAGGGCGTAACCCACGTGCTCTGGCACGAGAAGAACCCTGTCTGGCACGTGCCACCCTCGATCCTGGCAGAGCACCGCCAGGAGGGTGAACCCTTGCCGCCAGTAGTAGGGCCCGGTCCCGACAATCCGCTCGGTGACTACGCGTTGCATCTCGGCTGGCCGGGCTACCTGATACATGGAACCAACAAGCCGGTGAGCGTCGGACTGCGTGTCAGTCACGGTTGCGTTCACGTGTTTCCTGAGGACATCGCGCAGATCTACAAGATAGTGCCGAACGGCACCGAGGTGCGTGTCGTGAATGAGCCGTATGTCTTCGGCTGGGAAGACGGACGGCTCTACATGCAATCGCCCGGCCCTCTGAAGGACGACAGGCGTCCCTGGAAGAAGGAGGCGCGGCGGCTGCTGGCGGGCACACTCACGCGCCGGCAGCGTCAGGAGCTGAAGAGGCATGATGAGAAGATCGACTGGAGCCGCGTCACGCAGCTCGTCGACGCTCCCGCCGGCGTGCCCGTACCGGTCTCCGGGATCGACCAAAGCGCCAGCCCCGGCTCGGGCGATGGCGTCACGCAGGTGATTGCCGGCGCGAAGCTGGTGCAGAACACGTTGCCCGCGGGCTCCACCTGGGACGGCAAGACCGATCTGCCCATGAGCGATGCCGAATTCGACAAGATGTTCTCGGGTACCGCCCCATCGCAGAAGAGTCCGCCGGGTCAGACGGGAAGTGCCGATTCCAGCCACGGCGCGGCGGCGACTCCCGCGCCAAATCCGGCTGGCACTTGAGTCCCTGAGTGCCGCGCGGGCCGCGCCGGAGTGCGCCGGCGGCTGCTTAGCTGTGGTAAAATTCTGCGCTACAACAATAATACGGCGGGGACTCACATCAGTGGTTGAACGCGCTGCGCCCGGTCTCGAGCCGGCGCGAAGCCGGACCGAACCGATCATCGCGCGCCTGCCGACCGCGGTGACCGCCTTCGTCGGCCGCACTTTGAAGGGGCCGGTACAGCGGCCCGTGGCGGTGGCGAGCTTCGCGGAATTCCAACAGGTATTCGGCGGCCTGTGGCAACCCTCGACGCTGTCGTATGCCGTCGAGCAATTCTTCGATCATGGCGGTGCGCGTGCGATCATCGTGCGCGTGGCCAACGGCGCGCGCCCGCCGACCATCACACTGCCGGCCGGCACGGGGACACTGAGGCTCGTCGGCATCAATCCCGGCTCGAGGGAATTTCTGCGCGCGTCGGTGGACTACGATGGCGTCCCTGAGGGGGACACGGAGCACTTCAACCTCATCATCCAGCGAATCCGCTCGGCGAGCTCCGAGCTGATCGAGGACCAGGAGATCTTCCGCCGCGCGACGCTGCGCGCGGATACCGGGCGGTGCCTCGTCGATCTTCTGCTGCAGTCCCGTCTGGCGCGCATCATCGAGCCTCTGCCCCCACAGCGTCCAGATCGCTCCGCAGCGGGGCCGGGCGGCTCCGCCATAGGTTACGCCTTCTCCAACCCGGACGGTGACGATGGCGGCCCGCTCACCAATTACGACATCATCGGATCAGCGGTCACGGGCACCGGCCTCTTCGCTCTGAACGCCGCTGAGAGTTTTAACTTGCTGTGCATCCCTCCGCTCTCGCGGGATCACGATGTCGGCCTCAGCACGCTTCTGGTCGCGGGACGTTACTGCCGTGAGCGCCAAGCAATGCTGATCGTGGACCCCCCCGCGACCTGGACCGGGGTGCGCGAGGCACTCGCCGGCATGCGCAGCTGGCCGTTTCGCAGCGATAGCGCGCTCATGTACTACCCCCGGGTGCAGGCGCTCGACCGACTCCGAGGTCGACCGGAGATTTTCGCTTCCTGCGGCGCGGTTGCCGGCATGCTCGCGCGCTCCGATGACCTCTGTCCGCTCTGGTCGGCTGTGAACGGCGAAGAGGCGACGCTGCGCCCGGGTATCCGTCCGGCGGTCCCGGTGTCGGACGCCGATCGCCTGCGGCTCGCCCAGGTTGGAATCAATACGCTGGCCGTGCCGCGCACGAGCGGGGTCGCGGGCGGTATCCGCGTGGAAGCGCGCACGCTCGCCGCGGGGGGCAGCGGCTTCAGCAACTGGAGGTATCTGTCGGGCAGACGCCTTGCGTTGTGGGTCGCTTCGAGCGTGGAGCGCGGCACGCGTTGGGTCCTGCTCGAGCAGAACGGTCCAGCCCTCTGGGGGCGGGCGCGCGCTCTCGTCGAGAGCTTTCTCGAAGTGTTGGCGGAGCGGGGCGCCTTCGCGGGTGCCGATCCCAGCGATCGCTACTTCGTCATCTGCGATGAGCGCGTCAACCGCCCGGACACGGTCGCCGACGGGCGTGTCAATCTTTTATTCGGCTTTGCAACGAGCAGGCCGGGCGAGTTCGATACCTGGCTGGTGACTCATCACCCCGCGGCGAGCCGCGTGCGCCCGGTCAGCGTCAACCGGCAAGCCACCTCCCGCCAGCGCGTGGAGTGGGAGATCGAGACCGCCATCCTGAAAAAGATGGACTACCCGATCGCCCACCCGGAAAGTCCCTCCAAACACGCCTGAGTTGGCGCCCAGGCCCCAAGAACCGCGCCACGAGCCGCCCCATGCCTCGCGGCGAGCGACCTGGCGGGTCGCATCTGCCGCCCGCTGGTGGAACCTGGGCCCGCAGTCATCCCGAGGTTCCCATTGCGCCAAGGCATCGAGTTCGCCCGCGGCGCCGCGCCAATCTCGCTCATCTGCCTCATGCCGCGGCTCCCCTCCGCGGCCTCCCCGGGGCTCGCTCATGCTGATTTCTAGCGCTGAGGTGCGGTGGCGATTGTATTATTCGCCCCGATGAGCCAGGGCGAAGCCAATCCTGTGGCAGATCCCAAATCCGCGGCGACCGCGGAGGGGGTCGTGGCCGGCCGGCACGTCGTCTTCTCGCATGGCAAGGAGAGTGGACCGTGGGGACGCAAGATCTCCTCGCTCGCCGAAGTCGCACGCAGCGAGGGGTACGAGGCGCATTCGGTCGATTACCGTGGTGTCGAGGACCCGCGCCAGCGGGTCGCTCGCTTGGTCGACTTCTGTAAGGAGCTGGCGGGCGATCTGGTGCTCGTCGGCTCGAGCCTTGGTGGCTACGTCGCGGTGGTTTCCGCTTCGCTGCTGCACGCGCGCGGTGTATTTCTGATGGCGCCCGCCTTGTATCTGCCCGGATTGCCGGAGCTACGGCAGGGTGTGCTCGACTGTCCCGCGACCGTGGTGCACGGGTGGCGCGACGACGTCGTTCCCTTCGAGCACAGCGTGCGCTTCTCGCAAACCTATCACGCCGCGCTTCATCTGCTGGAAAGCGACCATCAGCTGCACAATCAGATCCGTGTCATTCAGTACCTCTTCGAGTATTTCCTGATCGCGCTGGATCTTCCGGCGCTGGCGTTCGAGTAGCAGTTCCCAGGAGCTGGTCGGACTTGCGCTGCATAGACTTTGGCACGGCGCAGCCGGCAGAAGTCGCGCCGGGTGCTCGGCCGTTTCCTGGTAACCCCGATTCTTCGCGCAGGCGGGTCTCAGAGGGCTCCCTGGGCCTCGCCCCTACGGGGCCGCCTAGCGTCCAGAATCGTTCCAGACGACTTGGTGCCGGCGGGGACGGAGCTGGTGTCCGACAAACGCGCCGGAGCGCGTTTGAACGACCGAAGGTCGGCCCGAAGGGTGCCGGCCAGGGATGGACCGGCATAAAAACGGACGTAGGCCGGTTTTTCCGCTTGCCCAGGGTGCCGGCATGAACTGGCTGTTGCATCGCGTGCTCGCGCTGTGGGTGCGATACCGCGTGCTGCCCGAGGACATTGCCGCCCGCTTGCAGAGCCGCACGGCTGCAGCCTGCTACGTGCTAGAGCGACGCAGCCTCACCGACTTCGCCATCCTGCAGCGCGCCTGCGTGCGGTTGAAGCTTCCCCGCCCGCGCAAGCGACTTCTCGGCGAGTCCTCGGACCTGCGCTCATACTTTTACCTCAGCCGGCCGCGCGGCTTCTGGGACGAGCGGCTCGATCGCCGCCCACCGCCGCAGCTCGAGCAGATGCTCGCGGCATTGGCCGCCGATCCCAGCCTCGACATCGATCTCGTGCCCGTCGCGGTGTATTGGGGACGCGCGCCGCAGCGTGAGGGCTCCTGGTTCCGGCTGCTGCTGGTGGAGAACTGGGCGCTCACCAGCCGCGCGCGCAAGTTTCTGCAGGTGCTCTTCAATGGGCGCAACACCCTGGTCGAGCTCGACGAGCCGATCTCACTCCGCAGCCTGCTCGGCGATGAGATCGGGCTTGCGGTTCGCGGCCGGCGGGTCGCTCGGTCCTTGCGCGCTCTCTATGCCCGTGAACGCGCGGCGCGCATAGGTCCGGATCTCTCTCACCGGCGCACCATCGTCACCCGCGTGCTGCGCACGCGCGCCGTGCGCGCGGCGGTGGCACAGGAGATGCGCGACAAGGCGCTCACGCGCCACGCGGCGATGCTCCAGGCCCGGCGGTATGCGGAAGAGATCGCCGCGAACTACTCGCATGCCTTCGTGCGGTTTCTCGAGCGCCTGCTCACCTGGCTCTGGAATCGCCTCTACGACGGCGTTGCCGTCGGACACCTGGAGACCCTCGAGCGTGTCGCGCAGGGCAATGAGATCGTCTACGTGCCCTGCCACCGCAGCCACATGGACTACCTGCTGCTCTCCTACGTCATTTACGTCAACGGCCATCCCGTGCCGCATATCGCCGCCGGTATCAATCTCAACCTGCCGATCGTCGGGCGGCTGCTGCGCATGGGTGGCGCTTTTTTCATCCGCCGCAAGTTCCGCGGCAACGGCCTCTACACGGTGGTGTTCATGAAGTACCTCGCCGCCATCATGGAGCGCGGCCATTCGATCGAGTACTTCATCGAAGGCGGTCGCAGCCGCACCGGCCGTCTGCTGCAGCCGAAAACCGGCATGCTCTCGATGACCGTGCGCAGCTTTCTGCGCGACCCGGCGCGGCCGGTCGTGTTTCTGCCGGTGTACTTCGGCTACGAGCGCATCGTCGAAGGCGCCACTTATGTCGGTGAGCTTTCCGGCCAGCCGAAGGAAAAGGAGAGCGTGCTGGGACTTCTGCGCTCGCTGCGCAAGCTCCGCGAGCGCTTCGGACGGGTACACGTCAACCTGGGCGAGCCCATTGCGCTCGAGGATGTTCTCGACGGCTATGACAGCGAGTGGCGAACCCGGATGTTCGAGGACGATGTCCGCGCGCCTTGGATCGGCGCTGCAGTCGAGACCCTAGCCGGCCGCATCATGCGCAATATCAACGCGGCGGCCGCGGTGACTCCCATCAACCTGCTCGCCGTCATTCTGCTCGCGATGCCCCGGCAGGCTCTCCCGGAAGCGGATCTCGAGCGCCAGATCGACCTCTATCGGGCGCTGCTGCGCGGCGCTCCCAACGGCGGCCGCATCACCATCACCGAATTGAGCGGCGCCGGCATCATCGCTTACGGCGAGGCGATGAAGGTGGTGCAACGGCAGAAGCACGCCCTTGGCGACATCGTGCGCATGAGCGACGAAAGCGCGGTGCTCGCCACCTACTTTCGCAACAACGTGCTGCATCTGTTCGCCATGCCCTCCCTTCTCGCCTGCGTCTTCTCGAGCAATGCGCAGGTACCTCATGAGGACATCCAGCGTCTCGCCTGGCGCATCTATCCCTATATCGCCGCCGAGCTCTTCTTGCCGTGGACCGAGGAGGATCTGCCCGCCGTAGTCGACGGTGTGCTCGCGTGTCTCAAGGACCACGGCCTCATCGCGTGCAACGACGCTGGTACCCTCTGGCGCCGCCCGCCCCCCTCGTCCGGGGAGGCGGTGCAGCTTTCCGTGCTCGCCCAGGCCACCATCCAAACCATCGAGCGCTACTACCTGGTGATCGCGCAGCTGGTCGCGGCCGGGAGCGGCGAGATCACGCAGTCCGTGCTCGAGGAGCGCTGTCAGCAGAATGCCCAGCGCATCGCCATGCTCTACGGTCTCAATTCTCCCGAGTTCTTCGATCGCTCGCTGTTCGAGAACTTCATCGACCTGCTGCGCCGCCGGGCCGTGATCCGCTTAAGTCCCGCTGGCCGGCTCGAATTCGGTGAGGTTCTGCTGCGTGTCGCCGCCGATGCGCAGTTCGTGCTGAGTGAGCAGATTCGCCATTCCGTCATGCGCTTCGCGCAGGACTCGACGGGCCTCGCCCGGGCTTAGATCGAGTTGGCGCTGCTGCGGTACAGCGGGCAAAGCGTCGTCCGCTTCCCGCGGCCGCGGCGCTCGGGGCAGGGCGCTCAGTCCTGCCAGCTTACTTTGCCCCGCAGACTCTTGGTCGTGCGCCGCCGGGTCTTCCCCTCCAGGCGCCGCTCCCGTGAGGCCCGCGTCGGTTGCGTAGCCCTGCGCACCTTGGGCGCCACCAGCGCCCGGCGCACGAGCTGCGTCAGTCGCTGCAGGGCCTCACGGCGATTGCCTTCCTGAGTGCGCTGGTTGCGCGCGATGATGATCAGCGCTCCGTCGTCCGTCACCCGCCGACCTGCGAGCGCCCGCAGCCGCGCTTTCACCGCCGGCTCGAGCGACGCCGTGCCGGCGAGATCGAAGCGCAGCTGTGCAGCGGTCGCCACCTTGTTGACGTTCTGTCCGCCAGGGCCCGAGGCGCGCACGAAAGACCAGGTGAGGTCGTGGTCCGCAAGCGAGATGTCCGGTGTGATTTGCAATTTTTGCCTGAGGCTGCGCCGGGCGGGGCGACGCTCCGATCCCGCGCTTCATACTAGGCATTGAGGTCGGGGATGAGCTCGCTCTCGAGCCGTGTGATCTGGTCCTTCAGCATGAGCTTGCGCTTCTTCAGCCGCTTCAGCTGCAGCTCATCGACGCGCGCATCGAGCGAAAGGCGCGTGATCACCTCATCGAGGTCGCGGTGCTCGATGCGCAGCTGGCGCAGCTTCTCCATATTGCGGAAGAGCTCGCGGTCGACGTTGTCTTCGATTTCCGCCATGGGTTTCCTGTAGCACTCTCCGCTCGGGCGACGGCGGGTCTCAGAGCGGATGCCGGAGCAGGCTGGCGCCGAGCGCGACTGGGAACCTTCTCGCTTGCGTGGACGGGTCTCAGAGGCCAGTGCGCGGGTATCATACGCCTGGGCGCCCCGTGCCGGCTTGAAAAGCCGTGCCTGCGCGCCATCCACGCCACGGGCGCGCCGCTTGTGGCACAAAGCGGTGCCGGCGTGCCGCCAGGCCCTTCAGGTCCCCCTGCGCGGGTTGCCGGGCGGCTTTCGCCGCGAGGGGCCGGACCGTCGCTGCCGATCGGAATGGCCTCCGTGGCCGCCGGAATGTCCTGGCCGCCGCTCGCCGCCTCGCGGGTGACGGCGATGGCGGGGCGCCGGCTCCCCTGCGGCGAGGCCCGCGGCCAGCATCTCCGGACCGATCGACGCCGACGGGATCTTGTGGCCGATATAGCTCTCGATGTCCGGCAGCGACACTGCGAATTCCTCGCACGCGAAGCTGATTGCATCACCCTCCGCGCCGGCGCGCGCGGTGCGACCGATGCGGTGGACGTAGTCGGCCGCATCCTGCGGCAGGTCGAAATTGAAGACGTGGGTCACATCCGGGATGTGCAATCCGCGTGAGGCGACGTCGGTCGCGATCAGTACGGCGAGATCGCCGTTATGGAAGTCGCGCAGGAAGCGCAAGCGTTTCGCCTGCGGTACATC
>Ga0335074_10001947_pt1 | contig 28045 bp, 29 predicted proteins | sample Lox_Sample_23_FD_206715 | JGI IMG/M metagenome (GOLD analysis project Ga0335074, IMG submission 206715) | Soil microbial communities from Loxahatchee National Wildlife Refuge, Florida, United States - Lox_Sample_2.3 | ecosystem: Environmental > Terrestrial > Soil > Wetlands | place: USA...
ACGGCTGGTAGGTCCCCGCCCGCCGGGTCCGCTGTGCGACGTCCGCACGGCCTGCGCTGCCTGGCCGTGCTGCTAGCTCGCCTCAACCTAAAATTACGGCGTCTTTGCCATGTCAGAGGCCGTCGGCGGGTAATCCTTATGTGCATGGCATGGAGCCGCAGGGCCTTCCTGGGCCGGGCTGCCGCGGTGGCGGCTATCCCGGCTGCCGCTGTTGCCGGCGTGAAGATCGCCACAGCCATCGAGAACGATAAGAACGGCGGCAAAACCGTCGCGAACTCGCGCCGGTCGGTGGCGGCGCCGAAAGTCGTGCCGGAGAACTCGCTGCCGGGCGATCCGCACTGGTGGATCAGCCAGCTCGGTCCTGCGGACGCGATCATGGGCTATGCCAGCCGGTCCAGCGTGCTGCCTGGCGAGCCCGTCGACCTCTATGTCTCAACTACATCCCGCGAGTTCACCGTCAACGCGTACCGCATCGGCTGGTACAAAGGTGATCTTGCCCGGCAGGTGTGGAAGTCCAAGACGATCCACGGTCACCGCCAGGGGCACCGGGAGTTCGACGACTCGACCAACACCGTGTCCACCAAGTGGGGCGTGTCGCTCACCGTCCCGACCGACGACTGGCCGCCCGGCTCGTACCTGTTCCGGCTAGATGCCCATTCCGGTGCTCAGCGCTACGTCCCGCTGACGGTCCGGTCCAGCAGCACTGCGGGCAAGGTCGTCATGAAGAACGCCGTGCCAACCTGGCAGGCGTACAACACCTGGGGGCAGTACGACCTCTACCTCGGGCCGGGTGGTTATGACGACCGCTCTTATGTGGTCAGCATGGACCGGCCGATCAACTATGACGGCGCTTACCTGTTCATGGTCTACGAGCGGAAGCTGATCAACCTGGCCGAGCGGATCGGCATCCCGCTGGCGTACCTGACTGCCATGGATATCGCTACCGACCCGCACTCACTGAAGGGTGCGAGCGCGCTTGTCTCGCCCGGGCATGACGAGTACTGGTCGCCGCCCGAGCGCGCCGTCGTCACCGCTGCGCGCGACAGCGGAATGAACATCGCCTTCCTTGGCGCGAACGCGATGTTCCGCCGGACCAGGCTGCAGGACTCGCCGCTCGGCGCGAACCGTGAGGTGGTCTGCTACAAGACCAGCTACGAGCAGGATCCGATGTACGGCAAGCACAACGACCTGGTCACCAGCGACTGGCGGGAGCCGCCGCATCCCGATCCGGAATCCTCCCTGATCGGCACCTTGTACGAGGGCTATCCGGCCGTCGCCGACTACGTCGTGTACAGCCCGGACGCCTGGATGTTCAAGGGCACCGGAGTGCGCAAGGGGACAAGCTTCAAGGTCCTGATCGGCATCGAGTACGACCGGGTCACGCCGGGGTACCCAGTCGAGCGTCCGATCCAGGTGCTGTCGCACTCGCCGCTGGTCTGCCAGGGCGTGGCTAGCTTCGCTGACTCTGCTTACTACACGCATCCCGGCGGCGCCGGAGTCTTCAATTGCGGCACTATGCGCTGGGTGGAGTCCTTCTCGCCGCCGCTGTACGGCTGGGGACTGACCAAGGCGGACGGGCGGTTCACCCGGAAGGTGACAGCCAACGTGCTGACTGCGTTCGCCGACGGTCCCGCGGCCCGCAAGTATCCGGCGCACGACAACCTGGACAAGGTTCACGAGCACGTGGGCGATCCGCTCAGCGGCGGCAGCGTGTCCACAGGTCAGTAATGCTTCGTCCACAGCCGTTGACGTCGGCGATGAGCTTCTTGCAGGCAACAGCTATCGTGGTCGTTGATGGGGAGCGTCAGAGCTGACGGCGGGGTGAAGCAGTGCCCGAACGGAAGAGGCGCAGGCTTGGGGCGCGGGCCCGATGGGCAGTGCCCGCGGGAGTCGTCGCCGGAATCGGCATCATCATCGCGGCGACCGCGGTCGCCACAGCAGATGCTGCGCCCGCGCTCCCGCCGCGAACGGCCCAGCAGCTTCTGACTGAGCTCGCGCAGTCCGCGGGTAAGCCGACCGGACCGTTCACCGCGACCGTGCGTAAGACCGTCAATCTCGGACTGCCGCAGCTCCCGGACATCGCGCAGCAGCAGGGTGCGAGCCCTGCGCTGACCGGCGGGACACAGTCGGTCAGCATCTGGTACGGCGGCCCGCAGCGCATCCGGGTGGCCGAGCCCAGCCAGGGCGGCGAGACCGATCTCCGCGTGGACGGACGCACGATCTGGCTATGGGACAGCAAGACCCAGACGGCGACCAGATATGTACTCCCGGCTCAGTCAGCCAGGGCGAAGATCAAGGCGGGAACGGGCGCGCTTCGCCGCCTCCGCGCGAACGCCAAGAGCGGCCCGCTGGGTCAGCCGGTGCCGGCCACCCCGCAGGCCGCCGCGCGCCAGATCCTGAGCGCGGTTGGTCCGACCACGGTGGTCGGCGTGCAGCGCAATGTTTATGTGGCCGGGCAGGCTGCCTACCAGCTCTCGCTCGTACCGCGTAGCAGCGAGTCGCTGGTCGGCCAGGTACTGGTCGCGATCGATGCCAGCCGCCACATCCCGCTGCGGGTCGAGGTCTTCCCGCGCGGCTCGTCGTCCGTGGCGTACAGCATCGGCTATTCCGCACTGAGCTTTGGCGCGCCCGCCTCGTCTAACTTCAGCTTCACGCCGCCGCCAGGCGCGACCGTGCGCACCGAGACGATACCGGGGAACCTGAAGTCCGGCCTCGGCGGCTTCGGCGGCTTGAGCGGTCTCAGCGGCTTGACCAGTTTCGGGGGCTTGAGCGGCGTGAGCGGTTTCAGCGGGCTGGGTCCGGCCGGGCTGGGTCCGTCCGGGCTAGGCCTGGGCCCTCTGCCCTCGACCCAGATCGGCTTCAGCGGCCCCACCAGCGTGACCATCCACAACGCGCTCAGCCCTGGGCAGATGGGCACGGCGGTGCAGTCCGGCACGGCCGGTCAGCTCCGGTTCGCGCTGCGGCCGGGCCAGGCGCCCTCGAAGGCAGCCATCGCTCGCATCAAGGCGCAGTTCGCGAAGTCCCTGCCGAAGAACATGACTGCGGCGGAGCGCGCGAAGGCTATTGCCGGCTTTGAGAAGCACTTCCTGCGCCTTGTCGCATCCGCCAAGCTGAAGGGTGCGGCCAGCTCGGCGATGAGAGTGGCCAGATTCAGGCAGCGGTTCGTCGCGCTGCCTGGGCAGCCGAAGGTGAAGACCATCGGCACCGGCTGGCTGACAGTCATCGCCACCCCGCCGAGCGCCCAGGTCGCGCAGACGCTCAGGATGGCGCTGGCGGCGCCGACGTTCGTGGTGCCTTCTGGTGGCGCCACTTCCGCTAGCGCCGGTACCGCAAGCACCGGTTCCGCTAGCACCGGTTCCGCTAGCACCAGTTCCGCTAGCACCAGTTCCTCCGGCTACAGCGTGATCGTCAGCTCGTCGGATCCGAGTACGGTCGTGTCGTCTTCGCAGTCGGCCGTCGCCGTGCCGGGGCCGACCTCTGCGGTGCTGCGCGCGCTCCTGAAGGCCACAACGCCGGTGCACGGTGCCTGGGGGAGCGGCCGTCTGCTGCAGACGCGGCTGTTCAGCGTGCTCATTACCAGCAAGGGCCAGATCCTGGCCGGCGCGGTCACTCCGGCGCTGCTGTACGCCGATGTCGCGCGAGACGCAAGCTGACGGCACACTCGGCGAAGAACGGATGACCCTGCAGCACGGCGGCCTCGATCAGGGGGCGGACCACTCAGCACCGGACCAGCAAACGGACCAGCCAGGGTCGGGTCAGCCGGTGCAGGATCAGCCGGTGCAGGATCAGCCGGTGCAGCTTCAGCCGGTGCAGGGTCAGCCAGCAGCGGAAGGCGGGGCGACGGGCCGCGCAGCGCAGGACCGCGAAGCACTGCGCAGGGCCTGGGGGCGCCCGCGCCCGGCAGCTACAGCGCAGACAGCACCCGGCCAGGCAGCAGCCGACGGGACAGCGCCGGGTCAGTCCGCGCCGGGTCAGTCAGCGCCGGGTCAGTCCGCGCCGGGTCAGTCAGCGCCGGGTCAGTCAGCGCCGGGTCAGTCAGCGCCGGGTCAGTCAGCGCCGGGTCAGTCAGCGCCCGGTCAGACAGCGCGCGACCACACAGTGCCCTTTCAGTCAGCAGCGCCCGGTCAGTCAGCGCCCGGTCAGACAGCGCCCGGTCAGACAGCGCTAGATCAGACGGAGCCCGACCACACAGCTGCGGAACGCCCGAGTGCGGTGTTCGAGCCCGGCTGGCCGGCGCTGTCCGATGATGACTCCCATGCGGAGTCTGACGAGCCGTTTAGCATGGCATCCGATGACCTCGCCGTGGCCAGCCGAGGGCTGACCAAGCGATACGGCCGTCAGCTTGCGGTCGACGGGATCGACCTTGAAGTGCCGACCGGCTCGATCTACGGCTTCCTCGGACCGAACGGCTCCGGCAAGACGACTACGATCAGGATGCTGCTCGGCCTCATCCAGCCAACAGATGGCCGCTACGAGGTGCTCGGCACGCCGATGCCCGGGGGTGAGGAGCAGGCGCTGCCAATGGTCGGGTCCCTCGTTGAGGGTCCGGCGTTCTACCCGCACCTGTCCGGCCGGGCAAACCTGGCCCGGCTTGACGCCGCCGACCGGACCACTAGCCGTGCCACTGCGGCGGAGCGAATCGACCGGGCGCTGGACCGCGTCGGGCTGCTCGCGGCCGCGGACAAGCGGTACAAGGCCTACTCACTCGGCATGAAGCAACGGCTCGGCATCGCCACGAGCCTGCTGCGGCCGCGCCGCCTGGTGATCCTGGACGAGCCGACGAACGGGCTGGACCCCCAGGGCACTCGAGAGGTTCGCTCGCTCATCCGGCAGATCGCTGCGGACGGGACGACCGTGTTCGTGTCGTCGCACCTGCTCGCCGAGGTGGAGCAGCTCTGCACGCACGTCGGCGTCATGCGGGCCGGCCAGCTGGTCTACCAGGGACCGCTCGCGCAGCTGCGCGGGCAGGCGCGGTTGCTCGTTCGCACGCCGAAGCCCGAGCTTGCCGCGAAAGTGCTGGCCGAGCTCGGGCTAGCCGACGTGACGCAGTCCGGGCAGGAGGTCACTGCAGAGCTCGGGGCAATACTGCCTGAAGTGATCTGCGAGCGGCTGGTGCTGGCGGGGGTTCCGGTAGCCGGGCTCGAGACGCCGCGGCGCAGCCTTGAGGACGAGTTTGTGGAGCTCACCGGGGAGGGCTTCGATGTCGGCTGAGCCCGTTCGCGCGGCCGGTGGCCCGACCGCCGGTTCGCGCCCCATGCCGGTCTGGACCGGCGAGCCGTCCGCTGTGCCAGGCCGCCCCGTTTCCACCTGGTTGAGGTTTTTCGGGTCTGAGCTCAGGCTCGTGTTCGGGCGGCTACGCAATCTTGCCCTGCTCGGCGTTCTCGGGGCCGTTCCGGTGTTGTTCGGGATCCTGTTCCGCCTCACCATGTCGTCCGCGGAGGGCCCCGGCGGTCCGGCCTTCCTCAACCAGCTGGCGGGCAACGGCGTGTTCCTGGCCGTGATTGTGCTCGAGCTTGCCCTGACATTGCTGCTGCTGCCGCTTCTGACAGCGGTGGTCTCGGGCGACGCGATCGCGGGCGAGGCGGGGCACGGCACGTTGCGCGGTCTGCTGATCGTGCCGGCCGGACGCACCCGGCTGCTGGCGGTGAAGTACGTGGCGATCGCCGTCTACTGCCTGGCCGGCTGCCTGCTGCTGGCCGCCATGTCGCTGATCATGGGACTGATCCTGTTTCCCGCCGGACCCGTCACGCTGCTGTCCGGCAACACGATCCCGCTCTCGGCCGGCCTGCTGCGGGTGCTGGTACTGGCCCTGTACGCGGCCGCTGCGATGACCTCGCTCGGCGCAATCGGGCTGGCCGCCTCGACGCTGACGCAGCATCCAGTGGGCGCGATCGCCGGGCTGCTGGTGCTCGTGGTGGCCAGCGAGATCTGCGACCAGTTGCCGTCGCTGTCCGCCATTCACCCGTTCCTGCCGACGCACTTCTGGCTGCAGTGGGACGGCCTGTTCACCTCGCCGACGGACTGGTCGTCCATCCTCCACGGGCTGGTGTCGTTCGCGGTCTATGCGGCCATCTTCGGCGCGGTGGCCTGGGCGCGGCTGACCTCGGCCGACATCACCAGCTGACCTGCGTCTCCGCTCGCGGCACGGGCCTGCGTGTCATCCACAAGCCAGCGCGCCGACGGCGCCGACCGCGCCGCGCCCGCGATACCGTGCAAGGGTGCCCGAGCTGCCCGAGATCGACGTCCTGCTGAAGGCCGCGGTGTCCGGGATCGGCGGCACTCAGCGGGATGGCCAGGTGACCATGGCCGAGGCCGTCCACAAGGCCATGGAGTCGGGTCAGCATCTCGCCGTCCAGGCGGGGACGGGGACCGGCAAGTCGCTGGCCTACCTCGTGCCCGCCGTGCGGCATGCACTTGGCGAGTCCGGCGACGGGACCGTTGTCGTCTCGACCGCGACGATCGCGCTGCAGCGCCAGCTCATCGAGCGTGACCTGCCCCGGCTGGCCGGCTCGCTCAGCGGGCTGCTCGGGCGGGAGCCGGTGTTCGCGATCCTGAAAGGCAGGCGGAACTACCTCTGCTTGAACAGGGTGCACGGCAGCGCGGTCGACGAGCCTGCCGATGCCTTGTTCGACCCCCGGGCCGTATCCGCGGTCGGGCGGCAGGTGACCCGCCTGCATGAGTGGGCGACGACGACGGACACTGGCGATCGGGACGAGCTGGTGCCCGGCGTCGATGACCGTGCCTGGCGGCAGGTGTCGGTCAATGCCAGAGAGTGCATCGGCGCGGCGAAGTGCCCGTTCGGCACCCAGTGCTTCGCCGAGCACGCGCGTGAGGCTGCCGGCGAGGCGGACATCGTGGTGACGAACCACGCGCTGCTCGCGATTGACGCGATGGAGAACAACATCGTCCTGCCCGAGCACGACATCGTCGTCATCGACGAGGCACACGAGCTGGTCGATCGGGTCACCAGCGTGACGTCGGGAGAACTGTCCGCCGTCGCAGTCGATGCCGCGGCGCGCCGGTGCGGCCGGCTGGTGGCCGAGGACCTGACCGACCGGCTGCGCGCGGCGGCGGCGGGTCTCGACCTTGGGCTTGCCGACAGCGAGCCCGGACGGCTGGACATGCTGTCCGAGCAGCTCGCGAGCGCGCTGGCGATGGTTCGGGACGCGGCCGCTGCCTGCGCGGCAGACCTCCGCAGCCACTCCGGCTCCGACGACGACGCCGACCGGCTCGTGGCTGCCAGGACCGCCACCGTTGCACTCGATGACGTGGCGGAGAACGCGGGCCGCATGACGACTGCATTCGACGCGGAGATCGCGGCCCGGCCCGAGGTGGTCTGGCTGGACCGGCCCGCGGGGGACGAGTCGTCCCGGCCGGACACGCTCCGGGTCGCGCCGCTGCACGTCGGCGGGCTGCTGGCCGAGCGGCTGTTTAAGCCCCGAACTGTGATCCTGACCTCGGCGACGCTCACGCTGGGCGGGTCGTTCGAGCCGCTGGCGCGACAGTGGGGCCTGCCGCCACCCGGCCGGTCCGATCAGGCGGACGCATCGGGGACGGCGGATGGCGATGCTGACATCTGGGCCGGGCTGGACTGGACTGGCCTCGATGTGGGCTCGCCGTTCGACCATCGCCGCAGCGCGATCCTGTATGTCGCCCGGCACCTGCCGCCGCCCGGCCGGGACGGCCTCTCGGAGAAGTACCTGACCGAGTTGCGCGAGCTGATCGAGGCAGCAGGCGGTCGCACGCTCGGGTTGTTCTCCTCGATGCGAGCGGCCCGGCAGGCTGCCGACGCGCTTCGGGACCAGCTGGACGTGCCGCTGCTCTGCCAGGGGGAGGACTCGACCGGTCTGCTGGTCACCAAGTTTGCCGAGGACGAGGCGACATGCCTGTTCGGCACGCTGTCGCTGTGGCAGGGCGTGGACGTGCCGGGCCGGTCTCTGCAGCTTGTGGTGATCGACCGGATCCCGTTCCCGCGCCCAGACGACCCGCTCGCTTCGGCCCGGCAGCGGGCCGTGGCGGCGCGCGGCGGCAACGGGTTCATGACTGTTGCCGCCACGCAGGCCGCGCTGCTGCTGGCGCAGGGGACCGGGCGCCTGCTCCGCACCGTCGATGACCGCGGCGTGATCGCGGTCCTTGATCCGCGGCTGGCGACTGCCCGGTATTCCGGCTTCCTGCGCGCCTCACTGCCGCCGTACTGGAGCACCTACGATCCGCAGATTGTCCGTAGTGCGCTGCGCCGCCTCGCGGCAACACCGGCGGCAGCCGTCGCGGCCGACTGAGGCTGGATCGCTAATGTGCCAGGTCGCGGCGCATGACCACGCGCTGCGGCGACGGGCGCGCGATCGCCGTGAAGCCGCATGCGGTGAACAGCGGCTCGGTGCCGAGATAGCGATTGTTCTTGTGCGGGCCGGTCCCGGCCAGCGGGAAGCCCTCGATCGCTCGTGCGCCGTATTCAATCGCCTGCTCGACCGCTGCGCCCAGAAGGAGCGTCGTCATGCCCGACCGGCGTGAGCCGACCCGGACGAAGAAGCACGGAACGAACCAGACGTCGGCATCCTCGGCCGGATCGCGCTGGGCCATGAGCCTGGACTTCGCCACCTGCGGGTAGCGGGTCCGCGGGCCGATCGCGCACCAGCCCACCGGGGTGCCGTCTTCGTAGGCAAGCAAGCCAGCGGGCGGGTTGTCCTCCTGCGCGAGCTCGGAGAACCTGCGCCGGTTGTCGTCGCCCCAGCCGGCCTGTGCCTGCTTGACCGGCATCAGGAACCAGACGCACCAGCAGCCACGCGTTGTCGAGTTGCTCTCGAACAGATCGGCGGCGTCGCCGAGCCGCCCTGGTCCGAGCGTGCGGATCTCCACGCAGTCACCTCCGGACGCCAGCTGTCTCGACCTGCTGCCCGCCAGTATGGGTGCTCAGGTCGCTGCCGCGGCGTATCCAGCCAGCCAGGCATGTCCGCAGGGGCGGTGTTCCGGCTACGGATGAGCTGCCTTCGGACCGAGCAGCCGCCACGTGAGCCGGTCGAGCTGGCTCAGCTGGCTCGCGTTCTGGCGGAGGAAGCCGGGCTGCGCCGCTACCTGCATCCGCTGGATGATGTTGACGACGGGACGAGCGCAGGTGACGAAGACCGTTGTCCAGTGCCGGTCCAGGGATCGCATCGTGGCGGCGGACGCACCGCGGCTGGCAGCCCCGTCGAGGAAGCCAGATACCCAGCCCATGAAATCGGGAAGGGACTTAATCGGGCCGCTGGCATTCCCGTACGGGTCATTCGGATAGCCGTACTGGCTGGCGCATGCGTTCAGGGCTGGAAGGGCAGCACGCACGCGAGCGGAGGCCTGGATCGGGCCGACGATCTTCCACCAGGAGTCAAGCAAAGTCGTGCCGAGCTTGGTGAGTCCCCGGTATGGAGCTTTCGCAGCGGACGTGCAGGCGTTGAGCGCGCTCTGCTCGGCCTTGGAGTAGCTCGGCGATCGGATCCCGCCCGGTGCCACGAACTCATGCGTCCGTGCAATGCGCGGCAGGTCAGGCCACTGGGTGTTGTCGGCATACGTGGCGAGATCAAACGGCTGCGACGTTCCGCTGATGTGGTAGCCCGACGCAGCCATGCAGCCGGCAGTCGCGCGGAGTTCCGTCCCGTGCAGTAGCCAGATGAGCCTCGTTCCCTGGTCGTATTGCGGTCCGGTAGCTGGCGCAAAGGCGGCGACTACCAGGGCATCGAGCGACCGCCGCTGCTTCTGCGCCCGCAACTGAGCTGTCGATGGCTGTGCGGACGAGCCCGTTCCGGCGCGGCCAGAATGCGCGTGCGCAGACTGCTGTAGGGCGACGATGCCGGAAACCAGGATGGCGACCGCAGCGGCCGCGGCGGCCGGAGCAAGCCAGGCGCGGGCGGGCCAATTGGCCGGGAAGCCACGGCTGCGCCGGGTGCCGAGGCGGTGACGGGCTGCCCGGTCAGGCAGGCTCAGCGGCGGCATGCTGCCGCCTGGCGGAAACGTCTGGCTGGCTGTGCGCGCTGCCGAGCGGAGCTGGTCGTCGACGGTCTTCATGACGGATCCTTCAGGAGTCGTGCAAGCGCCGCCAGGGCGCGGGATGTCGTCGATTTGACGGTGCCCTGGCTGATGCCCATCGCCGCGGCGATCTCGGGCTCAGGCAGGTCAAGGAAGTAGCGCAGGATCAGCGCCTCGCGCTGCCGGGCCGGCAGCCGCCGCAGAGCTGTAACCACATCGCGGTGCTCCTCGCCGAGGATGGCGGCGTGTTCCGGCGAGTCGCCGTCCAGCGGCCGGTGGTGCCGGTCTGCCCGGCGTTCGAGCCGGGCCTGACGGCGCAGCTCGGACCGGCAGATGTTCATCACTGCGGAGCGAACGTACGGGAGCGCGTTGCGGCGGTCGGCTAGCCGGTCCCAGTGCCGGAACAAGCCGCAGAAGGCATCGTGCACGGCGTCCTCGGCCGCGGCCCGGCTGCCGAGCATTACCGCGGCGATCCGGACCAGGTCCATGCCGTGCGTCCGGTACAGCACGGTCACCGCGTCAGCCGCCGTGAGCTGGCCCGGTGGTGTCAGCTCGACCCGAGTGGCCGGCCCGCTTGCGCCTAGCTGGGTGATTCCCACGTACTGGAGACGCCTGGTGCGGCCTGCAGTTGCCTACGCCGCCGGGTGGGCTTGCGTGGGACGTGCCTGGACGAAGGTCCAGCGGTGGCCCGCCAGGTCCGCGGCCTCGTAGGCGCGATAGCCATGCTGGCGGATCGGAGAGAGGATCGTCGCGCCGCGGCCGCGCGCGTGCTCGAGATGCGCATCGAGGTCATCGACGTAGACCCAGGGCACATGGGTCGTCGGCGCGTCCTCGGCGCGAACGCCGTCGAGGGGGAACAGCAGGATCGAGCTGATGCCGACGTGGAACTCGATCCAGCTGTGCTCGTAGTCCTCGGAGGCGAACTCGTCCGGAACGCCAAGACCGAATGCGTCAGCCAGCCAGCGAGCTGCTTCCGAGGGCTTCGTGTAGTAGATGGCGAGCGCAAGCCGGTCCTGGTCGGCGGGAGTGTGCGACGCGGCATCCCGGCGTTCACACCACGCGCCGTACCAGCCGGGCACGACCCGCACCCACGCGGTGCCGCCGTGGTCGGTGCCGCCGGCCGGAATCGTGGCGTGCACGGTGACGGCGGTGCCGCCGTGGGCTGGCTCGAAGCGGACTTCGACGCTAACGTCGTCGACCGAGCTGTCCCAGGCGAGCAGGCTGCCAGGCGACCAGGTCGTGATGCGACCGAGCTCGAGGGCATCGCTGGCGTCCTGGCTGTACAGCTCCAGCAGCCTGCCGCCCACGCCCGGCTCGCAGCGCATACCGATGGCCCTCGCGGCGTCGTGGAAGTTGATCGGCCCGCGTACCCACCACAGGTCGATCTCTTCAGTGAAGACGGCGAACGCCGTCTGCGGGTCGACAGCGACCGTCACCTCTGACGAGACGGTGCGTGCGTGCTCAGTCTCTGGCGTTGTCATTGCCCTGCTCCTCGGCGGTTGTCGCCTCGATGGTCGCCGTCGTGATGGTCGTCGTCGTGCTGGTCCTCGCGCCGGCCGACCTCATCTCCACGTGGCGCTGGAACGAGACGAGCTGTTCGTCCCAGTGCGCCTGCAGCTGGTCGAGCCAGGCCTGCAGCGCCGCCATCGACTGCGGGCGCAGCCGGAAGTAGCGGAGCCGGGCGTCCTGTGCGGTGCGCTCGTCGCTGATGATTCTGGCCTGGAGCAAGACCTTGAGGTGCCTGCTCATCGCCGGAGCTGACATCCCGACTGCTGCCGCCAGCTCGCCTGCCCGCAGCGGGGCAGTGCCGAGCAGCTGCACGACCTGGCGCCTGGCCGGATCGGCCAGCGCGCCGAACACAGTCGCCACGTCCGGCACCACTTCGTTGCTCATATGGACAATAGTTAATGACTGCATTAAGGATGTCAAGCGGGCAAGGGGATCGGGTACGTGCCGGTCACGCCGACTGAAATCCGCCATTGCGGAACCTCGGTCTGCTCTTTACCGTGGCTTGAACTAGCCACTCACGTGAACTAGCGACTGAACTGAGGGGACCGCCAGTGCCTGAACGAGACCGCTTCCTGCACGGGTCATTCGCTCCGGTGGAAGAGGAGATCACGGCGTTCGATCTGCCCGTCACCGGCAAACTGCCGGCCGAGTTGAATGGCCGGTATCTGCGCAACGGGCCTAACCCGCTAGGTCTGGACGACCCTCACTATCACTGGTTCCTCGGCGCCGGCATGGTGCACGGCGTACGGCTGCGCGGCGGCAAGGCGGAGTGGTACCGCAACCGGTGGGTCCGCTCAAAGGCCGTCGCCGCGCAGCACGACGAGTCGTGGCCGCCCGGCCCGGTGCACGAGAACATGGACTTCGCCGCCAACACGTGCATCATCTCGCATGCCGGCCGCACCCTCGCCACTGTCGAGGCGGGACCGCTGCCCTACGAGATGTCCGATGAGCTGGACACGATCGGCTCCTGCGACTTCGGCGGTACTCTGCCCGGCGGCTTCGCTGCGCACACCAGGCTTGACCATGCCACCGGCGAGCTGCACGCAATCGCGTACTTCTGGGCGTGGGACTACGTGCAGCACGTCGTCGTGGACGCTGCCGGGCAGGTCGTGCGTACCACCAATGTTCCCGTCTCCGACGGTCCGATGATGCACGACTTCGCGCTGACCCCCGGCTATGTCGTCCTGCTCGACCTGCCGGTCACCTTCAGTCTGAACGCCGTCAGGCAGGGCACGGAGCTGCCGTATGTGTGGAACCCCCGGCACCAGGCCCGGGTGGGCTTGCTGCCCCGCAACGGCAGCTCGCCGGTCCGCTGGATCGAAGTCGAGCCGTGCTGGGTATTCCACTGCCTCAACGCCTACGAGGACGAGCACGGCAGCGTCGTGGTCGACCTGTGCCAGTACAACCAGTCGTTCGACGTCTCCACCCTGTGGGCGGCGCACGGGCCGGTCACGCTGGACCGCTGGACGATCGACCCGGCCGCGGGCACACTCACCCAGGAGCGTCTGGATGATCGCGGGCAGGAGTTTCCGCGGGTCGACGAAAGGATCATCGGTCGGCCCCACCGCTACGGGTACAGCGCGGTTATCGGTGAGGTCAGTCGCGCCATCACCGTCGCCGGCGATTTTGGGGATGACGCGTTCAGCAATGCCGTCCTCCGGCACGACCTGGTCCATCGCACCACGGAGGCACACGAGTTCGGCCGAGACGCCGCCGCCGGTGAGGCCGTTTTCGCGCCTTCCGCGCCCGATGCCGGGGAAGACGACGGGTACGTGATGGCATTCGTTCACAATCCCGGCCGCGGTGCCGCTGACCTTGTCATCCTCGCCGCGCAGGACTTCACCGCCGACCCGGTCGCTCGCGTCCACCTGCCTGCCCGGATCCCTCTCGGCTTTCACGGCAACTGGATCCCGGACAGGTAAAGGCGTTCCGGCCGGCCATGCCCTTTGCTTGCGTGGACCGATTCTCGGTGCGCCGCCCATTCAGCTTCCAGTGCCGGCGGATGCCGGCGCAGTACCCGACGACGCCGATGGCGATGGCGTCTGCGAATGCGGCGGCTGGCTCGCCAGCGCAGCCTCGTCGGCGAGGGCGATCGCGAACTGACCGAGCGCGGTGGGGTGAAACGGCGCAGGGTCGCCCAGGCCCTGGACATACGGCAGCGGTGAGCACAGGGCGTGCCCGGCGAAGCTGGGCTGCGGTGACAGGAATCCGAATTGCGCCGCGCCCTTGGCCAGGACCTGGTTGAGAGCCTCCAGCCAGGTCTGGATCGTGTCTACCTTCGCGGGCGTGAGGCCGCGCTGAGTAATACAGCTGAGATCGCTGCCGAACGGGTCGTAGTACCGGTTGATGATCACTTGCGGATGACCGGGAAGGCTACCCAGCTGGATCAGGAGCTGGAGATAGTCCGTGCTGAACTGGGCGAGCTTCTGCTGGAAGTAAGCGTTCGAGGCGCGGCTATTGCACTGCGTCGTCGCCGCGCAGTACTCCAGGATGGCCGACCACTGGAGATCGTCGGCACCCACGCTGACGATGACGACGACCGGATCCTTCACCCGCCTCAGCTCATCGATCTGCGGCGGGATTCGCTGCCCGCCCTGGTGCTGCGGGCCTAGCAGGCCGTGCCTGATAGTGGCGCTGTCACAGGCATAATTCAGCGCCTTCCAGTTATTTTCGCTGGCGAGGTCGAAGGCGTACGACTGTGAGCTGCGGCCGCACGCGCCGTCGGCTTTCGAGGCGGAGACGAGCGGGAGCCCAGCCCCGGCAGCGGTCGAGTCGCCCAGCACCACCTCCTCGATACCGTGCAGCGGCCGGTGAACTGCGCGGGGGCGCGGCACGCTCACGTTCTGGCTGCCGACAAGCTGCGTCAGCGAGCCGACGTGCCGGAGCCCGTTCTTGGCTCCGTTGGCGGTAACCGCGATGGCGCCGAGGTTCAGCGCGACAGTCACCATCAGGACGGCGACGAGGAGGACTCCGGTCGATCTCCTCGGCAGCCTCCGCCAGCCGGCGACCGCACCGGCGAGTATCAGCGCGGCCGCCGCGGCAATGGCCGTCTCCCAGGCGAAGTAGCGTTCCCAGCCGCCCACCAGCTGCGTTCGCAGCGCCAGTTCAGCGTCGCCGTGAGCGTGGCCTTGGACGAAGCTGTCGAGCTGGCTGTTCAGCGTGATCTGGCTGAGCTGCAGCCTGGGCTGGATCGGACCGGGAATCGAGATTGCCGTCGGCAGTCCCTGGCCGAACAGGTCAACCTCGCCCGGGCCGGAGAAGCCAAACCGCGGAGCAGCGCCTACGTTAATGACCTGCCCGGCGACGGTGACCGTCTGGGCCGGCGTGACCTCGAGCGCGACGCTTCCAGCGAGGACTGCTGCCAGGATCACGGCAACGACAGACAGGGTGCGCGCTAGCCACTTTCGCCGGAGCACACGCTTGACGAAGTTACCGGAACGACCTCTCCTCCGGAGTGCGGCAGGCGCCTCCGGGCTGCGGTTCTCGACGTCGTTCCTCCAGTTCATGACCAGCGATCGAGCCTACCCGCTCTTGCTTCGCACATGTCCGGCTGCGCGTACCGGCTCAGCCAGCCGGCTCCCGCGGCGGGGCGCCTGCGCGCTGAGCCAGGCTGCGCCATTCGCCGACGGTCATCGGCATCGGCGAAATGGTTCATTTACGGCTTGACGGAATGGATTCGCGGATTTCATAATTGATGAGCAAAACCTGGATGGTGATGTTCAGCGGATAGATTTCCGCTGGTCAGCGCTGTGACACAGGTGCCATGCACTTATCTGAAGGAGCACGGGGAATAGCTGCCGGTAATCCTGTTTGCCGTGCCCGGAAACGCGTAGAAAAAGGAGATGGAAATGTCGATTCGCAAGCTAGCCGCGGCCGTCCTGGCGACGCTGGGAGTAGCCGGTGGCGTGGCGCTCGGCGTGGCGCACGCCGAGCACGCCCAGACCCGTCATGCGGACGCGGCGACCATGGTGGAGTACGCCGCGCACCACGTCGACGCCGCCACGATGGTGGAGTACGCCATCTCGGCCCACCGCTGATCGACGGCTGGGGCGCCCGCGAGTGCGGGCGCCCCGGCTTCGTTGCAGGCGGCTGTCACAGCACGTCGTGACCCGGGTGCGGCTCCTCGGGCACAGCCAGCGGGGTCCGCTCGGCGGGAATGGTGCCGAGTCGGCCAGCCTGGAAGTCCTCGAAGGCCTGCACGAGCTCGGCCCTGGTGTTCATGACGAAGGGGCCGTAGGCAGCGACCGGCTCTCGGATCGGCTCGCCGCCGAGAAGGAGAATGTCTAGCTCGTCGCTCGGGCCGTCCATCGTGCGCTGCGCGCCCAGCGTGATGACGTCACCAGGGCCGAATACAGTCAGCTGTCCGGTCCTGATGGGCCGCCGCTCGGCCCCGACCGACCCGGCGCCAGCGAGCACGTAGCCGAGCGCATTGAAGTCGGCTCGCCATGGCAGCCGGAACTCGGCGCCTGGCTCGACCGTCACGTGCGCCAGGGTGATCGGGGTGTGGGTGACGCCGGGTCCGGCATGACCGTCGAGTTCGCCGGCGATCACGCGCACCAGCGCGCCGCCGTCGGCTGAGCTGAGCAGCGCGACCTGACCGGCCCGGATGTCCTGGTAGCGCGGCGGTGCCAGCTTCAGGCGCTTGGGCAGGTTGACCCAGAGCTGGAAGCCGTGGAAGAGCCCTCCGCTGATCACCAGCTCCTCGGGCGGCTCCTCGATGTGCAGGATGCCGCCGCCGGCCGTCATCCACTGCGTATCGCCGTTGGTGATGAGGCCGCCGCCGCCGTTGGAGTCCTGATGGCGGAAGGTGCCGTCGATGATGTACGTGACGGTCTCGAAGCCGCGGTGCGGGTGCCAGGACGTGCCCTTGGGCTCCCCTGGCGCGTAGTCAACCTCGCCCATCTGGTCCATATGGATAAACGGGTCAAGAGCACGCAGATCGACGCCCGCAAATGCACGGCGCACCGGGAAGCCCTCGCCCTCGTACGCGGATGGCGCGGTGGTCACGCTGAGCACTGCCCGATCCCGCGCGGTTCCCCGGTCTGGCTCGCTGATGCGTGGCAGCACCAGGATGTCGTCGACGGTCACAGCTGGCATAACTACCTCCTGGCGCTCAGTGGTCTCCCGGCCAGCCAGCCCAATCGCTAGGCGCTGACGCCGACAGCTACGGGCGGAACATTGATTGAACGCGCAACATTCCCACGGAGGGCTGCGGGGCCGCCTGAACCGTCCGGCGCTCGCTCGGCTGTCGAATGACCCGTTCTGTCATATTGATCAGTCTCGCCGGAAAAGTCCCCGCCCGAACGACCGGCCGGAGGCGTCGTGTACCGCCGATCGTGATGTGGGTCTCATAGTGAAACCGACTGGCATCGCGTTGCGTCAGAGCCCGTGACGCAACGTGATCCTCCGTGGATCCCGCGCCGTCTCGGGGCCGCGCACTGACGCCAGAGCTGCTCCGATTCCGCCAGCCTACTTCGCTGAACGGCCGGCCTGCTGGCTTGGTCATGGCGACGACAGACCGGAGGGAAATCTCCATGCAGAACACTGCCCGACTCGCTGACGCTTTCCGCGGCCGCGTTGCTGACGCTGGTCGCGACGCACGCACGCGCGTCGGCGCGGGCGTTGCCCGTGGCCTGGACGCATTTCGCCGCCAGGGCGCCGCTCACCGCCGGGCCGAGGTTGTCGCCCTGGTCGGCGCCGGACTGGCGATGGTGGGCGCTGGCACGGCAAGTGCCGCCACCGTTGCGTCCTCCGCAGCCACGCACGCCGTGCCGGGTCACGTCGCGCACGCGGCTCTCGTGCCCGGCCGGGACAAGACGATCACAGCAGCCAAGCCCGCTGCAGCTGCCCTGCCTGCCACTCAGGCGCGGCCGCAGTCGTGGTCGCAGATCGAGCAGAAGGTTGCCAGCCAGACCAGCCCGAGCGAGCCGAAGGCTGCTGACCAGCTGCAGCCGGTGGGCACCGCTGGCCCGCAGTCCTTCATGCCGATCGGCAGCGCGCAGCAGGCGAACGCCAACACGATCGTGCAGCAGGCGCTGGCCAAGAAGATGGGCCTGCGGTCGGCCGTGATCGCGGTAGCGACCGCGATGCAGGAGTCGCAGCTGCAGAACATCAACTACGGCACCTCGGCATCGCTGGGCCTGTTCCAGCAGCAGACGGACATGGGCTGGGGCGACGCGCAGCAGATCATGAACCCGGCGTACTCGTCGGACGCGTTCCTGAGCGCACTGCAGCAGTACCAGGCCAGCAACCCTGGCTGGGCTCAGCAGCCGCTGTGGCAGACCGCGCAGGGCGTGCAGAAGTCTGGCTTCCCCACCGCGTACGCGAAGTGGGAGACCCAGGCGGCCCAGCTCGTGCAGCAGGCCGTGAGCCAGCAGGTCTAGCCAGCACGGCAGGTCTGGCCAGCAAGACCCGGCTGGTCAGGATGCGCCCCGACGCACCTGGCCGGCCGGCCCCAAAGCCGAATACCGCAACCGAGCGCAGCGTGCCCCGCCCTCTTCCCCGAGGGGCGGGGCACGCTGCGTCTGGCGCCAGTCTGCCAGCGCACACCACAACCGCTCACAGCGGCAGGCCGCGCTCCAGCTGCTCAAGCGCCTGGTCGATGCGCGCGAACATCCCGGCCACATCGTCCATCTCGGTCGGGTCCCAGACGGACCCGCTCTGCGGAACGGTGACGGACATGATGACGCCGATGATCGCGCCCGCCATTGTCCGGACGGCGAAATCCTCCGGCTGCCGGCCGGTTCGCGTCGCGATGATCTCGGCTATCTGCTGGATCGTCCGCACGAACTCGTCGATTGCCCTGGCCCGGATTTCCGGGACCGCGGCGGTCAGCTCGGTCGTCTCGCGGAAGCTCTCCAGGTCTTCGGGGCTGAGCGACGCGAAGGTCGCCGCTGACGCCGCGCGGAACGCCGCGATCGGGCCAAGCTCAGGCGGCTGCCGCTCGAGTGCCTCGGCGGTCACGATCTCGAGGTCGTCCTGCAGGACGACGTCCTCCTTTGTCGGGAAGTATCGGAAGAAGGTAGCGGGAGAGACCTCCGCTGCGTCGGCAATCTGCTCGACCGTGGTGGCGTAGTAGCCCTGCTCCTTGAATAGCCGGAGCGCGTGCTCCCGGATGGAAGCACGCGTCCTGGCCTTCTTACGCTCGCGGAGGCCGCTCGGGACACCGGTCGGGACACCGCTCGGGACACCGCCCGGCGGGGCACCGCTCGGGACACCGCCCGCCGGGGCACTGGGGATACCGCTGCTCGGAAGACCGCCCGGCGGGTCACTCGGGATGCCGCTCTGTCTGGCTGGCAGATCGGTCATGCCGATCATTCTCTCCCTGAGTCGCCCTGATCCGAGCGTCCGGTGCGTGTCGCGGCCAGCTCTGCCGCCGCGCCCGGCTCGTGCGACTGGTCCGCTCCGGCGGTCCGGCGCGGCACGAACAGCGCCGCCAGCACGGCAGCCGCGATGGCGATCGCGGCGCATACCCACAACATGACGTCGACGCCGCTTGCGTAAGCGGCGTGCACGTCGGCCAGCAGCGGCGCTGAGCCGAGCTTCGTGGCGGTGGCGACACCGGCACCGACACTGCTCTTGACGACCGCGCCGACCGCGGCGGGGAGCCCGGTCAGGCTGAGGTGGCTGCGATAGGCCGAGGCGAGCACTGTGCCGAGAATTGCGACCCCGATGGTGCCGCCGACCTGGCGGGCGGCGGTCATCAGCGCCGAGCCAGATCCGCTGCGCTCCGGTGTGAGCGCGCTGAGCGCGATGTTCAGCATGGTCGGCATGGCCATGCCGAGGCCGAAGCCGGTCACTGCCAGCCAGCCGGACAGGAAGCCGGTGCTGCTGGCGGCCGAGCTCGCCGTTCCGATCGCCAGGCCCAGCGCCATGGTGGCGAATCCGGCCGCGCCGATCGGCCGTGCGCCAACGAGCGCCGGCCGCTCCGGCCCGCCATCGCGCGACTTGCGCGGCGTCTGCAGCCGCTGGCCGAGGCCGAGGCCAACCGCGAGGCCGCCGATCAGCGGGAGCATCCGGACGCCGCTGGCCAGCGAGTCCAGGCCCTTGACGTCGAGCAGGAACTGCGGGATCGCGAAGGTCACCCCGAACAAGGCGAACGAGATCATCGTGGACAGCGCCGTTCCCCACCTAAATCCCGGCGAGGAGAACAAGCTGAGATCGACGAGCGGCTGCCCGCCCCGCCGGACCACGACTCGCTCCCAGGCGACGAACCCCGCGAACACCGCCACCCCCCCGACCATCGTGATGATCGCGGCGACGTTGGACCAGCCGTCGTCGCCGGCCCGGATGAAACCGTAGGTCACCGCGGCCAGGCCGACGCTGGAGATGAGCACGCCCGGGTAGTCGATGCGGAATTTCGACGCACCGCGCGACTCTGGCATCAGCAGCGCCACGGCCACCAGGGCGATCAGCACGATCGGGACATTGATCAGGAAGACCGAGCCCCACCAGTAGTTGTCGAGCAGCCAGCCGCCGAGGATCGGCCCGAGCGGGTAGCCGACGAAGGTGGCGCCGCCGACGATGGCGATCGCCTTCGGGCGCTCCTCCGGTGTGAACATGACCGGCAGGACCGCCAGTGCGAGCGGCAGGATCACGGCCGCGGCGAGCCCGAGCACCGCCCGGGCCGCGATCAGCTCGCCGGTCGAGGTCGAGTACGCGCAGCCGAGGGAGGAAAGGCCGAACAGCGTGAGCGCCCCGAGCAGCAGCCGCTTCCGGCCGATGCGGTCGCCGAGCAGTCCGGCTGGCAGCAGCGCCGCCGCGAGGACCAGGCTGTAGGCATCGACAAACCACTGCAGGTCACTGGTCGAGGCGTGCAGGTCGACTGCCAGCGTCGGCAGCGCCAGCGACAGGACGAACAGGTCGAGGCCCACCACGAGAACGCTGATCGCCAGGGCGCCGAGCGCCCACCAGCGCCGGCGGTCGCTTGCGCCCGCAGGCTGGACATCGATCATGGCGGTCTCCTCACTGATCACGCGACTGGCTCTAATACGAGAGACACTATCAAAAGATAGGAGGAGTCACAAACGCTCCCGCCGACGTCCGCTGACGAGCGTCACGAGGACGGGAACGTGGTCGTCCGTATGACTGTCGCTTGCCCTGGCGGCGGCCGCGCATGGAGGCTGTTAAGAGACGACCTATATGCGGATTCCCGCGGTTAACTGGAAGTGCGACCGCGCGAGAGGAGCCGTGAGGTGTACGTGCGCAGGGTTATCGCCGGGGTGAGCGGATCGGCAGGCAGCCTGACGGCGCTGCGGTCGGCGGCGGCGATGGCAAGAACGGAAAACGCGGTGCTGATGCCGGTACTCGCCTGGGTTCCGCCGGGAGGCGACCTCGCGGACCGGCGCTTCCCCTGCCAGGAGCTGCGGCTCTCGTGGCGGAATGCGGCCGAAGACCGGCTGTGGCGCGCGATCAGCCTGGGGATCGGCGGACCGCCGGACGATGTCGCGTTCAGCCCGATGGCGGTCCGCGGCGAGCCTGGTGCTGTTCTCACCAGCGTTGCGACCGAGCCGGGCGACATGCTGGTCATCGGCACCGGCCGGCGCGGGCTGGCGCGGCTGCTGGCCTCCAGCGTCAGCCGGTACTGCCTGGCGCATGCCCGCTGCCCGGTCATCGCCGTGCCCCCGGCGGAGTTGGCGGCGCACGTGCACGGGCTGCATGGCCGGCGGCTGCTCCATCGCATGCAGCCAGCGGACGCGGACCTCCACGCTGCTGACGCGTAACCGGTGCTAAGGCAGACTGGTCCCTGGAGAAGGGAGCGCAGCCATGCCAGAGCCACAGGGTGACGAACTCGCACGCGTGCGCGAACGCCGCGAAGAGCTGCGGAAGAAGTACCTGCGACCGCTAGCCGAGCGACCGGCCAGTACCGTCAGCGGCGTGCACCACCTGGCGCTGATCTGTAAGGACACCGAGGAGACGATCAAGTTCTACCAGGAGTTCCTTGGCTTCCCCCTGGTCGAGCTGGTGGAGAACCGCGATTACGCGGGCTCCAACCACTTTTTCTTCGACATCGGCAATCACAACCTGCTCGGGTTCTTCGACTTCCCTGGCTACGAGCACCCTGCCTGGCAGGAGACGATTGGCGGCGTCCAGCACCTGGCCATTTCGGTGACCGCCGACCAGTTCGAGGGGGCGAAGAAGCGGCTCGAGGCGGCGGGCGTCGACTATCTCGGCCCGGATCGCGGCGCGGACAACAGCATGTACTTCCGCGATCCGAACGGCGTCGGCCTGGAACTGTACCGGGAGGATCTCGGCAAGTTCGAGGGCGAGCAGCTGCTTCATTAGCTGCCAGGTCTAGCGGCTCTGCCTGTTCCTGATGAAGTTGCTCACGATGGACTGGTCGCTGCCTTCCTCCGGGATCAGCAGCCAGCAGGCCAGGTAGAGCGGGATCCCGCCCAGGTACAGCGGGAGGCTGCCCAGGTATGCCAGGCCGGTGAAGCCGACGACTGTCAGCACCGCGAAGATCACGCGGACGATCGTCACGTCGATGTTGAAGTGCCGGCCGATGGCGGCTGCCACGCCCGCGATCATCCGGCCCCGGATCGGACGGCGTAGCTGCGGGCGCGTGTGGCTCTCGCTGTCAGGGCCGATCCCGTCCGTCTCGGGCTGGCTGGCGACGTGCAGGTCTTCGGTATTGCTGCTCATGTCAGCCAGAGTGCGGCACCGGTGACCCTTGGCACATCAGGGAAGCACCCCGATCCGACCCTGATTCACCCCCGTTGGCACCCGCCCGCGCCTGCTGCCAAGGGGCAACAGAACGGCTGCCCAGCCGCTCCGGCTAGCGGTTCTCCCGGCGGATCACCAGGCGCAGCCCGGACCAGGTCTCGTCGATGGCACAGACCTTGTTGTCCACGAGGCCAGTGGGCAGCGCGACATCCCGCACGACCTGGTCGGTCATATCGGTCGGCAGCCTGCTGGCCCGCTTGGGCCAGGCGATCCACAGTCCGCACGCCGGCGCCATCCGGGCACGCAGGCGCGGCAGCTCGGCCTCCAGCTCGGCCCGCTCGGTGACGAAGGCCAGGATGACGTCATACCTGGCGTCATCGGCGAGGTCGGTATGCATGCTGGCCACGTCGGGCAATTCGCCTAGCGTGTCCTCGAACCGCTCCGGCGCACCGATCACGGCGACCTCGTCGCCCTCGCCGATCCCGAGCTTGCGCGCCAGTGGCGTCCCGGAATATCCAACCTGCTCAGGCACGGTCAGCTCCCTCAGAAGGAGAATCCGCCTGGTTTGCCGTTACGATCGGCGATCAGCCCGGCGATCGTGGCAATGGCGATCTCGGGTGGCGTCCGGGAGCCGATGTTGATACCGATCGGCCGGTGTACCTTGCTGATCTCGGTATCGGCGACGCCGAGCTCGGTCAGCGCCGCGATGTGCGGGCCCTGAATGCGCGGATTCCCCATGATGCCGACCCAGCGTGCGCCTGCCGCCAGCGCGTCCCGTAGCTGCTCGCCTAGCTCGTCCCGGTGGTGGTCGGTGACGACCACGTCGGTCGCGGCGGCCGGGATGCCATCGAGGCTTCCAGCCAGCTCAAAGCCGTCTGCCGAGACGGCCCTGGCGCGGTCCGGATCGGGTTCGACGAGCACTGCGCGGTAGCCCGCATCGGCTGCATAGCGCAGCAGGTAGCTTGCGACCGGGGTGGCGAAGACAGCTGCGACGACCTTCTCCGCGCCGGCCGGCGCCGGAGCGGTCCCGTGCGCGACCTCGCAGCTCGCGTCGTGCACGTGTCCTTCGTGACCATGCGCCGGATGCTGGTGGCCATCATGTTCTGAACTTGCCATGGCACTGAGCTTGCCATCGAGCGCTCGGCCCGGGCAACCGGCACTGGCCTTGTCCGGCGCGGCAGACACTGCGGGAGGATGGCGTCAGCAACGGGCGACGGATGGAGCGACCATGCGGCTGAGCGCACGCAACAAGATCAACGCGACCGTGACCGGCATCACCAGAGGCGAGGCCACCGCGAACGTGGCACTCGATGCCGGCGGTGTCCGGCTCGTGGCCTCTATCACGGTCGAGGCCGCCGAGGAGCTTGGCCTGGCCGAGGGCACCCAGGTGATCGCTGTCGTCAAGGCGTCCGACGTCATGATCGCGCTGCCGGACTGACGGCGTCCTCCATGGTCGGGGAGTCTGGGCGGTCCTGACCGCACAAATTCTCCGACCATCAACTGCCGCCGCCCGCGCGGCGGGCTGACCCGCTACGGGTTCAGCGTCTTCAGCACGCTCCAGCTACTGCCGTTCCACTCCTCGGCCAGCGACGTGCCGATGTCGCCCGGGCCCCCGTTCGTCCGGGCTCCCACGCTGATGCAGCGGGTCGCGGTTGGGCAGGACACCTGGTCCAGGAACGCGAATGCCGTCCTCGTGACCTGCGCCGTCGGCACGGACGTCCAGGAACTCCCGGTCCACCGTTCGCTGATGGGCCGGCTTGCTCCGGCGCCGACGGCCATACAGCGGCTGGCGCTCGAGCACGCGACAGCGGACAGGATCCCGGTGCCGGCCGAAGGTGCCTGAACCGTCCAGGTCGAGCCGCTCCAGGCTTCGGCGATGGCGCCGGTGGCAGTGCCCTGAGTCTGCCCAACGGCCTTGCAATTGCGCTGGTTAGCGCACCAGATGCCGGACAAGACGGTCAGGTCCGCGCCGCTGATCGCGGGCGTGCTGACCTGCCGCCAGCGTCCCGCCGTCAGCTCTTCTGCGAGCGTCACCTCACCGGGCGCCGCGGATCGAACCTGCTCGCCGACGGCCATGCAGAACGTCCGGACGCAGTCAATGCCGGTGAATCCGGCGGACCTGCGCAGCTTCGCCGTCTTCAGCACCGTCCAGGAGCGCCCGTTCCACTTCTCGGTGAGGGTCAGATCCTTCTTCGGCCCCTGCGACATCCCGACCGCCACGCAGCGGTTCCGGCCCGCGCACGCGATGCCGGTGAGGTTGCCCGCACGCACACCGCGTGGGTTCGAGGCCTGAGTGAGATGCCAGCGGCGGCCGTTCCACTGCTCGGCGATGGGCCCGCTGCTCGTCTGCGAGGAAGCCATCCCGCCGACAGCGGTGCAGTTGGTCGCGGCCGCACAGGACACCGCGACCAGATAGGCGTCAGTTCCCTTGGGGGCGGGGATCGGCACATTCGCCCAGGAGGAGCCGTTCCACTTTTCCGCGACCGGGCCTTTGCCGTGCGCCGTGGCCCGGTACCCCACCGCCATGCACAGCCGGGCGCGCGGGCAGGAGACGCCATCGAGTTCGGCTTGACGCGTGGTCCTGGCCGCGTCCGATGCTGCGCGGGGCGACGCGAGCGCACCCGGCGGAGCACCGAGGGCCAGCGTCGTCAGCACCGCGAGCGCGAGGGCTGCGGCCGTCGGCGCCGCACGCAGGCGCACCGCGAGCGTTCCTGTCTGCCTTGCCGCCATGCTTGCCCTCCCGCCCCTCCCTGAGCATCGCGGGAAAGCGTAGTTGCGCGGTTGCGGCAAGTCAGGCGATTCGCCGGACGTTCACTGCGCTCATCGGCCGGAGCGCAGCGCGGAAGCCAGCTGCGTCCGGCTGAGCGCCCGCGCCAGTTCTCCGGCTAAGAGCCCGCGCGAGTGCGCCGTCCACCAGCTCTGAATGACCCGCAGCTTGTCGTCAAACTCGCTATCCGCGAACAGCCCGCCGGATGTCGGGTAGCGGAGCCGGGTCCGGCGATGGCCGAACGCGTAGATTGCCACCACGCGGTTCGTGGTGTACTCCTCGGCCCGGATCGCGGTCACGTCGTGCCAGGCGATGGTCTTGCGCCGCAGGCCGTGCACGATGACGCCGTCGGGTGTCAGCGTCGCGCCGAACCGGGCTTGCAGGCACATCGCGGCGACGACCATGACAAGCACCAGTAGGTACAGCCAGGTCGAGCTGCCGGTCATCACTGGCCGCCCGGTGAGGCAGTAGTCGCCTGCCACGAGCGCCACGATGAGGCAGAACGGCAGCCCGATCATGAGCGCCTGCCGTCGGCTGGCGCGATAGCGCACCTGGCCTAGCTGGCCGGCCTCCGATTCGCCAGAATTCCAGCAGACTGGATCCGCCACGATGTCTCCTGCCCTGAGGTCACTCGGCCGTCGTCGGCAAGCCGCGATTGCCGGATCGCCGCTCGCGGAGCCCGGCACCGACCAGACAGTTTATGCAATGAAAAGTCCGGTCCGACCGGATCGGCCAGCTAGTGCGCGGACGGTGCCCGCTGCCTAGCGGAGCGTGGCGGCTACGATGCCGGACGTGCGATTCGGCGTGATCATTCTCCCGGACCAGCGCTGGCGGGAGGCGGCTCGTCGCTGGCGGCGAGCGGAGGAGCTCGGCTTCGACCACGCGTGGACCTACGATCATCTCGGCTGGCGCTCGCTGGTGGACGGTCCGTGGTTCGACGCTGTGCCGACTCTCACCGCCGCAGCCACCGTCACCTCGCGGATCAGACTCGGCACGCTCGTAGCCTCGCCGAACTTCCGGCATCCGGTCAGCTTCGCCCGCCAGCTCACCGCTCTCGACGACATCAGCGACGGCAGGGTGGTACTCGACCTTGGCGCGGGCGCTGTCGGCCGCGCGAGCTTCGACAACTAGGTCCTCGGCGGGCCGGAGCTGACACCACGGCAGCGCGCGGACAGGTTCGCAGAGTTCGCTGAGCTGCTCGACCTGCTGCTGCGCACCGACCACGTCACCTGGACCGGCCGCTACTACCAGGCGGTCGACGCGCGCAACCTGCCGGGCTGCGTCCAGCGACCGCGCATCCCGTTCGTCCTGGCGGCGAATAGCACCCGGTCGATTGCGCTGGCCGCGCAGGTCGCCGATGGGTGGGTGACGACCGGCACGGTGGCAGGCGACGTCAGCGCATGGTGGATCTCGGTCGCCGAGGGGAACCGGCGGCTTGACGACGCGCTCGTCGCGGCCAGCCGCGATCCAGCACAGGTGGCCAGGTACCTGTCGCTCGATGCGGCCGGCCCGTACTCGCTGTCGAGCGTCGCCTACCTTGAGGACGCGGCGGGCCGGGCGAGTGAACTCGGATTTACCGATCTCGCTATTCACTGGCCGCGGCCGGACGGCCCGTATGCGGGTGATGAGGCTGTCCTGGAGGCGGCTGCAGGCAAGCTGCTCTCACCGCGGCTGTAGCCGCGAGCTGCGGCGCGGTCCGCTATGGCGAGTCGGCTAATACCGGACCGGGCCGGTCGCGGTGAACGTCTCGCGCGCGGATGTCGGTACTGCAGACTGACTCGCGTTGCACGTGCCGTGATCCTTCGGCAGCGACGCCACGAGAATCAGCTCCGCAGTGCCGCTACCGGTCACTCCGGCATACCTTCCTGTTCCGCCGGTAATCCGGTACTTCAGGCCGCTCTCGGTGAGGGTTGCGCGGCAGTTTGCCCGGTCCAGCGACTGATTGCTTGTTCCCCGGCCGTGCGACATGGCGATGGTGCCACTGTGCAGGTGCAGCGTGGCGCTCTTGCCGTCGCCGGCCAGGCTGATGCTCCCGGCGTCGGCGAAGGCGCCGGATGCCTTGACCGGCAGCGAGTTGTTCGGCGCAGCGATGACCGACATGTCCGCTGTGGTCGCAGTGAAGGTTTCGGTTCCTGCTGCGTGCGCAGGGCTGGCGGCATGCGACGCGCCGTGCAGTTGCGCGCTGCCCGGCGGCGCGCCGCCAGAACTGCCGCACGCGGTAAGCACGGCGAGCGACGCCATTGTCCCCGCAGCTGCCGCAAGCCTGACATTTAGCATGAGACAGACCCCTGTAACAGACTGTAGCCGGCCGCTAACATCCCGCCGCAGGCTCGCGGCCGTAATGTATGCGGCTAGGCGACGAACAGCGACAGGGTGTCGGCGATGCAGGCAGCCTTCTGCTGACCCTCGATCTCGACGCGCATCCTGATATGCGCCAGCGATCCGAGACTGGCCTGCCTGACATCGGTGAGCGTTGCCTCAGCGCGGATCGAGGAGCCGGTCCTGACCGGCGACGGGAAGCGCAGCCGGTCGAGCCCGTAGTTGATGCCCATCGTCAGGTTCTCGATCCTGAATATCTCCATCGACAGGATGGGCAGCAGCGAGACAGTCAGATAGCCGTGTGCGATGGTCCCGCCGAACGGACCGCCGGCGGCGCGCTCGACATCGACGTGAATCCACTGATGATCGCCGGTCGCGTCGGCGAACGCGTTCACCTGCTCCTGGGTGATCTTGTGCCAGTCGCTGAAGCCGAGGCTCTCGCCGGTGGCCGCGACGAACTCGTCGAGGCTGGCAAAGGTACGCACTGCCGCCCACCTCCGTGTCGGCCCGGGCCGCTCGTGGCACTCGGGAGTACCACGAACCTTAGCCATAGACCGACACGGGGTGTGCGGCCGAGAGAGCTGGCGGGCGGTCAGCCGGCCTTGAACGAGACCAGCTGGTCCTGCGCGGCGACGTGGCTGGTGCCGCCCTCGTTGAGGAGGACCTCAGTCTTCACCGGCCCGACCCCGGTCGCGAGCCAGGTGCGGATCTCGGTGCTGACCGCGATCCCCTCGATCGTTTCCGACATCGTCATGTTCACGACCGTGGCGCTGTAGGTGCCCGCCG
>Ga0335074_10001948_pt1 | contig 28042 bp, 14 predicted proteins | sample Lox_Sample_23_FD_206715 | JGI IMG/M metagenome (GOLD analysis project Ga0335074, IMG submission 206715) | Soil microbial communities from Loxahatchee National Wildlife Refuge, Florida, United States - Lox_Sample_2.3 | ecosystem: Environmental > Terrestrial > Soil > Wetlands | place: USA...
AGAACCCTAATGCGCATTTCCCGCCCGCGCCCTTGCCTGCCGGCCTGGCTGCCGCGGCCCCGCCGCACCGCCCGGCTGCGCCTTACCGCCCTGTACGGCGGCGTGTTCCTGGTGTGCGGCGCGGGCGTTCTTGCCCTTACCTACGTGCTCGACGGGTACGCGGCACACCTCTCGTCCGACGTCGCCCGGTTGCCGCTCGGCGCGTTCGCGCGCGGCGCCTTCGGCAGCGCCGCTGAGCGGGCTTCCGTCATACCGGCCGACGGCAGCAAGGAACAGGCTCGGGCGGCGGCTGTCAGGGCGGCTCTCTCGCAGATCGCCTTCGACAGGCAGCATCTGCTGATCACCTCCGCCATCGCGCTGGCAGCCGTCGCGGTGGCAGCCATCGCGGTCGGCTGGCTCATCGCCGGGCGGGTGCTGCGCCCGCTCAGCACGATCACCGCCGCCGCGCGGCGGATCTCCGCCAGCAGCCTGCATGAACGACTGGCGCTGCCCGGCCCGGACGACGAGCTCAAGGAACTCGCCGACACCCTGGACAACCTGTTCGCGCGGCTGGAGGCCTCCTTCGACGCCCAGCGGCGGTTCGTCGCCAACGCATCGCACGAGCTGCGCACGCCGCTGACCAGGGAACGCGCCCTGCTCGAGGTCACCCGTGCCGACCCGGCCGCGACCTCCGCCACCTGGCAGGCCGTCAGCCGCGACCTGCTCACCTTCAACGCCGAGCAGGAGCGCCTCATCGAAGCCCTGCTCACCCTGGCCAGCAGCGAAGCCGGCCCCGGCGAGCCCGAGCCGGCCGACCTGGCCGCCATCACCAGCGCCGCCCTGGCCGCCGCCCGCCCCGCGATCAGCGGCCGGGCCCTGAATGTGCACGCCCGCCTCCAGCCCGCCACCGCCGACGGTGACCCGCTGCTGATCCAGCAGATGGTGACCAACCTGATCGACAACGCCGTGCGCCACAATGTCCCCGGCGGGGACATCGAGGTCGCCACCGGCACGAGCCGCTGCGGTGCCGCCGTCGTGTCTGTGGCCAACGGCGGGCCGGTCGTCCCGGCCGCCGCGGTCGAGCGGTTGTTCCAGCCTTTCCAGCGGCTCGGCCCGCGTCCCGCCAGCCGCGACGGCGGCCACGGCCTTGGCCTGTCCATCGTCCGGGCCATCGCCGCCGCCCACGACGCCCACATCCGGGCCCGGCCCCGCCCGGGGGGCGGCCTGTCCATCGACGTCGCCTTCCCGCCGCCCCGTCCCGCCGGCACGCCACAGATCCGGCGGGGGGAAACGGAACGCGCCCTCGTGTAACAGGAACGCCGTCGCGGCACCGCGGCCGCCCGCGGCGCGCGGCGCCGGAACGGCCGGGTGCGTATCGGGCAAACGGGCGCATGATGTAACCGTGACGAATTGCACCCATGCCCCGATCGGCACGCCGTGCGAGAGACCAGTGGAGGCGCGGCATGAGTATCGGCGAATCCCTGGCGGCGGCGCGCCGCCAGGCCGGTCTCAGCATTAGCCAGGTCAGCCAGCAGACCCGGATCAGGGAAGCAATCATCCGCGACATCGAGCGCGATGACTACTCCCACTGCGGGGGAGATTTCTACGCCCGGGGCCACATCCGCAGCATCGCGCGCGCGGTGGGAGCCGATCCCGGGCCGTTGATAGCCGAGTACGACGCCACCCGGCGGGCGTCGCTCCCGGTTACCGCCGCGGAAGCGTTCCGGCCGCTCACGCCCATCAAGGTGCGCGAGCCACGCAGGCGGCACTGGGGTGCTGCGCTGGGGCTGGCGCTCGTGGTCGTCGTCGGCTTAGGCGCCTACCACGTCATCTTGAGCACCCGCCACGCCCCGGGCGCTCCCGCCGCCACGGGGCATGCCCGTGTGGCGACGCGCCATCACGCCGGGCACCCCAGGCCGCACTCCGCGCCGAAGCCCACCCCGGTCGTGGCGCCATACGCCCACAGCGTCGTCATCCAGCTTGCGGCCACCGAAGACTGCTGGGTCGAGTTCACCAGCCCAGGCGGCGGCTATCTTTTCCAGGCATACGTCGCCGGGGGCACCGCCCAGACCTGGACCTTCGGCTATCCCGTCGATATGCGCCTGGGCAACCCCGGCGGCATCAGCCTGACCGTAGACGGCAAGAACCCGCTGCCGCCCGGCACGGCCGACCCGATCACACTGAGCCTGGGCCTGGGCGGCAAGGTCTCCAGCTGACCGCCGTGTGCGACATCCAATCCGACGTCGTCACGATCGTTGCCCGCCGCTTCCACCACGACGGCCAGTGACGCTGTCGGGCAGGCGTTATCTCAGCATGGCGCCACGCAGGCCGCGTCGTGCGCCTGATAGAGCCGTTCGACGTTCCGCACCCAGGCCTCCGGATCCGCCACTGCCATACGTCCGTCCTTTCTCTGGTGGTTACGAGTCTGGGCCGCCGTCATCGGCCAGGGCGAGGCCGAGCGCGGCGGCGTAACGATGGCCGGCTGGCTCACCCGGCAGCGTGCCCGCGACGTTGCCCCGGCCGGCCGCGACACCGTCCGGGAGCGAGCGCAGCAGCACACCGAGGAGTTCCTCGTCCGATGCGGGGCCGCCGACGATCAGGATCTGCCCCGGCCGCGTTTCCTGCCCGGCCAGCGCTCTGCGCAGGTTCACCGCGATCACGGCCTGCTTCAGCCGCAGCCGGAGCGCGCGCCACTCCGCCGGGCTGCGGCCGCGGTCGAAGGACAGCAGCCCGGCCGGGCCCATCACCGCGAGCGTGCCCGCCGCCGAAGCCGGGGCGGGCCGGTCGAGGAATCCATGGGTGCCGTCCTCGGCCTCGAACCGCTGGCCACCGTCCACGCGCACGCACGGACCCCGCTTGATCCATTCCGCCGCGGCTCGGGATGCCCCGAGCGTCTCGGCGACCGCGGCGGTGAGGAGGTCTCCGGCTCCCGCCGCGACCACTTCGGCGCCGGGCGTGATGACGTCGATCGTGCCCGCGCCGAGATCCACCACGACGGCGTCCGGCCGGGCGCCGGGCGTGGTGAGCGCGCCGCGGTGCGCGGCGGCAGGCTCGGTCCCGGCGATGCGCACGGGACAGCCGAGCAGCTCGGCGAGCTGGGCCGCGTGGTCGGTGCCGGCCTCCATGCGGTGCAGCGACGCCGCCACGACCGACCGGCCCAGGCTGCCCCGCCGCGCGGTCGCCAGGTCCGCCACCGCGGCGAGGTCCACCGCGAACAGGTCGTCCAGCTCGTCATTTTCCCCGGCTGCAATAAGACTGTGTGGCCGTTGGTGCCCCTGTAGGGGCACCAACCCCGCACGGTTCGAGCGAGTGGGGCTAGCGCCAGCGGCGTCACCGGTGACGTAGCCGGTTATCGCGCCGACCGGCCAGTCCGCCAGCACGGCGCAGGCCTCCCGCAGCGGGATGTGCCTGCCGTTTGCGAGCACCCAGGGTTCCCTGGGTACCTGGGGAACTACGGCCGTGCTGGGTTCGGCGAGGCCGATCACCGCGTTGGAGTAGTCCACCAGCGAGCGGCTCAGGGTGACCGCGTCGGCGGCTTCGGCGTCGCCGAGCGCGAACGCCGCGGCGAGCGCGACCGGGTCGGTGAGCAGCGTCAGCGGCTGCCCCGGCGCCCTGACTTCGACCGCCACCAGCGGGCACGCCGCCACGCTGGCGACGTCGACCTGGTCGATCACGGGCACGCGAGAGTCGATGCGGTTGGCGATCAGTACTCCCTCGTCGCCCGCCACGAGCACCGCCTCGATCGGTACCCCGGTCCTGGCCAGGCCGCGCAGCAGTTCGGCGGCACGTGCGTAGCCGAGCTCCGCCGGGACCACGGCGACGAACGGGCGCGCCGTCGGTGGAGTCTGCGGAGCGCTGTTGAGCCACAGGGGAACCCCCACGCAGCTCCCGCTGCCGCCGGGGGTCGCCACGCCGGCGGCGAGCAGCCGGAGCCGGCCGGTCGACGGCGGGATCGCGGGGACGGTCAACGTGGTCGTGTCGACCGCCCGCAGCGGCGCGATCCTGGCCTCGTCGACCCGCCAGCCGTGACGGCGCTCGAGCCTGCGGACCAGTGCGGCTGCGCCGCGCAGCGACTCGGGCGACCCCTTGCGGCCCCGGGTGGGCAGCCGGCCGGTGCCGAGCAGCCGGCCGTCGGCCAGCACGGCGACCTCGGTGGTCGCGTTGCCGACATCCACCCCCGCGATGATCGGCACCCGGTCAGCCCGTCATGCGCTGAGCCCTCGGCGGGCGTAGACCTCTGCGGCCTCCGCCAGCAGCGCGGCGCACCGCGGCAGCCCGCGCTGTTCAAGGTCGGCGGCGAGCTCGGTCAGCCGCCCGGAGGAAACCCGGCCCGGCCGCAGCGCGTCGTAGATCGCCAAAACCTCGTCGTCGGGCAGGCGGGTCAGCTCCGCTGCGCGGAGCAGGTTCTCCGCGAGCTGCGGGTTGGCGTGCGCGGCCGCGATGTCCGCCTGCCGCTCCAGGGTCTCGGGATGGATCCGGAGGTCCGGCACCCCGAGGTCGCCGCGTCGGACCGCTTCGAGTGTCAGCTCGCCGGTCACCCGGCCGGACAGCGCGCGCACTCCGCTCGCCGCGCCCGCCGCGCTTCGCCCGCCCGCCGCGCTTCGCCCGCCCGCCGCACCGCCCGTCCCGCCCTTGCCGGTCAACGCAGCCCCCTCTGAGACAGTTCCTCTGGCTTCGCGTCGGGCTTGACCCAGGCGCGCTCCAGCGCCATCAGCGCGATCACGGTCGTGTGGTACCTGGCCTCGATGGCCTCGTCGCTGTACGGGTTGCGGGCGGCGTCCGGGGTGCCGCCCCTGGCGTGCCGTGCGGCATTCGCGCCCAGCAGGCGGTACAGCTCCGGCGTGACGCTCGGGGCGACCGAGTACAGCTCCAGGTTGGCGAGCGGGGCGAGGTCCCGGCGGTGGATCAGCGCGGTCCCCTTGCCCTGCAGCCCGATCCCGATGCCCGACCCCGCCAGCCTGGCGGCGGCGAGCCCGATGCGTCCGAGGTCCACGGTGTCGTTGAACCGGACGATCCGGCCGGCGCAGCCCTCCTCCTCCAGCCCGGCGAGCAGCTCCGCGAGCACGTCGGGGACGGTCATGCCGGACAGCGAGCGCCACACGTCACGCCCGATCGAGGGCGACACGCCGATCACCACGTCGCGTGGATCCTGGCCCGGGTGCGCGGGCCCGGCCGGCTCCAGCAGCGCCACGGCGAAACGAGCCTGCTCCGCCCGGAGGTCGTCGACGCCGCGTTCCTGGCGGATGGCGTCGATCTCGGCCAGCCGCTGCGCCGACGGCTCGTACCCGGTGCCCGGGCCTGCGTAGTCGTTGGGGTCGGTGACCAGGGACAGCACGCCGAGGGCCTCGTCGAAGATGGCCGAGGTCTGCAGGTAATCCCCGGCGAGCCGGGCACGGGTCATGGCCATGATCCGTTCCGCCTCGTCGGAGTACCCGGTCTCGTCGAGCGCGGCGACCACGTCGAGGACGGTCAGCCCGCCCTCGCGGATCGCCTGCGCGGCGTTGAGCACGGCCAGCGTGTCGGTCTCGCCCAGGTCCTTCGAGCCCGCCGCGTCCACCGCCCGGTCGACGTGCTCCTCGGAGAAGTCGACGAGACCGAGGTGATGGTATACGGCCTGGCACGCCTGCGCCGCGTTCCGGCGGAGGGCCTCAATTCGCTCCGGCGGCACGGTCCGCAGCCCGCCGTCGACGCCCCAGTCCCGCTGCATGGCCAGGAAATCGTCGATGTCCTCCGCGTTGAAGTTGCTCGGCCCGAACATGTTGTCGTACCGCTGGATGCTGCCGAAGCCACTGAACATGAAGTCGGAGCCGGCCAGCACGATCGGCAGCGTCCGGGACGTGCGGCGCATGTCCGACTCGCTCATCAGCGCGTCGTTGCCGGAGCAGGACTCCAGGTTGCGCATCATCACCATCAGGTTCTCGGCCATCAGCTCACGCAGCCCGCGCGGCACCGAGGCGGCCACGCTCGCCCCGTCGATGCCGCCGTTCTGGACCCCCTGCGCGCCCACGGCCCGGGCCAGCGCGACGCAGCGCGCCTCCAGGTACAGCATCGACCGGCCTTCCGCGCCCGCCATGAGCACCTCGGCGCCCGCGCCGGAGGACACTCGCATCTTCATCCCCCGGGACGCGTACGCCGAGGTCAGGAACGCCTTGGACCACGGGGTGTCGTCGCCGTCGACGAACACCTGCTCGGTGCCGTAGAGGGAGACGGTCTCCGCGTAGGAGGTCAGCCCGCGCATGCCTAGTTCCAGCTCCAGCGCTTCCTCCACGGAGCACTGGAACAGCACGCCCTGCGCCCCGACCGCCGCGCCGATCAGGCAGGCGACCGCGTTGCTCGGCGCGTCGGCCAGCACCGGCACGGTCGTCTCGATCTCGCGGAACCCGAACGCGGCCGCGGTGGCGGCATCCGCCGCGAGCAGCAACGGGTCGTCGAGCCGGTTGGTGACGTGCGCCTGGTTGCTGGGGGTGCGGCGGGCCCGGAGTTTGGTCATGGCCTGGACCAGCTCGGCGGGCCGCAGCAGCGCCAGCACCCGGGCGAGCTTGGCCGGGGTGGCGCCGGCCGACAGCCGCACGATCTCGGCGCGCGGCACGTCCGGGCTGACCAGGCGGCGGGCGAACTCGACGTCGGACAGCCCCATGGCCTCGCCCGCCGCCTCCAGGTCAAGACCGTGCCTCGCAATGAACGCGTCGATCGCGTCGAAGTTGTCCTCGGTCACGCCGTCCAGCTCCACGACCCGGCCGCCGGAGATCTTCAGGCCCGGCTCCGGATCGTGCGGGGAGCGCAGCGCGATCAGCCCGAGCGCGGGCGCCTCCCTGGCGAAGCCGTCCAGGTTCACCCGCTGGGCGTCCATGAACCGGACCCGGCCCACCGGCCGGCCGGCGGTGCCCGTCAGGCGCTCGCCGCCTGGATCCGCCTGCGCCGCCATCGGCACCTCCCTTGACGTCCTCACCGCCGTGAACGGCAGGGATTCCTCCAGCGCGGCTCAACGGTACCTGACCTGCACAACCGGGAAGATCGCCGGTAGCCCATGACATATGCGGCCCGGTCACGGGGTGCCGAGCAGGCGAGCGGCCTGAAGGCTGATGGCGAGACGGTCCGGGTGCCGGGGCAGCCATTTGTTCCGGCTCGCCGACGGTCAGCTCGACTCGCCCGCCTGGCAGCGTGACCGAGCTGGGCGGCGGCCCCGCCGAGTCGGCCGCGTTGCTCCCGCGACAGGATCTGGTACCACATGGGCTGCCGCCCTGATTCGTCCCATGCATCCGCGAGGCAGGATGCTGAGTGGAGGTCGAAATAGCCTGTCGCTCCGGCCCAGCGCAGCCCGGGTAGGCCCGCGTGCGCCCTGATCGTCTCCTGGTGAGCGCGCATCGCTTCGGCCGCTTGCGCCGCTGGACAGCCAGCCCTGGCCATGTTGAGCGATATTCCCGGTCCGTAGAATTCGCGCAGGTTGACGTGATGATGTGGTCGCCGGGAACGGGCACCAGGTCGGAGACGTAGGCCGGGCCGTTGATCACGCCGGGCACCAGGTTGGGGCCGACCGCCAGTCGCCGCCAGTGACCCGGATCTCGGCTCCGGCGGTGGTGAGCACCGCTGCGAGCGGTTCGGGCGGTTCGGGGGGCGGACCAGGGGTCACGTCCCCGCGGAGGTTTCGCTAGGTTGCTGGCACGGTGATCGCCATGCGAACCGGCTTGCACCTAACCCGGGAACGGTGACTGACCGCGGCCGACGCCGACGGGGACTCCGGCACCATCCCCACCGTCGCCCAAGCCGTAGCCGCCGCTGGAGCCGCCCAATGGCGGGTCTCCGGTTCCGGTCCGGGAACCTATCGCCGGCAGCCCGTCAGGCTCATCGAAGGCCGCCGGCGGCTGCGACACGGCGGTACGCGCCCTGCCCAGGGAACTCTCGATCTGGGCCAGCAGTTCATGCATCAGCAGTACGCGCAGACGGGGGCTAATTGCGCTCTCCGATGCCAGGTAGATGTGACCGGGCCATTGGGGACTGGACGGTCCCCACGCCCACACCGTGGTGGTGCCCACGCTGTAGGTCCGCATCCACCCGGCTAGTTCCGTGCTTGCGGTCAGCTGGACGCCGTACCCCGTGGGGCCTACATGGCGGACAGTTCTGATGTAACGGTTGATCTGGTCACGCACCTCGAAACTGGTTTCCTTGCCCCTGTACTGCTTGACCTCGAAGAGCGTCGTCTCCGACGACCGGTCCTTCAGGCTGTCGGCGAGGATGTCGATGCTCCATCCTCGCTTGATCCTGAGTCCCACCTCCCAGTCGACGTTCGGGCTGATGCCGGGGCCGCGCCTGCTGGACAGCTCGTTGATCGCGGCCGCCTGTGCCGTCCGCTCCCTCTGGCCCATGTGCCACAAATCTGCCAGCGACGGCTGCCTCATGTTCAGGTCGCCCATGCTGAGGTAACCACGGGTCTGCAGGCAGGCCACGCCCCAGAAGCACTTCTTGTGCTGTCCGATGACGTTGCCAAAGTGCGGGCAGCGGCCACAGCCGGGCCTCTGTGCGGTGATAACCGCGACCACCAGGGCGATCGCGGCGATGAGCTCGGCGAACGGTACCGCGGTTGTGCCCAGCGGGTCGGTGAAGTTGACCGGGTCGTTGTTCGCGTACGCATACGGGTTGCCGACGTAGCTGAGGCCGCGCAGCAGGACGACCGGGTCGGGGGTCAGGAAGCGGCCGAGCGAGGAGTCGTAGGCTCGTGCGCGCAGGTAGCTCATCGGGCCGAGGGCGAGCTCGCCGCGGTAGCCGAATTTCGGCAGCTCGCGAGCTTGCCCGCGCTGCTCGCCTTCGGGATCGCCAAACGTGTTGTAGGTCTCGGCCTGAACCCAGGCGGCTGTCTCCTCGGTGCGGATCGCGGATCTGAGTGCATCGCGGTGGAAGGTCGCCGCCCCGTGTTCCCAGCTGGCGAAGGTCCGGCCGTACCCGTAGGTAAAGTCGGCGTTGAGCCGCGCCGCGTGGTCGCGTTCGGCGTCGTCGGTCTCGGGCTGGGCACGCTGGGTGAGGATCTGCGGGATGCCTCCCGCGCTCCACAGGTAGCGGACCAGGGCCGAGCGTTCCTGCTCGCGGCGCTCGTCGGCTTCCGTCACGGTCAGGCCCGACAGGAGGCTGACGCCGTTGAAGGTCGCGTCGATCCGGGTTGAGGAGCCACGCCGGGTCCGGGTTATCCGCGCTAGGCGGCCGAACCCGTCGTAGTAGATCGCGCGGCGGCGGTCAGGTGCGGTCTCCTCGACGAGGCGCCCGGAGCTGTCGTAGCGGAACTCCACCCGTCGGCCGCCTTCTTCCAGGGCGACGAGCTGGTCGGCGGTGTCGTAACGGTAGCGGGTCTCGGCCTGCCCGTGCCGCATGTACACCCGGTTCCCGGCCGCGTCGTAGGTGTAGTGCACCTGGTCACCGTCGCGCGTGGACGAGGTGAGCTGGCCGGCGGCGTTGTAGCGGAACTCGCGTAGCACGGCGCCCTCGCGCTGGACGATGATGCGCCCGTCGGGGTCGTGCTCGAACAACGCCTCGGCGACCGGATGGCCGTCGCGGACGGCCTCGAACCGGCGCAACAGACCGCCCTCGTAGTGGTAGCGGCGGGCCAGCCTGCCCGGAAGCTCCTCGGTGACCAGGCGCCCGTCCGGGTCGACGGCGTAGGCGGCGCTCCCTGCCCGTGAGTCGGCCAGTCCGGTAAGCGCCCCGGTCAGGCTGTAGGCATAGCTGACCTGCAGCCCGTCGGGGTAGAGCATCGATGTGCGCTGCCCGGAGGCGTCGTAGCCCATGGTGACAACCCCGCCGTCCGGCCCGGTGAGCGTGATCAGGTGGCCTGCCGCGTCATAGGTGTAGCGTGTGGTGCCGGTGGCGTCGGTCATCTCGGTGAGGCGATCGCCGCTCTCATAGGCGTAGCTGATCGTGAAGGCGTCTTCGGCCGAGCACTGGGTCAGCCGGTCCGCCGCGTCGTAGGCCCGGTGCTGGGTGTGCCCGGACGGGTCGGTGATCGTGATGAGGTTCCCGGCGGGGTCGTACTCGCGGGTGGTGGTCCGTGCCAGCGGGTCGGTAGACGACGTCTCGCGGCCGTTCGCGTCGTAGCCGAAGCGGGTGACGGCCCCCTTGGGATCGGTCACCGCGGTCAGGTTCCCGTCCGCGTCGTAGGTGTGCTGGGTGACGCCGCCGAGCGGGTCGATTGCCTCTGTCATCTGCCCCGCCGCGTCATAGGCGAAGCGCCACACGGTTCCGCTGGCGCTGATGATCGCCGTCTTCTGGCCGCGCGCGTTGTACTGGTAGCGTTGGATCCAGCCGCGCGGGTCGGTGACGGCGATGACCCGCCCTGCCGGATCGTAGGTGAAACGGGTTGTCAGCCCGCCCGGGGTGGTGACGGCGGTGACCCGCCCATCCGGGTCGTAGACGTAGGTGGTGACGCCGCCGCCCGCGTCGATAACCGTGGTGACCCGGCCGTCGGCGTCATGCGTATAGCCGGTGCGGCGGCCGAGCGGATCGGTCTGCGAGGCCACCAGGCCGGCCGTTGTGTACCCGGTCGTTGTCGTCGCGCCCAGCGGGTTGGTGGCCGTGGCCTGGCTGCCGAGCGTGTCGTACGCGGTGCTCCAGGTGGCGCCCTCTGGCGTGGTGGCGGTCACCTGCCGGTCGGCGAGGTCGTAGCCGTAGCTGAAGACGCCGCCGGTTGGCTCCGTGAGGGTGACCAGGTTGCCGCGGGCGTCGTAGCCGTAGCCGGTTGTCCCGGACGGGGTCTGCTCGGTCACCGTCTGCCCTTCGGCGTCATAGCCGAACTGGTAGACGGCGTCCGTCGGGCCAATGATGCTGACCTGGTTGCCCAGGGCGTCATACGTGGCGCGGGTGACGCCGCCGCCAGGGCTGGTCGCGGTGACCAGGTTCCCGTCGGCGTCGTAGCCGAACGTCGCGGCCCGGCCCAGCGGGTCGGTGACCTGCGTCTGGTTGCCGGCCGCGTCGTAGGCGTAGCTGGTTGACGCGCCGGTGGTGTCGGTCACTTCGACCAGCAGCCCGCCAGGGGAGTAGCGGTAGCTGGTCGTCTCCCCGGCCGGGTTCGTGACCGTGAGCACGCGCCCGGCCCCGTCGTAGGTCCAGGTGCTGGTCCGGCCCGACGGGGTAGTCATCCGTGTCCGGTTCCCTGCCTGGTCGTAGCCGAGACTGGTGATGCCGCCGAGGGGTGCGGTAACCGAGGTCAGGTTTCCCGCCGGGTCGTACCCGAACGTCGTGGTGTTGCCGTCTGGGTCGGTGCGCGCGGTGACCAGCCCGTTGGCCACCGTGAACTCGGTGACGCCGCCGTTGGGTGCGGTGAACCGGGACGGGATCGCGCTGGTTCCCGTATAGGCGTAGGTGCTGGCGTCTCCGGCTGCGTCGGTGAACGATGTCACCCGGTCCTGGTCGTCGTATGTCCAGCTGACCGTGGCTCCGCCGAAGCTGCTCGTCAGCACATTGCCGTTGCCGTCGTAGGTCTGGGCGAACTGTGTCCCGCCCGGCGTGGTCGCCTGCGAGAGCCGGCCGTTCGCGTCGTAGCCGAAGGTCGCGGTGTTGCCGCCCGCATCGGTCACGCTCACCATCCGGCCCTGCTGGTCGGCCTGGAAGCTGGCTTGCGCCCCGGACGGCGTGCTGGCGACCGTGGTGACCAAGGTGTCCGTGTCGTAGCGGAAGGCGGCCGTGCCGCCTCCGGGAAAGTTTTGCCGGGAGACCCGCCCGTCGTCGCCGTAGACGTTGACGAGCACCAGGTTGCCGTCGGGATCGGTCACCTGGGTGATCACGCCGCCGGCGGTCGCGTATTGCACCACGCCGCCGCCCGGCAGCGCGACCGAGGCGAGCGTCCCGTCGCCGGCGTAGCCGTAGCCGACCGTGCGGCCGTCGTCGGCCACAGCCTGCGTGAGCCGGCCCGACGCGTTGTAGGTAAACGTCACAACCCTGCCCGAGGGGGCATGATCGGCCTCCAGCAGCCGCCCGCCCGCGTCATAGCTGAGCGTGACCTGCTGGCCTTCGAGCGACTTGCCGGTCAGCCGGCCCCCGGCGTCGAATGACCAGGCCTCGCCGGAGTTGAAGGTTAAGGTGAAGCTGCCGTCGGCGTTGCGGGCCAAGGCGGCGTCCAGGTCCTGCGGGCTGGTGAAGCCGCCGTCGGGACCCGGAGTAAACGGCAGGATCCGGCCGTCCACATCGTGGAAGGTTACGGCGGCCGCAGCGTGGTGCAGCAGGCCATGCGGTGCGGTTACGACCAGGCTGGCGCCGAACGAGGTCGTCCAGCCGGGCCCGAGTACCCCGCTCGCCGAGTTCAGCGAGTTGTAGGTTCGGCCCCAGTCCAGCAGGCCGAGCAGGCCGCCGGGAAATGACAGGTCCGCGTCGGTTTCGGTGTAATTCCCGATCGCGGTCGATACCCCACTGCCCGCGAATCCGTAGCCGAGGTGGCGCCCGAGCAATTCGCTGATCGGGCGAGTGATGTTTTGCGGGGACGTGGGCACGGTACCTCCGGGTGTGTGATCCGCCGAAGCCGGCTCGCTGCCCGGCTCACCCGGGCTGAAGCCGCCTGGCTGCATCCACCCTGGCCACGCGGCGAACGGGCCGGGCGCTGGTGTCGGCGTGGTGGCGGCGGTGCTGGCCGGGGGTGGTGGCGGGGTCATTGGCGGGTGCTATTCGGACAGGACCGGGCCGGTGGCCAGGTCCAGGGTTGGTGTGGTGGTGCTGGCGACGGCTAGGCCGTCGGAGCCGGTCCACTGCCCGGCCCAGGAGGCTGGCATCGGGTCGCCGTGATTGTGGGCCAGGTTGTTGCGGTACTCTCCTCCGCCGTACGAGGCGACATCGGCCGCGGTGAAGCCGTTGAACTGCGCCAGAGCCTGCACCGACGCGCTGCCATTCAGGTCGAAGGTGTTGCCCTGGACGACCGCGGCGGGGTCACGGCCCTGCGTGGTCAGGCCGGTGCCGAAGGAGATGGCCACCATGTTTGATCCGGTCGTCCCGGCGCGGATGTAGTTGCCGGTGGCGATCAGCCCGCGGCCGTCGCAGATCAGCGGCGTGCCCGCGCACACGTCCAGGTAGCAGGCTTCCACCCGCAGCGTCCAGGGTGCTCCAGCGGACCCGTAGGTAATGTGGCTGGCGCTGTGCGTGCTGGAGAGATGGCATTCCAGGATCGCCCAGCCGCCCGTGCCGGCGTTGGACGGGCCGAGCCGGATGCCGTAGTTGTGGCCGTTAACCTGGCAGGACACCACCCGGCCGTCGGTCGAACCGCCCGCCCCTGCCACGATGCCGTCTGCCTGCACGAACCGCCCTGCTCCGTAGGAGCCGCAGAACAGGACGCGGGCGTTCTCGGCGAACCCGTTGCCGCTGCCCGAGCTGAGGAACTGCGCGAACCCTCCCGGGCCGTTCCCGCCGGAGGGGTAGCCGGGGAAGTCCGGTGCGTCGCAGTACAGGTCGCGGCAGCGGATCAGCGTCACGTCCGAGGTGTCGGTGACCACGACGCCCCACATGCCCGGCACCGACGCGCCGTCCGCGGTCAGGCCGAGGAACCCGAGCCCATCCACCATCAGCCCATGCGGATTGGCGGCCACGAACGAGCCCGAACCCGGTGAGCCGACGGTCAGCAGGCTGGTCACCGCGCCCGAAGCCGGGGCCAGCACCGAGCCGGTTAACGCGGTGACCGTGGGCCCGTCGGCGCGAGACAGCGACGCCGACCCGTACAGGCCGGTCACGTACGCCGGGACCGACACGCCGGTGGTGCGGTAGCAGCCGCCGGACGCGGGCGGGAACCACACGCCGGTCGCGAGGCTCCCGGCCGCCTCCAGCGCGGCCTGGATCGCCGCGGTGTCGTCGGTAGTGCCGTCGCCCTTGGCGCCGTACGCGGTGACCGCGATCAGATCGCTTGTCGTATAAGCCATCGGCCTGCCTCTTTCTCTAGATGTCGGGGACGGCCGAGTAGCTGGACCCGTCGGTCGTAACCATGTTTCCCCGGCCGATCGTCGGCGCGGCGTCCGCCGCGTAGAAGCTGGCGGCGACCCAGGCGGTGTTGCCCGAGCACAGGCAGCCAGCGGACGCGATCTTCTGCGGGTTCGCCGGCGTGGCGCCGGTTTGGGTCTGCGCGGCCAGGAAGTACTTGGGCAGGTTGCCGCTACCGCCGTAGCAGGCGTTGTTCGTGATCGACAGCCCGTTCACAGCGTGGTCCGTCGTGTCCACCGCGATCAGGGCGTAGGTGTCCGCGGTGAGGGTTTTCGACTGGAACAGGCAGTTGGTGATCGCGATGTTGACCGGGGTGCTGCCCGCGGGGCTGATCTGGACCGGGGAGCCGATCGAGTTGTCGAACCGGCAGCTGGCGATCAGCACGTCGTTGGGTGAGCCGCTGAACCAGATGGCGTTCTGGCCGACCGTCCGGCCCGGGGTGAAGTGGCAGCCGATGATCTGCGCGCCGCCGGCGCGGGGCAGCATTTCCACGCAGACGTAGTCGTTGTCCCACTTGCAGCCCTGGATGATCGCGTCGGTGTCGTTCAGGCTCAGGCCGATGTTCCCGCTCGTGGTTTCCCCGTTAATCACCGAATCGGTGATCCAGCAGGAGTTCCCGCCCGGCCCGACCGCGACGCACGTCCCGTCCGCGGCGACGTGGTGAGCCTGAATGCGGGTCAGCTGCGCGTGCCCGCCGGCCACCGAGATCAGCGCCGGGGCGTAGCCGCCGCCGTCGACGCAGACGCCCTCCAGCCGGTTCCCCTCACCGGCCAGCGACAGCATCGCCGACCCGGACGTAGCCGAACTGGACGTGTACGACGGCAGGGCGGAGATCACCGAGCCGTACTGGAAGTTGGTGTACGACCAGCCACAGCCCACGACGACGACCGAATCGGCCGAGATCGGCGGCAGCGGGCCGGAGATCATGTACTGGCCCGGCGGTAAAACTGCGAACGTCGCGTTGGCCTGGTTGACCGCGCCGATCCACGCGGTCAGCGCCGCGGTGTCGTCGCTGGTCCCGTCGCCCGTGGCGCCGAACGCCCTGGCGTTGACGACCTGGACCATCGAACCCAGCACGCCCGCGGTGACCACCTGCCGGGCCGTCCACCCCGCCTGGTGCGCGACCGGGACCGTACCCTCGGCGCCCCGGGTCACCGTCCACGCCGCGCCGGTCTGCGTCACCGCAATCAGCTCCGAAGCAGCCGCCGGGTCGGCGATGTGGAACTGGCTGCCCGACGCCGCAGACACCACCGGAAACCCGCCACTCGAAGCCGGGGTCAGGGTCTCGGTCGTACCCGCCGCCGGGGCGTCGCTGCCACCCGAAGTGACCGTCGTCTGCGGCAGGTCCGCGAACAGTTCAGTAAGCACAACGCTCTCCCTCGACGTTCATCAATGCCGACCTTCCCGCCGTCTTGGGCCGCTCCGGCGGGCTGGCCTGCGATCGCGGTCGTGGCGCGGGAACCGGCGGTCGCCCCCGTCTGGGCCTCCGCGTCCTCGTCTGCCGCTCGCGCGATCCGTGCCTCTTTGCGCCGGGTTCGCAGGCCGCACGTCAACAGCCTGGTTAGCGTCGTTAACACGCCGCTAAAATCCGATCATCAGCGGGGGCTTCGGGAATGATCGGAATGGATTCGGTGACGGAGTTCTGCCTGCTCGGGCCGCTGCTGGTGCCCAGCCCGTTACACGGCAAGCAGGTCGGCAGCCACGGCGGGTCGGGCTCTACCCGCTGCGGCTGGTGGCCCTGGCCGCTTGCGGCGCCGTCACCCTCATCGACGGGTCTTCGGCGGCATAAGTTAGGGGTCCGTGCTGGCAAGTTTGGCGCGGATCTTGGCGGCATCGGGGTGCTGGAGGTCATCCAGGATGGCGAGGGCCTGCTGCCAGGCTTCCCGGGCTGCCAGCAGCTCGTCGGCGGCATGGCGGATGCCCCCGAGGTGGGTGAGGGTATCGGCTTCGCCCCAGCGGTCGCCGATGGCCCGGAAGATGCTCAGCGCGCGCTCGTAGCAGGCGGCCGCCTCGCCGAAGTCGCCGGCGTGGTATTCGGTGTAGCCCAGGGTGTTCCAGATGTCGCCCTCAAGGCGGCGGTTGCCGTAGTGGATGTTGAGGGCGAGGGCTTCCCGGCAAAGCCCGCGTGCTTGGGGGTAGTCCCCCAAAAGCGCGTGGTACCAACCCATCCAGGTGAGCAGCTGGGTCTCGCCCGCCTTGTCGCCGATGTCACGGCACAGGTCTACTGCCTGCTCGGCGTAGCCGAGCGCCTCGGCGTATTGGCCCTGGTACTCTGCGAGTGCGGCCAGGCTGTAGAGGCACTGGCCCTCGCCGTGGCGGTTGCCGAGTTGCTGGTACACCCTGAGGCTGCTGGCGTAGTACTCCGGGACCCACTCGTAGTCACCCAGCGTGCCGGCGACTTCGCGGCCGCTGGCGATGATCGCGGCTTCGTCACGGCTCCCGGCTGCCATCGTCATGCGCTTGATCGCGCTCCATTCAAGGTTGTGCCCTTGCGTGGCCAGGAAGGGGTGCATGGCCCAGGAGATCAGCCAGCCGTGGCTGTCCAGCCCCCAGTCAACGGCGAGGGCAACGGCTGCGAGCAGGACGTGGTATTCGGCCTCGAACCAGGCCAGGGCCTGTTCGCCCCCGGTGAACCGCTCGGGGGCGGTACCCGGGCTCGGCGGAGCCAGCGGGATCGGCCCGAACGACGGGTGCACCATGGAGGCGCCGTCGCGGGCGGTGTGCAGGTAGTGGTCCAGCACCCGGTCGGCCGCGGCGGCGCGCTCGGGCTCGCTGTCGGTGTCGCGTCCCCGCTCGGCGGCGTAAGCGCGCAGCAGGTCGTGCAGCGCATACCGGCCCGGGAGGTGCTCGGCGGCCAGGTGCGCGCGGGCCAGCTCGGCCAGCAGGCGGCGCGCCCCGGGCTCGCCGATCGCGGCCACGCTGGCGGCGGCGGGGACGGAGATGTCGGGGCCAGGGTGCAGGCCCAGCAGCCGGAACATCCGCGCCGCCTCCGCGCTGAGTTGCCCGTAGGACCAGGAGAACACCGCCCGGACGTCTGAGCCCGGGTCGCCGGCATCCAGGGCGTCCAGACGCCTCGCCCGATCCCGCAGCTCGGCGGCCAGGACGGCTAGCGGGAAGCTCGGCCGGGCCTCGGCGCGGGCCGCAGCGACCGCCAGCGCCAGCGGCAGCCGCCCGCACAGCGCAGCGATCTCGTCGGCCGCACCAGGCTCGGCGGCCGCCCGGGCGGCACCGATCCGGGCGGTCAGCAGGTGCACCGCCTCGCCGTGGCTCAGGACGTCCAGGGTGACCAGCCGGGCGCGGTCGGCGGCGGCCAGCCCGCCAAGCTGACTGCGGCTGGTGACGATGACCAGGCTTGCCCGGCTGGCCGGCAGCAGCGGCCGCACCTGTTGTTCCTCGCGGGCGTTGTCCAGCACGATCAGCATGCTCCGCTCCGCCAGAAGGCTGCGGTACAGGCCCGCCTGCGCCTCGGGATGGGCCGGGATGCGATCGGGCAGCACGCCCAGGGCATCCAGGAATCCGCGCACCGCCTCTGCGGCCGCCATCGGGACACCGGAGGGGTCGAATCCGCGGAGGTTGACATACAGCTGCCCGTGGGGGAAACGGCTGGCTACCTGGTGCGCCCAGTGCAGCGCCAGGGCGGTCTTGCCCACTCCGGCCGTCCCGCCGATCGCGGAGATCACCACCGTCCCGGGGCTGTCCGCGCTTTCCTCGTCCAGGGCCTGGGTCAGCGCTTCAAGCTCGGCGGTACGCCCGGTGAAGCCGGGTACGGCCGTGGGCAGCTGCCGTGGCACCGATGGCGCCGGGGGATGCGTGGCGGCGGGCGGTTGTGCCGGGGGATCCAGGGCCGGGTCGCCGTTCAGGATCTGCCGGTGCAGTTCGCGCAGCCCGGGACCTGGCTCGGTCCCGAGCTCATCGACAAGGATCTGACGGGCCCGGGCGTAGGTCGCCAGCGCTTCGGCCTGCCGCCCGTCTTGGTACAGCGCCAGCATCAGCAGGCCATGCAGCCGTTCCCGCAGCGGATGCGCCGCCGCCAGGCGCTGCACCTCGCTAATCACCCCCGCGTGCCGTCCCAGGCGCAGATCGGCGTCCAGGCGTACCTCCACGGCCTGCAGCCGCAGTTCGGCGAGCCGCGGGACGTCACGCGCCGCCAGCAGGTCGGACTCCACGCCGGCCAGCGGCTCGCCCCGCCACAGCGCCAGTCCCGCCTGCGCCTGCCCGGCGGCGGTCTCCCATGAGCCGTCCCGGGCAGCCGCCCGCGCCGCGGCCAGGTGCGCCTCGAACCGGGACACGTCCAGTTCGCCATCGTCAAGACGGATCTCGTAGCCGTGGGTGTGGGTGCGGATCCGCGCGCCATTGCCGAGCGCCTTGCGCAGCCGCATCACGTGATTTTGCAACGCCACCCGCGCCGACGCAGGAGGGGCGGCGCCCCACAGGACGTCGGTCAGTTCGTCGAGTGAGACCACCTGGTCCGCGCTCAGCAGCAGCGCTGCCAGTACCGCCCGCTGCTTTCCCGGCGCCACCGGCAGCGTGACCTCGCCCTGGCGCACCAGCAAGGGCCCTAACAGGCCAAACTGCGTCGCCGAATCCATTCCGATCATTCCCGAAACCCCCGCTGATGATCGGATTTTAGTGGTGTGTTAATGCCGGTATCCAGACTATTCGCGTGCGGTCGGCGAACGCGGGGTTCTGCCTGCGCTCTGCCCTTGACCGCTTGGTCTCGCTGGAGGGAGCTACGCGGAATGATCTCGTCCAAGGGCGCCCGCGGACGTCGGCGGCACACCACGTCAACGCGGCGGGCGAGGAGTGGATCGCTATGACTGCTGAGGGCCGGATCAAGTTCCCGCCGCCTGCTCCGGTGTCGCCGGCCGACCCTGCGCCCGAGGTCTTCGCGCAGCTCAGGAGCTGCCCGGTGGCGCAAGGGGAGCTGCCGAATGGCAGCACGGCATGGCTGGTCGGCGGGTACGAGCAGGTCCGGCAGGTCCTGACCGACCAGCGCTTTTCGCGGGCGCTGGCGGTCGCGCCCGGCCGCTCGCTGCAGGGAATCGAGCTCTCCGCCGCAGATTCCATCATCGCGATGGACCCGCCGGAGCACACCCGGCTGCGCAAGCTGGTGGCCAGCGCATTTACTGTCCGACGGGTCGAGGCACTGCGACCGCGGGTGGCCGCCCTGGTCGATGAGCTCGTCGGCGCCTTCACCGCCCGTCCCCAGCCGGCCGACCTGATGACGAGTTTCTCGCTGCCGCTGCCGGTGCGGGTGATCTGCGAGTTGCTCGGCGTGCCAACCGACGACATGGAGAAATTCCGCGCCTGGTCGGCCATTCTTGTGACCGACTGGAAGCAGGACTCCGACGAGATACTGACTGCGCTCGCAGGGCTGTACGAGTACTTTGCGGAACTCATCAGGGCCAGGCGGACACAGCCACGCGATGACCTGCTGAGCGCCCTCATCGCGGCGCGCGACTCCGGCGACCGCCTGTCCGAGGAAGAGCTCACGAACCTGTCCTGCACTATTCTCGTGGCCGGCTACGAGACCACCGCCCACTCGATCAGCCTCTCGCTGCTGGCACTGCTGGATCACCCGGCCGAGCTGGCCAGGCTCCGCGCGGACCCGGGGCTGATTCCCGGCGCGGTCGAGGAGATAGTGCGCTATGTCAGGATCGGTATTCTCCCGCTCGCCCGGGTCACCGCCGAGGATGTGGAGCTGGGCGGCGTGATGATCCCGGCAGGCGAGGTTGTCCTGCCGATCATCCAGGCGGCCAACCGGGACCCATCGGTATTCAGCGAGCCGGAGAGCTTCAACGTCACGCGTTCGCCTGTCAGCCATCTGGGATTCGGGAGCGGCGCGCACCACTGCCTCGGCGCCCAGCTCGCCAGGGTAGAGCTTCAGGAGGCACTGCGCGGGCTCGTCCGGCTGCCGGGCCTGGCGCTGGCCGTTGCGCCGGCTGATCTCAGGTTCAAGCCAGGGATGGCCATACATAACCTTCGCGCACTGCCCATCACCTGGACCGAGACGTAGTCCTTCCTCACGGCTCTGAACTGGCCGGGCCAACGATCCGCTGCGGCATTCTGACCCGCCAACAGCAGAGGTAACGGGATAACTCAGTGGCTAAAGTCCAGGCTGGCGAGTTTGGCGCGGATCTTGGCGGCGTCGGGGTGCTGGAGGTCGTCGAGGACGACGAGTGCCTGCTGCCAGGCCCGCCGGGCCTGCGGGAGCTCGTCGGCGGCGCGGCGGGTGTCGCCAAGGTTGGTGAGGGTATTGGCTTCTCCCCACCGGTCGCCGACGGCCCGGAAGATGGGCAGCGCGCGCTCGTAGCAGACGGCCGCCTCGCCGAAGTCGCCGGCGTGGAATTCGGCGTAGCCCAGGCTGTTGCAGATATCGCCCTCCAGGTGGCGGCTGCCGTGGTCGGCGTTGAGTGCCAGGGCCTGCCGGCAAAACTGGCGCGCTTTCTGGTAGTCCCCCAGGAGTGCGTGGTACCAGCCGACGGCGTTGAGCAGGTCGGTCTCGCCCGTCTTGTCGCCGATGCTTCGGAAAAGGCTGGCGGCCTGCTCGGCGTGGCCGAGCGCTTCGGCGTAGTGCCCCTGATATTCGGCGACCGCGGCCAGGGCGTAGAGACACAGGGCCTGGCCGCGGCGGTTGCCGAGCCGCTGGTGCAGCTTGGCCATGGTGGCGTAGTACTCCGGGACCCACTCGTAGTCACCAAGCGTGCCGGCGACGTCGCGGGCGCCGCTGGCGATCAGCGCGGCTTCGTCGCGGACCCCGGCGGCCATATGCGCCCGCTTGAGCGCGGTCCACTGCGCATTGTGCCCGTGCGCGGCCAGGATGGGGTGCATGACCAAGGAGATCTGCCAGGCGTGGTCGAACAGCCCCGAGTCAACCGCGAGGGCCATGGCGGCGAGCAGGACGTGGTATTCGGCCTCAAACCAGGCCAGGGCCTGCTCGTCCCCGGTGAACCGCTCGGGGGTGGTGCCCGGGCTGGGCGGGGCCAGGGGGATCGGCCCCAAGGACGGCAACATCATGGCGGCGCCATGGCGGGCGGTGTGCAGGTAGTGGTCCAGTACCCGGCGGACCGCGATGTCGCGCTCATGCTGGCTGTCGGATTCGCGGGCCTGATCGGCGGCGTAGGCGCGCAGCAGGTCGTGCAGCGCATACCGGCCCGGGACGTGCTCGGTGGCTAGGTGCGCGCGGGTGAGCTCGGCCAGCAGGCGGCGCGCTTCGGGTTCATCGACCGCGGCCAGGCTGGCAGCGGCAGCGGGGCTGATGTCCGGGCCGGGGTGGATGCCCAGCAGCTGGAACATCCGCGCCGCCTCCGCGCTGAGCTGCCGGTAGGACCAGGAAAACACGGCCCGGACGTTTGAGCCCGGGTCGCCGGCATCCAGGGCGTCCAGCCGCCCGGCCCGGTCTTGCAGCTCGGCGGCCACCGCGGCCAGCGGGAAGCCCGGCCGGGCTTCGGCGCGCGCTGCGGCAACCGCCAGCGCCAGCGGCAGCCGCCCGCACAGCGCAGCGATCTCGCCGACCGCGGCGGGCTCTGTGGCCGCCCGGGCGGCACCGATCCGGGCGGTCAGCAAGTGCACGGCCTCGCCCTGGCTCAGGACGTCCAGGGTCAGCAGCCGGGCGCGGTCGGCGGCGGCCAGCCCGCCCAGTTGGTTGCGGCTGGTGACGATGACGAGGCTGGCCGGGCTGGCCGGCAGCACCGGGCGGACCTGCTGCTCGTCGCGGGCGTTGTCCAGCACGATCAGCATTGCGCGGTCCGCCAGCAGGCTGCGGTACATCCCCGCCCGCGCCTCGGGCTGGGCCGGGATGCGATCGGGCGGCACCCCGAGGGCATCGAGGAACCCGCGCAGCGCCTCCGCCGCCGCCATCGGCACACCGGACGGGTCGAATCCGCGCAGGTTCACATACAGCTGCCCGTCGGCGAACCGGCCCGCGACCTGATGCGCCCAGTGCAGCGCCAGCGCCGTCTTGCCCACCCCCGCGGTCCCGCCGATCGCAGAGATCACCACCGTCCCCGCGCTCTCCGCGCTCGCCTCCTCCAGCATCCGGGTCAGCGCCGCCAGCTCCGTGGCACGCCCGGCGAACCCGGAAACCGCCGCCGGCAGCTGCCGCGGCACCGATGGCACCGGGGAACCCGCAGCGCCCGGCGGCTGCGCCGGGGGATCCAGGGCCGGGTCGCCGTTCAGGATCTGCCGGTGCAGTTCCCGCAGCCCGGCACCTGGCTCGGTCCCGAGCTCATCGACGAGGATCTGCCGGGCCCGGGCATAGGCCGCCAGCGCTTCGGCCTGACGGCCGTCCCGGTACAGCGCCAGCATCAGCAGGCCATGCAGCCGTTCCCGCAGCGGATGCGCCGCGGCCAGGCGCTGCAGTTCGGTGATCAGCTCCGCATGCCGCCCCAGGTGCAGATCCGCCTCCAGGCGCACCTCCACGGCCTGCAGCCGCAGTTCGCCCAGCCCCGGGACGTCGCGGGTGGCCAGCAGGTCGGACTCCACGCCGGCCAGCGGCTCACCCCGCCACAGCGCCAGCCCCGCCCGCGCCTGCCCGGCGGCGGTCTCCCAGTGGCCGTCGCGGGCAGCCACCCGTGCGGCAGCCAGGTGCGCCTCGAACCGGGACACATCCAGTTCGCCATCGTCAACACGGATCTGGTAGCCGTCGGGGTGGGTGCGGATCCGTGCGCCGTCACCGAGTGCCTTGCGCAGCCGCATCACGTGATTCTGCACCGCCACCCGCGCCGACGGCGGCGGCGCCGATCCCCACAGCATCTGCGTCAGCTCACCGAATGACACCGTCTGGTTCGCGCTCAGTAACAGCGCAGCCAGTACCGCCCGCTGCTTACCCGCCACCGGCAGTGTCACGCCACCCCGGCGCACCACCGGCGGCCCTAGCAGGCAGAACTCCGTCACCGTCTCCATATCGATCGTCCCCGCGGAGTGCCTCCGGTTGATCGAATTTTAGCTGTGTGTTAACGCCGTCAGCCAGGCTATCTCCGTGCGGCCGCGGCCCAGCACGGCCGAACCGGCCATCGGTTCAACAGGAGGGGTCGCGAGATGCGGGTTCTGATCGCCACCGTCGGGGGGCACGGCGACGTGGCGCCGTTCACCGGGCTCGGCGCGGCCGTGCGCGCTGCCGGGCATGGCGTGACGATCGCTACCCATGAGGTGTTCGAGGGTCTTGTCACCGGCAGCGGCCTGCAGTTCCGGCCGCTGCCTGGCAGCCAGCGCGTGCTGGATGACTCCAGGTGGCTGCAGGGCAAGGCCGGGTCGGCGTCGCCTGTCCGGGTGATCAGGCTGCTCGCCGAGCACGTTCGCAGGCTGCACGGCGGAATTCTCGCGGTGGCGCGCCAGGATCGGCCCGACGTCCTGGCATTGACCGGGATAACCGCGCTCGGCGGCTACCACGTCGCCGAGGGCCTGGGCCTGCACGGCATGGGTTTGCAGCTCCAGCCGATGGCACCGACCGGCGAGTTCCCGCCGTCGTTAGTGGGGGCACGGTCGCTGGGCCGCCTGGGGAACCGGGCCGCCGGGAGGGCCGCTGCGGCGACGCTGGCGCTCGGCTTGGCCGGGTCGGCCAGGCAGATCCGCCGTGAGCTGGGTCTGCCGCCTCGCAGCGCGCGCGAAGCGGTACTCGGGCAGCCGGACGCCAGGCGCTGGCCGGTCTTCCACGGCTTCAGCCCGGCTGTCGTGCCGCGCCCGGCGGACTGGCCCGACAGCTATCAGGTCACCGGCTACTGGTGGCCGGCCCGGCCAGCCGGCTGGAACCCGCCGGCAGACCTGCAGACGTTCCTGGACTCGGGCCCATCGCCGGTGTTCTTCGGCTTCGGGAGCCTGACGCCCGAAGACACCGGCGAGATCACCGAGCTAGCCGCCGCGGCCGGCCGCGAGGCACGGGTCCGGCTCGTGATCCAGGCCGGGCAGGCTGGCCCGCGGCCGGCCTGCCCCTCACCCAGCGATTTGATCGTCATCGGCGACATGCCGCACGACTGGCTGTTCCCCAACATGGCCGCGCTGGTCCACCACGCCGGCGGCGGCACCACGGCTGCGGGGCTGCGCGCGGGGGTCCCGGCCGTGACTGTGCCGCATATCGGCGACCAGCCGTTCTGGGCCGCCCGGCTCGCCGCCCTGGGAGCGGGCCCGCCCCCCATCCCGCGCAGCAAGCTCACCGTCCCTGTGCTCGCGGCGGCCATCCGCGACGCGGTTGCGCGCCCGACGTACCGGACACACGCCGAGGCTCTGTCCAGACGGCTGGCAAGCGAGGACGGCGCAGCTCCGGTGATCAGCATGCTCGCAAGCCTCGAAGACAGCTGACCAGTGTCCGCCCGCCCTGAAGGGTCGGGGCTCGCTCTCGGCCCTGCCGTCAGATCGCTGCCTGGGAACGCGCGTCGGCCGCGACGTCAAGGACCAGAGCCTCCTCCGGCGACGCGGCGACCACCTCGATGCGCCCCACCGGGAGGTCCAGCGGGCCGGAGAAGCGGTCGGCAGGCAGCGATGCGGGATGGGAGAGGGTGAAGCCGGCCAGGCGGAGGGCGAGGGCACTAGCGTGGGCCGGTCCACCTGCGTAGGGTGCGAGTGAACAATAGCCGCGAGACGGGCGGATCAGACATGACGGTTGGCAGCCGGAAAGTTACTGGCCGGTTATCGACATTCGGGGCGGTGGCCCTGCTCTTAGGGCTCATGTCTGCCGCCGCGCCGTCGCACGCCGCGGGATCCGTCGGCTCCGGGGGGTGGCACAGCCCAAGGGTGCTGCTGGTCGGCACGTTCGATGGCAAGGCGGGCCGCTACCGGACGATCCAGGCCGCCGTCGATGCCGCCAGGCCCGGGGACTGGATTCTGGTCGGCCCGGGGGACTACCACGAGACAGCCGATGAGAGCGGTCGTTACATCAACCCCGAGGACGGGCAGATGGGCGGCGTGTACATCGACAAGTCGGGCATCACGTTACGCGGCATGAACCGGAATTCGGTCATTGTCGACGGTACTAACCCCGGATCGTCGCCGTGCAGCTCTGAGCCCAGCGCCCAGAACTATGGGGCGTTAGGGTCCGACGGGGTGCCCGTGGGGCGCAATGGAATCGTGGTGTGGAAGGCGAACGACGTGAGCGTCGAGAACCTCACGGTCTGCAACTTCCTGGCCGGCACGGGCGCATCGGGCAACGAGATCTGGTGGAACGGAGGAGATGAGTCGGGCAAAATCGGGCTGACCGGCTACTGGGGCAGCTACCTGACCGCCACCTCCACGTTCTACCGCGGCGACGAGGCCACCGCCGCCGAGTACGGCATCTTCGCCAGCAACTCCGCGGGCCCGGCCGGCTGGAACCAGTTCTACGCCAGCAACATGAACGACTCGGGCACTTACGTGGGCGCCTGCCAGCAACAGTGCGACGTGGTCATGAACCACATGTGGATGGAGAACAACGCCCTTGGCTACTCGGGCACCAACTCCGGCGGGACCGTGGTCATAGAGAATTCGCAGTTCGACGACAACCAGGATGGCCTGGACACGAACACCGCGGTCGTCGGCGATCCGCCCGCCCCGCAGGACGGCCGTTGCCCAGACGGCGGGACCAGTCCGATCACACACACCACCTCGTGCTGGGTGGTCATCCACAACTACCTGCACAACAACAACAACTCCACCGCCCCTGCGGCCGGCAGCGCGGCCGCGGGACCGGTCGGCACCGGGATGACGATCTCGGGCGGCCGCTTCGACACGGTGATGGACAACACCATCGCCAACAACGGTGCCTGGGGCATCCTGTTCGTGCCCTATGCGCAGAATGGCACGCCCAGCCTGAACCAGACCTGCACCGGCGCGGGCGGCCACGAACTGGCGCCCCTCGGCTGCGTCCTCGACCCCGAAGGCGATGCCTTGCTCGACAACTCATTCAGTCACAACGGCTACTTCGGCAACCCGAGCAATTCCGACTACGGTCAGATCACGCTGTTCGGGGGCGAGGCGCAGAACTGCTTCAGGGGTAATAACGCCCCCGACGGCAGCGACCCGGCCAACCTGGAAGAAGTCCAGAGCACGTGCGGCATAACGACCGAGGCCGGCAACACGGGAGGCGCATTGTTCGCACAGGTGCTCTGTGACACGGGCCTGGCCGCGTGCCCGCCGGGGGCCACCTACCCGAGGCCGAACGGCACCGTCCACCTGAAGGCGCTCCCGATGGGGCTCCCCAGCATGCCGAACCCGTGCGCCGGCGTGCCGGCCAACCCTTGGTGCCCGAGCCAGGCGAAAGGCCGTGCCGCGGCCTGACCCGGCATCGTCAGATCGCCGTCTGGGATCGCAGCTCGATCAGCCGGCCGCGGGCGCGCGCGGGCCGGGCGACGCCGCCCTGTCCGGGGGTGCGCACCACGATCCTGGTGCGGTCGGCGCGGAACAGGTCGTGGGAGAACTCGATCGGCTCATCCGCGGTGTCGGTCGTCGTGCGGCTGATCGACAGCAGCGGGGAGCCCGGCGCGACGTCGAGGACCATCGCCTCGTCCGGCGACGCGGCGACCACCTCGATGCGCTCCACCGCCTCCTTGGGCTGGGTGGCGAAGTGCTCCTCGAGCAGGTCGTACACGGACCCGCCCAGCGGGAGTTCCAGCAGGCCGGGGAAGCGGTCGGCGGGCAGCATGGCCTGCTCGACGGAGATCGGGCTGCCGTCGGCGAGCCTGATCCGCACCAGGTCGATCACCAGATCGCCCGGGCGCAGCCGCAGCGCCTGGGCCGCCGACTCGCTCGCCGCCGACATCCGCGCGCTCAGCACCCGGGTGCCGGCCACGACCCCCTGGCTGCGCAGCCACGCGGGCACGCCGACCACCCGGGACAGGTCCCGCTCGATCTTCCCCTTGCTGACGAACGTGCCGCCGCCGCGGCCCGGCACCCGGCGCACCATGCCGCTTTCCTCGAGCACCGCGAGGGCCTGGCGCAGGGTCGTCCTGCTCACGCCGAGTTCCGCGGCGAGCTCCCGCTCGGCGCCGAGCCGCTCACCGGGCCGCAGGTCCCCGGTCGCGATCTGGTCGGCGAGGACACGGCGCACGTCTTCGGAGGCGCGGGCGCTGCTCATCGGCGCGTCTACCCCTCCAGAGCCGCGAGGGACTCGGGCAGCACCTGGCCGCCGTCGACGACGATGGTCTGGCCGGTGATGTACCCGGCCTCGTCGCTGGCCAGGAACAGGGCCGTGTACCCGATGTCGTCCACCGTACCCAGCCGCCGCAGCGGCACCGAGGCGGTCATCTGCGCCATGTACTCGTCGCCGAGATCGGCGAGGCCCTCCGTGATGATGTTGCCGGGCAGCACGGCGTTGATGGTGATCCCGCTGGCCGCGAGCTCGATCGCCGCGGTGCGCATGAAGCCGAGCTGGGCGGCCTTGCTGGCCCCGTAGTGACACCAGCCGGGGAACCCCGTGATCGGCCCGGTGATGGACGAGGTGAGGATCACCCTGCCCCGGCCGGACGCCCCGAGCGCGGGCAGGCACGCCTGGACCGACAGGATGCTGCCCTTCAGGTTGGTGCCGATGACCTCGTCGATGTCGGCCTCGGTCATGTCGGCCAGCCTGGCTTCGGGGAAGATCCCGGCGTTGGCGCACAGCACGTCGATCCCGCCCAGGCGCTCGGCCGCCGTCTGCGCCACGCGCTCGCAGTCATCTCGCCGTGCCACGTCGGCGAGGAGGTAGGACACCTCGGCGCCGCCCGCGGACAGCTCGGCGACGCTCGCCTTCGCGGCCTGCTCGTCGCGTCCGGTGATGAGGACCCGGGCGCCGCTGCGGGCGAACACCGCGGCGATGCCCTTGCCGATTCCGCGGGTCGCGCCGGTGACCACCACGGCCCGGCCCTCGATCGGTGTGAACATGCTCGGAATCCCTTCGCTCTCCTCGGCCGGCCGGCCCTAGCCGGCCCAGCTGAGGTACGTCTCGGCCAGGTCGCAGCTGTCGGCGGTGTACCCGGCCCCGAGTTGCTGCGCGATGTCCACGGCCCGGTGCGAGCCGATCCACGCGACCAGCAGCAGGCGCCGGAACAGGATGAAGGTCCAGATCTCCGCCTCGTCCGCCGCGGACAGCTCGGCTTCCCGGCGGTAGCCGGTCAGCCAGGCGTCGATCAGCCCAGGGACCTGGGGCTCGTGCTCGAAGAAGCTCACCGAGGTTCCGGCATCG